>Ga0335081_10000636_pt1 | contig 58270 bp, 52 predicted proteins | sample Lox_Sample_35_FD_206713 | JGI IMG/M metagenome (GOLD analysis project Ga0335081, IMG submission 206713) | Soil microbial communities from Loxahatchee National Wildlife Refuge, Florida, United States - Lox_Sample_3.5 | ecosystem: Environmental > Terrestrial > Soil > Wetlands | place: USA...
GCAGAGTGATAGGAACTTCAAATCCGCCGCACTAGGCGGCCGGGCGCCGGGCCGACTGTTCGCGCGGAAACGTGCATACCACGGTCGTGCCGCGGCCGGCCGCGGAGTCGATGTCGACACGACCGCCGTGCAGCACGACGAAGGAGCGAACCAGCGAGAGGCCGACGCCGGCGCCGCGGTGGCTGGAGCCGAACGTCTTGGTTTCGAACCAGTCGAACACCTTGTCGAGCATATCGGGCGGGATGCCCGGACCGCGATCGGTCACCGAGAACACGATCGATTCCTCGGTGCGCTCGGCCTTGAGCGTCACGCTCTCGCCGGGCGGCGAGAAGCCGACCGCGTTGGAGAGAAGGTTGAACAGGACCTGCCGTACCCGCCGTTCGTCGGCCGTGAAGCTGCCGATGTCGGCGGCGGCGCGGATGTCGAGCTTGATGTCGTTCTTCACCAGGCGATCCTGGATGCCTTCCGCCGCCGCCGCCATGGTCTTGCGGATGTCGACCGCGCCGAGGTCGAGGTTCATGGCGCCCGCATCGATGGTCGCGAGGTCGAGAATGTCGTCGATCAGGGCGAGCAGCGCATCGGTCGAGCTGGTGATATGGCCGAGATATTCGCGCTGGTGCGCGTTGAGCGCGCCGGTCGCCGGCAAGCGCAGCATCTCGGCAAAGCCGATGATGTTGGTGAGCGGCGAGCGCAGCTCATACGACACATGGCGCACGAACTTGATCTTGAGCTCGTCGGCGGCGCGCAGCGCCTCGTTGCCCTCGCGCAGCGCGCGCTCGACATTGACCGAAGCGGTGACGTCCTGGAACGCGATCAGCGTGCCGCCGTCCGGGAGCGGCACCGTGCTGCAGTCGGCGACCTTGCCCCCGCTGAGCTCGATGCGCAGCGCGACCGGATCGCGCCGGTCGAGCGCCGTGACGGCGGTGCGCAGCTTCTGCCAGGTGGCGTCGTCGCCATGCCGCGGACGGCACAGCTCGATCACGGCCTCGATATGCGGATGCTCCGCGAGCGCCGCGGGATCGATCCGCCACATGCGGGTGAAGGCAGGGTTGAACAGGCGGATGCGGCCGTCGCTGCCGAACACCGCCAGCGCCTCGGCGAGGTTGTCGAGCGTCTCGCCCTGCACGTGGATCAGCGCGTCGAAGCGGCGCTCGAGGTCGAGCCGCTCGGTCACGTCGTTGAACAGATAGGTGACGCCGCCGTCCTCGTGCGGCGTCGCGATGACGCGCAGGGTGCGGCCGTCCGGCAGGTGCCAGACATGCGCCTGCGCCTCGCTCGCCTGATAGGCGCCGTGCAGCTCGGTCTTCCACTGGCGGAAGTCGCGCGGTTCCGGGAGCTTGTGGTCGCCGCGCAGCCGGTCGAGCACTTCCGAGTCGGTCGGGCGCTGGTCGAGAAAGGCGGCGTCGAGGTCCCACTGGGTCAGATAGGCGGCATTGTAGAAGGCGAGCTTGTGGTCGACGCCGAAAGTGGCGACGCCGGTCGCGAGCTGGTCGAGCGTGCGGCGATGCGCCTCGGCGAGGCGCTTGAGCTCGCGCCGCAGCGTCTCGACCTCGGTCGCGTCGATGCCGAGGCCGGCGCGACCGTGCCGGGTCGGCACCTCGATCACGTCGAGGCTGCGCCGCTGGCCGGCGATGATGGCGGGCAGGCGCAGTCGGGCGCCGCCGCCGGCCGCGGCGCGGTCGAGCTCCAGGCGCCCGGCGCGGTCGATCAGCTCGATGCCCCGGGTCGCCGCGCTCGCGCCATCCGCCGCCTCGACGGCGCGCGCATAGGCGGCATTGACGAAGGCAAGCCTCCCGCCCGCATCGCGCACCCAGACCGGCGACGGCAGCGCCTCGATCAGCGCGCGCAGCGCATCCGCCTCGCTCTTGAGCGCCTCGTGCGCGGCCGTGACCGCGCTGAGCTTGCGCTCGACCCCGCTCACGTCGCGCAGCTTCATCACGGCGCGGCCCGCGATGGCACGGCCTTCCGCCTCGACCTGGCGCCCCGCAACGGTCGTGAGCGACCGGCTGAAGGCTTCGCCCTCCGCGCGCAGCCGCTCGACCGCGCGCGTCATCGCGCGCGCGTCGTCGACGTTGAGCCAGGTGGCGAAGGCGAGCACGCGATGCGGATCGCCGTTCCCGGTGACCGCCGACGTCTCCCCGAGGATCTGCGGCTCGTCGCCCGCCGGCGGCCAGGACACGAGCACGTGCGGCTCGGAGAGCAGGAGCCCGGTGAGCTGGTCGACCTGGGTCTTGAGCGCGGCGGCTTGCTCCCGCGCCGCCGCCGCGTCGGCGGCGGCGCGCGCGCGCGTGCGCACCAGGAGGATGGCGGTGAACACCGCGAAGAAGACGACGCCGAGGATCAGCGCCAGCGCCGCGATCTCATGCTGCTCGAGCCGCACGAGCGCCGAAAGATAAGGCGAGTTGAACGGCCACGGCCAGCCGCCCGCGTCTTGCGCGAGGGCGGCGCTCGGCGGCAGCGACAGCGCGCCGGCAGCCGCTATGCGGAATCGATTGTGTCGCAGTCGAGCTTTGAGGCTCCCGCCCGTCGCCCGGATCGTGTCCGGCATTCCGCAGCCCCTGATGCGTCCGGCGGCGCTGCCGCCAGACCGCGAATCCGCAACCGTTCGGCCGAGGTCGAGGACCGAAGCACGCGTCACGGAACCGAAACTGATTGAAAGCGCGCACGCGCGGGCCGCCATCCCATGCAACCTCCGGCCCGCGAATCGCACCAATCTACCCGCACGGCGACTCGGCCAAAAGAGTCCAGACCGTGAACGGTGCAGAACGGTAGAAATGACGGCGCGCCGTCGTCAGCGCGCGCCGTCGCGGCGGCGTCGGCGAAGGTGCGACGCCATGCGACGCCATCGACCCCGCTGGCGTGCCGCCGCGAATGCGATAGACTCGCAAACCACGCGAAAACCGGAGAGTGTCCATGCACCCGCAGGCTCTGGGCTATGTCGGCATCCGCGCCAAGGACACCGAGGACTGGTCGGGCTACGGCCGCGATCTGCTTGGGCTGCAGCTCGTCGACAAGAGCCGCTCGAGCCTCGCGTTCCGCATGGACGATCGCAAGCAGCGCATCGTCATCGACGCCGACGGCGGCGAAGGGATCAAGTTCTTCGGCTGGGAAGTGGCGGATGCCGCGGCGCTCGACGCCTTTGCGGGCGATCTCGAGCGCAAGGGCATCCGCGTCGCGCGCGGCTCGCGCGCGCTCGCCGACGAGCGGCGCGTCGCCGACCTGATCGTGCTCAACGATCCGGTCGGCAACCGGGTGGAGATCTTCCACGGCGCCGAGGTCGCGGGCGACGCCTTCCGGCCCGGCCGCAACATTTCCGGCTTCCGCACCGGTGCGCTCGGCCTCGGCCACGTGGTGCTGCACGTCGAGCGCTTCGAGGACGTGATGGCGTTCTATCGCGACACGCTCGGCTTCAAGGTCAGCGACTATTTCCTGCGCCCCTATCCGGTCTATTTCTTCCACGTCAACCCGCGCCACCACAGCCTCGCCTTCGCGGCGACGGGAAAGAATGCCGTGCATCACATGATGCTGGAGCTCTACAGCCTCGATGACGTCGGCCAGGGCTACGACCTCGCGACCGCCGAGGATGGACGCCTCGCGGTCACGCTCGGCCGACACTGCGGCGACTGGGTCACCTCGTTCTACACCTGGACGCCGTCCGCCTTCATGGTCGAGTACGGCTGGGGCGCGCGCAGCATCGACGTGGCGAGCTGGCAGCCGAGCGAGCGCAAGGAGGGACCGAGCCTGTGGGGGCACGAGCGCGCCTGGCTCGCGCCGGAGCTGCGCGAGGAGGCGCGCGAGATGCGACTCGCCAATGCGCGCAACGGCCTGCGTCGGCCCGTGCAGGTGATCGACGGCAACTACGACGTGATGACCGGCGTCTGCCCCTGGTTCGACAGCGTCAAGAGCCGGCAGAAGAGCGCCTAGCCGTGGCGAGGCCAAGATCGCGATGAACTGACGGCCGGCAATCGAGTTACGTGTTGGCGGCGCGCCGCCGTTCGGCCGGCCGCACCATCTCGGCGATCGTGATGCGGCCGAGCGCGTCCGACAGCGCCTTTTCGGCATCGGCGATCGCCGGCAGCACGATATCGACGACAAGCGGGGAGTTCGACTGCGCCGCGGAGCGGTCGTCCATCAGCTCGGCGGCGCGCAGGATCTGTTCGGCCGTGATCTCGTGCGGCTCGGCGGCAAGCGCGTAGCCGCCGCCGGGACCGCGAATCCCCTTGAGGATGCCGTCGCGCACCAGCGCCTGCAGCACCGGTTCGAGGTGGCGCGGCGGCAGCCCATGACGCACGGCCAGCGTCTTCGCCGAGACCGGGTGCTCCCGGTCATGCAGCGCAATATCCACCACCGCCGCAATCGCGAGGATGCCTTTGCGAGGCAGGAAGGGCATTCCGGCAGTCCGCGATGAAAGGGGGCCCCGGACAACGGTAATATCGTACACGTCCGGTCTGGTCCAGGGTTACTTATTACCAGTGCACATCCCCGCGCCAGTCGACCCGAAACCCCCGTCGCCACGGGGGGTTAGGTCAAGCTCGCGGACCTCGTTGAAGCTGGCATGTACAACCGGAGAGATCACCAATTGGGCAATCCGCGTTCCGCGCGACACGGAAAACGAATCATTCCCGAGATTCACCAGGATGACCTGCAACTCGCCGCGGTAGTCCGCGTCGATCGTCCCCGGGCTGTTGAGCACCGTGATGCCATGCCGCACCGCGAGCCCCGAGCGCGGTCGTACCTGCGCCTCCATGCCGGGCGGTAACGCGATGGCGATGCCGGTCGGGATCAAGGCACGCGCGCCGGGCGCCAGCACGACCGGCGCGTCGGCCGGCACGGCGGCCATCAGGTCGAGGCCGGCGGCCTGCGCGCTCTGGTAGGCGGGCAACGGCAGGTCGGCGCCATGCGGCAGGCGGAGAACCTGAACATCGATCCCGCTCATCGCGCGCCCCCGTCGACGCTCGCGCCGAGCGCGGCCGCGATGCGCGCAACCAGCGTGCGCGCCACGTCATCCTTGCTCTGGGTCGGCCACTCCTCGACGCCGTCGGCGGTGACGAGATGGATGCGGTTGAGGTCGCCGCCCATGACGCCCGACTCGGCCGAGACGTCATTGGCGAGGATCCAGTCGCAGCCCTTGCGCTTGAGCTTGGCCTTGGCGTGCTCGACCACGCGCTCGGTCTCGGCCGCAAAGCCGATGACGAGCGGCGGTCGCTTCGCCTTGAGGTGCGCGACGGTGGAAAGGATGTCGGGGTTCTCGGTGAGTGCCAGCTTCGGCGCCCCGCCGCCGTCCTTCTTCAGCTTCTGCCCGCTCGCCTGCGCGACCCGCCAGTCCGCGACCGCGGCCGCGAAGATCGCGATGTCGGCGGGCAGCGTCCGCTCGACCGCGGCCAGCATGTCGCGCGCGCTCTCGGCATGCACGACGGTGACGCCGGGCGGGTCGGGGACGTTGACGGGCCCCGACACCAGCGTCACGGCGGCGCCGGCATCGGCCGCCGCGCGCGCGATCGCGTGTCCCTGCTTGCCGGACGAGCGGTTGGCGATATAGCGCACGGGATCGATCGGCTCGTGCGTCGGGCCCGACGTGATCAGCACGCGCTTGCCGGCGAGCGGCGTCGCCGCCGGCGCGAGCAGGCGCTCGGCCGCGGCCGCGATGTCGAGCGGTTCGGCCATGCGGCCGATGCCGGCCTCGCCGCGCTCGGCCATCTCGCCGGCATGGGGGCCGACCGTCGCGACGCCGTCGGCGGCCAGCTGCGCGAGATTGCGCCGCGTCGCCGGATGCGCCCACATGTGCGGGTTCATGGCGGGCGCGAGCAAGACCGGCTTGTCGGTCGCGAGCAGCACCGCGGTCGCGAGGTCGTCGGCGTGGCCGCCGGCCATCTTCGCCATCAGATCGGCGGTCGCGGGCGCGACAACGATGAGGTCGCAGTCGCGGGCGAGGCGAATGTGGCCGACATCGAATTCGCTCTGCGGATCGAACAGGTCCGTGTAGGCGGGCTCGCCCGCGAGCGCGCCGGCGGCGAGCGGCGTGACGAAATGCTGGGCCGCCGCGGTCAGCACGCAGCGCACCGCGCAGTGACGCTCGCGCAGGCGCCGGATCAGGTCGAGCGACTTGTAGGCCGCGATGCCGCCGCCGATGATGAGGACGATGCGCCTGGTTTCGGTGGCGGTGGCGGTGAGCCGTGCGGGCGGCGCCTGCGGCTCGTTCGGTAGCGGGATCAGGTCCAAGGCTTCGCGGCCCGTCTCCTCGGCGGCTTGCCGCAGGATGAAGCGCACCTCGTCTTCCATCGAGCGCCGGTTGCGCGCCGCGCGCACCCGCAGCAGCGTTTTCAGCTTTTCGTCCAGCTGGCGGACCGTGAGACTGGCCATGGCGGCATTATAGTCGATGATTGCATTGCAATCAATGCAATCAGTGCATGTCTCACATGAAGTGCCACAGCAGCAGCGCGAGCAGCGCCGCGATCACCCACAGCGCGGCGGCGGTGGCGCGGCTGCGCCGCGCCTCGGCGAGCCCGATCGCCGCCACGGTCTCCGGCGCCAGCACGATGCCGTCGCGGGTCGCGGCATCGAGCTGGTCGGCGATGCGGCCGGCGCGGCCGAGCAGGCCCGGCACCTGGCCGATGAAGCGCCCAACCTCGCCCGCGCCCTGCGCCGCGTCCTCGATGCGGCCGGCCGGGCCGAGATGGCGCTCCATCCATTCGCGCACCACCGGCTCGGCCGCGGTCCAGATGTCGAGCTTGGGATCGAGCGAGCGGCCGACGCCCTCCACCACCACCATGGTCTTCTGCAGCAGCAGCAGCTCCGGCCGCGTGCGCATGTCGAACAGGCCGGTGATCTCGAACAGCAGCATCAGGAGCTTGGCCATCGAGATGTCCTCGGCGGCGCGATTGTGGATCGGCTCGCCGATCGCGCGGATCGCCTGGGCGAAGCTCTCGACCGAATGCTGCGCCGGCACGTAGCCGGCCTCGAAGTGGATCTCGGCGGTGCGCCGATAGTCGCGGGTGATGAAGCCGTGCAGGATCTCGGCGAGGAAGCGCCGCTCCTTCGGGCTCAGCCGCCCCATGATGCCGAAGTCGACCGCGACCAGCTTGCCGTCGGCGGCGACGAACAGGTTGCCGGGATGCATGTCGGCGTGAAAGAAGCCGTCGCGCATGGCGTGGCGCAGGAAGCTCTGGATCACGGCGCGGCCGAGCGCGGCCAGGTCGAACCCCTTGGCGGCGAGCGTCGCGTGATCGTTGAGCGGCGTGCCGTCGATCCATTCGAGCGTGAGCACGTCGCGCGCGGTCAGATCCCAGTCGACCGCCGGCACGCGGAAATCCGGGTCGTCCTTGGTGTTCTCCGCCATCTCGGAGAGCGCCGCCGCCTCGAGCCGCAGATCCATCTCGATCGTCACCGAGCGGGCGAGCGTCGCCACCACCTCGATCAGCCGCAGCCGGCGCGCCTCGGCCGACCAGTCCTCCGCCATGCGCGCCACCGCGAAGAACGCCGCGAGATCGCTCTTGAGGCGGTGCTCGACGCCGGGCCGCAGCACCTTGACGGCGACCACGCGGCCGTCGGCGCGCATCGCGCGGTGCACCTGCGCGATCGACGCGGCGGCGACCGCCGGGCCGAAGGTCGGAAACACATCGTTGAGCTTGCGGTCGAGCGCCGCCGCGACGGCTGCCTCGGCCTGCGCCTGCGGGAACGGCGCCATGCGGTCCTGCAGGCTTTCGAGGTCGCGCGCGAGCGCGATGCCGACGACGTCGGGCCGCGTCGCCAGGAACTGGCCGAGCTTGACGTAGGTCGGGCCGAGCTTGGTCAGCGCGGCCGACAGGCGGTTCGCCTTGTCGCCGCTCGTTGGCCGCTCGATCAGGCGCGCGCAGCGCAGCGCGATGCGCGCCGTCCACGGCAGCGGCGCCGGATCGATCAGCCCGAGCACGCCCTCGCGGGCGAAGACGACGCCGACGTGGCCGAGCCGCACGAGATGAACGATGTTGCCGATCACAAGCGCCAGCCCGAATGCAGCGCCACGATGCCGCCGGTGAGCGGCTGGGCGCCGGCGCGGCGAAAGCCCGCGGCCGCCATCATTGCCGCAAAGGCCTCCGGCCGGGGAAAGCGGCGGATCGATTCGACCAGGTAGCGATAGGCCTCGGCATCGCCCGCGACCGAGCGGCCGAGCGCCGGGATGACGTTGAACGAGTAGAGGTCGTAGAGCGTGTCGAGCCCCGGCACGTCGACGGTGGAGAATTCGAGGCAGAGGAAGCGCCCGCCGGTGCGCAGCACCCGGTAGGCCTCGGCGAGCGCCGCCTCGATGCGCGGCACGTTGCGGATGCCGAACGCGATCGCATAGGCGTCGAAGCTCTTGTCGGGAAACGGCAGCGCCTCGGCATTGCCCTCGACGAACGTGACCGCCGCGTCGAGCCCGCGCGCGATCGCCCGCTCGCGGCCGACGCCAAGCATCTCGGCATTGATGTCGCACACCGTGACGCGCGTGCCGGCGCCGCCCGCCGCGACCGTGCGGAACGCGACGTCGCCGGTGCCGCCGGCAACGTCGATCAGCCGAAAAAGCTTGTCGCCGCGCGGCGGGTTGATGGCGGTGACGAGCGCGTCCTTCCAGGCGCGGTGCAGCCCGCCCGACATCAGGTCGTTCATCAGGTCGTAGCGCCGCGCGACCGAGCGGAAGACGTCGTCGACCATGCCCTGCTTGGCGTCGAGGTCGACGGTGCGGTAACCGAAATGGGTGTCGCGCGGCGGATCGCTCACATCAATGTCTCTGTTGGCCCAGGACGATGGGCTTGCGCCCCCTCTCCCCGCGTGCGGGGAGAGGGTCGGGGTGAGGGGGCGTCGCCGCAAACTCTGCGTACGCGGATAGGCCCCCTCATCCCGACCTTCTCCCCGCACGCGGGGAGAAGGAGCGCTGGCGGCGTGCTCTCCTCACACGCGATCGTCCAGCCTGTCTCCGCGACCATAGCGCGCGCGGCGGGCCGGCGCTACAAAGCGAGCCCGCCATATGGTTAAGCCGGATGCCCGAGCTGCCCGAAGTCGAGACCGTCCGCCGCGGCCTGGCGCCCGTCATGGAAGGCGCGCGCTTTACCAAGGTCGAGGCGCGCCGCCCCGACCTGCGCCGGCCGCTGCCGAAGGATTTCGTCAAGCGGCTGGAGGGCCGCACCGTCACGGGCCTCGGGCGGCGCGCCAAGTATCTGCTCGCCGATCTGTCGTCCGGCGACGTCCTGCTGATGCATCTCGGCATGTCGGGCTCGTTCCGGGTGGCGGAGGAGGACGGCGCCAAGGGGACGAAGACGCCGGGCCGTTTCCATCACCCGCGTTCCGACGAGCGCGCCCACGACCACATCGTCTTTCACATGTCGTCGGGCGCGCGCATCGCCTTCAACGATCCGCGCCGCTTCGGCCTGATGCTGCTGGTGCCGCGCCGCGAGCTTGCCGACCACCCGCTGATGAAGGAGATCGGCCCCGAGCCGCTCGGCAACGAATTCGACGCTGCGATGCTCGCGGCCGCCTGCCGCGGCAAGAAAACGAGCCTCAAGGCCGCGTTGTCCGACCAGAAGGTCGTGGCCGGGCTCGGCAACATCTATGTGTGCGAGGCGCTGTTCGGCGCGCATCTGTCGCCCAAGCGCATGGCCTCGACCATTGCGGATCGCAAGGGCGCGCCAAACGAGCGCGCCGAACGGCTGGTCGACGCCATCAAGGCGGTGCTCAACGACGCGATCAAGGCGGGCGGCTCGTCGCTGCGCGACCATCGCCGGACCGACGGCGAGCTCGGCTATTTCCAGCATCACTTCCGCGTCTACGACCGCGAGGGCGAGCGCTGCGTGACGCCGGGATGCAAGGGCACCGTGAAGCGCATCGTGCAGGGCGGGCGCTCGACGTTCTTCTGCCCGGTGTGCCAGACGTGACCGTCATCCCAGGCGAGCGCGCGCAGCGGGGCCCTCGAAGGATGATCCGCCGCCCACGTGCTGCTTGCTGCGCGTCAAGCGAGATGCCAGGATAGGTTGAATTGCCCTTGATGTTATGGCGCGAAAAACCTCCGGCAAACGCTCGAAGACTACCGCTCGCTCCGCCAAGTCCACGATGCGCGGCGGTTCGATCCAGTCTGTCGCGCCTCAGCCCAGGCTCGTCGCCGAACTCAAGCGAGTTGCAGACAGTGCCCGCGGCCTCATTGAGCAGCTGGCGAAAACGAATTTCGATCCGGTCAAATTCCCCAAGCAGCGGCTGATCGACATCGCGGCAAGCGTGATCAATCTTGAGGCCGGGTCCCGGGACGGTGCGCTGCCCGCGCTCGAATACGCCGAGGCCGCCCTCAACGATCTCCGTTTCTCATTCATCGAAATCGCCGGCGATGACCAACTGCCGGATGTTCCGCGCGGCGGCGCCATCGACCAGTCTCTGGGCAACCTCATCTCCGACATCAGCACCGCTAAACGGTTTTTCTCCCAACACCGGCTTGATGCCGCTGCCAAATCGGAACTGCCCGACCACGCCTTGGCTGCTTCGAGCCCGCAGCAGCGCGAGCTCGCTGAGCGGGCGCACACAGTGTCGAACGAAGGATTCGATCTGGCCGGCGAGTTCGGCAAATCTGCCGCTCGACTCGAGGCACAAGGGGACGCGGACCACGTCAACGCGGAGAATCTATCCCGACAGAGCCGGGACGTGGCCAATCTCGCCAGGCAGGAAGCGATCGAGATCGGCGCAGACAGGCCGCACATCGCTTGGCTGGAAAAGCTCGACCGCGGTCAAAAGAAAGCCCTGCGCGGCATCGAGATGGTCGCCGGACTCGGGGAGATCACGGTTCACAAGATCGGCGAAGCGCTTGTCGATCATTTCGCTGTGTGGTTCAGGGTCACGCGCGAGTGGGCCGCGGAGGCGCGCTCCTTCATCGAACAGCAGAAAAGAAAATGGCGCGAGGAACCGGATGATCGCGATCCGAATCGTCCTCCCGACCGATCGCGGCGCGATTTTTCGATCTTTCACGATCGATTCACGGACGGGTCCCACCAAGGCCCCGATCTCGTCGTCATACCGGCCGGCGAATTTCTCATGGGCTCCGCCGAAAGCGAGGCGCGGCTGAAGGAAGACGATCGCGCCCGGGACGACGAGATCGTGAAGGGGCAGGGCAAGCGCCGGATGCACATCGCGCGACGGTTTGCGCTGGGGCGCTATCCGGTGACGTTCGACGAGTACGATGCATTTCGCGCCAACAGGACGGGGCGGCGCGCCCGCGATTGGAAGGAAGAGGCAAACGATCATGAATGGGGCCGCGGCCGCCGCCCCGTGATCAACGTCTCATGGGACGATGCTCAGCGATATTGCGATTGGCTCAACCGGAAGACGGGTCTGCACGGCGAATTCGGATATCGCCTGCCGTCCGAAGCGGAATGGGAATACGCCTGCCGCGCCGGTACCGAGACGCGGCGTTGGTGGGGAGACGCGTGGGACTCGGCAAAGGCGAACGGAAAGCGCGATTTTGAAGGCGGCAAGACCAGCCCGGTCGACCATTATGCGGCCAATCCTTGGAGACTGCACGACATGATTGGCAACGTCTGGGAATGGTGCGCCGACAGGTATGCGGACAACCTCTCGATGCTGCCGCCGGATGGCGAGCCCTACGGAGAGGGACAGAAGTCCAAAGAGTCTCTTCGCGTCCTGCGCGGCGGTTCCTGGGGCAACAATCCACTGGTCCTCCGCTCGGCTTGCCGCAGCTGGTTCCAGCCCGACAGCCGCTTCAGCTTTGTCGGCTTCCGAGTTGCCAGAACGCTCTAACGTTCTGCCCCTTCGCCTCGTTACGTGCGAAGCCGGACAGGGGGATTCGGCCGCCAATTCTATACGCGTCCCGCCGAAGGCGGGTCGATTTTTTGCGGTGGACAGCGCTCGCCGCGCCGCCGGGGCCGGAGAGAATCATTCTATCGTCCGCCGATGCTCGACAACGCCCGCCGCACCGGACCCGCCATCGAGGCCCATCAGCAGTTCATCCTGCGGCTGGTGCCGACGGTCGAAAAATTCCCGCGCGCGCAGAAATTCTTGCTCGGCGACCGCATCCAAACGACCGCGCTCGACGTGCTGGAGGCACTGATCGAGGCGACCTATTCGCGCGACCGGCGCGGCCAGCTTGCCCGCGCTAACCTCGGCCTCGAAAAGCTGCGCGTGCTCTTTCGCCTCGCCGCCGAATTGCGCCATCTCGACCTGCGCCGCTACGAGTACGCCGCCCGCTCGATCAACGGCATTGGACGGCTGGTGGGCGGCTGGCTCAAGGCGCACGCCACCCACGAGGGCGGTGCGCGCGATGCCGCGACGGCATGACGCCCTGTTCGGCCGGATCGCGAGCTTTGCGGCGCTGAGGGCGGCCGCGCGCAAGGCCGTCGCCGGCAAGCGCAGGAAGCCCGGCGCTGCCGCATTCATGGCGAACCTCGAGCGCGAGCTCATCCGTCTCGAAGGCGAGCTGCGCGACGGCAGCTACCGCCCAGCTGGTACCTCACACGCCATCCTTCCCGGCCATCGCGTCGCTCTCGCGCCGACAACGGAAATTTGATAAACCTGCGAGCACAAACTGGAGGCCCGATCGGCTCGACGATGCTCAAGGGCTTTATCTCCTACGCGCACGACGACCACGCGGCGTTCGAGGAAATGAAGACCCATCTGCGCGCGGTCGAGCGTCAATTCGATTTGGATTTCTGGGCCGATCGGCGGATCAAGCCGGGCAATTATTGGTCGACCAAGATCGCCGACGCGATCGAGGCGGCCCAGGTTCACGTCCTGATGTTCACCCCGGCGTTCATCCGTTCGGATTACATCTTCGACCACGAGCTGCCGGCCATCAATGACAAGTGCGCCAAGGGCGATCTGGTGCTGCCGGTCGTGATCGATCGCTGTGCTTGGCAGGTGTTCGTCGGAACGCTGCAAGCGGCACCGATGGATCCGACGCACCGGCTGCTCCCGGTCCTGGAATGGCGCCCGCAGCGCCACGGCTTCGATTGCGCGCGTGAGCAGATCGGGGCGGCGATTGCGGCGCAATTCGGTCCCCCGCCGAAGGGGCCGTTCTCCTGGGGCAAGCCATGAGCGTGCCGCCGAACGTGCCTCTCGATCCGCGGCAGGGGCCTCTGGTCGCTGATCTCGGCGCACTGAAATCCGCGCTTGCGGATTTCCGCGACGCGTTGCGTCCCGTCAATGATGAGACCTTGAACGATGCTTTCCGTCCGATTCTCGACCAGACGGACCAGGTCGTTGCAGCGCACCTGAAGCGGCCGGGTGAGTACGTCGCGGACGACATGGCCACCTTGCGCAGCCTGTTCGCCCGGCACTCGATTCCGCGTGAAGACCCGGTCCTTGGCAGAACTCCTGCGCTCTCGGCGCTGCGTGGCGCGCGGGGCTCTGTTCTGGCCGACTTCGATTCCGTCCTCGACGCGGCCCGGTTGCTTGGATTGCGGCCGAGCGAACCGAAGTTCGAGATGCCCGGCAGCGTCGAGTTCCAGCGGGCCGGGCACGAGGGCCAGCTTGCCGGGTTGGAACGACGGCTGAGGGCCGTCGAGGCGCTTCTGCAGGAGGATATCGCTCCGGAAGGCCGCCGCGACGAGGAACGCAGCGTTCAGCAAATCAGACTGGTCAATTTTTATGTTGACGCGATGACTGTCGAGCTCGTGCTGGCGAAGCTCGAAGCCACGGCGAAGATGATCGTCGATTTCACCGGCTTGGCGCGTGCCGTCGAGGCGATGGGCGAGTTGACCGCCGATTTCGTCGCCACCGTTGAGGGCTTGGGCAACAAGGTCACGCAGGCCTTGCGAGCGGCCGCGCGGGCGATGCGGTTCCCGGTACGCCGCGTGCTGCGGGGCTTGCGAGCGGTCGCCGCATCGGTACGCCGGCCGTCGCGGGGCCGACATGCCCCCGGCGGCAAATTTCGTGACTTCGACGGTGCACCGGAGATGATCGTCGTACCCCGCGGGCGTTACCTCATGGGCTCGCTCGCTGGAGACGAGGATGCCGAAGAATCAGAGCGCCCGCAGCATGAGGTGATCATCGCGAGTCCATTCGCAGTCGGGGTTTCGCCGGTCACCCGCGGCGAATTCGCCCGTTTCGCCGAGGCGACGGGTTACGAGGTCGAAGCGCTGGGCAATCGGTCATGGCGACAACCGGGCTTCGAGCAAACGGACGATCACCCCGTGGTCTTGGTGAGCTGGCACGACGCTCAGGCCTATGTCGCTTGGCTCCGCGAGCGATCGCGGGGCGAGACCTACCGGCTGCTGTCCGAGGCGGAATGGGAGTATTGCTGCCGGGCCGGGACCACCTCGGCCTATAGCACGGGCGACGACATCACGCCCGAGCTGGCGAATTTCGGAAGGGACTCAGCGACTACGACGCCGGTCGCTCGGTTCCCGGCAAACCCCTGGGGGTTGCGCGATATGCACGGAAATGTGTGGGAATGGTGCGAGGACAACTGGCATTCCAACTATGAGGGCGCCCCCGTAGATGGATCGGTGTGGAAGGGTGGTGATACTTCTCTTCGCGTCCTGCGCGGCGGTTCCTGGGGCAGCGATCCACAGGTCCTCCGCTCGGCTTGCCGCGTCAGGGGCCAGCCCGGCTACCGCATCAGCTATATCGGCTTCCGAGTTGCCAGAACGCTCTGACATCCTATGTCCTCACATCCTTACATCTTAAGCACGCTGGTCGATCCGGGCGAGGTCAACGCGTGCCCGCCGAAGGCGGGCCGAATTTCTCGGTGCGCTCTCGCGACCGGCGCTGGCCAAGCTGTCCGACTCGGCGCATGCATGACACCGGAGGATCGTATCTCCTCCGCCTGCGGGCCTCGCAATCGCTTGCGCCCCGCAGCCTGGACGGCCCCGTCTCTTCGCGTCCTGCGCGGCGGTTCCTGGAACAACAATCCACAGAACCTCCGCTCGGCTTGCCGCAACAGGAACCAGCCCGACAACCGCAACAACAATATCGGCTTCCGAGTTGCCAGCACGCTTTGCGCCGGAGCCGGCGGGATCACGGTCCCGCCGGGAGCGCAACAAAAGCGTTCAGGGCCGCCCATGATGAGCACGGTCGGAGCCCGCGTCGCGATGGGCGTCCGATACCGCGGCGGCGCCTGTCATGGGAGACGTAGGGGCTCCGACAGGCGCGCGCTGTCTCGCGGGAGGGGCGCGCTGCATACCGGATTGCGCGCCGCGATGCTGCTGCTGGCCCTCGCGGCGCCCGGCGTCGCCAGCGCCGACGGCGTGCTCGCGATCGGCGTCACCTCGCCGATCGTGCAGGGCGGCGTCACCTACGGCTACGTGCGCAACTTCACGCCGCGCGCGTCTGCCCAGGCGGCGGCGCTCGACACCTGCCGCAAGCTCGCGAATGTGCGCGCGGCTGCGGAGAACTGCCGCGTCGTCGGCCTGTTCACCGATCAATGCTTCGCGATCGCTTTCGCGCCGGCCGCCGCAACCGGGCTCGGCTGGGCGATCGACGCCGACAAGCACGCGGCCGAGCGCCAGGCGATGAACGTCTGCGCCGCCGCGGCCGGCGAGCACCGCGACCAGTGCCGCATCGTCCAGTCGCGCTGCGACGGCAGCACCTTCGCGGCGCGCTGCGGCGGCCATGCCGGCGCCGCGCCCGATCAGCGCATCGCAAGCTGCACGGCGCTGATCCAGTCCGGCGACGAGAGCGCGAGCGACCTTGTCAGCGACTACGTCAATCGCGGCAACGCGCATCTCGACCGGCAGGAGATCGATCTCGCGATCGCCGACTACGACGCGGTGCTCGAGCACGACCCTGCCTACGCGATCGGCTATTACGACCGGGGCACCGCGTTTCGCCTGAAGAAGGACTACGACAAGGCGATCGCCGACTATGGCCGGGCGATCGCGCTCAACCCGCGCTACGAGGATGCCTTCGTCAATCGCGGCGTCGCCCGCGCCGCCGAAGGCGATGCCGACCATGCCATCGCCGACTACACCACGGCGCTGATGCTCGATGGCGCGGACGTCGCCGCCTACCGCGCGCGCGGCGACGCCTATGCGGACAAGGGCGACGTGGCGCTCGCGCTGCAGGACTACGACGAGGCGCTGCGGCGCGCGCCGGGCGACGCCGATACCTACCGCAGCCGCGGCTACGCGCATTTCTACGCGGGCGATTTTCCGGCAGCTGCGCGCGATCTCGCGCGCGTCGTCGCGGCGGAGCCGGACGACGTCTACGCCATGCTGTGGGCGTATCTCGCGGCAGCGCGGAGCGACGCGACGCGGGCGAAAGAGAGCCTTCCGGCTTCCGCGGCAAACGCGAATCCGGCGTGGCCGCATCCCGTGCTCGAGCTCCTTGCCGGGGCGTCGACCGTCGAGGCGACGATGGCGGCGGCGCAAAGCCCGTCGCAACGCTGCGAGGCGCAGTTCTACGCCGGCGAATGGAAGCTGCTGCAGGGCGACCGCGCGGGCGCCACGGCCGCGTTCAAGGCGGCGCTCGACGCGTGTCCGAAAAGCTTCATCGAGTACAAGGGTGCGCGGGCGGAGTTGAGGCGGTTGAGCTGAGGGCCTCCGTCGCACCGCCGCTCACGGATAGCACGGCGGCTGCGGGCCGGTCCCGCCGAGCGAGCATTCGATCGCCGGCGTGGCGGCCTGATGCGGGACTGGCGTCGCCACCACGAAGGTCTTGCCGTTGGAGCACAGCACCACCCATTCGTGGTCGTTGCGCGGCATGCCGGCCTTGCCGCGGCATTCCTTGCCGACGAGCGCGCCAAGCCGCGCCGCGTCCTGCGCGGCCGCGCCGCGCGCGGGACGGAATTTCGGCCGCCGCAACGTATGGGCAGCCGGCCGATGGGGCGAGGCGACGGGATGCGGCGGATACCGCGTCGCCGTGCTCGCCGCAGCCGCGAGATCCGCGCTGCCGAGCGCGATGCCGAACATGATGAAGAGCGTCCGTCGAGCTTGCGCGCGCATGGTGACCGGTTTGCCTGTGAGATCGCCCAGCCGTTCTACGGGCCGGCCTGCAACGCAAGACTACCGAGGAATTGCGAAATTTCCGGGACGCTGTCGAGCTGCCACAGCGTCCGCAGGATGCCGTCGGCGCGCCCTTGCGGCCAACAGTCGCGCACATTGCCGCGGAATTTGCGCTCGACGTCCGCCCGACCCATCGGCATGCCGGCGAAGCCGGGCACCGCGTCGACCTCGCGGGTGACCCGGCGGCCATCGTCGAGGATCGCGGTGAGGCGGTTCGGAACGGCAGCGCCCATGCGCGCCGTCAGCGCCGGATCCTCGTGCACCTTGATCTTGCGCATGAAGGCGAGAATGGCCGGATCATGCAGCTTGGCGGGCGCATAGGTCGCGTTGGTGATCTCGCCGTCGACCATCGCCCAGGCGACCGTGTAGGGCAGGCTGTGGTCGGCGGTGGCGCGCGTCGCCGGCGCCCATTTTTCCGGTTCGCTGCCTGCCGCCTGAAAACCGCGGCTCGTCGTCGCGATCTCGATCGCCGCGATGCGCTTGAGGTCGCCGACCTCCTTGGCGACCGCGATGCCGGCCGCAATGGCCGTCTGGGCATAGACCACCGCAGGGTAGGCCTTCATGTTGCATTGGGTGACCTTGAACGGGATGCCCCGCCCGCCGAAGGCATCGACGTCGATCGTGACCGGCCCCGACACCTGCTTGAAAAAGCCGGCGCGGCCTTCGAAGATCGGCGCCGGGCCGGTGATGCCGCCGCGCGCGAGCAGCGCGGCGAAGACGGCGTTGCGGCCCGCTTCCGCATCGGCGAGGCCTTTCCAGTCGGACAGCGTCTGCACCCGGGTCTGGAACATCGGAATGTGGTCGTTGATCGCGAGATTGACCGCCTGCGTCAGCTTGTCGGGGCCAAGCTTCATCAGCTTGCCGGCCGCGAGCGCGACCGCGGGAAGGCTCAGCACGGGGGGATCCCAGCCGCCGGTCGAAAGATCGACGGCGTCGACCAGCCGGCAGTTGATCTCGTAGGCGAGCACGATCGCCGTGATCAGGTCGTGCGCGCTCGCGCGCTCGGCCTCGGCGACGGCGAGGCACGCCGCAATATGATCGCTCGGATGCGAGCCCTGGCGATGAACATAAATGTCGTTGAGGTCGTAGTAGCGAAAGGCCGCACCATTGGCGAAGGTCGCGAGCTCGCCCGACGTGCGCCGCGCGGTGCCGATGACGGTCGCGGTGCCGCCGCCGCCCGCGAGCGCGATGTCGCGGCAGATGCGCACCGGCCGCTCGGCGAAGGCGGCGATGCCGCAGCCGAGCGTGTCGATGAAATGGACCTTGACGGCTTCGATCGCCGCAGCGTCGAGATCCTCGAAGCGCAGACGGTCGGCGTAGCGCGCGAGCCGTTCGGCGAGCGGCAGAACCGGCGCCGGCCTCGGCGCGGACTGCGCGTGCGTGCGTCGCGCGAGGGCGAGCGGCGCGAGCGCCGCCGCGCCGGCGAGCATCGTTCGCCGCGACATCGCGGGCGGAGCGCCGACCGGTTTCATGCGGCGCGCAGCGAGGGGCCGTCGGCCATCACGGTGGCGCGCGGGATCACGTCCGCCCTGGGCTGGCGTTCGAGCGACATCAGGAGGTCGCTGATCCGCCGCGCCTGAGCGTCGTCGACCACCATGGTGGTCATGGCGCGGAACTTGGCCTCGAGGTCGTCGGCGCCGAGCGGGTTGCTCGGCTCGCCCTTCGGCTCGCGCGAGCTGCGCGTCACCTGGCGTCCGTCCTTGAGCACGACGTCGATCTGCGCCTGGCGGCCGCCGAGGCCGTAGGCCGGCTCCTGCGCCAGCGCGATCTTGGCCATGCCGCCATGCACCTCCGGCCGCTTGTAGCCGTCCCAGTACTCTTTCAGCCCGTTGCGCCCGGCCGCGAGCGCCAGCGCGACGCCGAACTGCGTGCTGCCCATCGCGGCGTTGAGATTGACGCAGACTGGCTTCGAGGCCTGGCGGATCGCGAGCTCGCTCATGCGCACCGTGACGTGGTCGACCGCATCGAGGCGCACGCCGTCCTCGCGATAGGCGTCCTGGGCGAGGTCGATCGGCCCATGCGCGTAGCGGCAGGCCGCGTGCGGCTTGAAGCCGACCTCCATGATGGCGAAATGGCGGCCGAGATCGCCGTCGAGGTCGTCGAGGCGCACGCTGTCCGTGAAGGTATTGAAAAAACCCTCGCGGCCTTCCAGCACCTTCTTCGGCCCGCTGAAGCCGCGGCTGGCCATGATCGCGGCGAGCACGCCGTTGAACGCCGCCTTGCCCGGGCTGAACGGCTTCGCCATGCAGGGGTCGTCGAGATAGGACTGGATGCCGGCGGACTGCATGCAGGCGAGCCCGATCGCGCCGGCGATCCGCTCGGCGTTGCCGCCGAGCATCCTTGCGCCCATCGCGGCCGCGCCGATGCCCGACACGGTGCCGCTGGTGTGGAAGCCGCGCTGGCGATGGCCGGGATTGATCGCCTTGGCGATGCGGATCGCCACGTCATAGCCGGCGACGACCGCCGCGATCACGTCCTTGCCGGAGGCGCCGGTCAGCTCCGCCAGCGCGAAGGCCGCCGGAACCAGCACCGAGCCCGCCTTGATCAGGCCGGAGCCATGCGCGTCGTCGAGCTCGATGCCGTGGCCCATCATGGCGTTGACGAGCGCCGCATGCGGCGTCGGCACCCGCACGCCGTGTCCGACGATCGTGCTTTGCGGGGCGCCGCCCCATTCCTTCACCAGCTCGACCATGCGGTTGGCCGGCTCGCTGATGGCCGAGGCGGCGATCTGGTTGCCGAGGCCGTCGCGCAGGATGAGCTTCGCCTTGCCGGCGACGTCGTCCGGAATGTCTTCGTAGCGCAAGGCGGCGACATGCGCGGCAAAGCGCATGGTCAGACCTTTGAGCGCTTCGGCCTGCTGCGGCGTGGAAACGGACGGCATGGTGGAGGGCTCCGGTGCGGCGGTGACGCAAAGTAATATCGAGAGGATCACCGCCGGTCGATCGGCTTTTCCCGCATGTTTGCTCTGCCCGGAGCGTGCGTTTTACAGCCGGCGCGTGTTGCCTTGCCGCATACGCTCGGCTAGGCCAGCGCGCAGATCGACAAGCCGGCGAGGTCGTCCATGAGTTCGGATATGAGCCATCAGCACATCATCGTCGAGACCAAGGGCAGGGTCGGCATCATCCGCCTCAACCGGCCGGCCGCGCTCAACGCGCTCAATGCGGCGCTGATCGGCGAGCTCACCGCCGCGCTGGACGCCTTCGAGGCCGATGCCAACATCGGCTGCATCGTCATCGCCGGCTCCGACAAGGCATTCGCGGCCGGCGCCGACATCAAGGAGATGGCGGGCAAATCCTTCCTCGATGCCTTCATGGGCGACTTCGCGGCCGACTGGGACCGCATCGCGCATGCGCGCAAGCCGGTGATCGCGGCGGTCGCGGGCTTTGCGCTCGGCGGCGGCTGCGAGCTCGCCATGCAGTGCGACCTCATCATCGCGGCCGACAATGCAAAATTCGGCCAGCCCGAGATCAAGCTCGGCGTCATTCCGGGCATCGGCGGCACGCAGCGCCTCACCCGCGCGGTCGGCAAGGCGAAGGCGATGGATCTCTGCCTCACCGGGCGCATGATGGACGCGGCCGAGGCCGAGCGTTCCGGCCTCGTCGCGCGGATCGTGCCGCTCGCGAGCCTGATGGACGAGGCGCTCAAGACCGCGGAGACCATCGCGTCGATGTCGCTGCCCGCCGCGATGGTCGCCAAGGAAGCGGTCAATCGCGCCTTCGAGACGACGCTCGCCGAAGGCATCCGCTTCGAGCGGCGCGTCTTCCACTCGCTGTTCGCGACCGCCGACCAGAAGGAAGGCATGGCGGCCTTCGTCGAGAAGCGGCCGGCGAAGTTCAGGAACGAGTAGGGGGCGAATAGCGAGTAGCGAGTAGCGAGTAGCGAGTAGCGAGTAGCGAGTAGATACGACTTGCAGGCGCTGTCTTCTATTCGCCATTCGCTATTTCGCTATTCGCCTTCACTTGCGCACGCAGATCACCCGCACCACCGAAGCCTTCACGTCGCTGCCGCCGGTGCTCGCCGGTGTGATGTCTTGCGCGGCGAGGAACGCGCGGATCGCTTCGGCCGGCACCACGGTGGCTTGGCTGCCGGTGCCGGAGGTTGATTGCAGGTCGACGATCCCGCGCAGCTTGGCGTCGCCATCGATCGCGGCGGCACCGGCGAAGCCGGCGGCCGGCGCGGGGTCGAGCGGCCGCTCCGCGCCGCCTGCCGCGAGCAGGCGCGCCTTGACGGTCGAGACCGCATCGCCGCCGTTCTGCGCCTGCGGGTCGGCGATGCCGACGAGCGTGACGTCGCCACGGCCGCCGAGATCGGCGAGCGTCGCGGGAACCAGCCCTCTGGCGCCGAACACGCGCAGCAGCGCCAGTCCCGCGGCCTTGTCGTCGCCGATCCGCACCGCGTTGCCGTGGCCGGCGATGACGATGAACCGGCAATCGGCAACCGCCGCGCGGTCGGTGACGATATCGCCGGCGCCGCTCACGACGACGCCGGTGGCATATCCGACCGGGCTGCGCGCCGCCACCGTCTCGTCGGCGCCCTTGGCGGCCGGAAAGCCGACGAACGCGTTCGACATGGCGACGACGATGCGGTCGAAGACGCCTTCCATCGCCTTGTCGTACAGGATGGTGACGCCGCGCACCTCGTTGTTCTTGATCTCGCCGCGCACGTAGAACTTCTTCACGCCGCCCTGCATGCCGGACACGACGAAGAAGTCGGGCTTGAGCACGTGGTAGTCGACCTCGCGGTTGGCGGGTTGCTTCTTCGCCCGCTCGAATGCCGCCTCGAGCGTCGTGCCGGCGGCGTGGAACGTCTCGACCTGCACCTCGCCGCGCGCCGATTGCCAATGGGTGCCGCTCGCGCCCGGCGCGGTCTGCGGCACGAATTTGCCGGGCAGCGCGAGCCGCGCGCCGGTCACGCGATCGTCGACCACGTGCCAGCCGGCGTTCTGCCGCTTGGTGCGGGCCGAGTCGGCGAGCTTGGCGCGCTCATCCGGATTGAGGATGCCGGTCTCCTTGCCGCCGTTGCGCTTCTGGAACGCCTTGACGGCGGCGACCGAATTGTCGCCGAAGTCGGCCTCGATCAGCCCGTTGTAGTCGCCGGTCCAGATCAGGTCGGACTGGATCGCCTTGCGCGCGGCTTCCGGCATCGCCGCATAGACGGCGCGCGGCGAGCCGGGCGCCGGCGGCCCCGGCTTTGCCGGCGTCCTTTTGGCGGTGGCTGCCCTTGCGGCAACGGGTCTTTTCTTGGCGGCTTCGCCGCTGGCCGGCCACAGCGCCGCCAGCGCGACCAGTGCGATGACGATGATACGCATGACCCGGCCCTGCCGCGTGTGCGAGGATCGGCAAACCCTATCCTACTGGCGACTCGGTGCAAGCCGCACGATATCGCAGGCGAAGACGAGGCTTGACCGCGCGCACGGCCGCGGGCGTGATGCTATCGAGGAACGGAGATGCTGACCGCCGACGAGCTCGAACGCTATGCCCGCCACATCGTGCTGCGCGAGGTGGGCGGGCCCGGCCAGGCCGCGCTCAAGCGCGCGCGCGTGCTGGTGATCGGCGCCGGCGGGCTCGGCGCGCCGGCGCTGCTCTATCTCGCGGCGGCCGGGGTCGGCACCCTCGGCGTGGTCGACGACGACACGGTGTCGCTGTCGAACCTGCAGCGCCAGGTGATCCATGCCACGCCCGATATCGGCCGGCCCAAGGTCGAGAGCGCCGCCGCCGCGATCGCCCGGCTCAACCCGCACGTCGCCGTCGAGCCGCATGCGGTGCGGCTCGCCGCCGCAAACGCGCTCGACATCATTTCGCAGTACGACCTCGTCGCCGACGGCTCGGACAATTTCGCCACCCGCTATCTCGTGTCGGACACCTGCTACCTCGCCAAGAAGCCGCTCGTCACCGCCGCGGTCGGCGTCTTCGACGGCACGCTGACGACGATCCGCGCGCACGAGCGCGACAAGGACGGCCGGCCCAATCCGACGTACCGCTGCCTCTTTCCCGAGCCGCCGCCCGCCGGCACCGTGCCGGCCTGCGCGGAGGCCGGCATTCTCGGCGCGCTCACCGGCGTCATCGGCGCGCTGGTCGCGCTCGAGGTGATCCGCGAAATCGTCGGCTTCGGCGAGGGCCTGGTCGGCCGCTTGCTGATGCTCGATGCCCGCGCCATGCGTTTCGAGACGCTGAGCTACGCGTGGGATCCCGACAATCCCTTGTCGGGATCCCAGGGATCAGCGATCAGGGATCAGGAGGAGAAACTGATCCCTGATACCTGATCCCTGATACCTGTCATCAGCACGGCCCGATGCAGAACTCGACGCCGTCGCTGTTGCGGTAGCGGTTGTTGCCGAGCCGCTCGTAGGCGACGCAATGGCGGCGGTCGGGCGGGTCGAGCGCATCGCGCCGGCAGATGCGCGTGCCGTCGGTGTCCCAGAAGCCGCGTGCGAGGACGCCGGAACCCGCGACGACCGCGCTGCCGTCGGCGAGATGCACCGTGCAGAGCACCTTGCCGGCGAGCTCGCCGGTCGAGGCCGTGCCGCACAGCGGCATGCCGACGAGCTCGCGGCGGAAATCGGCGACGCTCATTGGCTGCGGCGCGACCTTCGGCGCTTCGTTCCCGCAGGCCGCAAGGCAGGCGGCGAGCAGAGCGGTCTCGACCAATCTTGCGAGCTTCATTTCCGCGTCAGCAATCCGAATCAGTCGCGCAGGACGTCACCATACAATGAATGGTTTGCGCGCAATGTGGCCGAGACGCGCGCGGCCGCAACGGCCGTCACAGCATCGACGGCAGGACGCGATCGGGCGGCCGGTGGCCGTCCATGAAGGCCTGGATGTTGATGATCACCTTGGTTCCCATGTCGACGCGGCCCTCGATGGTGGCCGAGCCCATATGCGGCAGCAGCACCACCTTGCCGGCCTTGGCAAGCCGCGTGAGCTTCGGGTTCACGGCCGGCTCCTGCTCGAACACGTCGAGCCCGGCGCCGGCGAGCTCGCCCGCCTCGAGCATGCGGATGAGCGCGTTCTCGTCGATCACCTCGCCGCGCGCCGTGTTGACGATATAGGCGTCGCGCCGCATCAGCTTGAGATGGCGCGCGGAAAGCAGGTGGAAGGTCGCGGGCGTGTGCGGGCAGTTGACCGAGATGATATCCATGCGGGCGAGCATCTGGTCGAGGCTCTCCCAGTAGGTCGCCTCCAGCGCCTCCTCGGTCTTCGGGCTGACGCGGCGGCGGTTGTGATAGTGGATCTGCAGGCCGAAGGCGCGGGCGCGGCTGGCCACCGCCTGGCCGATGCGGCCCATGCCGACGATGCCGAGCCGCTTGCCGTAGATGCGGTGGCCGAGCATCCAGGTCGGGCTCCAGCCCGCCCATTCCTTGCCGCCGGTGAGCACTGCCGCGCCTTCGACCAGCCGGCGCGGCACCGCGAGGATCAGCGCCATGGTCATGTCGGCGGTGTCCTCGGTGAGCACGCCCGGCGTGTTGGTGACCGTGATGCCGCGCTGCAAGGCGCTCGCCACGTCGATATGGTCGACGCCGTTCGAGAAGCTCGCGATCAGCTTGAGCTTCTCGCCGGCATGGCTCAACAGATGCGAGTCGATGCGGTCGGTGACGGTCGGCACCAGCACGTCGGCGGCCTGCACGGCCTCGACCAGCGCGGCCTGGCTCATCGGCTTGTCGTCGAGGTTGAGCCGCGCGTCGAACAATTCGCGCATGCGCGTCTCGACGCTGTCGGGCAGCTTGCGCGTGACGACGACGAGCGGTCTCTTGCGGTTCGCCATCTGCCTCTCTGCGACGCCCGGCGCTAAGGTGACGTACGGCCGCGCCAATTCATTCCTCATTAACCCGCTTCATCGACACTGGGACGGTCGACTTCGGGGGCAGGCGCGGGCGGCGATTTCGGTCCCTCTCTACCAGATGGTCCGGACAAGACAAAGAGCCCGATCCGTCCGCAGGAGCGTCGTCACAATCTTTCGGATCGCCACCGGGCGACCTTGCCTCGCCCAGTGCATCCCACAATTTGCAGCGTGAGTTTCGATGTCGACGGGACGGGGAACCTTGGGGGCAAAGCTGATCGGCTGGCTGATCGCGCTGGCCGTCGCGCTGACCACGGGCCCGGCCATCGCGGCGCAGACGGAAGGGCCGACCGGGCCGAGCGGCCTGCCGCTGCCGCGCTTCGTCAGCCTCAAGTCGGAACGCGTCAATGTGCGGTCCGGACCGACCAAGGACAACCAGGTGAGCTGGGTCTATACGCGGGTCGGCCTGCCGGTCGAGATCATCGCCGAATACGACAATTGGCGCCGCATCCGCGACTGGGAAGGCGCCGAGGGCTGGGTCCTGCATTCGCTCCTGTCCGGCAGGCGCACCGCGCTGGTCTCGGCGGCGGCGAAGAAGGTCGACGATTTCGTGGCGATCCACGCCGCAGCCGACCTCACGAGCGCCGTCACGGCACGGCTGCAATCGGGCGTGCTCGCGACGGTGAGACGCTGCGACGGCCACTGGTGCCGCATCTCCGGCGCGGGTTTCGACGGCTGGATCGAGCAGGAGCGCCTGTGGGGCGTTTATCCGGGCGAGAAGGTGGAATAGACAAAAGGCGTTGATCCGGGCGCGATCGATGCCATGCAGACCCGACGCATTCACATCACCGGCGCATCCGGCGCGGGCGTGACGACGCTCGGCCGAGCGCTCGCCGACGCCCTGGCCCTCCCGCACCACGACACCGACGACTACCTCTGGCTGCCGACGACGCCGCCCTATCGCGAGCTGCACGACGCCGCGGACCGCCTGCGGCTGATGGGCGAGATGTTTCTCCCGCGCGCCGACTGGGTGCTGAGCGGCGGCCTCGACCGGTGGGGCGATGCGCTCGTTCCGCTGCTCGACCTCGTCGTCTTCCTGCGCGTGCCGAACGAGATCCGGATCGCGCGCTTGCGCGACCGCGAGGCGCGGCATTTCGGCGCCGACGCGGTCGCTCCGGGCGGCTGGCGGCACGCCGAGACCGAGGATTTCATCGCGTGGGCGTCGCACTATGAGGACGGCACGCGCGAGGGCCGCAACCTCGCGCGCCAGGAGGCCTGGCTCGCATCTCTGGCCTGTCCGATCATCCGGCTCGACGGGAGCCGGTCCACGCGCGACCTCGTTGGCGAGATCGTGGCGGCACTCGCCGCGAGATGACGTCGAATTGAGCGCGGCGCCGCAAGACTCGCGCGACGCTTCTTCGACGACTGAATGACGGCTGGCTGTTCTCGCCCGGCGGCCCGGTGAGGCGCCGCAGGCCCGAGCCGTCCGTATTGACGACGTATATCCGCTGGAACACCTGGGTGGGAGAGAACGTGACCCGCCGGTAGACGGCTTGTCGGTGTTGCGCGCCCAGACGACCAGCGGAGCGCGCCGGGTGCTCAGCGGGTGCGCTTGAGCCGCACCACGACGTCGATGCGCGCGATCTCGTAGCCTTCCGGCGCGCTCGGCATCTTGCCGACGATCGCCTCGGCGTTCGGGATGTCGACGAGCGCGTTGTCGCCTTCGATGAAGAAATGGTGGTGCTCGGTGACGTTGGTGTCGAAATAGGTCTTCGAGCCGTCGACCGCGACCTGGCGCAGCAGGCCGACCTCGGTGAACTGGTGCAGGGTGTTGTAGACGGTGGCGAGCGACACCGGCACCTTGGCCTTGGTCGCCTCCTCGTAGAGCATCTCGGCGGTGAGATGCCGGTCGCCCTTGGCGAACAGGATCCAGCCGAGCGCCATGCGCTGGCGGGTCGGACGCAGGCCGACGTCGCGCAACATGGTCTTCACGTCGTGCCACGGGCAGCCGTTGCGATCGGCGTGCGCCGCCGGTTGCGGCGCCATTTCGGCCGGCGCAGCGGACGCCCGGCTCGCCATCGGGACACGCGGTTGCATGACAGAATTCGCCTTCCTGGGGTCGCCAGACACTGCTCAAATTAGATTGTTTCAAATGTAATCATATGCCCTATGAGGGCAAATTGCAACATCCCTGCGGCCGCACGGCGCGGCGGCCTTGTTGCATCGCGGTTGCGCCAACATACCTCCCGAATGCGGGCGTCATGGCGGCGCCGGCTTTGCTCCCCGGCGGGCCGGTGTGTTAGGGAATCGACCGCGACCATAGGGGGCAGCTGCCGCACAGCGAGGACGGGACGGGAATGAACAGTCGGCCTTCGAGCTTCGACTACCAACAGCTTCTGGCGTGCGGCCGCGGCGAGATGTTCGCCGAAGGGCCGCAACTGCCGCTGCCGCCGATGCTGATGTTCGACCGCATCTCGGAAATTTCCGAGGGCGGCGGCGAGCACGGCAAGGGCATGGTGCGCGCCGAGCTCGACGTGAAGCCGGACCTCTGGTTCTTCGCCTGCCACTTCAAGGGCGACCCGGTGATGCCGGGCTGCCTCGGGCTCGACGCGCTCTGGCAGTTGCTGGGCTTCTTTCTCGGCTGGCTCGGCTCGAGCGGCAACGGCCGCGCGCTCGGCATGGGCGAGGTGAAGTTCTCCGGCCAGGTTCTGCCGACCGTCAAGAAGATCGTGTACGGCATCGACATCAAGCGCGTGATGCGCTCGAAGCTGGTGCTCGGCATCGCCGACGGCTGGCTCGCGGCGGACGGCTCGGTGATCTACAAGGCGCTCGACCTCAAGGTCGGACTGTTTCGCCAGGGCGCCGCGCTGGCGCCGGGCGGGGCCTGAGCGCGCCGCGCCTCGCGCATGTTCCGGCGAAGTGGTTCGCCGACAAGAACATGCGCCGAATAAATAGTGGACGCGGACGTTTCGAGAGGCGGAAGAGGCAGGCATGAGGCGGGTCGTCGTCACCGGGATGGGCATCGTCTCGTCCATCGGCAACACCACGCAGGAAGTGCTGGCGAGCCTGCGTGAGGCGAAGTCGGGGGTCAGCCGCGCGGAAAAATACGCCGAGCTCGGCTTCCGCAGCCAGGTGCACGGCGCGCCCACGCTCGATCCCTCCGAGTCGATCGACCGCCGCGCCATGCGCTTCCACGGCGGCGGCACCGCCTGGAACCACGTCGCCATGGATCAGGCGATCCGCGATTCCGGGCTCGAGCCGTCCGACATCGTCAATCCGCGCACCGGCATCATCATGGGGTCGGGCGGCCCGTCGACCCGCACCATCGTCGAGGCCGCCGACACGGCGCGCGCCAAGGGGCCGAAACGGGTCGGCCCGTTCGCGGTGCCGAAGGCGATGTCGTCGACCGCCTCGGCGACGCTCGCGACCTGGTTCAAGATCAAGGGCGTCAACTATTCGATCGCGTCCGCCTGCGCGACCTCCAATCACTGCATCGGCAACGCCTCGGAGATCATCCAGCTCGGCAAGCAGGACATCATCTTCGCCGGCGGCTGCGAGGAGCTCGACTGGACGCTGTCGGTGCTGTTCGACGCCATGGGCGCGATGTCGTCGAAATACAACGACACGCCGGCGGTGGCGTCGCGCGCCTTCGATGCCGACCGCGACGGCTTCGTCATCGCGGGGGGCGCCGGCGTGCTGGTGCTGGAGGAGCTCGAGCACGCCAAGGCCCGCGGCGCGCGCATCTACGCCGAGGTCGCGGGCTACGGGGCGACGTCGGACGGCGAGGACATGGTGGCGCCGTCGGGCGAGGGCGCGATGCGCTGCATGCGGATGGCGCTCGCGACCGTCAAGCCGCCGATCGACTACATCAATCCGCACGCGACCTCGACGCCGATCGGCGACCTCAAGGAGATCGAGGCGATCCGCGAGGTGTTCGGCGCCAAGGTGCCGCCGATCGCGGCGACGAAATCGCTGACCGGCCACTCGCTCGGCGCCGCCGGCGCGCAGGAGGCGATCTATTCGATCTTGATGATGAGCAACGGCTTCATCTGCGAGAGCGCGCACATTGCGAATATCGATCCCGCCATGGCCGACATGCCGATCGTGCGCGAGCGGCGCGACAATGTCGCGCTCGGCTGCGTGCTGTCGAATTCGTTCGGCTTCGGCGGCACCAATGCGTCGGTGGTGTTCAAGCGGCTGGATGCGTGAGGGATCGCACCGTCATGGCCGGGCTTGACCCGGCCATCCACGTCTCTGACGGTGTCGAGTGTGCAAGACGTGGATGCCCGCATGCGCGGGCATGACGGTGGCGTAGAGCGAAACGGGTGGGCCGATGCAGGGTCTGATGCAGGGAAAGCGCGGGTTGATCATGGGGGTCGCCAACGACCACTCGATCGCCTGGGGCATCGCGCGCACGCTTCACGCGCACGGCGCCGAGCTCGCCTTCACGTATCAGGGCGACGCGCTCGGCAAGCGCGTCAAGCCGCTCGCCGCCTCGCTCGATGCCAGGATGGTGCTGCCCTGCGACGTCGAGAGCATCGCCTCGGTCGACGCGGTCTTCGCAGCGGTGAAGAAGGAATGGGGCAAGCTCGACTTCCTCGTCCACGCGATCGCGTTCTCGGACAAGAACGAATTGAAGGGCCGCTACGCCGACACGACGCGCGAGAACTTCGTGCGCACCATGATCATCTCCTGCTTCGCCTTCACGGAAGCGGCGAAGCGCGCCGCCGAGCTGATGCCGGCGGGCGGTTCCATGGTGACGCTCACCTACAACGGCGGCGCCCGCGCGATGCCGAACTACAACGTCATGGGCGTCGCCAAGGCCGCGCTCGAGGCCTCGGTGCGCTACCTCGCGGTCGACTTCGGCAGCCGCGGCATCCGCGTCAACGCCATCTCGGCCGGCCCGATCCGCACCCTCGCCGGCGCCGGCATCAACGACGCGCGATTCATGTTCGCCTACCAGCAGCAGCACTCGCCGTTGAAGCGCGGCGTCACGCTCGACGAGCTGGGCGGCGCCGGCCTGTATTTATTGTCGGACCTCTCGACCGGCGTCACCGGCGAGGTGCATTTCGTCGACTCGGGCTACAACATCATCGCCATGCCGCAACCGGACGAGCTGCGCGCCGAGGACGCCGCGCAGAAGGACGCGGCGCAGTAAAATAACCTGACGGCGCCGTCACCCTGAGGTGCTCGGTCGCACAGCGACCGAGCCTCGAAGGGCCTGTGCGGCAGCGCTTAGCCCGCTTGCTGAAGCACCTCGGCCGATCATCCTCGAGGCTCGCTTCGCTCGCGCCTCAAGATGACGAGGATCGTTTGTCGATGCAGAAAAGAAATAAGCAACCAATTGGGCGGAGCGCCAGCGGCGCGCCATCCCGCGCCATCAAATGATCCGGACGGCCTCTTCGAGCACGCGGTCGCGGATGCGGCGGTGAATTCCGCTTCGTGTCACGACATCGACGCCGACGCCGAGGCGCTCGGACAAACGGCGTTGCACGCCGGCTGACCTTGTCGCCTTCCTCGAATTGCGTCCGGCGCATTGTTCTGTTCTAGCGAACAGCCTGTCCGAACAATAGCAATTGTCAAAACGGCAGAAGGCGCAGTACGCTCGCGCCCTTAGGCGCCGGCCGCCGGCCCGGTAGATCTCGCAGCCTCAACTAGGGCTGAGGCACATGCGTGGACACATGCCCCCCGCCGCCGATTTCGCCCCGGTTCGCTTCTCGACCTGGGACTTGCCTCAACGGGAGCGGTTGGATCGCTGGCGCGAGGAGTTCGGCCGCCGCGTCGTCGGCGTCGAAATCGAGCCGCGCGCCTCGGAGACGCCGTTCTACGCAGAAGCGACCCTGCAGGCATTGCCCGGGTGTCGCGTTGCCTTCTGCACCGGCTCCGCCGGGCGATTGAATCGTACGGCCGCTCTTGCCGTTGACGGAGACGATACGATCGGGCTGGTCGTGAACCTCGGTGCCAACGTCGTCATGTCCCAGCGCGGTCGAGACGTGCCATTGCGGCAGGGCGAAGCGACCTTGCTGTTGCATCAGGAGCCGGCTGCGCTCACCCACGGTGATTTGTGCCTTCGCGGTCTTGTCTTTCCGCGCGCCGTGCTCGCGGCGCGCATGCGCGACCCGGATGGCGCGATGATGCGCGCGGTCCCGCAGTCGGTCGGGGCTTTGCGGCTGCTCGTGCGCTATCTCGAGCTCATCGGGAAGGAGACGGACCTGTCGGTGCCGGAGATGCACCGAACCGTGGTCGCGCACATTCATGATCTCACGGCGCTGGCTTTCGGTGCCAGTCGGGATACGAAGGAACTGGGCCTGAGCGCGGTCGCGGCCGCGCGCCTTGCTGCGGCGCTCGCGGATATCGAGAAAAGCTTCGCCGAGCCGGGTCTCGCCGCGGAAACCGTCGCGCACCGGCAAGGCATTTCCGCGCGCTATCTGCGGCAGCTGTTGGAGGCGTCGGGGAGATCTTTCAAAACGCGCCTGAATGAATTTCGCTTGCAGAAGGCATTTGCTCTGCTGATTGCGCCGGGTGCCGGCAAGCGCCGGATCACCGACGTCGCGCTGGAGGTCGGGTTTTCCGACATCTCGCACTTCAACAAGCTGTTCCGTGCCCGTTTCGGCGATACGCCGAAAGGCGTACGCGGCGGCGGCGATGCGGGCCGGTGATGCGGCTTCGTTAGCTGCATTCGTCGCCGGCACGGCGGGCGGCGTTGCGAACGTCGCGCGGCGTGCGGAATGCAGAATGCAAGATAGCAGAACGGAATGCGCTCGAGCGGGCCGCGCTTGCGCTCGCCGTTCTGCCCTGCAGCCCCCAGCCCAATCGCCGCATCGTCGCGCAGACCGGAGGCTATGACGCGGGCTGTTCCGTTTCAACCAAGTCTCATTGCCGTTTCGCCCAAGACGCGATCGCGCGAGATGGGCTGTTATCATGGTACGAGCGGCGCCGGTGCTATCGGCGGCCATCGGGGGTGCGAAATGCAACCGCGGCGGCTGCAGTCTTCGTTGCGCGTCGATCGATACCGTCGCGACGGATTTTCTGTGGTGCAACATTGTCAGCGCAGCAAATGCGCGTCCGAGCGAATGGGGGCGTTCGCATGAAGCGTCATCTGGCTGTGTTCGTGTTGTTCGCAGGAGTGGCTTGCGCCCAGACGCCGCCGCCGGCGTACAAAGCCCATTTCGAATCGTGTTTCCAGGAAGCCAGGAAGCGCCATTACACGGGAACCCAATATAATCTGTTCATGGAGCGGTGCATGCGCGAAAGCAAATTCGCACCGAGTGCGATACCGGCAGTGCCTCCTTCGACAGCGCCCACGGTGGCGGCTCCCGCGCCTACGCCTGCGGCGCCAACCTCGGCGCGAACGGCCTCCTGCAACAAAATGCTGAAAGACCTGGGGGCCACCGGACAGGCGGCCAAGGACTTCCTGCAACGCTGCCTCACTGCCAAGTGACCGGCTTCATTGACCGGATCCTCGGGGGAGGACGCTTGCCCTGTCGTTGCTCATGCAGGCGGGCCGGCAATGCGCCCGGCAGTCGACCGCACCTCGGACGGTGAATAGCCATCGGCACGGCGGGCGGCGTTGCGAACGTCGTTCGGCATGCACGATACGGTCTGTTCCGTTGCAACCAAGTCTCATTGCCGTTTTGCCCAAGAACCGAGTGACGCCCGCCCGCTACACTGCGCGATCTCAAACGGGGCTGACGCACATGCGCGGACGAGAAGTTTTCAAGCTTTGGTTGCGTTACGTCGGACGAGCCGCGCTCGGGGCGATCCTGATGGTCCTTGCGGCCATGGCGGTGGATGACGGCGCCAGAGCGCAAACCATGGCTGCGGTCGGCGCCGGCGGAGATCATCGGAGCCCCGATCATTGCAAGGGCCCCGCTTATCTCGTGGGCTTCGTCGTGAGGTCCGGCGACTGGCTCAACCAGATCGGGATCATCTGCTCCCCGGTCGATACCAACGGCAGAACCGGCGCGCCCTGGTTCGGGTCGCTGCGCGGCGGCAACAGCGGTTCACCACCGCATAATGTCACATGCCAAGTCAACGAAGTCGCCGTGGGCCTGCTCATCCACCTCACGAGCGACAAGCGGCGCGTGCGCGGGATCGGGCTCGACTGTAAGAACGCAAAGGACGTGGGGCGCCAAGGCCTGGGCAGAATCGTCAACTTGGGCAAGACCGACACCCCGGCGGTTTCCGAGCTGTGCAATCCGGGCAACGCGATCGTCGAGGTCGACATCAACAACGGCGCCGACGTCAACGGGGTCGGCGTAGTTTGCGGCTCGGGTCCGAAGATCGTCACGCCCCCAGCCCCATCGCCGGCGGCGAAGACCTTGCCCGTTCCCCCGGCGACGTCCGTGAGCTCGCCGGCGACCATCAGCCAGATGGTCCCGGGACAGGTTCTAGCGAAGGACGGCTGCACCCCCGCCGCGAAGGTCGCGCCGGCACAGGGAGATAACGACTCCCCCACCGCCGAAGGCATTATCGTCTGTCTCATCAATGCAGAGCGCAAGGCCCGCAACTTGTCGGTTCTCGCGGTCGACCAGAGCTTGATGTCGGCGACGATCGCGGAAGGGCACGCCGCCGTGACACTCAAATGGTGGCATGACGGCGCCAGCCCTCATGTCAATCCGCAGACGCAATCGGGAATGACAACTAACGCAGCCATCGACAGCCGCGTCAAGGGCTCCGGCTATTGCGGCAACGCCAGCAAGGTAAGAAGCGACGGCGAGATCGCCTATGATGGCGCAGGAACCGGCAATTACAGCGACGATCAGGGTCATCCGACCAATATCCCATGCCTGATCGGCTGCGGGACGCCGGTGGCGGCGGTCGACTGGTGGATGAACGTCAGCGCCGACCACCGCAAGCTGATCTTGACGCCGGGCTTCACGCATATGGGCGTCGTGGCGATCGGCGACGTGGGCGAGCCGAAGAACGCGAGCACTCCGGCCAGGGGACTCTATATCGTGGAATTCGGCTCCTGCCAGTGACCCGCCATCGTTTCGGGGTTTGCTCGGCGAGCGAGGGATCCGCATGTTGCTCTTCAACTGCGCCGCGATGAAGACGCCGACGCATCACGATCTCGCCGTCGGCAATACGACCCACGAGGCGCCATCGAAGATTCGCCAGGATTGCCCCGCGGACCAGGCGATCGTCGGGATGAGGATCAACTATGGGCTGCACGTGAATGCGATCGGCGTGATGTGCGGCGTCAAGCCCCAATTGGCGCCGCACTGAATGCGGCATCCCGGCCGAGACCGTCGCCCGTCTGTTCCGTTTCAACCAAGTCTCATTGCCGTTTCGCCCAAGAACGGCGGGATGATGTCCCGTTACACTTTGCGATCTCAAGTGGGCTGAGCACAACGATGAGGACGTGAACATGCGAAGCGCAAGGATGCTCGTCGCCGTAGTCGTGGCGATCATTGTTTCGACGGCCGTCCACGCGGCCGAGTACCAATTCCTCAACGCCAGCACCAACAAGCGATGGCGGGGCGATCTGCTGCTCTTCCTGCAGAAGAACAAGCCCGACCCCGCCAACGTCTCGATCGCGATGACGCCGGCGGGCGGCGTGCATGTCTATATCGTGCCGGGCCAGTTCGCCGGGGCTTACTCGATCGAGAAGCTTCTTCATCATCCGGCGGAGCATCCCAATGCGCTCCTCCGTGCCGTCATCGACGGCGGGACCGGGCGCATGATCGGCTTTACGCCTTCCGAGCAGCCGGCCGCCGGGCCGAGCGCGGAAGCGACGTTCGATGTCTTCATCCTGACCTGGACCAAGCCCGCGAGTTGATCCGCGTCCGAATTTCCAAACGCCTGCGCGAGGGGAGGACCATGTCCTATCGTCACATCATTGGCGGAATGATCGTCTGTGCATGCGCCGCGTTCCTTTCCGGCTCGAATGCATCGGCGGCGGGTGCGCTCGCGCTCGGGCGCGGTGATGGCGCCGTCTGGTATGGCGTCAACTCCGGCTCCGGCTCGATCGGCGAAGCACGCGCAAATGCCATGCGCCGTTGCTACCGGCATGGCCCCTGCCACATCGCGACTGTTTTCTGGAACAAGTGTTTCGCCTTGGCTTTGCAGGGCGAAGGACACGACGGCTATGGCTGGGCGGCGCGCGATTTCGAGGGCGCTGCCCAGCGAGAAGCGATGCGCTCCTGCGAAAGTGATGGGCTGCCGTGCCGGATTGAGTTCAGCGCCTGCGACAGGGCCGGGCGATAAAATTTCGCCTACAGCCTCGTCCGGCGACGCTCAGTCGCGTCCTCGACGACGGTGGGCCGTGGATGTCCTATCGCGATCTCAAGATCGTCGGACGACTTCGCTGCAGATCACGGCCCGGTGCCGGCCGAACCGGCAGATCATGGTTACTGTCGCCGCCACCAGGCGTATTCGAGCCGTTACAGGTTCTTGCATTGGGGTGCCTGCCGCGGCGACTACTGATCGATCCAGCAGCGGGCTGATGACGGCAAGAACCGCCGCCGCGCGGCCATGCTGCGCCCACTCGTGAATAGTGGGGGCAGAGCCACGGCACGGAATCCAGGTTAACGGTCATTTGAGCTGAAGGATTTCGAGGAGGAAGGCCGGGTTCCAGCCGGCAGTTTTGCGACGTGTCTTGACGCTTCCCTTTGCTTTGTTGGCGCGGACGAGTCCGAGGGCGAAACGGCGGACGACGGCCATGTTTTTGGCACCGTAGCCGGTGCGGTAGCGCGACAGGTCATCCTTGAATTCGACGTCTAGCAGCCAGTGCATGCTCTCGACGCCCCAATGGCCGCGGGCGCCGCGGGCGAGACGTTCGATGTCGAGTGGGGCGGACGAGATGTAGTAGCGGGTCTCGAAGGTGCAGCGATCGGGGTATTCGGCACGCGCCAGGACCTTGACGAGGCTGCTGATGGACCTGAAGCGGGGCTGGCCGGGATAGCTGCGCTCGGACACGATCCAATCGACCTCGCGGGAGGCCGTATAGGTGCGGGTCTCGATGCGACCGTGCCCCTTCTCGACGGTGGTTTTGCTGACCAGCTCGGCGTCCGGTGCGGAGGCGAAATACTCCTTCACGTCGGCTTCGAGGGTGGGCTGGTTGCCCCTGAGCGCGAGCAGGTAATCGGCCTCGTGGGCGACGATCTTGTCGGCGATGTCGACCTGGCAGCCGATGGCATCGATGCTGACCAGGGCGCCCTTGAGCTGCTTGGTCTCGGCCAATTGATCGAGCAGATCCGGGATGGCGGTGATCTCGTTGGTCTTCTCCGGAACGCTCAACTGCGCCAGGGTGAGCCTGGCGTTGGTGGCATAGGCCGAGAGAGTATGCAGCGCTTTGAGCCCCTTGCGCTGGTCGTGGGTTCGGCGCGCCGTCTTGCCGTCGATGGCGATGAACTCGTGCCGGTCTGGCCACAGCGCCGCGACCCACCCATTGAAGCAGCGGCTGAACAGAGCCGGATCGACCCGGTTGACGAGGGCCCGCAGCCAGCGTTCGCACGGAATGCCATGGTCGAACGCGGAGAACCGGCGCAGGAAGGCGAGATGGTGCTTGCCCCAGGCGACGATGTCGTCGAAGTCGTCGCACGACGCAATCGTCGCGCAGGTTACCAATAGAAGCACCTCCTTGAGCGGGTACATGACCCGCCAGGGCTCCCGGTCATCCTCCAAGGCCGCGAAATGCTGCAGAAGCAGGCCCAGCCGTGCCCGCGGGACTTCCTGGTCAACAATCTGGTCGATGATGCCATTCATGGGCGCGCTCCAGCCGAATCAGCGCGCCCACAGAATCATCATCCGCCGTCAACACAAAATCAGCACATCAGGCCCCGTTAACCTGACTTCCGGGCCGTGCGGCGCAAGGGGCCCCTCCTTGACTCCTCGCGCCGCGCATCGAATGAACACCGTGGGAGAAGACCTCGGATGGGCGCAAGGCTGTTCGGCGCGCGCGTCAAGCGGCTGGAGGATCCGGCGCTGCTGACCGGGCGCGGCCGTTTCGTCGACGATGTGAAGCTCGCCGGCACGCTCGAGGCCTGCTTCGTGCGCAGCCCGCACGCTCACGCGCGCATCCGCGCGATCGACGCGGCCGCCGCGCGTGCCATGCCGGGCGTGCACGCGATCCTCACCGCCGACGACCTGCCGGGGCCGATGGCCCGCGCACCCATTCCGATGATCCTGCCGGTGCTCGGCATCAAGGCCTTCCGCACCCAGCTTTGCCTCGCGCGCGACGAGGTCGCCTATGCGGGGCAGACCGTCGCGCTGGTCGTTGCCGACAACCGCTACCTCGCCGAGGATGCCGCCGCGCGAGTTGCGGTCGACTACGAGGTGCTGCCGGCGATCAGCGATTGCCGCGACGCGCTCGCGCCGGGCGCGCCGCCGGTGCACTGCGACTTGGAGACCAACCTCGCTTCGCGCATCCCGATGGCCTATGGCGACGTCGACGCGGCTTTCGCGCAGGCCGCTCACGTGCTCGAAGAGGAGTTCTGGGTCCACCGGGGCGGCGGCATGAGCCTGGAGACGCGGGCGGTGCTGGCGAGCCACGAGCCCGCGGGCGACATGCTGACCGTGTGGTCGTCGACGCAGACGCCGCATCTCGGCCGCCGCGTGCTCGCCGACCTGCTCGAGCGCAACCTCGAGACCATCCGCATGATCGCGCCCGACGTCGGCGGCGGATTCGGGCCGAAGGCGCCGTTCTATGCGGAAGAAGCCGTCATCCCGGCCGCCGCGCTGAAGCTCGGGCGCCCGGTCAAATGGATCGAGGACCGGCGCGAGCATTTCATGTGCGCGACGCAGGAGCGCGACCAGCACTGGAAGGTCGCGCTCGCGCTCGACGACGAGGGAAAGATTCTCGGCTTCCGTGGCAGCATGCTGCACGACACCGGCGCGTTCGTGCCGTGGGGCATCATCATGCCCTATATCGCGGCCGTGACGGTGCCGGGGCCGTACCGCGTGCCCAACTACCGGCTCGACATGACGGTCGTGCTCACCAACAAGGTCGCGACCACGCCGGTGCGTGGCGCCGGCCGGCCGCAGGCGGTGTTCGTGATGGAGCGGCTGCTGGATCGCGCGGCGCGCGACTTGCAGCTCGACCGCGCGGAACTGCGCCGACGCAACCTGATCGATCCGACACAGATGCCCTATGCGGTGGGGCTCACGTTTCGCGACGGCAAGCCGCTGGTCTATCACGGCGGCGATTTCCCGCGCGGCCAGACGACGGCGCTCGCGATGTCCGACTACGACGGCTTCCGCGTCCGCCAGGACGCCGCGCGCGCCGCGGGCCGATATATCGGCATCGGGATCGGCAACTACGTCGAAGGCACCGGGCTCGGGCCGTTCGAAGGCGTCACGGTGCGCGTGCTCACCAACGGCAAGGTGGCGGTCGCGACCGGCGCCACCAACCAGGGCCAGGGCCAGCGCACGGCGCTGTCGCAGATCGTCGCCGACGAGGTCGGCTGCCGCCTCGAGGACGTGGTGATGACCATGGCCGATACCGCCGCGATCTCGCAGGGGGTCGGCGCCTTCGCGAGCCGGCAGACGATCAATGCGGGTTCCTCGGCGCTGATCTCGGGCAAGAGCGTGCGGAAGCAGATCGTCGCGCTCGCGGCGCTCACGCTCGGCGTGGCGGGGAGCGAGATCGACGTCGAGGACGGAATGGCGATCGCGCACACCGGCAACAAGCCGACGCTCTCGTTCGGCGAGCTGGCGAAGCTCGCCCAGGGCGTGCCGGGCGTCTCGTTCGCGGCCGGGCAGACGCCGGGACTCGAGCACACCGCCTATTTCACGCCGCCGCAGGCGTCCTATTGCAACGGCACCCATGTCGCCGAGGTCGAGGTCGACCTCATGACCGGCGGCGTGACGATCCTGCGCTACACGGTCGGCCATGACAGCGGCAACATCGTCAATCCGATGATCGTCGACGGCCAGGTGCAGGGCGGCGTCGCGCATGGCATCGGCAACGCGCTGCTCGAGCACATGCACTACGACGCGAGCGCGCAGCCGCAGAGCACCACGTTCATGGACTACCTGATGCCGACCGCGCCCGAGGTTCCGGGCGCCGCGATCGAGCACATCGAGACGCCGAACCCGCTCAACCCGCTCGGCGTCAAGGGCGCGGGCGAAGGCGGCACGATTCCGGCGCCGGCCGCGATCATCGCGGCGATCGAGGATGCGCTGGCGCCCTTCCGGGTTCGTTTCAGCGAGGCGCCGCTCACCCCGGCGCGGATCGTCGAGGCGCTGCGGAATGCCGGGGCGTATGATACGGTCGCGGCGCCACCCAGGACCGCCACCGCATGAGCAGCCTCGACACTGCATCCGCCGCGCAAACATCGCCCTTCTGGACCTTTTCGCTCGGCTACTACCGCGGCGCCGGCGTGTCGGAAGCGTGCCTCGAGCTGCAGGACAACTGCGGCGTCGATGTCAACGTCGTGCTGTTCCTCCTCTGGATGGCATCGCAGCAACGGCATGTCGGCGCCGATCAGGTCAAGCGCCTCGCCGATAGGGTACGGCCGTGGCAGGTCGACGTGATCGGGCCGATCCGCGCGTTGCGGCGCCGGCTCAAGAGCGATGCGCCCTTGCTCGACAAGGGTTCGGCCGAGCTGTTCCGCACCAGGATCAAGGCGATCGAGCTCGAGTCCGAGCGCCTGCAGCAGGAGGCGATGCACGCGCTGGCGGGCGGAGTCAAATCGGAGTCTGCGCCGTCGGCGGAGGCCGCCGCGCGGTCGAGCATCGCGGCCTATCAGGACGTGGTCGGCCGCCCGTTCACGCCCGCCGCCGTCGACACGCTGATCGCCGCCTTGGCATGACCCCCTCCGCATCGAGGACTAGATGACAACCAAGAACAAGCAACGGCTCATCGTCGGCATTTCCGGCGCGTCCGGGGTGATCTACGGCATTCGCGTGCTGGAACTGCTGCGCGACAGAGATATCGAGACCCACCTGGTCATGAGCAAGTCGGCCGAGATGACGCTCGCCTACGAGACCGACCTCAAGCCCAAGGACGTGCGCGCCCTCGCCATGGTCAATCACGCAGTGGCGGACATCGGCGCGTCGATCTCGTCGGGATCGTTCCCGACCATGGGCATGGTGATCGCGCCCTGCTCGATGAAGACCATGAGCGAGATCGCGACCGGCGTGACCAGCTCGCTGCTCAGCCGCGCCGCCGACGTGGTGCTCAAGGAGAAACGGCGCCTGGTGCTGGCGGTGCGGGAGACGCCGCTGCACGGCGGCCACCTGCGCGCGATGGCGGCGCTGTCCGACATCGGCGCCGTGATCGCGCCGATCGTTCCCGCCTTCTACACCCGGCCGAAGACGATCGACGACATCGTCAACCACACGGTCGGCCGCCTGCTCGACCAGTTCGGCATCGACACCAAGGCCGTGAAGCGCTGGAAGGGCGGCCCGGAGGAAATCGAGTAGAAGCTCTCGTCCGCCGCGCCTATGCCGCGGCCAGATAGGCGTGCAGCGCCGCCACCGCTTGCGCGCCCTCGCCGACCGCGGCGGCCACGCGCTTGGTCGAGCCTGAGCGGACGTCGCCGATCGCAAAGACGCCCGCCTCGCTCGTCTCCAAAGCCGCGCGGCCGTCGCCGCCGGTCAAGATGAAACCCTGCCGGTCGAGCGCGATGCCGGAGCCCGCGAGCCAGTCGGTGTTGGGATCGGCGCCGATGAAGTTGAAGACGTGGCGGATCGGCCGGCGCGTCTCCTCGCCGTTGTGCCGCCAGCGCACCGCCTCCAGCATGCCATCGTGGCCTTCGAGGCCGGTGATCTCGGCGCGGGTCAGCACCTCGACATTGGGCAGTCCCTCGATGCGCTCGACGAGGTAGCGCGACATCCTGGCGCCGAGGCTCGGGCCGCGCACCAGCATCGACACCTTGGCGACCTGGCTCGCGAGATAGACGGTCGCCTGGCCGGCCGAATTACCGGCGCCGACGAGCACGACCTCCTGGCCGCCGCACAGCTTCGCCTCGATCGGCGAGGCCCAGAAATGCACGCTGGTCGATTCGAACGCCGCGACGTTCTCGACGTCGAGCCGCCGGTAGCGCGCGCCGCTCGCGATGACGATCGCGCGCGCCCGCGCGCGCTCATCGCCGCCGAGCCGCAGCGCGAAGCTGCGCGCGCCCGCCTCGTCGGACATTTCGAGCGCAGCGCTCTCGGTCGGAATGACGATCTCGGCGCCGAACTTCTGCGCCTGGTTGTAGGCGCGCGCCATCAGCGCCATCCCGGAGATGCCGGTCGGGAAGCCGAGATAATTCTCGATGCGCGCCGAGGCGCCGGCCTGGCCGCCGAACGAGCGGCAGTCGACGACCAGCACCGACAGACCCTCGGAAGCCGCATAGACCGCGGTGGCGAGCCCCGCCGGCCCGGCGCCGACCACCGCGACGTCGTAGACGCGCGCGCGATCGATCGGGCGGACAAGACCGATGCAGCGCGCGAGCGCGATCTCGGTCGGGTTGCGCAGCAGCTGGCCGCCGGGGCACAGCACGATCGGCAGCTCGCCGGGATCGATGTGAAAGCGCTCGATCAGCGCCTTGGCTTCGGCGTCGTTGTCCGGATCGAGCTGCAGATGCGGATGGCCGTTGCGGCGCAGGAAGCCGGCGAGCCGCAGGACGTCGCCGTTGTCGGAGCGGCCGACGATCACCGGGCCGCCGGCGCCCGTCTCCAGGATGGCGACGCGGCGCAGGATCAGGGCGCGCATGATCCGTTCGCCGAGCTCGGCCTCGGCGATCAGCAGGGCGCGCAGACGATCGGGCGGGACCACCAGGACCTCGGCCGCCTTGCGCGCGAATGCATCGGTCAGCGCGGGTCGGCCCGACAGCTGCGCGAGCTCGCCCATGAAGGCGCCCGGCAGATGCGTGACCACCGGCACGGGACGGCCGGCCTCGTCGTGCCGCACGATCTCGATGGCGCCGGAGAGCACGACGCAGACGCCGGGCGACGGCTCGCCGACGCGGGCGATCGCTTCGCCCTCGGCATAACGGCGCAGCTCGCCGAAGCGGCGCATGCGATCGATCTCCGCCGGCGCGAGCCGCGGAAACATCTGGTCGCCGCGCGTGTCGATGATCGATCTGGTCGGAGCGGCCATGTGGCTTCGGGCCTCAGGTTGCCGGTTTACGAGTCACGGCCATTCATGCATCGTGCATGACAAGGAGCACGCTTCGAACGGCCAAAACGCGCGTATATCGTCGACATGGATCCGCCTCGCCCCGAAGGCTTGTCAAGCGAAGGCCCGCATTCCGCGGCACACGCCGACAATTCGCGACACGGCGATCCACCGCGCGGCTCGCCCTTGAGCCCGTTCCGCCATCCGGCCTTCACGGTGATCTGGACCGCGAGCGTCGCATCGAATCTCGGCACCTGGATGTACACGGCGGCTTCCGGCTGGCTGATGACGGGGCTCAACCCGGATCCGCTGATCGTCTCGCTCGTCCAGGTCGCCGCCAGCCTGCCGATCTTCCTGGTCGCGATCCCGGCCGGCGCGCTCGCCGACATCGTCGACCGCCGGCGTTTCCTGATCGGCGGCGAAATCGCCAATACGGCGATCGCTGCGATCTTCGCGGTGCTCGTCTCCCTCAACCTCGTGACGGCGCCGGTTCTCCTCGTCTTCACATTCGTCATCGGCGCCTTCGGCGCGCTCACGGCGCCCGCCTGGCAGGCGGTCACGCCGCAGCTCGTGCCGAAGCAGGACCTGCACGCCGCGGTCGCCGCCAACAGCATCGGCTTCAACATCAGCCGCGCGATCGGCCCGGCGCTCGGCGGTGCGCTGACGGCGGCGTTCGGCATCGCGGCGCCGTTCTGGGTCAACGCCGCCAGCAATCTCGGCATCAACGGCGGCCTGTTGTGGTGGCATCCGCCGCGGCACGGCGGCAGCCGTCTGCCGGCCGAGCGATTCATGCGCGCGATCCGCGCCGGCTTTCGCTACGCGCGACACAATCTGCATCTGCGCGCGACGCTCTTTCGCGCGGTCGGTTTCTTCCTGTTCGCCAGCGCCTATTGGGCGCTGCTGCCGCTGATCGCGCGCGACCGGATTGCGGCCGGACCGGAAATCTACGGGCTCTTGCTCGGCGCGATCGGCGCCGGCGCGATCATCGCCGCCTTCGCGCTGCCCTTCGCGAAGGAGCAGCTCGGCGCCAACCGGCTGGTCGCGGTTGGAACCATCGGCACGGCCCTCGCGCTGGCGATGTACGGCGTCGCGCGCGACAGCGCGACCGCATTGGCGGCGAGCCTGCTCGCCGGCGCCGCCTGGATCGCGGTGCTGTCGAGCCTCAACGTCTCGGCCCAAGTGGCGCTGCCCGAATGGGTGCGGGCGCGCGGCCTCGCGATCTTCATGACGGTCTATTTCGGCACCCACACGGCGGGCAGCGCGCTGTGGGGACAGGTCGCGGCGCTGTGGGGCCTGCCGCTCGCGCTGTTCGCGGCGGCTGGCGGCGCGCTCATTGCCATTCCGCTCACCTGGCGGTGGCGGCTGCAGACCGGCGCCGAGATCGATCTCGCGCCGTCGCTGCATTGGGCGGCGCCGGTGGTGAGCCACGAGATCGCGCAGGACCGCGGGCCGGTGCTGGTCACGGTCGAGTACCGCATCGATCCGGCGAAACGCCGCGCCTTTCTCGCCGCCCTCGACCGCCTCGGCCACGAGCGCCGGCGCGACGGCGCCTACCGCTGGGGCGTGTTCGAGGACGCGGCCGACCCGGCGCGTTTCGTCGAGACCTTCCTGGTCGAATCCTGGCTCGAGCACCTGCGCCAGCATCAGCGCGTCACCAATGCGGACCGCGTGCTGCAGACGCAGGTGCAACGGTTTCACCTCGAGGGTCAGCCGAGGGTCACGCACATGATCTTGGCGGAACGGGAGTAAAGGCTCGGGGCCGCGCGGCGGCGGACGGCCTATCGAGAGCCCGGCGGGCACCGTCCGGCTATTCGCCGCGATCGTGCCTCCGCCGCGGTGTCTTTCGCTCCTCGGCCTGCGCCTTGGCGGACTTCAGCTTGTCCCAGGTCTTCGCGTTGTGACGTGCGATCCGCTCGGCGTAGCTTCGGCGTTCCGCCTCGACGCGGCTTCGGAGGGACGCCCCACGTCGGGACGTCCCTCCGACCCGCTATGCATTATTGCCGGCGGACGGCCCGACCAGCTTCTCCACCTTGCGGAGGTCGTTCTCGTCATCGTGCAGATTGACGCCGAGCTGACGCATCTCGGCGGCGATCTGCTTCAGGTAGCGCAATTGGTCCGCGTTGACCGAAGTCAGGCGCTCGACCTCGTCCGCGCTGATGTTCAGCGTGGCGTTGAAGTAGAGCGCCGCGATGGTGAAGCGGAAATCGTCGACGAGCAGCGAAAGCTTGGTATCGCCCACGCCGATCGACAATGTCTGCATCAGTGCCTCGGCAAACTTTCCGTCCTTGGCGGCGTCCGATGCGTCATAGGCGCTCTCGACCCGCTCGGCCGCGTCGACAAACTGCCTGACTTTCTCGGCTTCAAGAGGCTTGTCGGGGTGCGCGGCCACATCACGCAGGATGGCGAAGAAGGCCTGCGAGACACCGGTCGGAACCCACCGATCGATCCCCAATGCCTTGAGCTGCGTGATCCGGGCATTGGCGGCGGGCGGATTGAGGCCGCCGTAGTAGCGGCGCAATCCATCCATCGCGTGGTCGAGCAGGACCGTCTTGGCCGCGTCGAAGAAAGCTGTCGACGCCTCCTCGTCGAACTGGCGGCGCGCCTCGATCGACATATGCGCCCAGGCCTCCAGCTCCTCGGCATTGCCGCCGATGCGAAGGTTGCGCAGACGCTGCGCGTCGCCATGCAATTTGTTGCGCAGCGAATCGACCTCGGCCTGCAATTGCCGCCGGGCGGTTGCCGGGGCCCAGACGGCGCCGCCGGTTTGCGACAGCGAGCGCGCCTGCCCGTTGGTCCAGACATACCCGGCTTCGGTGCGCCACTGGTCTTGCGTTCCCGACGCGACGACGTGCGGCATGGTCGGATGACGCAAGCCCGGGATCCAGCGCACGCCTCCTGTGTCCGCCAGAGAGGTCGGATTGGCTTTGACCCAGGCATAGCCCGGGCGCGGCCGCCACGTATCCGGCTGCTCGGCAGCTTCGACGTTGGGCATCGTCGAGTGCGCTTTGCCGGGCTGCCAGACCGCCCGGAGGTCTTTCTGGTCATTCGGATTGACCCACGCATAGCCGTCCAGCAGGTGCCAGTAGCCTTCCCTCGCTCCGCTCACGACGCCAAACTGGCCGGGATATGGCCGGCCGGGCACCCAGACGGCGCTGAGGTCGCCAGGGTCGTCGTTGCGGAATTGATAGCCGGGATCGGTGGTCCAGCGGCCGTCGGCTCCCGCCACGACGTGCGGCGCGAACAACCAGCCCAGGAATGGGCGCGAGCCCGGCGTATGGCGAGGCGTCGAGCTTGAGGAACTGGACGACTCGGAAGGGCCAGACGAATGCTCGTGGTGGTGCCACCCGCTATCGGACCCGCCGCCGTCATCGCAGGGTTGACGCTCGCCGTGCGGTCCGACGCCCTCGACGCAGTGGCCGTACGCCGCGGCAGGCGACGTCCACAACGGCGTCGACAGCACTGGAAGCAGGAGCGTGGTGAGGATGGTCGTGGTGCGCAACCCATTGCCGATCCCGCGGCGGCGACCGGGGCTGGCCGCGGCGGGCTTGAGCTGCATTGCGTTATGAGAGGTCATGGCTTTCCCTTTCTCCAATGATGGGCGTGCCTGCACGCCAATTGCCTGAGCACCTCCGGCGGCCGATCGCGTCAGTGGGCGCGTCAACGTCCGGGCTCGCGGGACAAAAGGGCGCGACCGCCATGGAACGGCGGGCGCGGCTCGCGCCACGGCAAAATCATTCAGTCGAATCAATCGGTTGGAAAAAAATTTTCATGGACGATTTCCGTTTTGCCGGACCCGCGCCTTTGTGAGGTGAGTTGCTCAACCACCGAGGCGCCGTCGATGCCGGTCGATCTCCAAGCCATCGTCAGGCGGGCCAATTGGCAGGCCAACAAGCGCACGCTGCCCGCCTTTCGCCGTGTTGCGGCGGAAACACTGGGCAAGGCGCGCGCGCTGCATGGCGCCGGCGCGTATGAGGCGGCGTTGGATACGGTGCGCTCGGCCGACGGCTGGCAGGCCGACAGTCACGCCTGGCGCCTCGTCGGCCTTTGCTATCTGGGCCTCAATGCCCATCTCCGGAGCATCGAGGCCTTCGAGCAGGCGCGAGATCTCGATGCCGCGGAGCTCGCGAAGGATGAGGTCAACATTGCAACCGCGCACATTGCGGCGCACGACTACGAGCGCGCCTTGGCGGCGGCGCTGCACGCGCGCGAGCTTGCGCCCGAGCTTGTCGGGCCGCATGTCTGCCTGCTCGCAATCCACAACCGGCGCGAAAGATACGATGAGGTCGAGCGGACGCTCGCCGACATCATGACGAAAAATTCATCCGTGCTCGCTGAACGGGAGTTTCTCGAACGCGTAACCAATGATACAGACCTTGTCGGCGTGGCCGACAGGATCGCGCGGATGACCGGCACCAAGACGTGACCCGAAAAGAGGAGAGTCCCATGCGTCGCTCGCATTTCATACGCCGACTGGCCAAAGCCGCCCTGGTGCTCGCCCTGCTCGCCGGGGCGGTCCATGTCGGCACCGGCCACGCCCAGGCATCCGTCACCTACTACATCAAGGGCTAGATCGGTCGACGCGCGCCACCGCGCCGCATCGGAACAGCGCCATGTCCGCCTTCGACGAGGCTCTTCACGCATATCTGGCCGACCGCAAGGCCGAGCAGTTCGACGCCTTCATGAGCGTCGTCGGCGTCGCGGTCGAGGCCGCGCGCCCGGCGCTGCGCCGCCGTGCCGCGAGCCTCGGTACCGGGCTGGAGATCGACGACGTGATCGGCCAGGTCGTGGAGCGCGCCGTCGAGCATCTGGTCGAGCAGTGGCACGGACGCGCCGCATTCGCGTTCCGGCGCGAATATGGATTGTCGTTCGAGGGCTGGCTCTTGCAGATCCTCGGCCGGCCCGGCACGGGGCGGCGCAGTGGCATGATCGGCGAGATGATCCAGTCGCGCCGCCGCAAGACCGCCCTGGTCGTGCCGATGGAGCTTGACGACCTCGCGGTGGCCGCGGATGAACCGGACGACCGCGAAGAAGCCATCGAGCGCGCCGTCGTCGGGCTCACGCCGCGCGATCAGTTCGTGATTCGCGCCGCGTTCGGTCTTCATCCGTTTGTCGATCTTGACGCCGCCGCGATCGCGCGGCTTGCGCGCCTGGTCGGGTTCGATGCCGCGACCGTGCGAAAAATCGCCCGCCGTGCGAAGACGATCGCGCGCGATGGGACCGAGCCGGCGACCTCCCTTGCGCGCGCCGACATCGCGCACCTGCTCGACGTCGGCGAACGCCAGGTCGGCAACATCAGGACGGCGAGCCTCGCCCAATTGATGGCCGCCTATTCGGCCCTGGCCGAGGAGCAATCGCCGGCATAACGTTCCTCCTGCGGCTCAGCCGGGGCGCCGGGCGCCGGCGCGGATGCCGCTCGGAGAGTGTTGTGCGGTTGCTGCGGAGTCTGTTCGGCCTTGCACTCGCGCTGTGCGGTGCGTCGGCGATGTCGTCGGCGCAGGATTTTCCCAGCCGACCCATCAAGCTCGTGGTGGGCTTCGCGCCCGGCGGCAGCACCGACTACATGGCACGGCTCCTGGCCGACCGACTGCGCCAGGAACTCGGCCAGCCGGTGCTGGTCGAGAACCGCACCGGCGCCAACGGCTCGCTCGGCGCCGAGTTCGTCGCCAAGTCGGAGCCTGACGGCTACACGCTCTATCTCACCACCGCGGGGGTCGCGACCGTCTACCCGCATCTCAAGCCCGCGCCCTATGACACGCTGCGCGATTTCGTCGGCGTTGGGCGGGTCGCCTACAACTCGACCATGCTGGTGGTGAACGCGGCGATGCCCGTGGGCTCGGCGCGCGATCTCGCGGCGCTGGCACGCAAGACGCCGGGCAAGATCACCATCGCGATCACGGGCCTCGGCTCGGTATCGCATCTCGGCGCCGAGCTTTTCCAGTCGGCGGCCGGGATCAAGCTCGTCGAGGTGCCCTATCGCGGCGCCGCGCCCGCCATGACCGACCTGCTCGGCGGGCAGCTGGACGCGCTGTTCGGCGACGGCCCGACCGTGATCGCGCAAATCCGCGCCGGCCAGATCAAGGCGCTCGCCGCGATCTCGCACCAGCGCTCGGAGATCTTTCCCGGCGTGCCGACGTTCCTCGAGCAGGGCTTTGCCGACACGGTGGCGGACCAGTGGGCGGGCGTGCTCGCGCCGGCGAAGACGCCGCCCGCCGTCGTGGCGCGGCTCAACGCGGCGATTGCCAAGGTGATGAGCGAGCCCGAGGTGCGGGCAAAGCTCGCCCAGACCGGCGTCGTGCCGGCGACCGATACGCCGGCGGAGTTCGGCAAATATCTCGCCGATGAGTATGCCCGCTGGGGCCGCATCATCCGCGAGAAGGGTATCAGCGCCGAGTGAGGGGTGATGGGCCGGGCTTGCGCCCGGCCCATCGAGTTCTGACGCCGGGTGGATGGGGGACCGGAATCAGAACTGGTAGTGACCCGGCACCCTAGAGATGGCCGCGCAGAAATGCTTGGACCGGGCGGAACTGCAGCGCGGACCAGAGGGAACATGCCCGCGATTGGCTTAGAGCATTGCAACCGCGCAACACCAAGACCACTTGCGCGTTTGGCCCATGGTTCGAGACGCGTCGCTGCGCGACGCTCCTCACCATGAGGCGGAGTGAGGGTGAGGTCCGGGTAAGCTTACTTCAGCAGATAGCCGAACCTCCGCCGCGCTTCGCGCGCGGCTTCGGGCGTCGGCGCGTTCACCTTGGGAAACTTGTCGCGCCAGTGCCAGGGGCGGCACGCATTGATGATGGCGCGGCTGTTGGTGAAGTCGCCGGCGGCCTTGCGCTCGGGCTCGATGCGCACGTCGAGCGGCGTCGACCAGGCGTTGCGGATGATGTCGATCGAGGTCGCGGGATCGGAGCGCGTCAGCATCGCCCAGATCAACTCCTCGAGGTTCGACACGTCGATGTCCTCGTCGGTGACGATGACATAGCGCCCCGCATAGGCGCCCGAGTGGCACATGGCGGCGACGTGGCCGGCCTGCGTCGCGTGGCCCGGATAGCGCTGCTTGATCGATACGCCGAGGAGGAGCCGCGCGGTGCCGATCTCGTGCGCCCAGGCCGCGACCACGTCGGGCACGCCGGATTTGACGATGTTCTCGCGCACGATCGCCGAGCGCGTCAGCGCACGGTAGCGCGCGATCTCGTCGGGCGGGCGCTGCGGCGCGCAGCCGAGCAGGATCGGATCGTTGCGGTGATAGATCGCCTTGATGTCCATCACCGGCTCGTCGCGTACGTCGCTGCCGTAGTAGCCCATCCACTCGCCGAACGGCCCCTCCGGCTTGACGTTGCCGGGTTGCACGAACCCCTCGATGACGATCTCGGCGTTGGCCGGCACCGGCAGGCCGGTGATCGGCGCCTTGACGACGTCGACCGCCTGCCCGCGGATGCCGCCGATCACGTCGTATTCGCACACGCCGTACGGCACCTCGCTCGACGCCATCAGGAACGACATCGGGTCGCAGCCGACCACGATCGCGACCGGCATCGGTTCCTTGCGCGCCTCGTACTTGTCGCGCTGGATGCGGCCGTGCTTGCCGGGCGAGATGTAGAAGCCGACCGTCTGCTGGTCGTGGATCATCACCCGATAGGTGCCGCAGTTGATCCAACCCTCGTCGGGATCGCGGGTGACGTTGAAGCTGCCGGTGCCGATATAGCGGCCGCCGTCGGCGTCGTGCCATTTCGGCGTCGGGAAGATCGTGACGTCGACCGCGTCGCCCGTGATCGTGTTCTCGAACACCGGCCCATCGTTGACGTAGCGCGGCGGGATGCGCTTGAGGTCGGCCATGTAGTGGGTGCGGAACGCCTCGCTCAGCTCGAGCTTGGTGAGATGGCTCGGAAAGCCGAGCGTCATGCGCTGGCGCGCCCCGCCGAAGAAGTTGACCAGCACCTTGCTGCCCTTGAGCGTGCCGGGCACCTCGGTGAAGAGCACGCAGGGTGCGTTCTCGTCGTGCAGGATGACCTCGGACGCCATGCCGATGTCCTTCTCCCACGACAGCCCCTTCGCCTCGCGCACCTCGCCGAGCTTTTCCGCCTCGGCGAGCCACTCGCGCAGATCCGTGTAGGCGACGTGCGGGCGGAGATCGCCGATCGCGATGCCGCCGCCGATCGGGTTGCTCATGTGGTCCGATTTCGGGTCGTTGCCCGCCATGGCGCTCCTCCGCGCGTGTCGTCCGCAGCAGAGGATGCCCGCAATCGGGTCGTCGCGCCAGCAACCGCCGGCGCTGAAATCATTGCTGTTATCCCAGTTGGGATGTTCTGCCAAAATTGCCCGTCTGCCAGAATGGCGGTCGGCGGCACGGGAGGCTGACACATGGCATTCGATCTCATCCTCAAGGGCGGGCGGATCATCGACCCGTCGCAGAAGCTCGACCAGGTCGGCGATGTCGGCTTTGCGGGCGGCAAGGTGGCCAAGGTCGCGCCGCGGCTCGAGCCGGATGCCACGACCGACGTGCGCGATGTCGCTGGGCGTATCATCGTACCCGGCCTCATCGATCTGCATACGCATGTCTATTGGGGCGGCACATCGCTCGGCATCGACGCGGAGGAGTTCTGCCGCACGAGCGGCGTCACCACCGCGATCGACACCGGCAGCGCCGGGGCGGGCAATTTCGCCGGCTTCCGCAAGCACGTGATCGAGCCCTCCGCGGTGCGCATCCTCGCCTATCTGCACGTCTCATTTGCCGGCATCTACGCTTTCTCCAAGACCGTGATGGTGGGCGAGAGCGAGGAGCTCCGCCTGATGGCGCCGGCCGAAGCGGTCGCGGTCGCGGAGGCGAACCGCGACGTGATCATCGGCATCAAGGTGCGGGTCGGCCGCAACGCGAGCGGCACCTCGGGCACCGCGCCGCTCGACATCGCGCTGCAGGCGGCGAACGAAGCGGGGCTGCCGCTGATGTGTCACATCGACTTTCCGCCGCCGAGCTACGAGGAGGTGGTCGAGCGGCTGCGTCCGGGCGATGTGCTCACGCACGCGTTCCGCCCCTTCCCAAACACGCCGCTCGACCCGCAGGGGCGCGTCAAGGACGTGGTGCGGCGCGCGCGCGAGCGCGGGGTTCTGTTCGACATTGGCCACGGCAAGGCCTCGTTCGCGTTCAAGACCGCGCGCGGCATGCTGGCGAACGGCTTCTATCCGGACACGATCTCGTCCGACGTGCACGCGCTGTGCATCGAGGGCCCGGCGTTCGACCAGGTGACGACGCTGTCGAAGCTGCTGTGCATGGGCATGCCGCTCGTCGACGTGATCGCGGCGACGACGGTGAACGCGGCGACCGCGCTCAAGCGGCCGGAGCTCGGCAGCCTCAAGCCGGGCAGCGTGGGCGACGCCACCGTGCTGACGATCAAGGAGGGGCAGTTCGACTACGTCGACGCAGTCGGCGAGCACATGACGGGCGACAGGCGGATCGTGTCGGAGGGGGTCGCGATCGGCGGCAAATGGTGGCATCCGACGGGGGCGTTCACTCCATCTTCGCGCCCGCAGCCTTGATCACGGCGGCCCATTTCGGGATCTCCGCTTTGATGTAGGCGGCGAAGTCCTGCGGCGAGTCGCCGCCGACCTCGACGCCGAGGTCGGCGAGGCGCTTGTGCGTCGCCGGATCGGCGAGCGCCGCGAGCGTCGCGCGGTTGAGCGTCGCGATCACGTCGGGCGGGGTGCCGGCGGGCGCGACCAGGCCGTGCCAGGTGGTGGCCTCGAAGCCGGGCAGCGTCTCGGCGACCGTCGGCAGGTCGGGCAGCAGCGCGAAGCGCTTCGCCGTCGTCACCGCAAGCGGGCGCACCAAGCCGGCGCGGATGTCGCCCATCACGGACGCCGAGGTCGCGAACATCACCTGCACGCGGCCGGCGATCACGTCCTGCAGGGCGGGCGCGGCGCCCTTGTAGTTGATGCCGACGATGTCGACCTGCGCCTCGTGCTTGAACAGCTCGGCCGAGAGATGCGCGGCGGCGCCGAAGCCGGAATTGCCGTAGTTGAGCTTGCCGGGCTCCTTCTTCGCGAGCGCGATCAGGTCGGCGACCGTGTGCACCGGCACGCCCGGATTGACCACCAGGATGTTCGGCTGGGTGCCGACCAGGCAGATCGGCGCGAAATCCCTGGCGCCGTCGTATCTGAGATTCTTGAACAGGCTGGCGTTGGTCGACAGGATCGCGTTGTTGCCCATCAGCAGCACGTAGCCGTCGGGCGCCGCATGTGCGACGTACTCGGCCGCGATGTTGCCGGAGCCGCCCGGGCGGTTCTCGATGACGAAAGGCTGGTGCAGGATCTTCTCGAGCTGCTGGCCGACGATGCGCGCAAGCACGTCGCTCGGGCCGCCGGGCGTGAAGGCGACGACGAGGGTGACCTGGTGGGCCGGATAGGGAGCGGCGCGGGCGAGAGGGCTGAAGAAGAAAGCGGCGATGGCGCTGAGAATCAGCGCGAGCGTGCGGAGCATTGCGGATTTCCTTCCCTTGGGCAGCGCATTCTGCATGGGCCAGATCGTTCCCGCCACGTACGCAGAGGTTGCGCCCTCTCCCCCGCTTGCACCCGAAATCGGGCTTGCTCGATTTCGGCACTTATGAATTGGCCGAAGTCGGATATATCCGACTTCGGCTGGAGAGCCGGAGAGGGGGAAGCCGCGAGTCATGAGCAAGCGGCTTCCCCCTCCCTACCCTCCCCCGCAAGCGGGGGAGGGGCGCAGGCGCAGTGCAAGGCGGCTCACCGCTCGCGCGGATCGAGGGCGTCGCGCAGGCCGTCGCCGAGCAGGTTGAACGACATCACGGTGAGAAAGATCGCAAGCCCGGGCCACAGCGCCATCCAGGGCGCGTTGCTCATGAACCGCTGCGCGGCATTGAGCATGCTGCCCCAGGACGGATCGGGCGGCTGCTGGCCGAGGCCGAGGAACGAGAGGCTCGCCTCGGCGATGATGGCGGCGGCAATCGACAGCGAGGCCTGCACCGCGAGCGCCGGCAGGATGTTGGGCAGGATATGCACCAGCGCGATGCGCCAGCGCGGGTTGCCGACCGCGCGCGCCGCCTCGACATAATCCTCGACCTTGATGACCATCACCTGCCCGCGGGTGAGGCGCAGGAAGATCGGCGTCGTGGCGACGCCGATCGCGATCATGGCGTCGCCGAGACTCGGGCCGAGGAACGCGGCAAGCGCGATGGCGAGGATGAGATAAGGGCAGGCGAGCATCGCATCGGTCAGCCGCGACAGCAGCGCATCGACAAAGCCGCCGAGATAGCCGGCGGTGAGGCCGAGCGGCACGCCGACGCCGAGCGCGATGCAGACCGAGATCACGCCGGCGAGCAGCGAGGCGCGCGCGCCGAACATGACGCGCGAAAGGATGTCGCGGCCGACCTCGTCGGTGCCGAACCAGTGCAGCGCCGAGGGCGGCTTGCGCACGACCGTCCAGCCCTGCGCGGTCGGATCGTAGGGCGCGATCAGCGGCGCCAGCAGCGCAACCGCGACGAACAGCGCGATGACCGCGAGCCCGACCAGCGCGCCCTTGCGCCGCACCAGGCGCCGCAGCGCGCGGCGCGCCGGGCTCTCGACCGGGGCGGCGTCGCGCGCGGGGGCGGCGTCCAGAGCGATGTCGGCCATGAGTCAGGCTCGCAGCCGCGGGTTGACGAGGATGTAGAGCACATCGGCCACCAGGTTGAGCAGGATGTAGACGGTCGCGGTGACGAGCACGACGCCCTGCACCACGGCGTAATCGCGATTGAACACGGCATCGACGATCAGCTTGCCGAAGCCCGGGATCGAGAAGATCTGCTCGGTGAGCACCGCGCCGGAGAGGAAGCCGCCGAGCTCGAGCGCACCGAGCGTGATCACCGGGGTCAACGCATTGCGCACCGCGTGCTTGAGGATGACGCTGCGCTCGGAGAGCCCTTTGGCGCGCGCGGTGCGCACATAATCGCTGCCCAGCGCATCGAGCATGGCGCTGCGAGTGTGGCGCATCAGCACGGCGGCGCTGGCATTGCCGAGCACGAAGGCCGGCATGATGGTCGACGCGATGCTCTGCCAGAAATTCTCCCACGGGCTGACGTAGCCCGAGGCCGGCAGCCATTCGAGCTTCACGGCAAACAGCACGATCAGCATGATGCCGAGCCAGAACGGCGGGGTGGAACGGCCCCACAGCGCGAGCACGCTCGCGGCGTAGTCCCAGCCCGTGTCCTTCTTCACCGCCGCGAGGACGCCGGCGGCGAGCCCGATGCCGAGCGCGAACACCATCGCCATGGCGGCGAGCTGCGCCGTGACCGGGAGCTTCTCCAGGACGAGGTCGCGCACGCTCTCCTTCATGCGGATCGATTCGCCGAGGTCGCCGTGCAGCACGCCCGTGATCCAGGCGACGTATTGCTGCGGCAGCGGCTGATCGAGGTGGTACTGCGCGCGGATCTGCGCGATCACCGCCGGATCGCGCTCCTCGCCCGCCATCGCCAGCGCCGGATCGCCGGGCAAGAGATGCTGCAGCAGGAAGATCATCACCGACACGAAGAATAGCGTCGGGATGAGCTGCAGCAGGCGGTTGCCGAGGAAGCTTAACACCTACATCTCCGCGCTCGTCATTGCGAGGAGCGCGCAGCGCGACGAAGCAATCGCGATCCGCACACGCATGCGGCCGCGGAGCGAGATTGCTTCGGCGCGCGAAGCGCGCCTCGCAATGACATTTACTTCAATTTCAGCCCCACCACGCGGATCATGCCGTCGGGCACCTGCTTGTAGCCCTCGACGCGGGTGCTCACGCCCATCAGGATCTTGCGGTGGTAGAGATAGATGATCGGGCTCTGCTCGAGGATGAGCTTGGTGAGCTTCTCGTACACCGCCTTGCGGGCGGTGAAGTCCCCGATCGTGCGCGCCTCGTTGAGCAGCTTGTCGGCCTCGGGATTGCAGAACTGGCTGTAGTCGAGGCCGCCCTTGCAGATGTAGAAGCTGTACAGGTTGCCGTCCGGGTCGGTGCGCCCGCTCCAGTCGAGCAGAAACGCCTGGTAGGCGCCCGCTTCCGCCTGCTTGAGCGAGGTCGCGAACTCGGTCACGCGGATCTTCATGTCGATGCCGATGTCCTTCGCCATCGCCTGGATCATCTCGGCGATCGCCTCGTTCTCGTCGCCCTTCGGCACCATGAAGTCGACCGTGAACGGCGCGGTGACGCCCGCCTGCGCCATCAGCGCCTTGGCCTTGGCGACGTCGCGCTTCGGCACCGGGAAGCTCTTCTGATAGAAGGGATTCTCCGGATTGACCCATTGGTTGCCGGGCACGAACTCGCCGTTGAACACCACCTGGTTGATGGCGTCGCGGTCGATCGCGAGGCTGAGCGCCTCGCGCACCTTGGCGAGGCGGCCGAGCGGCGTCGCCTTGGCCTGCGGATTGTCGCCGACATTGACGTCGATGCCCTGGTAGCCGAGCCACAACGCGGTCGCGAGCTTGAGCTTCTTGTCGGCGCGGATGTCCTTCATGTCGGTCGCGAGCAGGCGCTCGGCGATGTCGAGGCCACCCGACTTGAGGCTGGCGAGCCGCACGCTTGCGTCGACCACCGTCTGGTAGACGATGCGATCGATGTGGATGTTGTCCTTGTTCCAGTAGTCGGCAAACTTCTCCACCGTGATGTGGTCCTGCTGCACGCGCTCGACGAACTTGTAGGGACCGGCGCAGACCGGATGCAGGCCGAACTTGTCGCCCGCGGCCTTGGCGGCATTGGGCGCGACCATCATGCCGGCGCGGTCGGTGAGCTGGGCGATCAGCGGCGCATAGGGCGTCTTGAGGAGGATGCGGATGGTGAGCGGATCGACCACCTCGATATGATCGATGGCGGAAATCTCCGACTTGCGGAACGACCCCTGCATGGTCAGGTGTCGCATCAGCGAGTACTTCGCGGCTTCCGCATCGAACGTCTCGCCGTCCTGGAACTTGACGCCCGGGCGCAGCTTGATGGTGACGGTCTTGCCGTCCGGCGAAGTCTCGTGCGAGAGCGCAAGCTGCGGCACGATGTTGAGCTTCGCGTCGATGTCGAACAGCTTGTCGCAGATCGAGGCGAAGACGATGCGGCCCACATAGGTGCGCGCGAGCGTCGGATCGAGGATGTCGGGGTCCTCGGCGAGCCCGATCTTGAGCGTCGTCTGCGCCGCGGCGGCGCCGCAGGCGAATGCGAACAGCGCGGCCACGGCCGCGATACGCCAGATTCTCATCGCAGATCCCTCTCTCTCACTCGGTCGTAGCCCGGATGGAGGCGCCAACGGGTCGGCGCGGAGCGCCGCCCGATGACAGGCTCCGCGCCGTAATCCGGGTGTCCCCGCATTTCGCTTCGCTCCATGCGGGCTACGGCGCCGAGCAATTATCGTGCCTGCTTCCCGCCCCAACCTTATCAACCCCGTGGGCGGGCTCAACGTCCGACACCCGGGTAAAAGCCGCCATGAGACGTTCGAGCGCAGGGGACGGGGAAGCGCCCGTCGCGGCGACGGCGGCCGGCGGCAGCTCGGTCCAGCGGTGGCAGGCGGTGGCGTGGCCGGCGTCGTCGATCAGCGCCGGCACTTCCGCGCGGCAGCGGGCGATGACATGGGGACAGCGGGTGTGGAAGCGGCAGCCGGGCGGCGGCGCGAGCGGGCTCGGCAGATCGCCCTGCAATACCAAGCGGTCGCGCCGCGCCGCCGGGTCGGGCAGCGGAATGGCGGAGATAAGGGCGTGGCTGTAGGGATGGCGCGGCTGGGCAAAAAGCTGCTCGGCCGGCGCGGTCTCGACGATGCGGCCGAGGTTCATCACGGCGACGCGGTCGGCGATGTGCTTCACCACCGCGAGATCGTGCGAGATGAAGATGTAGGCGAGGCCGAGCCGGCGCTGCAGCTCGCGCAGCAGGTTGAGGATCTGCGAGCGGATCGACACGTCGAGCGCCGAGACCGGCTCGTCGCAGATGACCAGCTTCGGCTCGACCGCGAGGGCGCGCGCGATGGCGACGCGCTGGCGCTGGCCGCCGGAGAACTCGTGCGGATAGCGGCGCGCCGCGACGCCCGGCAGCCCGACCGTATCGAGCAGCTCGGCGACGCGGACCGCGCGCTTCCTCGGCGGCAGCGCCGTGTGTAGCGCGAGCGGCTCGGCGAGGATCTCGCCGACCGTCATGCGCGGATTGAGCGAGCCGTAAGGGTCCTGAAAGACGAGCTGCGCCTGGCGGCGAAAGCGCCGCAGCGCGGCGGCGTCGAAGGCGAGCACGTCCTGCCCGTCGAACCGCACCTTGCCGGACGTCGGCTCAATCAGGCGCAGGACGAGGCGGCTCACGGTGGTCTTGCCGCAGCCCGACTCGCCGACCAGCGCCAGCGTCTCGCCGGCCGCGACCGAGAAGCTGACGCCGTCGACCGCCTGCACGGTCGCAAGCGGGCGGCCGAACAGCGAGCGGCGCACCACGAAGTGGCGCACGAGATCTTCAACTTCCAGCAAAGCGCTCACGCCACGAGCCGCGCGAGCGGCGTCTTGTAACAGCGCGACCAGTGCGTCGCCGACACCTGCACCACCGGCGGCGGCGCGGCGCGGCAGGCATCGTCGGCGAACGGGCAGCGCGGCGCGAAGCGGCAGCCCGGGGGCGGCGCGCTCATGTCCGGCACCATGCCGTCGATGACGGCAAGCTGGTCCGCCTTCTGGTCGAGCCGCGGCAGCGAGCCGAGAAGCCCGACCGTATAGGGATGCTCGGGCGCAGCGAACAACGCCGCGACCGGCGCCTGCTCGACCACCTCGCCCGCATACATCACGGCGACGTCGTCGGCGACCTCGGCGATCACGCCGAGATCGTGGGTGATCAGCACGATCGCGGCGTCGCTCGCCGACTTGAGGTCGCGCAGGAGGTCGAGGATCTGCGCCTGGATGGTGACGTCGAGCGCCGTGGTCGGCTCGTCGGCGATGATCAGCTCAGGATGGCAGGCGAGCGCGATCGCGATCATGGCGCGCTGGCGCATGCCGCCGGAAAGGCGATGCGGATAGTCGTCGACGCGCTGCTCGGGCGACGGGATGCGCACGCGCCGCAGCATCTCGATCGCCTCCCGCCGCGCCTTGTCGCGCGGCAGGCCGCGATGGCGCACGAACACCTCGATGATCTGCTCGCCGATCGTGAGGCTCGGATTGAGCGAGGTCATCGGCTCCTGGAAGATCATGGCGAGGCGGTCGCCGCGCAGGTCGCGCAGCGCGCGGTCGGGCAGCGCCAGGAGATCGAGCCCGTCGAAGCGGATGTGGCCGGAGACATGCGAGGAGCGCGGCGGCAGCAGGCCCATGACGGCGAGGAAGGTGACGCTCTTGCCGGAGCCCGACTCGCCCACCACGCCGAGCGTGCGACCGCGCGCGACCGCGAGCGAGACGCCGTCGACCGCGCGCGTGATCCGCCCGGCGTCGCCGTGGAAGGTGACCTTGAGGTCGTCGATCTCGAGGAGCGCGGGCATCCGAGGCCGCTTGCCTCAGCGCTCGCGCCCCCTCCCCCGCTTGCGGGGGAGGGCGGGGAGGG
>Ga0335081_10000637_pt1 | contig 58230 bp, 52 predicted proteins | sample Lox_Sample_35_FD_206713 | JGI IMG/M metagenome (GOLD analysis project Ga0335081, IMG submission 206713) | Soil microbial communities from Loxahatchee National Wildlife Refuge, Florida, United States - Lox_Sample_3.5 | ecosystem: Environmental > Terrestrial > Soil > Wetlands | place: USA...
CATCTTTCACACACCGTTTTTCTATTATGCGCCGATCTCCTTCGCGTCGCCGATGCTCGGCGCGGCCCAGGGCGCCTATGAAATGTTTCGCGAATGGATCAAGACGCGAAAGACGCCGGACGGCACGTCGCTTGCCGATAAGACGTCGGTTCAGGTGCGCATGGCGCGCGTGGCCGCCGACATCGACGCGGCCGAACTCCTGTTGCGCCGCGCCGTGCAAGTGACCGATGCGCCGGACGCCTATTCGCCACAGCTCCTGGCGCGCTCGGTGCGCGACTACGCCCGCATTTCCGAACTCATGATCGGCGTCATCGATACGCTGGTCGCCCTCAGCGGTACGGCGGGATTTGCGTCCTCACATCCGCTGCAACGCGCGTGGCGCGACATTCACTTCATGTCGATGCACATCAGCCTGAACACCGAAACCAATTTCGCGCATTATGGCCGCATGCAGCTCGGCCTTGGCCCCGAGCCGACAGGACGGTATTTCTGAACTCACCGCAGCCCCGCCTGCACCACCAGCGGGTAAACGCGATCCTTGAACCAGTGCTGATCCTCGATGTAGCGCGGCCAGTTCAACAGCGTGCCGTCGAGGCCCATTTTCGACATGCGCACGAGCCCATCCACGATCTGCTCGGGCGTGCCGATCAGGGGATAGCCACCCCAGCCGGCGATGAAATGTTTCTTCATCTCGGCCAGCACCTCCGACGGCAGCGTCTTGGCATTGGCGATCATGGTATCGACCAGGTTGGTGACCGCCTCCCAGTCGCCCTTCTCCTGCACATAAGTGCGGAAATAATCTTGCGCCTCTTTCTCGGTCTCGCCCTGGACGACGTAGGCGTAGCTCCAGACCTGGATTTCGCGTCCATATTCCTTGCGCGCCAGCTCGCGATAGGAATCGATCTTGGCCTTGCAATCGTCGAAGTCGTGCGAACCGAACACCACATAGACCATGTCGCAATATTTGGCCGCAAAATGCTGGCCCTTCTCCGAGCCGCCGGCATTCATCACCGCGGGAAACGGCCGCTGAACCGGCTTCGGCTCAAGATAGCCCTTCTTGATATTGTAGAAGCGGCCCGGGAAATCGAAAGGCTCGTCGCGCGTCCAAAGCTCCTTCATGACGTGCAGCCACTCGGCGGCGCAATCGTAGCGGTCGTTGTGCTCCATCAGCGGCGAGCCGAACATTTCGATCTCCGGCCGGTTCCAGCCGGTGACGATGTTGAGCGCGAAGCGGCCGCCGGTGACATGATCGATGGTTGTGGCCTGCTTCGCCGCCATCACCGGGTGAATCGTCGGCACATGCGAGGTGGCGAAGATGCCGGAATAATGCGTCGAAGCGCCGATTGCGGCGGCCCAGGAAAAGCACTCGAAGCCCGGGCCGTTGAAATTGGTCACCCCGCCAAAGCCATGCCAGCGCCCGATCGGGACCAGCGCCTCGAACTCCATGGCTTCGGACGTCTTGGCGAGTTCAAGCGTGTTCGGCCAATTGATTTCGAGCACCCCATCGATGGTCGAGATCGCGCAGCCGCGGTCGAGGTTGGTGCCGAACGTGCCGAGCTTGAGCTTGCGGTCATTGAAGACCGGGTTGGTGGTGCGGCGGTCCTGCCGCGCGCTCACAATCGCATCCATGGCATTTCTCCCGGACAGGGCGGCAAGCTTAGCCATGGCAAGGCCGCGGTGGCAATCGCCGTACGGTCATGCAAGATATGATCTAAAGCGCAAACAGGAGCCGGTCATGTCGATCTTTGCCGTGAACTATCTGTGCCGCGAGGTGCTGCGCGATCACGGCTTTCGCGCCGCCATGAAGGCCGATCCGGCCAAGGCGCTGGCGCCGCTCGACCTGACCGACGATGAGCGGCGCGCGCTCATTGCCGGCGATGTCGGCAACTTGTTCCGCATGGGGGTCAACGGCTTTTTGATGGGCTATCTGGCCCGCTTCGAGGTCTGTGGACTGAACGTGCAGACCTATAATGAACGCATGCGTGCGGTGAAGGTCGACGAGATCGGCCAGCCGGTGGCGTGAGCAGAAGCGGCGGCCTACGGGAGGAATACACATGGCGCAGATCGTTGCCGGGTTCGGCGTGCCGCATACGCCGATTTTCCCGCATTTCGTCAAGCGCGACGGTCCGGATTGCGAGATCGCCCGACTGTTCGGCGCACAGAAGGACGAGCTTGCCGCCACGCGGCCCGATCTCATCGTCATGTTCGACACCGATCACCTCAACACCTTCTTCCTCAACGACCTGCCGATCTTCGCCGTCGGCATCGACAAGAGCTTCAAGGCGCCGAACGACGAGCCGCGCGACGTGCCGAACTACACGGTGAGGTCCCTGCCCGCTCTCGCCGCCCATATTCGCACCAGCGCGATCGGCGCAGGCTTCGACGTCGGCATGACGCAGAATTTCTCGGTCGACCATTCGATCACGGTGCCGCTGCATTTTCTCACGCCGGAGATGCAGATCCCCGTCATCCCGTTCTTTATCAGCGGCCACCTGCCGCCGCTGCCGTCCGCGCGGCGCTGTCACGAGCTCGGCAAGGCGGTCGCCCGCGCCGTCGAAGCCTGGCCGGAACCGCTGCGCGTCGTGATCATGGGCTCGGGCAGTTTCTCGCTCGAAGTCGGCGGACCGCGCATGGCGCCGGGCCGCTCCGACGGCGTTCCCGATCCGGACTGGGCGGTGCGGGTGATCAAGTCGCTGGAGGAGCGCCAGATCGACCGGCTGATCGGCGAATCGACCGAGCACCAGCTGCTCAAGGCCGGCAATGTCGGCGGCGAACTGTTGAATTGGATCGCCATGCTCGGCGCCATCGGCGACCGCAAGCCGACCTATGTCGCGCCGCAGATGCAGAACGGCCACGCCTATGGCGTGTGGCGGTGGAATTGATCGACGGTGCGCGCGGCGCGCTAGCCGAGCGCCGCCGTCGGTGACCTCAAGCTGGCGCCGATGACCTGCAGCCGGCGCATCATGATGTCGCCGACGCGCGCCGGCGTGTATTCCGCCATGCGGCGCTTGGCTGCTTCGCGCATCGGTGCGAGCTCGTCCCAAAACCATCGCGCGCGCACCATGAGCTTGCCGAGATGGTCTTCGTCCACATAGGCCCATTGCGGCGCCGTTGACGACGGATCAAAGTCGAGGCGCGCCCGGCTCCTGGGCAGCCGGATCGGCTCGACACTGAAGCGGGCCAGCAACGCACTCTCGGCGTCCATGTAATCCATGTTGCCGCTGTAGCCGGTTGCTATGACCAGCTTGCCCAACGCCATCGCGTCCGACATGCAAAGCCCCCATCCCTCGCCGCAATGCGGGCTGACATAGCAATGCGCGGCGCGGTGCAGGGCGGCGATGTCATCGTCGCTGAAATAGTCCATCGGGTTTATGACGCCGGGCAGGCTGCGCATCTCGTCCGCCAGCGGCAGCGTCGATTTCACGACGTAGCGAACATCCGGGGCGGCCATTTTGCTAAAGGCGCGGATGCCTGCCTCGATATTCTTGCGTTCTTCGCGTTGGGCGATCGTATAGAAGATATAGGTGTCGGCGGATAGACCGAGCCGCCACCGCAGCCGTTCTGCGGCCGTATCATCGGCTTCAATCGGCGAGACAATATGCGGAATCACCGTGACCGGCCGTTGGGCGGCCGCCAGCGCCGTTCGGCAATATGTCGACGAGGTCCATATCTCATCGACACAGCCAATCGCCCAAAGCCGATCGGGCGCCATGACAGTCGTCTCGCACACGGCATAAGCGATCACATAGCGCTGTCGCAGGATCGGCCAAGCCTGGTAATAAGACGGCAACGTCTGCGGTTCGTCATGAATGATGACGACATCGGCCTCGTTCGGATCCTCGACCAGATGCGCGCCCTTCGCCTTCAGAGCACCGATGTAATCCAAGCCGGCGCGAAGATGGCTTTGATAGCCTGTCGTGATGTATTGAATTTTCACGGGCCTGTGGCGGTCAGAACATGGGGTAAGCCGGGTTGAGCAGCAATCCGAACTCGGTGCGGCCGAAATTCTCCGCCGGCACGTCCCAGTTCATCACCACGTGGGATGAAATAGCGTGCGCATCGCGCCAGCAGCGCTGCACCGGATTATTATCCATCAGCCCGCTTGAACCGGAGATCTTGACCAGATCGTCGAGCGCCTCGCGCAGGCTACGCACGGCGTAGGTGAAATCGCGCCGCAACAGTGTGCGGGTTTCAAGCGACATGCCGGTGTAATCGGCCCGCGCCGTAACGAGGGCCCGCCGCGCCAGCAATTCCGCGGCATCGATCTGCGCGGCGATTTCGGCAATGCGAATCTGCACCGGCACGTGCTGGGCGATTGCCAACTGGGTGTAGGTCAGATAGCGCTGCCGCGTCCATTGCACGAATTCGGCGTAACCGCCGCGGGCGAGCCCGAGCACGGGTCCGAGCAGCGCATAGCTGTGCAGCGCGATGAACGGCGTGCGGTAGATCGGATTGGTGTTGACCTTCGCCCCGGGCGCGCAGCCGTCGCGCAGCAGCGAGAAGGAAACGCTGCGATGTTCCGGCACGAATACATTGTCGAGCACGGCGGTGTTGGAGCCACTGGCGCGCAGCCCGGCGCAGTACCAGGTGTCATCCTGTTTCACGTCCGGCACCGGCACCAGATAAAGCCGCATGTCGGGGTGATCCTCGCCTGAGCGCACCACCAGGCCGCCGATCATGATCCAATGCGAGTGGCGCAAGCCCGAGCACCACGACCAGCGGCCGTCGAGACGGTAGCCGCCGGGCGCCGGAGTCACTTTTCCGGTCGGCGCGGCCGAGGTGGCGATGCAGGCGGCGTTATTGCGGCTCCAGACGTCGTGCTGCGCTTCCTCAGGAAACAGCGCCAGCATGCAGGCGTGATCGGCGAGATAGTTCAGGCACCAGGCCGACGAGCCGCAGGTCGATTTGCCGAGTTCGACCGCGATATCGAACGCCACCTCATGATCGTGCTCATAACCGCCCCAGCGTTTCGGCTGCAGCGTATGAATGAGCCCGGCATCGATGAATTCTTCGACGGATTCCTGCGGGATATTGCGGTCGCGCTCGGCGCGCACTGCTCGCTCACGCAATTTTGGCGCAAGCGCGCGCGCCCGCGCCACGAGCTGTTCGGCCGCGGGAACGGTTGCCGATGCAGAAGCCGGCCGCAATTCAGCGATGCTCAAGGGCGCCTCCTCCATTTGACAAAAGATTGCGCCTCAAGCCAAACCAGATCAAGGGTTACGCCCCAATGCACGTCAGAGGCCCGCCAGGAACGGATAACGTCATGCCGAAGCAAATGGAAAACAAAACATGCCTGATCACCGGAGGCGCCGGCAGTATCGGCATCGCCGCAGCGCGGCTTCTTGCCGCCGAGGGCGCCAAAGTGATGCTGGTCGATCTCGCGGAAGCCTCCCTAAGCAAGGCCGCTGCCGATATCGGCGACACGTCCGACGGCAAGAACATCGCCTGGTGCGTGGCCGACGTCACCAAGTCGGAGCAGGTCAAAAACTGCGTCGCTCAAACCGCAAAGCGCTGGGGCAAGATCGACGTGCTGTTCAGCAATGCCGGCAATTTCGGCGTGGTCGCCCCGGTCACCGACTATCCGGAAGACGTTTTCGATGCGGTGCTCGCCGTGCATGTCAAAGGCGCATTCCTCGCCGCCAAACATGCGCTGCCGCAGATGAACGATGGCGGCTCGATCATCATCACCTCCAGCATCGTTGGCGTCAAAGGCGATCCGGGCGTTTGCGCCTACATCACCGCCAAGCACGCCCAGGTTGGATTGATGCGCGTGCTCGCCAAGGAAGCCGCCGCGCGCAACATCCGCGTCAATTCCCTGCATCCGGGGCCGGTGGAGAATGACTTCCAATTGAACGTCGAGAAGAATCTGAGCGGCGTGCTCGGCCGGGACGCGACGGCATTTTTCAACGAGATCATTCCGCTCAAGCGCCACGTGCGCGCCGAAGAAGTGGCCCGCTCGGTGCTCTATCTGGCTTCCGATGCCAGCAGCTTCACCACCGGCTGCCGCTTGATGGTGGATGGCGGATTGAGCGCGTGAGTATCTCGCGAGCGATCATTGATCCCGAGGGGGCGCACCATTATGGTCCGCCGGGCCGCGGACGTCATAGGACGCATCCGGATGGGGCCCATGATCCAGTGGTAATGCAGCGGATATTGATTCTCGACCTCCGAACTGGCTCGTCCCCTGGCTTTGCAGGGGCTCGGCCGATCCCGGTACGTGTCATTTCTCCCGCCGGTTAGCTGACTGATGAGCATCGTCGGAGTCGACATCGGCGGCACGTTTACGGATCTGGTCGCCTATCGCGACGGGGCGCTGGTGACTTCCAAAACACTGACCGTTCCCGCCGACCCCACCCAAGGGATCGCCGACGCGCTCAAACGCGCGGATTGCGATCTCGCCGCCATGGATGAATTGATCCATGGCTCAACCATCGCCATCAACACCGTGCTGGAACACAAAGGCGCGAAAACAGCGCTTGTGACCACGCAGGGCATGCGCGACGTCTACGCCATCGGCCGCGGCAACCGTCCGGATGCATTCAATCTGTTCTTTCATCGGCCGCGGCCGCTGGTGCCCCGCGAGCTGACATTCGAGCTCGCCGAACGCATGAATGCCGCGGGCGAGGTTCTCGTGCCGCTCGACCCGGCCACGGTCGGTGCATTGGCGCAGACGCTCATCGCAGCAAAAATCGAGGCGGTGGCGGTGTGCTTTCTGCATTCTTACGCCAGTCCCGCGCACGAACTCCTGGCCGGCGACGTGCTGCGGCGGCCTCTGCCCGATGTATTCGTGACCTTGAGCCACGAAATCCTGCGGGAATTTCGCGAATACGAGCGCACCTCGACGACCGTGCTCAATGCTTTCGTCGGTCCGCGCGTCAGCCGCTATCTCGACCGTCTGCAGAATTTTGCCGAGACATCGCAGTTCCTCGGTCAGATCGGCATCATGCGCTCGAACGGCGGCACCATGTCGGTCGGCGAGGCGCGCCGCGCGCCGGTTGCCATGATGGAATCCGGACCGGTCGCCGGCATGATCGGGGCGGGCCGCGTCGCCGCGCTCCTCGGTATCGAACGCGCCATCGGCTTCGACATGGGCGGCACCACGGCAAAAACATCATTGATCAACGGAGGGGCGCCACCGATCGAGGAAGGCTACGTCATCGGCGATGCTTTTTCCGGCCAGCCGATGCAGCTTCCGGTGGTCGACATCGTCGAAGTCGGCGCGGGCGGCGGCTCGATCGCCTGGTGCGATCAGCTTGGCGGTCTCCATGTCGGCCCGGTCAGCGCCGGCGCCGATCCCGGTCCGGCGTGTTACGGCCGTGGCGGCGAGCAACCGACCGTCACCGACGCCGATCTTGTGCTTGGCCGTCTCAACGATGCCCGGTTTCTGGGCGGCCATATGCAGCTCGACCGCGCCCGCGCCGAAGCAACGCTGGCCGCGCTCGGAAGAAACATCGGGCTTGATGCCACGGCAACAGCCCATGGCATCGCCACCATCGTCGACAACGCCATGTCGCTGGCCGTGCGCGCCGTATCGGTCAAGCGCGGCATCGATCCGCGCGAGACGACGCTGATCGCGTTCGGTGGTGCCGGACCGCTGCATGCGGTCGCTATCGCGCGGGAGATTTCCATTCCCCAGGTGGTCATTCCCAAGCTGCCGAGCGCATTTTCGGCGCTCGGCATGCTGATGGCGGAATGGCGCCAAGACTTCGTGCGAACATTGGTCGGCGAACTTGGCAAGGCCGGCACGGATCTGACGACGACAGCTTTCGCCGAGCTGCGCGCTGCAGGCGAAGCGGCGCTGGCGCGCGACCGCCTTGACGGCGGGGACTTCAATTTCGCCGCCGATCTGCGCTACCGCGGCCAGGAGCACACGATCCCAATCGCGGTATCCAAGGCCCAGGATTTGACGGACGCGACCGGCGAGACGCGCGCAAGGTTCGACGCGCAGCACGACCGGCGCTATGGCCATGCCGCGCCCGACCAGTCGATCGAGGTCGTCAATCTTCGCCTCGTCGTCACGGTGCCGCGGATACAGGACACCATCGGCCGCTGGCTGTCGGAGGCGTGGCGGCCGGACGGCGCTTCGGCCGAGCAATCCCGGCCAGTCGTGTTTGACGACGCCAAGCATCCGGTCAGCGCGCGCATCCTTTGGCGGCCGCACCTTTGCGCCGACCGCGAGATCGTCGGGCCGGCCTTGATCGAAGAAGCGAATTCGACCACGCTGATCGGGCCCGGTGATCGCGCGCGCCTCGACGCAATGGGAAATATCATCGTCACACTGAGGAAAGACGAGGAATGAAGGTCGATCCGGTCACCGTCGAGGTCGTGCGCAATGCGGTGAATGCCTATGCCGACGAAATGGCCACGGCGTTGTGCAAGTCCGCGTACAACATGATGATCTACGAGGTACGCGACTTCTGCTGTGGCCTCGTCGACAACGATGGCCGCATGATTTCGCAGAATCAGGGCGGGCTCCCGATCTTTCTTGCCGACCTCGGCGTCGCGGTGAAGGACGGCATCGCGCGCTACGGCCTCGACGGCTTCGCGCCCGGCGACGTCCTGATCATGAATCACGGTCAGGTTTGCGGTCAGCATCTCAACAACATCGTGATCTACGCGCCCTGCTTCCACGACGGCAAAGTCGTGGCGTTCGCGGCAAGCCGCGCGCACTGGGTCGACATCGGCGGCATGCGCGTCGGCTTCGGATCGGTCGAGACCACCGAAATTTATCAGGAAGGCATTCAGTTCCGCTCGCTGAAGATCTACGAGGCCGGAAAACGCAACGAGACTTTGTGGCAAATCATCCACGACAATGTGCGCTTCCCCGAAGCCGCGCTGGGCGATCTGCGCGCGCAGATTGCCTGCTGCAATCTCGGCATTCGGCGGTTCGCGGAATTGCTGCGCCGCTTCGGCGGCGAAACGGTCGGAGCCTGCATCCAGAAGGTCTGGGATGCGACTGAGCAGCAAGCGCGCGCCTTCGTCGCCAAGATTCCGGACGGCGTTTATGAGGCGGAAAGCTTTCTCGACAATGACGGGCGCACCCTCGACGTGACGTTGCGCATCAAGGTCAAGGTGACGATCGCCGGCGATCGGATGATCATCGATTTCTCGCAAATGAACGATCAAGTGCCGGGCCCGACCAATTCCGGCTATTCCGGCGGCCTGGCCGCGGCGCGCGTCGCCTTCAAATGTCTGACCCAGCCGCATGCCCCGGTCAACGAGGGCTGCTTCCGCCCACTCGAACTGGTGCTGCCGGAGGGCAAGATCCTCAACGCCAAGTCGCCGGCCGCGCTCGGGCTGTGGAGCATTCCGCTGCCGACGGTCATCGACACCATTCTCAAGGCGCTGGCGCCGGCATTGCCGGACCAAATTCCGGCGGCGCACAAAGGCGACATGGGCGGCTGTTCGATCGGCGGCTACAGGTCCGACGGGCGGCGCTTCCTACTCATGAATATTTTCGGCGGCGGCTGGGGCGGCCGCCCGCACGAAGACGGGGAGTCGGCCTCGGTGTCGATCTGCCAGGGTGACGTGCGCAGCGCGCCGATCGAGCTGCAGGAAATTCAATATCCATTCTTGATCGAACGCTTCGCTTTGCGTGCGGATTCCGGCGGCGCCGGCCGCTACCGCGGCGGGCTCGGCGTCGACCTCACTTACCGGGCCATGCAGGCTTGCGTCGCCAACGTCAATTGCGAGCGCACCCAGGATCCGCCTTGGGGCATCGACGGCGGCAAGCCGGGCGCCGTGAACGAGGCGACGCTCATCCGCGCCGACGGCAGCGAGCGCAAGCTCAAAAAGGCGACCGGTGTCGCCATGCAGGCCGGCGACCGGCTCATCTTCTCGACCGCCGGCGGCGGCGGCTGGGGCGATCCGCGCAACCGCGATCGCAAGTCGGTCGCGGCTGACCTGCGCGCCGGCTATGTAACGCCGGAAGCGGCGCAACGCGACTATGGATTTGTCGTCGCGGCGGACCAGACGGCGGAGCAGCCATGAAAACACTCGCGGCGGAGCGGCGACAGCGATTGACCGACATGATGCGGGAAGCCGGGATCACGGCGCTGCTCCTTTACGGCAATGCGTGGCAAGGAGACTACCTGCGCTACGGCTCGGATTTCGGCATTCTCGAAGGTCATGGCATCGCACTGGTTTCCGCCAGCGGCGATGTCGAGCTTTACCTGGATAGCGCCACCGACGCGGAGCGTGCCGCAGTCGAGGTGCCGGACATACAAGTCCATTTTGCTCCGAATATTACCGGCGTTGTCGGCGCGCGGCTCAAGCGAATGGCCAACGCGCGACTAGCCGCAGCGCCGCGACGTTTCGTGCCGCGCTGGCTCATCGATCCGGCCCGCGGTTTTGCCTTGGACGACGCCACCGCGCTGGTCGACAAGCTCCTTATGCACAAGGTCGACGGCGAGATTGCCGCGCTGAGAATGGCAGCGCAAATCGCCGATGAGGCATACGAGGAGTTTCGCCGCGCGGTGCGCTCCGGCCGCCGCCAGTTCGAGATTGTCGCCGACATCGAAGCGCATCTGCGCCGCCGCGGCTGCCCGGATAATTTCATGATCATCGGCTCGGGCGGCAAGGACGTCTTCGGCATGACACCGCCCTCCGAGCGCCGCATCGCCGCGGGCGATCTCGTCACCACCGAGCTGACGCCTGCCGTCGGCGGCTATTTCGCGCAAATCTGCCGCACCTTGGTCGTCGGCCCGGCGAGCGAGACGCAACGCCGCGCCTTCGCGGTCTTCGCGGAAGCGCTGGAAGCCGGCATTGCCGCGGTGCGCCCCGGCGTGCGCGCCGCCGACGTGGCCAAAGCCGAGAACGACGTGTTTCGGAAATACGGACTCGGCGAATACACCACCAGCCAATGGACGCGCGTCCGCGGCCATGGCATCGGATTGTTCCCCGACTCAAAGCCGCACATTTTGGAAGACGTCGATACCGTGCTGACCCCCGGCATGGCGCTCATCGTACACCCCAATACGTACCATCCCGACGCCGGCTATATCGTGCTGGGTGACGCCGTCATTGTCACCGAGCGCGGCGCCGAGGTGCTGTGCAAGACGCCACGCCAATTGTTCGAGGTGGCCGCGTGATTGAAAAGAAACGCCGATGCGCCGCGGTTTGATCGCCCGTTCGTTGACGGAATTGCCCAACGCTGTTTTTGACGCGCGGCTCATGCGCGTGCATACGGCGATGCGCGAAGCGCATTGCGATGCGCTCATCGTCTATACCAACAACACGCTGCCGGCCGGGGTGTCTTGGCTCGCCGGATTTGTGCCTTACTGGTCGGAAGCGCTTCTGGTGGTGCCGCGCGACGGCGCACCCTATCTCGTGGCGGCGTTGAGCTTTCGCGTGAAATCCTGGATCGAGCGCGTCAGCCGGATCGGTGAGGTGCTGCACACGCCGCGCATCGGGCTGAAAGCGGCGCAACAGATCGCTGCTAAGAATTCGAACGCCAGCGTAGGCGTCGTCGATCTCGACGGCCTGCCCGCCGGTATTGCCGGCGATTTGCGCGAAGGCGGCCCTGCCCTTGCGTTGCGTGACGCAAGCGGGTGGTTCGCCGCGTTGCGCGCAAAGGCCGACCCGGCAGAACTCTCGCTCGCGATGCAGGCCGCCGCCATCGCCCATTCCGCCTTGCATAGCGCGCGGAGCGGCGCCGAGCTCAATGACATGATTGCCACGACTGAAGCGGCCGCACGCAATCTCGGCGCCGAGGAAATCTATGTCGCGGCCGCCCCGGACCTCGACCGCGACTGCCAATTCAGACGCGTCGAAGGCCAAGCGGCACGCGGCGAGAATTTGGCGTTGCGCGCGACTGTCGCCTACAAAGGCACCTGGGTGCGACTTGTGCGCAGCTTTGTCGATGCCGAGGTCGAACGGAAAGCCTCGATCGAGCTTGCCGCGGCGGTGGCGCAATTGCCCAGCGATCGTGGATTTATGCGCTTTCGCACGTGGCTGGTGGAAGGCTGCCGTACCACACAGCCGCTCGAACCGCTGTCGGGATCGAACATAACCACGCCGATACCGACATTGCCCGGGTCGCTCGTTTCGGTTCAGGGCGTGCTGACCATCGACGGCCGGCTGATAGCGCTCGGTGCTCCGGCGCTGATCGGAGCGGCCGGCGAATCGGCCGGCATTCTCGGCCCGCTTTCTTTTAGCTGACGCAGATCAGGGCCCCCGATAATCGACTATTGCAGGGCACCTAACTGTTCACTTTCACCGGCACGAATTCGCTCGTGAACAGCACTTTGTCGTCGGGAACGCTGGTCAGCAATTTCATGTCGATAAAGGACTTCTTCAGCGCCGCGACAGCCTGCGGGTCGAATGTGCCATCGGTGCTAAAATAGGCCATCTGATCGTCATAGGCGCGGGCGGCCACGCTTGGGCTGAGATTGACCACCTTGGAAGAGATCTCGACCGACTTGGCTTTATTGGCCTTCATGTAGGCGATGGTTTCAAACCAGCCCTGGAGGAACGCCCGCACCAAATCCGGTTGTTTTTCGATCAGCTCGTCGCGAGCAAACAGGACATGGGTGATGAAATGCTGAACGAAGGGCGTCGCGGTGGTAATGACGCGCCATTCCTTGGCTTCCTCGAGCTTGTAGCCCGCGTCGAGCGCGCCGATATAGCCGTCGATCTGATGCGTCTTGACGGCGGCGCGCGCCGGCGGCATGCCGCCGATGGGGACCACGTCGATGCCATTGCTGCCCCAGTTTTTCTCTTCGTTGATGCGATGGCCGATCCAGGCGGTCAGCGAGCCGACCGTGGTCACGCCAAGCTTCTTGCCCTTGAGATCGTCGACCGTCTTGATGCCGGAGTCGTAGCCGACCATCACCGCCATGTCGCTCGGCAGCCCAAACATCGCGGCAACCGCTTTTGCCGGTGCGCCCTTGGCGGCAAAAGCCATGCCGGGGCCGCTGCCGATGCCGATATCGACGCTGCCGGAGGCTAAAAGCTGTTGCAGCTTGGCGTCACCCGCGGATGCCGATTCCTCGACGTCGAGGCCGTGTTTGGCGAAGATCCCCGTCTGCATGCCGATATCGAGCGGCGTGAAAGCCCAGGCAAACGGCACCACTTTGGCGACACGAATTTTTTGCGCAGCGGCTCTTGCAGGCGCGAATGCCGCCGATGCCGGGATCGCCGCCCCGCACGCCAGACCTGCCAACAGGCTTCTCCGGGATAACCCTTTCATCGCTTCCTCCCACGTTCTCCTGGCGCGCTCTTGCACGACATTTGCAATATCATCGCAGAGTTCCGGGCTTATTGCCATGCGACACGGCGCGGCGGACTTGCGTTGACCGGGAATGGCCCTGCCATTAGAATCGGTGCAAACGCAGCCGTTTTGCGAGGAGCGCTTCGTGCACATTATTGATTCGCACTTCCATTGGTGGCCCCGCTCGATTTTCGACAAATTATGCAAGCGCCAGGATTTTCCAAAAGCGCGCGTCAACACCCGCGGCGGCTATGACTACATGCGCCGCCGGGAAAGCAGTCAGCATCTCAATTCCTGGGCCGAGTGGTTCGATCTCGACAAGCAGTTCGAATACATGGCGAGCCTCGGTCACGACGTCGACGTGGTCTGCTCCATCGGCCCGTTTTCGGTGTCATTCTCCGACATGCCGCTCGCCGAAGGCCGCGATTACGCGCTGATGTGGAATGAGGAAATGGCGGACGCGCAGAAGAAATATCCCGGCCGGCTGTGGGCAAGCGCCGCGGTGCCGCTGCAGGACACCGCCGCCGCGATCGAGGTGATCGACGACGCGGTCAATCGGTTGGGCCTCATGGGCGTCAATCTTCCCGGCAGCGTCGGCGCCGATGCGCGCATCGACTCCGAACGGCTCGAGCCGTTTTACGCCCACGTCGAGAAGCTCGGCCTGCCGCTGTTCCTGCACCCGACCGACGTCATCTTTCAGGACATGCTCGATGGCTACGACGGCGCGCTGCATCTCAGTCTCGGCCGCGTCATCGAGGTCAGCGTCGGCGCCATGCGGCTCATCCTCTCCGGCATGATGGAACGACACCCGAAGTTGAAAATCGTCATGTCGCATACCGGAGGCTCCCTGCCCTATCAGGCCGGCCGCATGGACAAGAATTCCAAGGCGGCGAAGCTGCCGCGGCCGGTACAGGACTACATGAAACGGATGTACACCGACACGGTGTCGCCGCATGCCGCCGGCATCAAATTCGCCATCGACTATTACGGCATCGACCACGTCATGTACGGCACCGACTATCCGTGCTGGGACCCGGCGCCATGCCTCAAGCTGATCGAGGAACTGAAGCTGTCCGCCGCCGAGCAGCAGAAGCTGTTTTACGACAACGCGCGGCGCATCCTCAATTTGCGCGATCCACTCCCGGCAAAGGCGCCGAAGCGTGAGCCGGCGCTGGCTTGAGCCAGCAAGCTTTCCCACGCCAGCGCAGCACGGGGCGGCGCGCTGCAGAACCGATGATTACTGTTTTGGCGCAAAACGCTCGTCGATGCTCTCCCATTTGTCATAGCCGACGAGCTTCTTGTACGCCTCGAAGTCCATGCCGTCGTTGCGGCGGGCGAATTTTCCGCTCTTCATGTCGATCAGCACCGCTTCGACCGCCTTGGCGGCGTGCATCAGCGTGTCGAGGCCGAGCACGGCGCAATTGAAGCCGAGCCCGGCAAGCTCCTCCATCGACAGGATCGGCGTGTGACCGCCCATCAGCGGATTGCAGATCTGCGGCACGTCGAAGGCTTGGCCGATGCGTTTTAGCTCGTCGATCGAGCGCGGCGCCTCGATGAAAATGCCGTCGGCCCCGGCGCGGATGAAACGCTCGGCGCGGCGCATGGCTTCGTCGAGGTCATAGACCGCGCGGGCGTCGGTGCGCGCCAGAATCCAGGTTTCCGGATTGCTGCGCTCGGCACATGCCGCCTTGATCTTCGCTTCGGCAAGCTCGGCGGCGACGACCTTCTTGCCGACCATATGGCCGCAGCGCTTCGGCCATTGCTGGTCCTCGATCAGGATGGCGCTTACCCCCATGCGCTCGTAGCTCTGCACCGTGTGAACGACGTTCTTGACGTCGCCATAGCCGTCATCGCCGTCGACAAATACCGGCAGATCGCAGGCCGCCATGATGTCGCGCACCGCGGCGGAGATTTCGCCGAAACCCTTGAGCCCGACATCGGGCACGCCGTAACGGGCGCCCACGGCGGGAAAACCGCCGATGAAATAGGCTTCGAAACCGATCTGCTGAATGAGGCGCGCCGAGAGCGCATCATGCGCGCCCGGAACCACAAGCATCCGCTTGTCTTTGACGGCCTTATTGATGACTTGACGAAAACTGGCCGGCGTTGACTGGCTCATTGGAAAATTCCTCATTCCGTGTTGCCATATTTCCGCTCGCAACCGCTCCACGAAAATCACGTCATGGCGCGCACCATGACATGATCGATTTCCCGCATCAGCAAAGCGAGCGATTGGGGCGAATGCGGCGCCGTCAAACTGAGATGCAAAACTTTCTCATCCGCCCGGCCAATCGCGGCCGCGGTGAAACGTCTGAATTTTGCCTGGATGTCGGCTTCCGTTAACGGGCGCGCGGGATCGCCCGGGATGCAATCGATCTGCCGTTCGTGGCGGGTCGATGCCGTCTCCACGACGATGCGTGCGGGCCAGCGGGACGGATAATCGGCAAGCAATGCCTCTTCGGCGACGACTTTAATGCGCGCCATGAACGCGTGGATCGACGGTGGCGGCGCCGCGGCGGCGAGGTCCGACCCGCCCTCCGGCTGCGAGGCCGCGAGCGACAACTGATAAGGCAGGCTGGTGAGATACGACGCCCGATCGCCGGCCGTAACGCCGTGATCGATCATTCGCAGATGCGGCGGCAGCACGTAAGCCGTGATCTGCGAGACGTCGCTTGCGCGAACGCCGGCGTGTAGGATTTCGCGCAGACCCTGCGTCGCAGCCATGGTCTGCCGTGCCGCGCACCATGGCTTGAGAGACACTTCCGGGAATACCAGCGCGCTGTCCGCGATGGCCGTAATGTCCGGCTCGATGCCGTACACCTCCGGAAACAGGCGCGACCGCAAAATCTCAAGATCGGCGCTGAAACCGGACTGCGCGGCAAAGGCCGCAGTGAGGCCGTTGCGTGCGGCATTTCCGACTAAAAACCAGCGCGCGGTCGTCGCGGCATGGTGCTGCCCCACTGACGGCGCGGCCATGGTCAGCGCAAGCGCGAGCGCCTGCGCGGTTTGCGCCGGCGACAGGCGCAACAGGCGCGCCGCCACGGCGGCCGCGGCAAAACCGGCGCCGAAATAAGTCGGCCAGATGCCGCGATAAAGAACTTTTGGGCCGTCGATCGCGAGTCCCAGGCGTGTCATCGCCTCATAGCCGGCGAGCATCGCCGGGACGACGTCGCCCCCATCCACGTTCGGCAGTTGCGTCGCAAGAGTGATAGCCGCGGAAATGGCGATCGAGCCTGGCGTGGTCATCGAGCGCAGATGGATATCGTCAATTTCGCTCAGACGGACGAGCGCGCAATTCGTGGCGACATCAAGCGCCACATCGCGGCCAGCGGACCGACGCTTCATCCGGTCGCGGAATGCGATCAGCGCCCTGCCCTCGGCCGTTTGCGCGCTCGCGATCCAGGCGGCAACCGTGTCGGCAACATGCAAGCGAAGCTTCTCCAGAATCCGCGCGTCCAGCGCGCCGGCCCGCGCTTGCAAGATCTCGGCAAGTTGGAGAAGCTCATTCATGTGGAATGCCGCTCAGAATTCCTCCGGACCAGCGGCATCGCCAAGGTCGGTGTCGGCGAATAGCTCGTCGAGCGGCGTGATGGCCGCGATCAAGCCTTGCTGGTGGCAATAGCGCTGCACCGTCTGCAGGTTCTTGCGGTTGGCCGGCGTCAGCCCGTACGCCCACGGATCCTTGCCGAGCGTCGCCTCCTGCTCCTCGACCGCGGTGCGTACGAAAGCGAGCGGCACCATCCGCGGATTGGCGAGCCGCCGATAGGCGAGGTGCTTCGCCTGCTCGAAGGCTTTGACCAGATTGGTCGCCACCCACGGATATTTCTCGGCGATCTCGTGCTTGAGCGTGGTGACATGCATGATCGGAAAGATGCCGGTGTTCTTGAAATAGGCGAGCTCCACGTCCTTGTAGTTGGGAAACAACCGCGCGATGCGCTTGTCGCCGTCGACGAAAGGCCGCGGCAGCGTCGGCGAGATCATGGCCGGGATATCGCCATCGGCCAGCATGTCGCTCAGCGGCTTGTCGCCTTTCTTCATCTCGATGCGCAGGCCAGGCGGCGGCCTGAAGGCGATGTCTTCCGACCGATCGACCAGCCACGTGATCGAACGATGCTCGAGCCCATAATGCTCGTCGAGAATGCCGCGCATCCAGATGCTGGCCGCCGGCTGGAAATTGGTGCCGCCCACCACCTTGCCGTTGAGATCCTTTGCCGTCCGGATGCTGGCAGCGGCGTTGACGAAGACGAAGCCGTGGCGAAAGCGGCGATGCAGGAACACGGGTATGGCGGCGAGCATCTCGCCCTGGTCGCGCATCATCAAATAAGCGCCGACATTCTCTTCGCAGACGTCGAATTCGTGCCGGCGCCCCATGCGCCAATGCCGCTCGCGCGGACCCATCTCGGAGAGAAAAATCAGATCGAGGCCGTCAGTCTGCACCGCTCCCTCTTTCAGCGGGCGAACGATGTCGTAATCGCCGCAGGCCACCGTCAGTCTGAGCTTGCTCATTTATGATTCCCAATTGCACGATCAGTCGCGCCAGCGCGTATAGCGCAGTTCAGCACGGCGCACGATCTCGTTGAGCGCGATGGCGATCGCCGCCAGAACCGATACCAGGCCGATCAGCTTCGTCGCGTCGAAATTCTCGGTGAACATGCTGGTGAAATAGCCAATGCCGGCGGTGGAGACGTAAAGTTCCGCCAGCAGGACGCCGAGCAGGACGCCGCTCATGGCAAGCCGCATGCCGGTGAAAAAGCTCGGAATCATGTGCGGGAAGATCACGTAACGGAACAGCTGGATGCGGTTAGCCCCCATGGAGCGGGCGCTGGTCAGGAGTACCGGCTCGATCTTCTGCACGCCGGCAGCGACCGCGATCATGATCGGAAACATGCCATGCGTGACGCCAAAGGCAATCTTCGACGCCGCGCCGATGCCGAAGACCAGGACGAAGATCGGCAGGATGGTGATCTGCGGTATGCCGTAGAGCAAAAGCACGATCGGCATGAAACTGCGATGCGCGAAACGGTTGAGCCCGACGGCAAGGCCGACCCCGGCGCCGATGATCACCGCGAGCACAAAGGCGACGGCGATTTCGCATAATGTCAGCCATAGGGCCGGCGTTACGCCGGGCGTGGCGAGCAAATTGCCAAGCGACATCAACACCACCGACGGCGGGCTGATGAAATCGCGATCCAGGAGGAAACGCGCCGCAATCTCCCAGATCAGGAGAAGCAAGATCACCACAGCGAGCCGGGCGACGCCCGGCCGGCGGAGGAGGCGTTGCGGAAGCCCGATTGCAGGCGCACGCGGCGCTCCGCTGCCGATCATCGCCATCGCGCCCGTCCTTCGAGCTTCGAGACGACGGCATTGAGAAACGCGACGATCACGATGACGAAGACGATGTAGGCGAACATCCGCGCCGTATCCATGTTTTCGGCGAGATCCACGATGCGATGCCCGAGCCCGGCAAACGAGGCAATGGTTTCGCTGGCGATCACCGACAACAGCGCCACGGTGAAGCCCATGCGCAGGCCGGCAAGGATCACCGGGAGTGCGGCGGGCAACAGCACGTGACGGAACATCTGCAGATCGTTGGCGCCCATCGAGCGCGCCGCCGTCACGAACCGGCGATCGACGTGGCCAAATCCGGCAATGGTGCTGAGCACGATCGGAAAGAAACTGATGGTCGCGCCGAGCGCGATCTTGGAGTTGGGGCCGAGCCCGAGCATCAAAACGTAGAGCGGCAAGAACAGGATGATCGGAATTGCATAGATGGCGGCCAACAGCGGCTCGAACACTTTGATCAAGTAGCGGGAACGGCTGATCAAATAACCGAGCGATACGCCGAGGGTCGTCGATATCGCGAAGGCGGCAGCGAGTTCGCCGAGGGTCACCTTCAAATCGGGTATGAACGCCCCCGACGCAACCACCCCGACGAGCTGATGCCAGACGTCGAGCGGATTGGGTAAGAGAATGCGGCTGACGCCCCATACCGTCGTCGCCAGGTACCAGAACAACAGAAGAATCGCGAGGAATGCGAACTGCACGAGCAGGCTCAATAGCCGGCCTCGCGCGGTTGCGCGATCGCGCGCGCTCATGCGCGCTCTCCGTCGCCGGCCTGGTCGTAGCGCCGACGCGTCCGCGGCGTCTCCGATATCGCCTTGCGGATTTCATCGTGCAGCAACCCGTAGAGCTGGTCGCGCAGCGCGTGGAATTTCGGCGCGGTCATGAACGACGGCTTGCGCGGATGCGGCTCATCGATGGCGATGATCTGCTTGATCGTGCCGGGCCGCGCCGAGAAGACGGCGACGCGATCGGCCAGGAATACCGCCTCGCCGAGGCTGTGCGTGACGAAAACGATGGTCTTGTTCGAACGCGCCAGCAGGACGGAGAGATCCTCGCCCAGCACCATGCGGGTCTGCTCGTCGAGCGCGCCGAACGGCTCGTCCATCAGGAGAATGCCGGTTTCCAGACTGATGGCGCGCGCCAGCGCCGCGCGCTGGCGCATGCCGCCGGAGAGCTGACCGGGATAATGCTCGGCGAACTCGAGAAGGCCGACGGCCTCCAACGCGCGGCGGGCGCGCTCGCGGCGCTCCGCCTTGGCGACGCCTTGAAACGTCATGCCGAGCATGATGTTCTCGAAGACCGTATTCCAAGGGAACAGCGCGCTTTCCTGAAACACGAAAGCCAGGTCCCGCGGCATCGGACCGCGCACTGGCTTGTCCGCCACGGCGACAGTACCGGTGCTCGGCGCGATCAATCCGCCCATGATATTGAGCAATGTCGACTTCCCGCATCCCGAGGGGCCGATCAGGCAATGCAATTCGCCGCGCGCGACATCAAGAGAAGTATCGAGGAGCGCCTGCACGTGCCGCGCTTCGCCAGCCTCGCCGAATTGATGCGAGACGCCGCGAACGCTGATGGCTGATTGTGCAGGTGTCATGCGGTCCCGGCGTGATCGCGCGGCATTCCTGGGAGATGGATCGGTCGCGCGATCTAGTTAGGAAGAAATTGCGCGGTGTAGAGCGTCTTGAGATCCGGTGGTTGTTTCAGCATCCCCAACTGGATCCATGATCGTGACAATCCTTCCAAGGCCTTCTGCTGGAATTTACCATCGGCCGAGAACATCGGCATCACCTCGTCATAGGTGCGCCCGGTGATATCTTCATCCTTGCCGGTGACCCGGGCGGCAATCTTCACCGTTGCCGCCTTGTCGGCGCGCATAAACGCGATGGTCTCAAACCAGCCTTTGAGGAAATTGCGCAAATCGTCGGGCTTGCCGGCGATATCCTTGTCGGTCGCGTAGATGACATGGATCATGAAATCCTTCATCTGCGTGAAGCGCACCAGGATTCGGCCTTCGCCCTTCTTCTCCAGGGCGAAGGCATTGCCGACATCCATGATGATGCCGTCGATGTCGCCGCGCTTGAGCGCCGCGATCTGTCCGGGCATGGCGCCCATCGGCTCGATGTCGATGCCGTTCGGACCCCAGCCCTGACTACGGGACGTTTCGCTGACCAGAAAATACGTGAGCGAGCCGGGGGTGGAGACGCTGACTTTCTTGCCCTTGAGATCGGCGACGGTTTTCGGGCCATCGGGGCGGACGACGATGGCGAGGAGGAGTGGCGGCCCGGCCATCGCGGCGATCGCCTTGACCGGCGCGCCTTTGGCGATGAACGCCATGGCCGGCCCCGATCCAAGGCCGACGTCGATACTGTCGGCAGCCATGGCCTGCTGGAGCTTGGCGTCGCCGGCGAAGCCGGTTTCCTGAATTTCCAGTCCGTATTTTTTGAAGAAACCCTTCTGCATGCCGACATCGAGCGGCGTGAATGAGAAGGGTTCCGGGACAGACTTGCCGACCCGCAACATATCATCGGCGTGGGCGCCGGCGAGCGGTCCGATCAGGCTGGCGACGACAGCGGCCACGAGCCGACATGAGAGCTTAAAGTTTGTAAGCCGTTTGCGCATGGTTCGTTTCCTCCGATCGCGGGGGCCCGCCCGGCATCGTTATTGTCGAGGCAAAAACGCCTCGTTAATCAGTTTACTCATATCGGGCTGCTGCGGCAGCGTCTTCATCTCGACGAAGGACTGCGCCAGCACCGCCAAAGCTTTCGGATCGAAATGCCCATCGTCGGTGAACATCGGCATCAGCTCGTCATAAATCTCGCCGGTAAGCTTGGCGTCGGTGCCCAGGACCGGCATGGCGATTTTGACCGTTTCGTCCTTATGGCCGCGCATGAACGCGATGGTTTCGAACCAGCCCTTGAGGAAGCGGCGCAGATCGTCGGGCCGATCCTTGACCGCCCTGTCGGTGGCAAAGATCACGTGCGCATGGAAATGCTTCGCAATATCGCCGAACCGCAGCAGGATGCGGCCTTCGCCGCGATCGGCATAATTGAGCACGACCGCCAGATTGACCACGGCAGCATCGAGCGCCTTGGCTTTCACCGCGGCGACACGCGCGCCATCGTCGCCGACCGGCACTTGCGTCATGCCGTCATTGCCCCAGCCCTTTTGCTGCGACACTTTCTCGACCAACCAGCTCGTGATCGATCCGACGGTGGAAATGCCGACCTTGCGGCCTTTGAGATCGTCGACCGATTTGACGCTGCCGTCGTTGCGGACAACGAGCGCGAAAATCAGCGGCGGGCCGGCCATGGCAGCAATGCCCTTTACCGGCGAGCCCTTGGCGATAAAGGCCAAGCCCGGCCCCGACCCCAACCCGATGTCGATGCTGTCGGCAGCCATCGCCTGCTGCACCTTGGCGTCGCCGCCGAAGCTCGATGCCTGGAGATCGAGACCGTTGTTCTTGAAGATGCCGGTTTGGCTGCCGACATCGACGGGGACAAAGGAGAATGCGGTACGGCCGGCCTTGCCGACCCGCAGCGTGTCCGCGCTCGCGACCACCGCCAGTGCAGATGCCGCGATGAGCACGGCCAAGCTGGCGAACGTGCCCCGAACCAGCGCAGCCAAGCGTCCCCGCTCCATCATCGATCGTCCCCCCGTCGTTTCTAACTTGACCCCGTCACTTGCTATTGTAGCGGCCGAAGGCTGCGTTGCGACTGGCTTTTCGCCGCATTTCGGCCCGCAAGGCCTCGGTCGCCGCAATGTCGAGCTTGAAGTCGTCGCTCATCACCACGCCATAGAGGTCATGGGCGGCTTCGAGCGAGATGAGTTCTTCGCGCACGTCCTCGACCACCTTCGCCGGATCGCGGTCGCAAGGGTCGCCCCAGCCGCCGCCGCCGCCGGTGCGCACGATCGCGGCGGCGCCAAGCGGCACCGGGATGCGGGCGCCGGCCAGTTGATGGAAGTCGGCGTCTTCCGGCCGCCGCAACAAATACCCGCCGCTCTCGCCGGGCGTGCCGCCGCGCAGGCCCCACGGCGGGCACTGCGTGCGCCGGGTCTGTTCGAAATTCCACAGACCCTCGACCAAATTGCGCACGCGCATGTCGATGCCCAGCCCGCCGCGATATTTCCCCGCGCCGCATGAATCGGTGCGTAGCGCGCGGCTTTCGATCAGCACCGGACATTTCAGCTCGATGCCTTCGATGGAGCCGTTACGCACGTCACCCTGGCACGCCGATACCGTACCGGATTCGCCGTCTTCATAAGGCCGTCCGCCCCAGCCGCCGCCCTCGATACTTTGCACGACGAAACGCCGTCCGGTCTTGGGATGTAGTCCGAAGAACACCACGGCGCCGCCGAGAAGACCGTGATGGCCCGCCGGCACGCGGTCGGGCATCGCCGGCGCCAGTGCGGTGGCGATGCAATCGACCACCGTAGGCACGATCGCGCTCCAGCCCGCCATCGGCGCGGGAAAGCGCGCCATCATGATGTTGCCCTCCGGGATGATCACGTCGAGAGCCCGGAACGATCCCTCGTTGACCGGGTCGACCGGCCCGGTCAGCGCCTTGTAAGCGACGCGAGCGCCGGCGAGCGTGCGAGAATTGATGCCGGCTTTGCGTTCCGGCGAGCAGCCGGACAGATCGATGGTCATCGACGAGCCCTTGACCGTGACCTTGGCGTGGATCGGCACCGGCTCGCCTTTGCGCACGCCGTCGTCGTCGATCGAGGCCGAGGCCTCGTAGATGCCGTCGGGAATCTGCGCCACGACGTTGCGGCACTTGCGCTCGGTCTCGTCGAAGATGCGGACGATTGCCGCCAGGATCGTGTCGCGTCCGTATTTGTCGAACAGCTCGTCCATGCGGCGCGCCGCGAGACGACAGGCCGCCATCTGCGATTTCATGTCGCCGAGCGACGATTCGGGAAAACGGATGTTGTCCTTGATGACGCGATACAGCGTCTCGTCCAGCACGCCTTCGCGATAGATCTTAAGCTGATCGAGCTGCATACCCTCAAGCCACGGATCGGCGACCTGGGGGCCGGCGCCGAACCCCGTCGAAGTGCCGCCGACGTCGATCCAGTGCGCGCGCACCATGGCGAACATCAAGAGCTCGCCGCGGTAGAAGTACGGCATGTAAATGACGACATTGTTGAGATGCTGGCCGGCGACCGCCTGATGATTAGTGATGATCACGTCGCCCGGCGCGAAACCTTTCGTGCCGTAGCGCCTCATGCCGTCGACGATGACGACGCCGAGATCGGCTACGAAATGCGAGACGCCCCCGACGTTCTGCGATATCAGCTGCCCCTCGGGATCGACCAGCGCGGTGCAGAAATCGCGGACCTCGTAAATCATCATATTGTAAGAGGTGCGCTGCAGATCGGCCGCCATCTCGTTGGCGATCGCCGGCAGCGCGTTGCGGATCACCTCGAGCGTCACCGGGTCGAGCGTGACTGCACGCGCGCTGCGCGGGCGCCGCGCCGGTTTCGCGGCCTTCATTTTCTTGCTCGGTGATTTGACGGTCATCGGCCGCGTCCTACTGCAATGATCAACTCACCCGAAGGCGCCACCCGGCAATCATCGCCCGGATAAAGCACCGTCGTGGTGCCATGCTCCTCGATCAGCGCCGGACCTTTCACGCGGGCGCCGGCGCCGAGCGTGTCGCGCGCATAGACCGGACAGGCGACGGGCTTCTCGGCACTGCCGAGATAGACCGGCCGCTTGCGCACCGTCGCACGCTTGCCGGCGCGTTTGCGGGGAAAGGTCAGCTTCGGCCGCTTCCCGATGACCGCCAGCCGGATATTGACCATTTCCACCGGCTCTTCCGGCGAGTGATGGGCGTAGCGCTGCTCGTAGAGGCGATCGAACGCGGTGCGGATCGCATGCCGATCGGCTTTTTTCAATTGCGCGGGGGTCACCGGCACCGGCAGCGTGAACTCCTGACCGGCATAGCGCAGGTCGAGGTGGGTTTGCCGCACGGCGCCGCGCTTGTGTCGCAGGCTATGCTCCGCCTCGGCAACCATCTCGTCGAGCACCTTCGCCAGATCGCCGAAATCAAGCTCGGCAAGATCGGCGTAGTAGGTGCGGATGAAATCGTGGCGCTCGTCCGCCAACAGCATGCCCAGGGCCGAGAAGTGCGATGGGAACAGCGGCACGATCACCGTCGGGATGTGCAGCTCGCGTGCGATGTCGAGGACATGCAGCGGACCCGCCCCGCCGGATGCGACCAAGACGAAATCGCGGGGGTCGTAGCCCTTCTCGACCGAAACCTCGCGCACCGCGAGCGACATCTTGTTGACGGCGATTTCGAGGATCGCGCCGGCGGCCTGCGTTGCCGTAAGTCCGAGCGGAGCGGCGATTTTTTGCTCGATGCCGCGCCTGGCGCCGTCGGCGTCGAGCACCATGGTGCCGCCGAGAAAATTTTGCGGGTCAAGCCTGCCAAGCACCACATTGGCGTCGGTGATGGTCGGTTCGGTGCCGCCGCCGCGATAGCAGATTGGCCCCGGCTCGGCGCCGGCGCTTTGCGGACCGACTTTGAGCGCGCCGATATCGTCGCGCCAGGCGATCGAGCCGCCGCCGGCGCCGATCTCAACGACGTCCACCATCGGCACCATGACCGGATGCCCGCTGGCATAGCCGCCGACATAATAGCCGGGGGCCATCGTCGGCTCGCCGCCCCGGATCAGGCTGGTCTTGGCCGTGGTGCCGCCCATGTCGAAGGAAATGACATTGTCGTAGCCGAGCTTTTCGCCGATCCGCGCCGAGGCAATGATGCCTCCGACCGGCCCTGACTCCATCATCGCCGCCGGCCGCTGCTCCGCCACTTCCGGCGTCATGACGCCGCCGTTGGAGCGCATGATGGAAAGGTTGCCGCGAAAGCCGATGCCTTCGAGCTTGTCTTTCAAGGCGCGGACATAGCCGCCGACTTTGCGCCCCACATAGGCGTTCACCACCGTGGTCGAGGTGCGCTCGAATTCGCGGTACTCGCGAAGAATTTCGTGGGACAGCGACAGATAGGCATCAGGCAACGCGGCGCGAATGATTTCGCCGGCGGCACGTTCGTGATCCGGGTTGACGTAGGAGTGCAAAAAGCACACCGCGACCGCTTCGACGCCTTCGGCGGCGAGCGCCCGCGCGGCTGCCTCGACGCCGGCGCGATCGAGTTTTTCATGAACTGCGCCCGACGCCAACACGCGCTCGGCGACTTCCCGGGTGAGATGGCGCGGCACCAGCGGCCGGTGCCGGTGAAACAGGAGATTGTAGGCCTCGGGCCGATTGCCACGACCGATGATATAGACGTCGCGGGTGCCGTGGGTGACGACGAGGCCGGTCTTGGCCCCGGTCCGCTCGATCAGGGTGTTGATGGCGATGGTCGAGCCATGGATCAGTTCGTCGATGACGCTCGGAGTGAGGCCGCTCTTGCGCAGACAGTCGATGATGCCCTGCACCAGATTCGCGGGCGTCGTCAGGCTTTTGGCGTCGACAAAGCGGCCGGCGCGATCGTCAAAGCCTACCAGATCGGTAAAAGTGCCGCCGATATCGATGGCAACCGCAATCACGTATTCGCGCTCCGTCTTCTGCCGCGCGGAGACTGGCTTGGGATGGCTGGCCGAGCAATGAAAATTTGCGCTTGGGGCTTATACGTCGGCCATTGTCACCCAGGGCAGGCTAGAGCTTGTGATTTGGGCCGGAACGAACCATGCCGAATTGCAACCGGAAAGGGAGCACGGACGAGCAAGACGATCTTACTGCCGGCCCCCTGCCCGATTCAGGGAGTGGCCAAGAGCCCTATGCGGCCGACCGTATTGTGCGGCATTGCCGTTCGCAATTCAGTCAGACCGTTGGGACTCCACGCGGGATGATCGATGGACAACTTCACGGTGACGACCGCAATCGCAAATTGAAAATCCGCCACCCGCCTGAAAATATTAAGGATATAAGCGCAACGCGTGCGGCCTTGATGGCAAAAACCAGCCGGCGAACCCGCGCCGCCACTGCGGCGGTGTCGCAGCAGTTACGTAACCGCGCGCGCCGGCGAAAGCCGCTTCACAATCGGTATGAAGTTTTGCTGCTGCCATCTCTCGCAAGAGGTGATCGTGTTGACCAGCAACATTGACACGGTCATCGGACCGACTCCGCCCGGCACCGGCGTGATGTACGAGGCCTTTGCGGCCACCCCTGCGAAATTGACATCGCCGACAAGACTGCCGTCGTTCAGCCGATTGATGCCGACGTCGATGACCACCGCCCCGGTGCGGACCATTTCGGGTTGAATCAGGTTTGGATAGCCGGCCGCAACAACGAGGATATCGGCGAGGATCGTGAACTGCGCCAAATCCCTCGTCTTGGCGTGGCAGATGCACACGGTCGCTTCGTGCTGCATCAGCATCAAGGCCATCGGCTTACCGACGATATTGCTGGCGCCGACGACGACGACATTCTTGCCCTCGAGCGTGATGCCCTCGGATTCGAGCAGCTTCAGCACGCCATAGGGTGTGCAGGGTGGAAACACCGTTCCGCCCACCACGAGGCCGCCAACATTGTAGAGGTGGAAGCCGTCGACGTCCTTGTCCGCCGATATGCTGTGCAGGATGCGGGTCATATCGAAGGACGGCGGCAGCGGCAGCTGGACCAGGATGCCGTGGACCGCAGGATCGTCGTTGAGCTGCACGATGCGATCGATCACCGTGTCCTGATCGATGTCGGCCGGGTAATCGAACCGGAAGGACTTGATGCCGACATTGGCGCAGGCGCGAATCTTGTTTCGCACGTAGATTTGCGACGCCGGATTGGATCCGACCACGATGACGGCAAGGCCTGGCGGCGTTCCACTCTGGGCGACGATGCGCTGCACGCGTTCGCGACACTCGTCGCGGATCGCCTTGGCGACGGCAACGCCGTCAATGATTTTTGCGGTCATGGATGACCTGAGTCACGATCTACGGAGGAGCGTTGGACGGCTCAGCATAGCGGGCCTACTCCTTGTTCATACGTTTGGCATAGGCGTCGACGAAGTCGGCGGCGGCTTTGCTGCCGCGCGCAAAGGACTTCATCGCTTCTTCGTGCAAGAGACTGAGCGCCTGCATCTTGATCGCGTTGGCGTCATCATTCTCGGTAATATCTTCAACATGCCGCGGCCGCGGCAAATCGACGTTGATGACGGCGCGTAGCTGAGTCGGAATGTTCGTCATGATGAGAATACGATCAGCGAGATAAATCGCCTCGTCGATATCGGTAGTAACAAAGAAGGTCGTACGCCGAAATTCTTCATATAGATTGGAGTAGTATTCCTGCATCAGCTTTTTCGTCATCGCATCGAGGCCGCGAAATGGCTCGTCGAGTATCATAACGGCTGGCTTGTTGATCATCGATCGTGCCAGTTCCGCGCGCCGCTGCATTCCGCCCGAGAGTTGAGCGGGGTATTTCTTGCGAAAGCCGTCCAGACCGATCTTGTGCAGCAGCCCTTCGGCAAAGGCGCGCATTTCCGGCGTATCTTCCCCCCGCGCGCGCGGACCGAACATAATGTTGTCGTAGGTCGACATCCAGGGAAATAATGCACTTTCCTGGAACACGACCAGGCGGTCGAGACCCGGCCCGGTCACCGGTTTGCCGTCGAGCGTAATCGTGCCGGTGCTTGGACGCTCGAACCCCGCGAGCATGCGGATCAGCGTGCTCTTGCCGCAACCGGATGGTCCAATCATCACGGTCAATTTGCCGCTATCGAGAGTGAAGCTGCAGTCGCGCACAACTTCCTTGGCGAAATCGCCGGCGCCATACACCTTGCTGACGTTGCTGACCGTGATCTGGCTGCCCAGCGGGCCGGACGCGACCTGCGAAGCTTGTGCCATCTGTTGAATATTCATAATTCCAGGACCGGTCAGCTTTCCGAGAGCCACGGGGTCAGCCACTTGCCGATCTTGCGCAGTGCCGCGCTCGATATATAGCCGGCGATCCCAATACTGATCATGCCGGCGACGATTTGCGTGTATGAGCCGCCGACATACGAGTTCCAAATAAAGAACCCGACGCCGCCGCCGGCCGCGCCGCCCATGGAGCCGGCGCTGCCGCCACCCGAGATCATCTCGGCGGCAACGACCACAGCCCATGTGATACCGACGCCGACGGTGGCGCCGACGACGATAGAAGGCAGCGTGGCGGGCAGAATAATGCGGCGAAAAATGTCCCAGGTCGAGGACCCCATGGAGCGGGCGGCCTGGAAATAGCGAACGTCAATCGCCTGGGCGCCGCCGATCACGTTGATCACGATGGTGAAGAAAGCGCCTAAAAAAGTGACAAATGCTATCGACAGCTCCTGGGTCGGCCAAAAGATGATGGAGGCCGGCACCCAGGCGAGCGGCGGAATCGGGCGCAGCACTTCAAACACCGGAAAAGTGATGCCGTAAAACGTGCGGCTGACTGCCATCGCCAGGCCCAGCGGGATGCCGATTACCATCGCTGCCAGGAAGCCTTCGAACACCCTCAGCGTGCTCAGCAAAGCGCTGATCCAGAAGCTGGGCTCTTGAACCAATACGATCAGCTCCTGCAGGACAGCGCTCGGCGGGGGAACCTGCGAAACCCATGGAAATGCGACCCCGAACAACGCCTGCGACCGCGAGCCGACCTCCCAAAAGATCAAGAACACCGCTATGGAAACGATGCCACGCCAGAAATCGTCGCCACTGAGAACGCTGATGGCTCTTAATGCGAACGCTTTAGCCATGTTCAGTGCTCCTTCTCGCCGGCAGTAAAGGCTTTGAGCGCTTCCTCGTGCACGGCGGCGGCAGTTTCATCCATGAACTCGCGGAACCGCCTGGTGGTCAGCACACTGTAATCCCGCGGGTGCGGAATATCGATGTCGAGGATTTTCTTCGGCCGACACGGCCGCGTCGTCATGATGACGACGCGATGGCCGAGGAAAATCGCTTCCTCGAGGTCGTGCGTGATGAAGAAGATCGTCACGCGGCTCTTGTAGAAGATTTCAAGCAGCGCCTCGTGCATCACCGACTTCGTCAACGAATCCAGCGCACGATATGGCTCGTCGAGCAACAGGATCTTCGGATCGTTCATAAGTGCGCGGACGATTTCGACGCGCCGCCTGACGCCGGAAGCGATTTCTCCCGGATAATTGTGCTCAATACCGCGCAGGCCCGCATCGGCCATCATGTCGCGAGCTTTTTCGTAGGCCTCGGCGCGGGACAACAGGCCCTGCATAATCGGCCCGAAAGTCACGTTTTCGATATTGGTCTTCCACGGAAACAACGCACCGTTCTGAAATACCACGATCCGATCGGGACCGGGTTGAGCCTTCAGCTTTTGCGGACCGCACAGCAATTCGTCGTCGAGATAGATGCTGCCGGATGAAATGCTATGGAAGCCGGCGATCGCATTGAGCAACGTCGTCTTGCCACACCCGGATGGCCCCACGACAACGGTAATTTCACCGGGTGATATGTCGAACGTGCAGTGATCAACCGCGAGAACACCAGCCTCGGCGGCGCCATAGGACTTCACGACATCCGTGATTCGCACGCCTCCTTTGCGCGGTGTCTGCGTCGGCACGGCGGAATAATCGCGTAGTGCCACGGGTTGAACGCTCACTTGTCGCCTCCTAACGCAAGCTCGCGGGTGCGCCACTGCATCAGGTAGTCGCCGACAAGCCGGACTGCCGCGCTGGTCACGTAACCAACGATGCCAAGCGTGATCATGCCGATGACGATCGTCGGATAGCGAACCATCGTGTATGAGGTATTGATGACGTAGCCGAGACCGTACTGTCCGGAAACCATTTCGCCGGCGACCAGCGAGAACCAAGCGACGCCGACGGAAATCTGCAGTCCGGTAAAGATGAACGGCATGGCGCCTGGCACGATCACATGACGAAAGACCTGCCAGCGGGTGGCGCCGAGGCAGCTTGCTGCGCGGGTATAGGACACGTCGATGGACTCGACGCCGAGCATGGTGTTCAGCGCCGTTGCGTAAAAGGACGCCAGGAATGTCAGGAAGATGATCGGCGTTTCGGAACCCTTGAACATGACGATCGCGAGCGGCACCCAAGCCAGCGGCGGGACCGGACGCAGCAGCTCGAAGACCGGAAATACGTACTGCTTGAAGCGTTCCGACCAGCCCAGAAAAAGGCCAAGCGGGACGCCGATAGCGGTGGCAAGAAAGAAGGCGATCGCTACACGTCGCGTGCTCACCCAAATGTGCATGTAATATTCGGGAGTGAAGATCGACAATCCATAGGTCGGATTTCTGCTGAGCCACTCCCGCACGACTTCCGTCGGGCCGGGCATTTCGGAAAAGCGAGGCAGCTTCCAGACCTCGACTGCGAGATACCAGAAGCCGATGAACAGTGTGAAGCCCACGATCATCAGATAGGGACGTGGGCTTTTCAGCCATAGTAAAGAGCGGTGAATCGCAAGAGCCAGCGGACTGATGCCGCGGACGGCATCGTCAGCCGGGCTCAACGACACATCAGCGTTCAGAACACGAACCGGGCTTACCTCGGTCATATCTCACTTGACTCGGGCGCCCCTTCCGCTGGGGCGCCGTATTGATGGGCATTTGCACGCAAGCGACTGATCTGTCCGCCGCAGGATGATTATTGCGGACCAGTATATGCCGAATCCGGAAGCGCCTTGACCTCTCCTACAGGAGCGGTCAGGCCGCGAGCCTTGAGGATATCGGCAGTGAATTGCGGTTGTACTGCATCGGGGCGGATCTCAGCGCTGATACTTTTGATCTCGACCAGGAACTTGGACGCTTTTTGGATCAAATCCATGGCGTCCGGAGTAAAACCGTAGGCCAGGGTGATCCGCGTCTCCGTTCCACCACTCGCTTTCGGTATCGTGCCGAAGGCGGAGCTCCATAGCGCCTTTTCCGGAAAGCCAGTCGTTTGGCTCACTGCCATCTTGGCGATGTCCATGGCGTTCTTGGAATCACTGAAATACAGCTCGGAATCCAATTCCGCTTGCAGCCAATCCTTGACGATGTCGGGCCGCTGTTGAATGAGCGCTTGCGGCATGACCATGAAGCCGCCATCGCGTTCGTCGACGGATGCGCCCGAGGCCACCCGACGCGCCAGCTTGTCTCCGACGATGCGCGATGCGGTCGGCTCCCAGATCACGGCGGCGTCGAGCTTGTGGGCGCGGAAGCCGCTCGTGATCACCTCGATGCTCTGGTTCAGATACTCGGACGGCTGAATGTTGAAGCGCTTGAATACCGCTTGCGCAAAACGGTCTGTGCAACTTCCCTTCGGCACGGCGACGGTCTTGCCGTCCAGCCATTTGATCGCTTCTTCAGGCGAGCTGAACTGAGGCGCATCGTTGCGCACCAGAAAGATATTGCATTGATCGTAACCGAGGCCGAGCACCGAGACGAGACGAATATCGCGAACGTCGGGGTGGCTTGTCGCGACGATGCCCGGCATGTCGCCGACGTAGCCGACGTCGACCTTGCCGGCCAGCATGCCGTTGACGATGATTGCGCCCTGCAACCCGACCTGAAAGCTGACGGTCGATCCTTTCGGCAAGTACTTCTCGTAGAATTTCTTGTCGCGCATGATCAACCCGGACCATGATTCGGTATAATACGGCTGATAGCCGATCACGAGATCGATCGGCGTGCCGGGTTTGCCGTAATCCTTTTCGGCGGCAGCGTTTGCGGGTAGGGACAGCGTCAACGCAGCTGCCAAGGCGATGGCGGCGATGCCGAAGCTGACCAGCCGCCCCCCGATTGAATGCACTAGCTCACGCAATCGCGATTGCCGGCCGTTCCTTGTCTGGTACATTGCTCCCTCCCTTATGTCGCATCGCTTTGAACTCGACGTTGAGACTCTACGGTCTCTTTATGTCGATTTCGGTTTCTAGCTTGCCGCTCGGACGAGCCGATCGAGAATAGTATACTCCATCGGCGCCTGCACCCCGGGGCCGACAATCCGTTCCGCGGGCCAAAGGCCGCAGGCTTTGCAGTTTTTTGGCGTCTGTCTCGATTTTTACTCTCCGCGGCCAACGCAGGGCAGAACATGACAGCAGGAGATATCGCGGAGAAAATTGTTCTTGCTAATGAAATAATAGAGCCACGCTATTACCACGCCAAAGCATGCCGGACCAGGCCGCGCCAAGGAGGGCGAACCGGTGCGGGCGATCCGCGCCATTGCCGAGGTGAGAGCTCAATCTATTGATAAATAAGAAACTTCGATTTTGCTCGGACAACAACAATAGTGGTTTAGTGACGCGATTTGGCTTATATGTAGCGTTCGCGAATATTCCGTCGTTGGGGCTCGGTGTCCCCGGACGCGGAGCCATCCCCCAGGAGCAATCGCCGTGGCAGCGAAAAATCATCGCCAATGGTCGGCCGATCCCCAACTCAAGCCGTCCGAATGGGTCGATAGCAGGATCTATTCCGATCCCGAAATCTTCGAAGAGGAACTTGCGAAGATTTTCAAGAAAACCTGGATCCCCGTCTGCCACGAATCAGAGCTGCCGAACGCCTACGATTTCCGCACTGTGTCGATCGCACGCGAGCCGGTGATCGTTTGCCGCGGGCCGGACAATGAGATTCGCGCCTTCCTCAACGTCTGTCCGCATCGCGGCATGATCATCGAGCGTCGGCCCTCGGGGAGCTTTCTGGAGGGGCAGCCTTCCGGCAATCCGAAGCGCATGACGTGCATGTTCCACGCCTGGCAATACGATATGCGCGGCAACTGCGTTTACATCAGCCGCGAAAAGGAAGGCTTTCAGGAGCGCCTGTGCAAAGAAGACGTCGGCCTGCGCCGGCTGCGCTGCGAAGTGAAATTCGGCGGCTTCGTCTGGGTCAATCTCGAGGATAATCCACAGACGTCACTTGAAGACTGGGGTGCGGCGGCGTTTGCGTGCCTGCGCAAGACTCTCGACGCCGAGCCGCTCGAGGTCTTCCATTATCATAAGGCCATCGTGAACGCCAACTACAAGCTGTGGCACGATACCAACTGCGAATTCTATCACGACTTCATGCACTACCATAACCGCGTGACCGGATTTAACGACGCCTACTTTGCGCGCAAAAACGAGGCGTTCGACCACGGTCACATCGTCGTCGGGACGTTCGAAGTCAACTACGAGAAATACGAAGGCTTCGACAGCCGTGCCGCGCTCTCGTTCCCGCATCTGCCGCCGAACCAGTGGTACATGATCGATCTGTTTCCCGGCATGAACTTCAATCTGCGCGGATCGGCGCTACGCTGCGATATCGTCACGCCGCTTGGCCCCGACAAGGTCATGATCGAATTCCGCGGGCTCGGCCTCAAACGCGATACTGCCGAAGAGCGTCGGACCCGCATCAATCATCACAATTCGATCTGGGGACCTTTCGGCCGTAATCTCCACGAGGACTTGATCGGCGTTCAAGGTCAGGGCACGACCATGGCGACGGGCTCGGAGCCGCGCCATATTTTGCACGGCCGTCACGAAAATCAGACGATCCACGACGAGAACGGGATGCGGCACTACTACCAGGAATGGGGCCGTTGGATGAATCGGCTGCCGAGCAAGCCGGACCTGCCCTATGGCGAGCCGGTTTCGGTCGCGGCGGAGTAGCCTCCGACTCGGTTGCTAATCCAGTCGACGGCGCGATCTTTCGTTGCCGTCCGCGCCCCCGCGGGGCGGCTGTTATGCGTGGCGCTTGCGAATGGGGACTGCTCGTGGATTCTTCGGCTCTGGTACGTGACGCGATATATCGATCGACCATAGCGCTCGATCGACAGCAATGGACCGATTGGCTCGAGCATTGCGACGACGAATTCCAATACGCGATTCGCGCCTGGAGTCCGGAGATCAACAAAGACGTGACCTACCTTGCCCTCGACCGGGACGGGCTCGCAACGATGGTCAAGCTGCTGCCCAAACATAACACCGATCATTCGCCGCTCACACGGCATACGTCGGTCTACACCGTCGACGTCGACGAAGCGGCACAGTCGGCAACGGCGGTCAGTTCGGTCGTCGTCTATCAAACCATGCTGGACGGCATCAATTCGCATATCGACGCCGGCGAAAGTCGCTTGTTCCTGGTCGGAAAATACATCGATACCTTCAAGCTTGAGGACAACCGAGCGAAGTTCCTCAGCCGCGAGGTGCGGATAGAAAATCGGCGCCTCGACAAGGGCTCGCACTGGCCAATCTGAACGACGATGACGTGGAAGCTTATATGCCCTGTCGCCGAGGTGCCGGAAAACTCGGTGCGACAGTTCGATGTGGACGGCCTATCGCTCCTGGTGGTGAATTACGGCGAAGGGTTCCGCGCCGTTCCGCCGATATGCCCGCATATGGAAGAGCCGCTGGCGGAATCGGGCGTTGTCGCCCGCTGCATTCTCACCTGCACGAAGCATCTCTGGGCGTGGAATCTCAAGACGCTGGAGATGCAGGGAGAGACCGAGAAGCCTCTGAAGACCTACGAAATCAAAGTGGAAAACGGGGCGGTCCTGGCAAATATCGAAGGCGAGTTGACCTACGAATTCGATGCCGAGGACGATATGGATGACGACTTCTTCAAATAGCAGTGGTCGTCTGTTCCAATGAAGATAACCGTTCAACACAAAGCCGGCGAACTGTCGTTCGATTGCGACAACCGCGAGCCGATCCTCTATGCGGGCCTGCGGCAAGGCATCAATCTTCCCTTTGAATGCGCGACCGGCACGTGCGGCACCTGCCGCGCGCGGGTGATGGCCGGAGAGGTGGAGGTCAGGTGGAAGGAGGCGCCGGGCGGCGCACGATTAAAGCCCGACAAGGGCGACATATTGATGTGCCAGACTTGGCCGCTTTCGGACTGCACCCTGCGCGTTCCCGCAGAACTCAAGAGCGCCGATGACATTCCACCGATGCCGCGGCGTGGCGTCATCCGCGACATCCGCCGGCTGACCAGGGATGTGGCGCAATTCGATTTGCAGCTGTCCGAGCCTATGGCCTTCCATGCCGGCCAGTTCGTGGTCATCGAAGCACCCAACGTGTCGGGTGGCCGGGCTTATTCGATGGTCAATTTCGCGACTGGGCTCGACCGGCTCTCACTCCTCCTCAAACGCAAGCCCGGCGGCGGCTTCAGTGACTGGTTTTTTGACCAGATTGTTGGCGAGCCGGAGGTTCAGGTTTTCGGCCCGCTGGGCCGGGCGACGTTTCGCCCCGAGGAGCGTCGCAATATCGTCTGTATTGCCGGCGGTTCCGGCATCGCCGGGATGATGGCGATCCTCGAATGTGCGGTTCGGGCGGAGCACTTTCGTGCCCACGTCGGCACCGTCTTTTTCGGCGTCAGAACGCTGGCCGACACGTTCTATCTCGAACAATTGTCGCGCTTCGCGGCGGCATCGCAGGGCAACCTGGAAGTTACCGTCGCGTTGTCGGAAGAAGCTCCCGCGCTACCGCTGCACGCCGACTTTCCGATTCTCAAATTGGCCCATGGGATGGTGCATGACGTTGCGGCCAAGTCCATGGCCGAACGCAATCGCGACGCGCTGATCTATGTCGCAGGGCCGCCGATCATGGTAGACAGCTCAATTCGCGCGCTGATCACCGGTGGCGTAGCCGTGCGAGATATCCGTTATGACAAGTTCGCCTGATCGATCATCGGCAACAAAATGGCGAACCCGCACCATCGGCGATTTGTCGGAGCTGGCGCAGGCACGCGTCGAAGCGATCAACATCGTGCAGTGGCTGGCCCGGATCGCACATAGCTACGTCTCCACCGATACGCCGGCACGGCGCATTCACCTCGAATTCCGCCTCGATGACGCGGCCATCATTACCGGGGAATTCAACAAGGCAATCGCGCTCGAATTGCGCCTGCCGATGCTTGAGCTGCAGTTCATCGAGCACGGCAAACCGGCGCCGCACCTGTTCAATCCCGAAGAACACTCGCCGGCGGAGCTCGAAGCCTGGATCCTCGTCGAACTCCTGCATCGCGGCATCGACCGCGACAGGTTCTCCAAGACGTTGCCCTATACGGTTCCGGGCCTGCTGAGCGGCGATGCCGAGGATTATTCGCCGCAGCTATGCGGTCCCGGTCTCGCGCAATTGACCAGCGTGATGCAGGACGCGGCGGCAACTCTCAATGCCGCGACTGACCAAGCTCGAAGCTCGGTGACGTGCTTGCCGCAAAATCTCAATCTTGTGGCGGGACCAGATTTCGCCGCGGATAAGGACGTCTTCGCGTTTTCGCCGGGCGAGGCAGCCAGTCCGGAGCCATACTTTTATCTGCGCCGCGGATCGGACGGCAATCGCGAGGGCTTGACGATCAAGGCGTCCGTCTTGCTGGCCGAGCCCGATCCGGCAGCGGCGGCGCTCAAGCTTAAGCGCCTCGCCCTTTCCTGAAGGTTTTTTGCCGCGCGGTTGTCACACCCGCTCAAGTTTTTTCCGCTTGCTGACCGGGCCGTCATAGACCGCGGGCTTGATACCCTCCAGCCGTTTGCGGAGTTCACCGGACTTATTGAGTTTCTGAACGATCGACACAAAAGCGTTGGCCATCGGCAGGACGATTTCGCCCTCCGTCCAGAACAGGCCGACCTCCTGCGTCACAACCGGATTGACCAGGCGCAAGGCGCGGGTCCCGCGGTGCAGGCCGGGCGCATGGGCAAAGTGTGACGGAACGACCGTGCACAGCTCGGTGAATTGGACCTGAAACATCAGGTGCAAAATCGATTCGGATTCGACGCGCGGCACCGGCGAGCAGCCGACGCTCTTGAAAACCTGGTCAATGAATCGACGCTCGTGCATGGACGTCCGCAGCATCGCCAGCGGCAGCTCCGCCGCCTCCTTCCACGTAATCGTATCGCGATGCTGAAATTCCGGCCGATCGGGCACCAAGAGGCTGAGCTGTTCGGTATAGATCGGCAGCACATTTTTGCGGCCGAGATCGGCCTTGTCCATATAGGTCAGAGCGACGTCAAGCGCGAAATTGTTCAGCCCGAGCTTCATCGCTTCGTTGCCGATGAACTGCACGTCGATACGAACGCCGGGATATTTGGCGCGTACGGTCTCCAGCAGAGACGGCAGGACGGGAGACATCGACGGCATCGCGCCGATACGCAGATTGCCGGTGAGCTGGTTCTGCATCATCGCGACTTCTTTGCGCATGGCGTCGCAATAGGCCAGAATCGCGCGCGACCACACGGCCACGCGCTCGCCCTCCGCCGTCAAACCTTGAAAGCGCTGACCGCGGCCGCGCAGAAAAATCGGCACGCCGAGTTCGAGTTCGAGCTGCTTGATACCGCTGGAGAGGCTCGGCTGCGTCACGTTGCAACGTTGCGCGGCGCGGCCAAAATGGTGTTCTTCCGCCACGGCGACGAGGTAGCGAAATTGCCTGATAAACATCAAACCCCCGACAACCCACTTCGAGAGCGATACTATCCTTAAAATAGACGAGACTTAAGAAAAATATTACATTCGCTACTCGGCTATTAGCTGAATAGGCCTCGAGGCACAACCTCCCGCGCGGCAAAACGAAAAGAGTCGAACGAATGACCTCGTTGGCATTGCCGGCGATGCTCTTGATTGGGCTGCTGGGCACGATATCCGGTCTGATGATCGGTTGTATCGGTATCGGCGGTGTCATTCTTGTGCCGGCGCTGGTATTTCTCGCCGACATACCCATCAAGGTGGCAATCCCCGCGGCGTTGTTGGCGTACATCCTGTCGGGACTTGTCGCGACAATCGTATTCGCCCGCAATAAATCGATCCGTTGGGGCATGGCGATCGGGCTTTGCATCGGCGCAACACCGGCGGCATTCGCCGGCGCCTGGGCGGTCAGCGCATTCAATCGGGTTCTGTTGGAATTCTGCCTTGGCCTATTGACCTTTCTGTCCGGACTCAATTCGCTGCGCACGCAGAAGGTCGCCGAGGCCGCCGACACCGAGGTGCACAACGGCGTTCTGTTGACGGTCGGAGGCGTGACCGGCTTTCTTTCTTCGCTCACCGGCACCGGTGGTCCCCTGGTGCTGGTGCCGATCATGATATCGATGAGCGTTCCGGTGCTCACGGCCGTGGGCCTGAGCCAGGCAATCCAGCTTCCGGTCGCGATCGCCGCGACGCTGGGCAACATCCTCTACGGCCAGCTCGATCTGACCTTGGGTGGGATTCTTGCCGCGAGCCTGACGGTCGGGTCGTGGTTCGGCGCCAAGCTTGCCCATTCGGTGCCCCGCACCGTGTTGCGCACGATCGTATCCGCGGTCCTTTTGCTGATTGGCGCGTTCATCCTGGTCAATGTTGGCTGGCGGCTCGTGCCATAATGCGATCCGATGGCGCTTGCAGACTTTCCCCTGATTGAGGATTTCGGCGACCCCGCAGCCGAAGCACGCGCGTGCCGCAGCGACTGTGCACTGTTCGATTTTTCGTTTCTCGAATGTGCGCGCCTTCAGGGGAGCGGCGCCAAGGGCGTCGTCGAGGCATTTACCGGCCGGTCGCTCGCGGCCATGGACGTTGGCAAAATCCATTATGCGCTGCGGGTGAATCGTGCGGGCGCAATCGAGGCAGACCTGACGGTGTGGCGCACCGGCGAAGACGCCTATGAGGTGATGAGCGGCCGCCGCGCCGATATCGCGGATCTTCTCGGTCAGGCCGGGTCCGGCGTTGCAGTCGACGATCTCGCCGGGAATGTTGCCGTTTTCGCTTTGCAAGGCCCGAACGCGCTGGCCGCTCTCGGCCGGCTTGGCGACATCGCCCGGATCGAGCGTCTGAGCTATTTCAGCTTCAGCGCAGCAATTTTGCGCGGCATTGCGTGCCGGGTGGGGCGGCTCGGCTACACCGGCGAACCCGGCTTCGAGATCATCGCGCCGCATCTCCAGGCGCGCGACTTATGGAAGACCCTTTCTGCCTACGCGCGGCCGGCCGGATTTATCGCTGCGGATATGCTTCGCATCGAAGCCGGCTTCGTATTGTTCAGCAATGAGTTTCGTTTGCCTGTCTCGCCGCGCGAGGCAGGCTTGGAGCGCTTCCATCGCTCGGCCGATTTGCCGCACTGGGAACTGACGCTCATATCGTTTCGCGCCGCCGCGGACGCGCTGCGACTGCCTTGGCAGCCATCAGGCGAGTTGCGGCGTCCCACGGAACCCGGCGAAATCGCCGTGACGTCCGCCTGCCGGAGCAATGCCGCCGGCGGCGTGCTTGGCCTAGGCTATGTGCCGGCCGACACCGACTTCGACGCGGTCTTGCACGATCCCACGGGCACCTTTCGCGTCATCCGGCGAACGCCACTGCCGTTCTACGACACCGCCAAGCGCCGCCCCCGGGTCGCCTGGCGCTGATGTGACGCCGGGTTGCCCGGCAGTTGCTGGTCATAGCCGCCAGCAAATATGATATAGGCTTGGCGAATTTGACTGGGCTATGTCACTCGGCGCCCATGTGCGGGCTGGCGAACGCGTTACACGCAGACCGAGCGGTCCCAGCCACCGAGGTCTTGTGAGCGAAAAGGGGATGAATCATGGCGGACGCGCCGGCACGAAGAAAAGTCACGATCAACACGCTTAATGCCAAGATGAAAAAGGGCGAGCCCATCACCCAGCTCGCCGCTTATGATTATCGCACGGCCGTCGTTTCCGACCGCCTGGGCATCGACATTCTCTGCGTCTCCGACACCGGCGGCATGATCCTGTTCGGTCATCAAAGCACGGTCACCGTCAGCTTCGACGAAGTCATGATGATGGCGAAGGCGATCGATCGGGGTTCGAAATACGGGCTGCGCATGGTCGACATGCCGTATTGGAGCTTTCACGTCTCCCCGGAACAGGCCGTGGCGAATGCCGGCAGGTTCGTCCATGAAGCGAACGCCGAGGTCATGAAGTGCGAGGGCAATAAGTACCACGCCAAGAACATCGAAGCGATCGTGCGCGCCGGCATTCCCGTGCAGGGTCACATCGGAATCACGCCGATGCGCATGCCGCAATTGGGCGGCTTCACCGCGCAAGGCAAAACCGCCAAGCGCGCGAAGGAAATGGTCGACGACGCCAAGGCCATGGTGGACGCCGGCTGTTTCTCCATCCTGTGCGAGGTAACGACCTCCGAGGTGGCCGAATATCTCGCCGAGACGCTGCCGGTTCCGGTGATAAGCCTTGGCGCCGGGAATTGCGCTCACGGCGTGCACATTATTTCGTCAGATCTCTTCCATCTCTGGGAAGAGCACGTTCCCCGTCACTCGCGCATTTACACCGATCTCATCCCGATCATGGAAGACGTCATTTCGCGCTACATGAAGGACGTGGTGACGCGCTCCTATCCGGCCGAGAAGGAAACGGTGTTCATGAGCCCGGAAGAGTGCAAGGCATTCGCCAGCGAAATGAAGTGGGAGCGCAAGCTCGAAGAATTGCGTTCGCCGCAGAAAAAAACCGCCTGATGTGAAGCGCCGCGGCCATCTCGCGGCCGCCGTGCTGTCGAGGGCAGCCGGGCGATGGCGTGGTCATTTGTCGCGGACCGTTGCTCACGTCGATAATCCAACGCCAATCCCCGGAAAGCGGCGTCTCTTAGCCGTTCTCAATAACATTATAGATATTAAAAGCGTGATTTGGTTCCGGCCTCTATCTATTGAGGACTTGCTGAGACGGACAGCCGTCACGGGATGAATATCTACAAGGCTGCTCATCTCTCTGATCGGAAACCAGCGATGACAAGTAAGCCGGGGAACGGCAAGCGTCTGACGGGATCACAACTCGGCTATCGCGGCAAAGGCGTTCCAGACCCCGAAACGATCGCCAAGCTGCAAATGAAATATTGCGACACTTTGGTGGCCGGGGAATTGCCGGCGGAAGTCCGCGCCAAGCTGGAGCGCATGCGAATGCTCGCCGACCGGGCGCTGCGCGGCGAAGAGAGAAATTTGCACGAAGCCGAAATTGCCAAGCTCTTCGACGAAATCGCGATCATCTCGTCCGAGCTCACGCCGATTTTGCATTTTCAGGCGGATGACGTGGATTGGGAAAGGTAACGGCGCCAACCGGCTTCAGGCTGTAGTGATGCGCTCAAACGGCGGTCGAATGCCTTGGCCGTGTCAATCCCATAATAGACGCGATGAGAGTGCATTCTTTCTCGCTTAGGCTAACCTTCGGAAAAAATCGGACTGCATGCTTCGATGGAAGCAGCGGTGAAGGATAGCCAGGGAGGGGCACGTGCAAGACGTCGCTGTCGTTTATGATGACAAATCTCAGCGCATCGCCGATCAGATGGTCATGGCGGAGGCGCAGCTAATCGCCCGGGACAAACAGGAAGACCAGAACTGCGAGTGCAAAGACGGCATGTTTCCGCGCTCGGCGGCGACCAATCGTCGAAGGTTCCTGTTCGCGGCGGGATCGGTTGCCGGCCTCGCGAGTTCGACGGCGGCGTTTGCCCAGAAAGCCCCGCCCGGCGCTGCCTTTTACGATGTCCCCGCCGACCCGACCAAGGTGCAGGGTCGACCGATCGCCGGCGACGGCGGCTATGGCACGCGCTCGCAATTCGAAACTGAAGTCCGCGAGCGCTTTCCCACGGCCAACGCTTACACCTCGTGGAGCTTTACGCCCCTGCAAAACATGCTGGGGAACATTACCGCGTCCGGTCTGCACTTCGAGCGCGATCATAACGGGATCCCCACAATCGATCCGGGCAAGCACATGCTGCTCGTGCACGGCATGGTCGAAACGCCAAAGAAATTCACAATGGCGGACCTCAAGCGCTTTCCCAGCGTGACCAGGCGCCACTTCATCGAATGCTCGGGCAACGGCCTGACGGAATGGAATAAGCCGACGCTGAAGACAGTGCAGGGCACGCACGGGCTGCTGAGCACGTCGGAATGGACCGGCGTACCGTTCGCGACAATCGCGCGCGAGGTCGGCCTCAAGGACGGCGGCACCTGGGTTCTGGCGGAAGGATCGGATGCTGCCGTCATGACGCGCAGCATACCGCTGGAAAAAATGCTCAAGGACGCCCTGCTGGTCTACGGCCAGAACGGCGAGGCGATCCGTCCCGAACAAGGCTATCCCCTGCGCCTGCTGCTGCCGGGTTATGAAGGCAATACCAACATCAAATGGCTGCGCCGCCTTGAAGTCAGCGACAAGCCGTTCATGACGCGCGAAGAGACCTCCAAATACACCGACCTGATGGCAAACGGCAAAGCCCGCCAGTTCACTTTGGACATGGAGGCGAAGTCGGTCATTACTTTTCCGTCCGGCGACATGAAGCTGCCCGGGCCGGGCTTCTACAACATCACCGGCCTGGCTTGGACCGGGCGCGGACGCGTTCAATCGGTCGACGTGTCCACCGACGCGGGAACGACTTTCTACCCCGCCCGCATCGAATCCGTCCCGGAACCGATGTGCACCGTGCGCTTCAGTTTCCCCTGGATGTGGGACGGCAAGCCCGCCGTTTTGCAAAGCCGGTGCACCGACGAGACCGGATACATTCAGCCGACGCTCAAGCAACTGATCGCGATCCGCGGCGACAACGGACCGTTCGGATCGATCTATCACCTCAACGCGATCCAAAGCTGGGGCGTAGCAGCCGACGGGAGCGTCACCAATGTTCATGCATAACATCGCCGCCGCCGCGATCTGCCTATGTATTGCGGGGCTTGCATTGGCGCCAAAGGCGCATGCCCAGGCGCAAACGCGTTATGGATTTGGCACACCGGCGTCGCCGCAGGATCTGGCGCGCTTTTTTTCGATCCCGGCCGATGGCCGCGGCTTGCCGCCCGGCAGCGGCACCGCCGCGGAAGGCGCCAAAGTTTTCGCCGAGAACTGCTCGGCCTGTCATGGCGATCATCTCGAAGGCAATCCGGCCAAGGGGATCGGCGGTGACAAGCTGATCGGCGGTCGCGGCACGCTGGCGTCGGCGACGCCAATAAAGACCGTCGAAAGCTACTGGCCCTACGCGACGACGCTGTTCGACTACGTCAAACGCGCCATGCCGTTCTCGTCGCCGGGTTCGCTCAGCGACGACCAGGTCTACAGCGTCGTCGCCTACATCCTCTCGCAGGCCAAGATCATCAAGCCGACCGAGGCGATGAACGCCACCTCCCTGCCCAAGGTCGAGATGCCCAATCGCAACGGGTTCGAGCCTGATCCACGGCCCGAGCTTGACCTCTATCGCTAGTAAAGGAACAACATCGTGACCGCGGCGATCGCGCAAGCGGGCGCAGAAGCAGCCCGCGTGAATATTCCCGGACGCCTCGAACGCCTGCCGATGACCGGCTATCAGCGGCGCTTGTTTGCAATCGTCGCAACGGCCTGGCTCGCCGACCAGGTGGACGTGGCCTTGCTCGTTTTTCTCATCGGCGACCTCAAGGAGTATTTCCACCTTACGCCGGTGCAGATCGGCTATCTGGCATCGATGACCTTCCTCGGCCAGCTCGTCGGGAATCTCCTCATCGGTTCGTTCTCGGATCTGTTCGGACGGCGCATCGCATTCCAGACCACGATGATCGTCTGGGGCCTGGCGAGCTTTCTGGCGGCGGGAGCCTGGGACGTTGCCTCGTTGATGGTCTTCCGCTTTCTGATCGGCGTGGGCGTGGGCGGCGAAGCTCCGGTGGCGCAGGCCGTTCTGTCGGAGATCATTCCGGCCAATGTGCGCGCCAAATACATTGCCTTCATGGAGGGCTTCTGGGCCGTCGGCTTCGTCGTCTCGGGCACGATCGCCTATTTCGTGTTGCCGGTCGCAGGCTGGCGCTGGGTTTTCGTCGTGGTTGGCCTGCTCTCGCTCGTGGTGTTCTGGGTCCGCCGCAGTCTCTTGGAATCGCCGCGGTGGCTGGCCGATCACGGCCGCTACGTCGCCGCCGATTCCGTGATGAAGCAGATCGAGGCCGGCGTCGAGGCGGCGGCGCAGGGCAAGCTTCCCCCGCCCAAGCCGTTCCTCGCCGAGACGACGCTTGAAACGCGAAATCCGCTGGCGGTTTTGTTCTCGCGATTCTATCTGCGCGCCAACGTGATGGTCTTCTCGGTCTGGTTTTTTGCGCTGCTTGGATTTTACGGATTGACCTCGTGGCTTGCCATTATTCTCGGTCAGCACGGCTTTTCGGTGGTCAAATCGATAGGCTTCATCACGCTCATTACCCTCGGCGGCATTCCGGGTTTCTATACGGCGGCGATTTCGCTCGAGCGCATCGGCCGCAAACTGACGACGGCGATATTTTTGTTCCTCAGCGCAATGATGGCCTACGTCTACGGCCATTCGGTCTCCGAGACGAGCCTCTTTGTCAGCGGCTTCATCATGCAGTTCTTCATGTTCGGCATGTGGTCGTGCCTTTACGCCTATACGCCCGAGCTTTATCCGACCCGCGCGCGCTCGCTGGGCGCGGGCATGGCTTCGGCCTTCGGTCGCGTCGGCGCCATCAGCGGCCCGATCGTGGTCGGCTACATCATCGGCGGGGTGGGCGACGCCGGCGTATTCACGCTGGGGGCCGCGAGCTTTGCCGCTGCGGCGCTCATCGTCCTGGTCTTGGGCATCGAAACCCGCGGCCGGACCGTCGAGGAGATATGCCGCAGCGAGGAGGCCGCTTCTGCAGACGCGAAAGCGGCGCTTACCTCCGGCGTCAGTCCGTAATCGCCGCATCCGCCGACGGAGCAGGCCGGCTGACGCCGCAGTGTACCGCGAACCAGTCTCCGCTCCCCAATTCCCTGATAACAGGGAAAAATACAGGGAATGCCGCGAAACTTGGCCGCCTGAGGCTCCGGAAGTCCCGAGTAGTGCCGATGCAATCGGGATTTCCATGCAATTCCCTGCGAACAAGAACAGGGAATTTCAAAACGGTAACAGGGAAGGAAAGTTTCAAAACAGGGAATTTGGCCTTCCCCCGATTCCAGCGCGCTTCATTGCTGACAAGCTTAGTCATTCGTTCGGTCAACTCGACGTCCGCCCGATGCGATATTGGTGTCCACACGGAGACGGCGGCGGGCTGGGCTGACCCACAAGAGACATCAGCAGCAGCCTTCAGTGTCTTTGCGCATGTCGTCACAGAGGAGCCGTGGCAATGTCATTGCGGCTGCCTTTCCTTTGGTCACGTGCCCTGTTTATGTGAAGCGCGACACTTCTGACTCCGCCCGTTCCTCAGCCGGTCCTGTTTGCCGGCTCAAGTTAAGCGCGCAGTTAATCAGGCCGACATGACTGTAGGCCTGCGGGAAATTACCTAGCATACGGCCGGTTAGGGGATCGAACTCTTCGGCCAATAGACCGACGTCATTGCAGTGAGACAGCAACCGATCGAACAGCGTTCGTGCTTCCACATAACGGCCCTGAAGGATGTAATTGTCGACGAGCCAAAAACTGCACGCTAGAAAGGCGCCCTCACCTACGGGGAGGCCGTCCGCGGGGTTATCAGCTTCGTAGCGCAGGACAAATTCGCCATCGATCAACAACTTGTCCTCGACCGCACGAAGCGTTCCCTGGATCCGCGGATCGTTCGGAGGAAGAAAACCAACGAGCGGGATCAACAACAGACTGGCATCCAAGCGCTTGGAGCCGTAAGCCTGTACAAAGCTATTAAGTTCACGATCAAAGCCGCGGTCACAAACTTCCGCATGGATTTCATTCGCGATGTCGCGCCAGCGCTGGCCTGATTCGTTGGGTGATTCAGGCTGCACGACTTCTGCAGCGCGATCGAACGCTACCCACGCCATCACCTTGGAATGAACGAAATGTTGCGGTTCGCCACGTACTTCCCAAATGCCTTCGTCCGGTTGTCGCCAGGCTTTTGACAGATAGTCCAAAACGACCGGCCGGATTGCCCGGGCGCGTGCGGGGGCCGGCATCCCTCGTTTAACCGTCTGCGACATTACATCGGCGATCTCGCCAAAGATGTCGATCTGTAGCTGCTCGTATGCCGCATTCCCAATCCGCACCGGAGAGGCGTGCTCATAGCCGGGCAGCCAAGGCACGATCAATTCCGGCAGCCAGCGCTCACCGCCGATGCCATAGACGATCTGCACTTGGTCGGGACTGCCGGCGACGGCGCGAATGACCCAATCTCGCCAGGCGCGCGCTTCGTCATAATAGCCGAGCTGCATGAGGGTCTGCAGCGTGAAGGTGGCGTCGCGCAGCCAACAATAGCGGTAATCCCAGTTTCGCGTACCACCGAGGCGCTCAGGCAGCGATGTTGTAGCAGCGGCAACAATTCCGCCGGTCGGCGCGTAGGTCAAAGCCTTCAGGGTTATAAGCGAGCGCTTGACCGTTTGTGACCAGGAACCGACATCTGGACAGCGGCTGCTCCATTCCCGCCACCAGGCTTCCGTTTGCTTCAGCGCGTCGAACGCCTCGATCGCCGGTGGGGGATTTTGTGACGAGCTTCCATAGGAGAGCACGAACGGAACCGCTTCACCTAACTCGACGGCAAACTCCCCCACGGTTTTCAGGTCTTCGCCGTAAAGTGCAATCGGTGTTCGCAGGAGCAGACGCTCAGGACCAGCGATAGCATCAATCATGCCGTCATCGAGTCGGCTGACCCACGGCACAGTCGCTCCATAATTAAAGCGCACGACAAACTCAGTCTGAAACTCCACTCGACCAGAACGCCCGACGACCATCCGTACGAGTTCGGCGCCGTCACCTACCGGCATGAAATCGATGATCGCCGCTCTGCCGGTTTCCGTCTGGAATTCAGTTTCGAGAATGAGAGTGCCCGGCCGATACTGGCGGCTCACTGCGACGGGGTGGTGCGCAGGAGCAATGAGCCAACGACCATTGTCGGCGGTCCCAAGGAGCGCGGCAAAGCAAGTAGGTGAGTCAAACCGCGGCCAGCATAGCCAGTCAATCGAACCGTCGCGGCCGACCAAGGCCGCCGTTTTACAGTCCCCGATCAACGCATAGTCTTCGATCCGCACGATCTCGATCTTCGTTAGTGTGAACGCCGCAGTTCACGCCGTCACTGCCTTCTGGGCCGCCGCGAAGACGTCGCGCGCAGACGTCTTACCCGTTACGTGCTCCGTACCCTCAGCTCCGAGTGCCGTCCTTCCCGCGTTCACGGCCTCAAACATTTCTTCGGCAGGTCCGGTGCGGCCCTTCGGGATGCCGAACTGCTCGAACGCTTCCGCCCACCCTGCACGCGGGATTGCAAAGGCTTTCACGTCGCGATGCAGGACTTCACCCAACTGCTCCGCGACTTCATCCGCGCTGACCATCGAACCAAGCTCGACGACGCGCTGCCCTGACCACGCTGGCCCGGTCAAAAGGGTTGCGACCTCCGCGCCGATGTCGTTCGTCGCGACCATCATCGATTTCCGGTTTGTCGGATTGTAGTAGACCGGTAGCGTTCCGCCCTGGGCGACCTGCAAGCCGTAAAGGAAGTTTTCGAAGAATCCGCCTGCGCGCACAAATGCGATTGGGGATGTCAGGTCGCGAAAACCTCGCTCCAGAAGCGACAAGGCCGTGAGCATCCCGATCCCGCTGGTTCTGCTCGCACCCATCGACGAAAGCGCTACCACTCGCGGCGGCGCAGCCTTGGTGAGCGCCTCGACATAGTTTGCAATCAGGCCCTTGGCTTCTTTGTAATCGGGCGAGGGCGCCCAGACAGACGGCAACATGACGAACGCGCCTTCGACACCTTTGAGCGCCCGCTCGATCGCTGCCGAATCATTCCAATCGCCGTCAACCAGTTCCACGCCCTGCTTCGCCCAGTTAGCCGCCTTCTCGCGATTGCGGACTAGCGCGCGTACTTTCTTGCCGTGCGCCAACAGGTGTTCTGCCGTTGCGCCGCCCACTTTTCCCGTGATTCCCATTACTAAAAACATGTGTTTTCTCCTGATGTTGAGGGACAGAGCACTGCCCTGTTGGTTCAACGGGTGAGCGGCAGAATGGCCCGGATACGGAGATCGCGGGCGTAGAGGCCGCCCCATGTCATCGCGCCCAGAAGCAGGCACATGACTTCCGGCGGCGACCCCAACTCACCAATGCGGACATGGGCGCAGATGGCACCACCCAAAAAGCCCGTCACTAGGATCGCACCGAGGATGGCGGTGGCCGAGATGGCGTAAAGGATGGCGCAGGCGAGTACGATTGGACCCACGACACGAGTCAGGTCCATCGCGAACCCCGTTTCCTGCAACATGCTCGCGATCTGTGCCGGCGCGAAAAGCTGAATGATGCCATCTGCCATCAGCGCGATAACGACAAACGCGCTCATTACCCGGCCGGCCCACAGGGCGCGATGCGAGGCCACAGTGTCAGGTATCTGATGCAGGTTCATAGTTTGGGACATTTGTCATTCTCAGATGGAGCGCGATAGGCATCTGATGCAGGTTCGTAGTTTCGGACACTTGTCATTCTCCGATGGAGATTGTCTCCTTCATCCGATGGTTGGTCGGGAAGCGCCGAATAAAGCAAGGCTGCATAGCCAGCCTGCTTTCAACAGTTCCATGACAGATTGCGCAACGCCGCCGGAGCTTTCTGCAGCGGCTTGAATTGGCGACCGCGAACCGCGCATCGGTTACGAGTTCCGAAACATCGCGGGGGTGCTAACGCTGGAACGCCCCTTGGCTTCCGCTGTTCCGAGGAACTCTCAAATTATTCTATTTGAAGTCGACGGAGTGATTTCTCTGGCGTTCTTTTGATCAGCACGGACCGGGGACGACCCGGCGGTGATAGCGCGAGTCTGCTATCGATGCTGTGGATTGCGCCTGCACGGGCACGAGAATTCCAGAGATGTGGAGCGCCGATAATCGGGTTCCTTCTCCGCGACTTTGCCGCAGTACAAAATGTCGCATGATGGCCCTGAACCGAACTCCCGAGGCGTCCGCGATTTGGTCGCGATCCGGGGCTTCAGGCGGCCGGCGCAAATTTTTGGGGAGCCATCGCGAACCGTCCATGGGTTTCAACCGCCGCAAGGTGAGTTGACCGGGAGGCCGAAGCTGACGCTGAGGCAGTCGGAAGTGTGAAATCTATTCGCGGAACAACTCTACAAACGTTCGTCTGAGCCAGCGGCTTGACGAATCCCGGTCGAACCGTTCATGCCAATAAATTTTGATGTCATACGGCCGTAGGAGCACCGGCGGTTCGAGAATTTTGATCGAAACCAGCTGCGAGAAGGCCTTTGCCAACCGGCTTGGCATGATGACGAGAAGGTCTGAATTGGCGATGACCAGGGGCAGGACCATGAATTGGGGCAATGTGAGTCGTGGAGCCGCCAAGAGGCCATGCCTCTTGAGCTCATCTTCGACGACGGTGTGCGACATGCCGCTGGCATCTGCGAGAGCGCGCGGCGATTTGGCGAAGGCCTCTGCCGACATGCCGGAGCGAAAATTGGGATGATCGGCGCGCACGACGCAGACATAGTGTTCGCGAAACAGCACGCTTTGGCGAAACCCCGTGGTGAGATTACGAAAAAAGCCGATCGCAAGATCAACCTCGCCCGAGGCGAGCGCTGTACCCGGCTGATCAAGCGGTATCGGAAGGACGCGCAGGCTAGCCTGCGGAGCTTGTTCTGCCATGAAGGCGAGCAGTTTAGGCAGCACGACCATCTGACCGACGTCGCTTGCATAAATGTTGAACCGCCGGCCCGAGGACATCGGATCGAACGCGGTATTGGGAGCTAATCCGTCGAGTAGGATATCGATCGCCTTGCGGGCGGCCGTGCTCAAGCGCTCGCCGTAGGGGGTTGGATAGAAACCGGCGACGCCGCGGACGAACAGCGGGTCGCCGGTACGATTGCGCAGCCGGGCCAAAGCGTGACTGGCAGCTGACTGCGACAAGCCGAGCCGGGCTGCCGCCGCCGATAGCTTGCGCAGTTCGGAGAGCGCGGCAATCAATCGAATTTCGCCGAAGTCGAGGTCCTCGATATGCATAATATGCATATTGTACATGAACTAGATCGAATGACTAGCGTGGCGCATGCCGCGCCGCGCGGATGCATCATGGCGGCGAACCATCAAGTGCAAAGGGGAAATCGCCCATGAACAAGCCGTTCGACTTCAAAAGCGGCAAACCGCTCGTCAGCGAGCAGGCTGGTGTGGTCGTCAAACGTGTCGGTGTTCCTCTCGGGGCCGAAGTGAGCGGCGTCGATCTGCGCAAGCCCTTGTCGATCGCGGAGTTCGAGGTAATCGAGGGCGCGCTGGTCGAGAACGAGTTGATCATCTTGCGAGATCAGGACATTTCGTCGGATGAACTCATGGCCTTTGGTCGCCGCTTTGGCGAGCTCACCGTCCACCCGTTCGCGCCGAACGAAGGAAAGAACGCTCCCGAGCTGATCAAATTCAGGAACGACGAGAAGACGCCACCCTACGGCACCGACGTCTGGCACTCGGACGAGACATTCCGCGCCGAGCCCCCGATGGCGACTATGCTGGTCGCCAAGGAAGTGCCGGCGATCGGCGGCGACACCATGTTCGTGAGCATGGCCGCAGCGTATGACGGCCTCAGCGATCGCATGCAGCAGTTCATCAGCGGACTCGAGGGCATCCATGACATGAAGCCGTTCCGCCCGCTGTTCGGCAAGTCCGAGGAGGAACGCAAAAAGCTGCAACATTTCGAGCTAATGTATCCGCCGCAGCTGCACCCGGTAGTGCGCATCCATCCGATTTCCGGGCGCAAGGTGCTGTTCGTCAATCCGCAGTTCACCGTCGGTATCAACGGCATGGAAGAGCACGAAAGTCGGGCTCTGCTAGATCTCCTGTTCCGCCAGGCGCTGGTGCCCGAATATCAATTCCGGCTGCATTGGGCACCGCACACGATCGCGGTGTGGGATAACCGGTCGGCCCAGCATTACGCGGTGCATGACTATTACCCGCAACGCCGTTATATGGAGCGGGTAACCATCAAGGGCGGGCCGGTTACCGGGGTGCCGCGCGCGGAGCCTTCCAGCGTCCGTCGGCTGAAATATGTGGCACCAGCCGGAGTCGACGTGCACGGTGGGCATAAGCCGCACTGAGGCGCGCTAGATCGGACCTAAAGAAGCGAGCTTAGAGCTCGCCGCATTCAACGGGAGGAACTTATGAACAGGCGGGAGTTCAATACGTCGCTGCTCGCCGGCGCGACACTGATTGCCGCGCCAGCCGTGGCGCGTAGCGATACGGTCTACAATCTCAAGCTCGGCCACTTCATCAATCCCCAGCACATCTTTGCCCAGTACCTGCAGCACTGGGTCGACGAGCTGAAGCAGCGGTCCGACGGCAGGCTGAACATCACCATCTTCCCGTCGAGCGAAATGGGGCCGGTGCAGAATTTAGCCGACTATGCGCGCACCGGAGTCGCCGACATCACCTGGTACCTGACCGGCGCCACTCCGGGTCGTTTCCCACTCACCGAGATCGTCCAACTGCCCTATATGGCCGGTAGCTCGGAGATCGGTACCCAGGTGCTCAATGATCCCGATGTGCTCAAGCTGCTCGAGCCGGAATATCAGGGCCTTAGGATCCTCTATCTCTTGACCACTCAGCCGGGCAACCTACTCACCTCGACCAAGCCGGTGCGCACTGTGGACGATATGAAGGGTTTGCGCATCCGCTTCGCTTCGGTGACGATCAAAAGCTTCATCGCCGCGCTCGGCGGCACGCCAGTCGGAGTTCCGCCCAGCGGCATTGCCGATGCCATGCAAAAGAACACGATCGACGGCTCCTTTCTTGATTACGGCGGCGCCGACACGGCGTTCCATCTGGGTGGCATCGTCAAATATTCGACCGAGATGTATTCCTTTGTCTCGAGTTTCGGGGTGGTGATGAATCCGGCCTCCTATGCCAAGCTGTCGCCGGATCTGCAGAAACTGATCGACGACACGACACGCCCGCGCGTCGACGAGATAGGCAAACTCTGGGACTCTGCCGACGCTCCCGGCAAGAAATATCTCATGTCCGAGGGCGATACGCCGATCGAACTTTCGAAGGATCAAGACGCCCTGTTTAAGAAGATTGGTGCCGACGACACCGCCAGGGTGCTTGCCGAACTCGACCAGAAGGGCATGCCAGCGACCAAGGTGCACGCCGCCATGAAAACCGCTGCCGACAAATACGCCAAGACATCCTTCTCGTTCTGGAAGACATAATCGGTACGTCGGCAATGCGTGAGTTTTTGGCAGTGATCACGCGTTGCGCCAACTACGGCAGCGCGCTGTTTCTGACGGCAATGATGCTTATCACCGTCTCCGACGTGGTTATGCGTGCCGTGTTCAACCTGCCGATCACCGGCACCTACGACCTAGTGCAGCTTTTCCTGGTCGGCACTGTGTTCCTTAGCATCCCCGACGTTTTCCTGCGCGACAGGAACATCGTCATCGACTTCGTCGATCATGTGTTCGGCATGCGCGCCGTCGGCGCGCTCAAATTGATAGCCAACATCCTCGCGTTGGCGTTTCTTAGCGTTCTGCTTTGGCGGATGATCCCACCGGCGTTCGACTCGGCGAGATTTCACGAAGTGTCGCCCGACCTGTCGATACCAATGGACGTGCACTGGGCGCTGATTATCGCCGGCATCGTGATCACGTTGCCGGCCGCCGCCTGCGTGCTGATCGAGAGCGTCAGAGACCTCTCGCACAGACGAACCGGGCGATGAACCCGCAGACCGTCGGTGTGGTCGGATTCATCGTCATGGTAGCGATGATCTTCGTGCGGATTCCCGTCGCGATCGCGCTTGGACTAGTAGGCACAGTTGGCTACGCGACGCTCAACGGCTGGTCGCAGGCGCTCTTGGTGCTTGGCCGCGTGCCGTTTACGTTTGCCTCCGCATACGACCTTTCGGTCGTTCCGCTGTTCGTCCTGATGGGTTCCATCGCGCGAGAGTCGGGCATGGCGCGCGAGCTGTTCCAGTCCATCAACGTCATGTTCAGCGGGCGGCGGGGCACGCTCGCCACAGCGACGATCGGCGCCTGTGCCGCGCTCGGATCGGTGTCCGGCTCTTCGGTGGCAATGGTGGCAACCATGAGCCACGTCGCCGTGCCGGAGATGCGACGCGCCAAGTACGACGAGCGGCTGGCGCTCGGCTCGGTGGTTGCCGGCGCCACGCTCGGCATTCTGTTTCCGCCGTCGGTGATGCTGATCTTCTACGGGCTGACTGCAGTGCAATCGATACCAAAACTGTTCGCCGCGGGATTCATTCCCGGGCTGGTGCTGGCGACATTGCAGATCGGCGTGGTCAAAACCGCGATCTGGCTCAATCCGTCGTGGGCGCCGATCAGTCCGCCGGCGCCGTGGCGTGAGCGGCTCGCTGCATCGATTGGGATGTGGAAGCTATTGTGCATATTCATGCTCTCGATCGGCGGCATTTATGCGGGGTGGTTCAGCCCGACCGAGGCGGCGGCGATCGGTGCATTCTCCACCATCGTGATCGCGACGCTGAGCGGCGGACTAACATTCCGCAAGCTCGCCGACGCGGCGCTGGAATCGAGCCGGACTGCCGCGATGCTATTCTTCATCCTGCTCGGCGCCATCATGTTCAGCTATTTCATCGTGCAGACTCAGATTGCCACGAACCTCGCTGACTGGGTGGTCTCGCTGCACCTGCCGCCAACCGCGGTGATGGTCGTCGTCGTGCTGTTTTACATCGTGCTCGGCAGTTTCCTGGAATCGCTGACCATGATCCTGATCACCGTGCCGGTATTCGCTCCGCTGGCGCAAGGCCTCGGCTATGACCTCGTTTGGTTCGGCGTGCTGCTGGTGGGGCTGATCGAGGTCGGCATGATCCATCCGCCTATGGGCATGAACCTGTTTGTCCTCCAGTCGCAAGTGCCGGACGCCAAGCTCGGAAAGATGTATGTCGGCAGCGCCATGTTTCTTGTAGCAAACGCCGTCCTGATTGCTCTGCTGCTTGCACTCCCACAGCTCGCATTGTGGCTACCGCGCCACCTGTATTGAACAGATGTGCCGGGCCGTGCGAATTCAAAGAATGACTTCGGAGCATGCGCGTTATCGGAAATCGTACGGCTGCATACTCACTTGGCGCCTCTTCTCGATCGCCGGTTCAGACCCGCTCTGGCATCGTCAGCATGTCACGATGGGGAACGTGTTTTCAAGCCCTCGGCAGGGTTATCACTTCTTTACACTAGCCCACCTAAGTGAAATTTCTTCCGAACCACCGAATTCCACCGGCATGTAGCGACCAAACGCGGCATGATTACAGCTCGTGTCCGATCATTCGATCGAGCGACCATTTGCCGCCGCCACGAATCAAAAAGACAAGCCCAACAACCAAGATCAGCAGCGAGTATTCGGCGCCCCCTTGTGTCCAGAAGAAGCCCTTCTCCGACGTAAACTGTACTCCAAAAATCATGAATATAACGAGCAATAGCGACCACCCACGAGTAAACAATCCGAGAACAAGGCAAATTCCACCAACAAGTTCGATCGTTCCTGCAATCACAGTATAAGCAGCCCCCGGATGATAGCCGAGCTTGTCAAACAGCTGTGTGAACCCTTCAAAACCCAAGCCGTGGAACCAGCCGAAGAGTTTCTGACAGCCGTGGGGGATTAGAATTAGCCCCATTGCGATTCGAAGCAGCGGTAAAGCATAGGGATCGAGCTTCTCGTAGATCGACCCAAGTGCAGGAGCATAGTACCGCGAGTTCGCTTCCATCAATCCCTCCCCTGATCATTATGTTGAAGCCGCAGTGCCTACGACTTGGTAGGCAGATTAACATAAAGACTAGCCGACGAGAACGCTACGTCATGTCAGTTTTTGGCACTCCTGGCGTTGGAAGTCGCGCTTATAGCAGAGTGGCGTTCCGCAGCGACTGACGCGCGCCCATCATTTTAGTGAGGTCTGTGCCTCGCGAAGCTGAAGGACGGCGCCTCTCCGCCATTTGATCGTCAGAGGCGATGTCTTCTCCTAGCACGAAAGCGAAGTGCCGGAATGTCCGCGTTTACGCCGCTGTTGGAGGTAAAACGGACATGAGGCAGACGCTGTCCAAAGACCGTTGTTGACCCAACAGCGACATGCGCTTTAGGCATTCCGCGTCATCCGTACCCCAAAATTCGATCAAGTCGTTTTGCGGAGCGGCGTGGATTGGAAGCTGGATTTGCCGGGACAATTTTTTGCGCTGCAAAACTTTTTGAAACACGCATACTGATGTCCATCCCTCCCGCATTGACCCGGGGGACAATAAACAACAGTCCCTCCCTGTGGGCAGCGCGTTTGAGCATCGGCGCTGCCGACCAGAACAAGCGAGAATAGGCTTACAATAAAGACCTTCAACATTTCACCCCCCCTTTTGGTCCGGATGCCGAGAAAAACATGTTACAATTTACCTTCAACTATGTCATGTCCATTTTGAAAGCTACGCCCTATGGGCTTATACGGCTTTGGACCCGACTCCGACATCACTTCAGATTGGTTATTGGTGGAAACTAAATTGTGTGAAGTTCATGCTTGCGTCTGCAATAGTTGTGTTGTGCGCATACGATTGTCTCGCACGCGGCCAGCACAGGATGCGGAAAGAGCAGCTAGTCGCAACGTGAGCAAATACACCATCAGAGCGTCACTTAGGACCGCGCAGCGGTATGTCAGCTCCCGAGAGTAGCGGACATTGAGCGGACATCCGATTTCGGTAGAAAATGACCAAACTGCGACACCAGAAGCACTTTCGATTGCGAGGCGTTGCAGCGTAAGATTTTGGCGGGGAGACCAATGCGACGCCGCGAATTCATAAACCTTAGCACCGCCGCTTTTGCGTTTTGGCCATTAGCAGCGCGCGCGCAGCAACCGGCGATGCCGGTCGTCGGATTTTTGAGCACCAATACGTCGGACGCCGTGCGCCCAAGGTTCGTGCCAGCATTCCTCCAGGGATTAAGCGAGGGTGGATTCGTTGAGGGTCGGAACGTGGCCATCGAATATCGCTGGGCGGGCGGTCAATATGATCGATTGCCGGCTCTGGCCGGAGAACTTGTGAGCCGCCCGGTTAATGTCATCGTTGCGGTTGGCGGTACAGGCTCGGCGCTGGCCGCGAAGGCAGCCACAACCACGATACCGGTAATCTTCAATCTCGGTTCTGATCCAGTCAAACTCGGTCTCGTCGCCAGCCTTAATCGACCCGGTGGGAATATTACCGGCATAGATTACTTCGAGACCGATCTCGTACCGAAGCTGCTCGAAATAATGCGTGAAGCGCTGCCCAGGGCGACTGCAGTTGCGGTGCTTTCAAATCCACACTTTGCCGATACCAAACCCGGATTGCAGGCGGCACAGTCAGCCGCGCGCACCATCGGTGAACAGCTTGTGATCTTGAACGCCGGTACCGACAGCGAAATCGATTCTGCATTCAAATTAATTGCCGAGCGGCGGCCTAGCGCTTTAGTCGTTCTACCCGATCCGTTCTTCACGAGCCGGCGTCAACAAATCGTGGCACTCGCGGCGCGCCAAGCAATACCCGCAATCTATCCCTGGCCGGAATATGCGCTCGTCGGCGGCTTGATGAGCTACGGCACCAGTCTTGTTGACGCCTACCGCAAGGTAGGAGTCTACACCGCGAAGATTCTCAAGGGTACCAGACCCGCTGACCTTCCGGTCGAGGAAGCCGTCAAGGTGGAGTTGAATCTTAATCTCAAGACGGCGAAGTCTTTGGGCATCACTTTCCCGCTCTCGCTGCTTGGCCGCGCCGACCAGGTGATCGAATAGCGTCCTGGCGTCCTGTTGCTGCAGTGCTATGTCGCTTCCTGGCCCGTTTCGATCGTCGGGACCTTGCCTCGTCATGTCCGAAGTTCGGGGGTCAGCGGACTCGAAGCGGATTCGTCAAAACGGCGCTGATGACCCATAGCTGCCGTGGGCGCGAACTTGGTATCATTTGGCTTGTCGGCCTGCATTTGCTCGGCTCACGTGATTGCGCTGCATGTTGATGCCGCCCGATGAACCCGAAGGACGGGTAATCGGGAAAATCTCCCGGACATAATCAGCGAGCATTCGCAGTAAGCTATCGCGTAGGGGGGCCGCGGCCGCTGTCTGTCCCATAAAATGACCATCGGTGTGCGCAGCGGCCGGCCGCGATAGGTCAGCGCAACAATGCGCAGCCGATAATGACGCGTTTGCAATTGCGAGGGGATCACTGCAACCCCATGGCCGGCCTCCGCTAATGCCCGCAATGTCTGCGGCGTGTGGCTTTCTATGAAGATGTTCGGCTTGAGTTGGGCAAGACGGCACGCTGCGTCGAACACCCTGCGGAACACGAAGCTTGGGTCAAGCAGCAGCAGCGGATGCGGCTCCAATCGGCCGATTTCAATAGAGTTGGTCTTGCCAAGAACCAGGGAAGGATGACACGCCGCCAGCAATTCAACGTGTTGCAGCGGCAGTGAGCCAAAGCGCTGCTCATCAGGTTCTAGAATCGGATCCAAATTCTGGCCCAGATGGATTTCTTGTCGTGCCAGCATTGCCATCGCCAAGCTGCCTCAGGAACCGGTAAACACGGGCCAGGTCACGTATTCGTCCCTCTAGCAGCAATCGGGTCCTGATCACCCAAACGTGCTTTGGTCTCAACAGAGGTCTTGCGCCGATCAGTTTGCCTTTGTTCCAAGGCGTGCGTTTGACGGCCGGCCCGTAATTTACTTGGTCTTGCATGTTCGTACTCCTCTGTTACCGAGGATGAGGAACATGCGCCCTGGTCCTCAGGCCGGGAAACCATGTCGGCTTTCAGGGGCTTATGGTCATAAAAAGGCTTGAGCGGGAATTGGGTCTGTCCTGATTGATGTGGTGGACGGTGCCCGCTCCCCCTGGCAGCGAGCTCCGATACGGTGATCGTTGTCAACGAATCACATCAGGGAGCTGTCCACATGCAAATCACGACGATCGGTTTGGATATCGCCAAG
>Ga0335081_10000638_pt1 | contig 58173 bp, 53 predicted proteins | sample Lox_Sample_35_FD_206713 | JGI IMG/M metagenome (GOLD analysis project Ga0335081, IMG submission 206713) | Soil microbial communities from Loxahatchee National Wildlife Refuge, Florida, United States - Lox_Sample_3.5 | ecosystem: Environmental > Terrestrial > Soil > Wetlands | place: USA...
GTTACCGCTGCGCAAAACTAGCGTGCTGCCGGTGATTGTGTTGATGGTGTTGGAGAAGCTCGCGGGACCCTCGTTGAGCGTGAGCGAGCTGCCGCCAAGTGTGATCGAGCCGGCGCCCAGCATATTGGTGTCGGTGATGGCGGCCACCGCATTGAAGAAGCCCAACGTATTGTTGGTCGGGGGTACGGCCAACCCGCCCAGAGTCACGAGATTGGTATTGGGCGCGCTATTCGTAATGGTGACATCCGCGTTGTAGAGCGTTAACGTGTTCGTGTGTGCGGGTGTCACGAGATTGGAGTCGATGAACTGGATACCGCTGGCGTTATAGATGCAGAACGTGTTCGTGGCGTCTGTGAAGTTGACATGCGAGAGAACCACGTTGGAAACGAGCATCTCGGGCAGGCCCCAGATGATACCGGCGATATTGCCAATCCCTCCACGCGTGCTCGCCGTCACGTTGCTGATGGTGATGTTGCGCCAGACGGGGATACTGTTGGTAACCACGACCCCGTTGGTCGAGGCCCCAAACGGAGTCTCGCTAATGACGTGTGAGGGCGCGCCGATCTGGTCGTAGTAGCTGTAGATGGCGACCACGAAATTCACGTTGGTCATGGTCAGGTCGCGATAGGTGAGGTCTTGCATCAGACCGCCGCGACCGCGGGCCGATTTCAGGTGAATGCCATACTCCGTGCCGTTCCACATGCAACTCCTTACCAGCAGGTTGGTCATTCCGCTCGTGGTCGAGCTGCCGATCGATAACCCGTGCCCGGAGTTGAACGTGCAATTGGAGACCGCGATGTCCGCGCCCTCCGTAACCAGGTTGTCGTCCCCGCAGGTGATGGTGCAATTCCGGATCAGCATGTTTTTACACGTGAACTCGGAATCCGTATTCGGCGAATTCGTGACCGTATTGATGATCACGGCCTGGATCGTCACGTTGCTGTCGTTGCTCTTGAATATGAAGTGGGACACCGGCGGGTTTTGCAGGGTCACACCTTGGACCAGAAGGTTGGTGGTCGCATTGATGTTGAGCAATTCCGGACGCGTGGCCTGCGGATTACTGGATCCCGCTTTTCCCCACCAATTCGAAATGGAGCCGGCCGAAAAACCTGCATTACCATCGATTGTTCCCGCGCCCGTAATCGCGACGTCGTGAAGATTGGCCCCGTTGATGAAGGGCGTACTGGCGGTGCTGACGTTGGTCCAGATATTCATGGGCAGCATTTGGAGTTTCGTGCCGGCGTTGACCTGCAGGCAGACGCTATTGGATAAAGCGATCGGACCGCTCAGATAATTGGTCAAAACCCCGACCGCCGCTACCACCACCGTACCACCGCCCGATGCCGCCGCCGTGTTAATCGTGTTCTGGATGGCGGTCGCATTGTCCGTCGTACCATCACCAACCGCGCCATGATCGGTGATGTTGAAGCTGTGGGCGGGAATGACTGGCAAAGGAGGGTCAGCCAACGCCGTGCAGCCTCTGTGCGTCACCACGGCGAGCGCGACGAATAGAGTCGCGGCGTTCATGCGGGTTCCGCGCGACCACAACATCCCAACGATTGCTGCGAACGTACGCACACCTGCGAGCCTCTTCACCTTCTTTCCGCCGCCCAGCAAACAGTAAAACAAACGCTTGATGACAAGTCGACTGAATTTGACGACTGCGCTACCCACCACACCCGGTAAAACCGAAGCCACACCAGCGGCTGAGACGCCGCGATATCGTGTTCGTCGCAACCAACTAAGGAACAGTTCGCCTGGTTGTCCGTGACCCGATTCGTAACTGCGACAGACGCTAAGAAAGCACAATCCGCGTGCCCGGTCGAGAAAAATCAAGGAGTCATGAGAGGAGTCGGAGCAGTTCAACAATATGAACATCGAACGCGGAACGTCGAACATTGAACTTTGAAGGGGGAAGCAATCGGGGGATGGAGCACAGGATAAAAAAGCAACGGCAACGCCTCGCTCATTCGGTTCTTGGTCGGACGACCTTTTTAATGAAGCCCGTCCTTGATCGAACAATCGTTTACGTTGCCATTGCAGTGTGAGACTACTGCAACGTTCTCAAGCGCGCCAGCCGGCAAAAATCCGAATCTGGCACCAGACAAAGTCTTGGCCAAGGATTAGGCAGCACGGCAGCGCAGTTTACAACTCCGATTCTTTGAAAGCTTCGACGTGGTAAATGAAGACCCGGGTCTCAGGACCGCGCCAGGCGTCAGGGGCGCAACCGGCTTTCTGGGCGAGCGAATCCATGAAGCGCACTTTGTCGGGGATCTGCTCCCAGACCTGCGGCAGGTATGTGGCCACACGCCCGCCAATTTGCAGCACGACGCCGTCAAGTTGCGGTCGCAGTTTATTCAACAGATCGTCGGATGAACTGAAGGCCAACGGTTCGGGTACGGTCAAGACGCTGATCTCGATCTCGATCTTGTCGAGTTCATCCGGTTGTACCGGCGTGAACCGATGGTCGCGCAACGCGGCGCTTTGCGCGTTGTCCATAATCGCTGCGTATAGAGGTTCCCGCGGCAGGATATGGCCGATGCAGCCACGTAATTGGCCGCCCTCGGTCAGCGTGACAAAGCACCCTTTCTTTTCGCTCAACTTTACGGGAAAAGCGCCAACGCCAACTTCGGACAGCTTGCCACTCGTCACCGCTTCGCGCAGAGTCCGGCGCGCCAGATTCAACAGGAGTTTGCGCTCTATCATCGTGAAACCTTCTGGTTGTCGGGGCGTATAGAACGCAATCGCCGCGTAACCGACCACAGCGCCTTTGTTGCCGGCGGTGTCGCCGCTGTTGCGGTAATCAAGCAGCGTGACTTTCCAGCCTTTTTGTTTGGCGAGATACATCAACGCCAGCACCGGCGTTTTGCCACAGGCGTCGCCCGACAACTTCATGCGGTCGATGTCGAGATTGACGATCGCATCGGTCGTAACCTTGTCCCTCGCCCGCGCTTCGTCGTATGGGTGATAATGACTCAGGTCGCTGCTTGCCAATACCAGCGTTTTGTCATCCACCAACGGGGCCAGCGCGCGTGCCATCTGTTCGGGATCGGCCTCGCCAGTGACGACCGGCACGAGCGTGAAATTCTTCAGCGTCTTCTGGAGGAACGGCACCTGCACCTCACCCGAGTGTTCCCACGTTTCCGGCGTGTCCTCGCCCGCGGGCGGCATGGAATGCGATGCCTGCGAAGCCCACGGCGGACGCTGTACCAGACAACGCGGTTCGAGCACAAACGGGATCGACTTTGCCAGTTCCCGGGCTTTCGGTGAGATCGGCACATCGCCCAGCGGCGTGCGATAAATGTCCGCATTGGCGACCGACGCGCCGGTAAACGCCGCGTAATGGCTCACCGCCAGAAGCACAACGGTTTGGAAATCGTGGCCCGACGACAGTTGGTAACCCGACAATAGTCGGTACGCCGTCGCCGCTACCGGCCCCGAGTACGGGTACCCGGCGTGTGGGCAGATCAACGCGCGCAGTTCGCCGTCGACTGTGTGCGGTGCCGCGTTCGCCAGCAACGCATCGAGCATGTGCGACAGCGCGGCTGGATCTTTCGGATAAAACAGCCCGGCGACAGCCGGCTCACGGACGCGCTTTGCGACGGACGGCGCTGGCGACTGTTTCTCCGATGATTGTTGCCCCTCGCAAACAACCGCAAAGATCATCAACGCCGCGACTGCGGCGACACCAGCAGTAGCGAGCAGTCTTCTCTTCCCGCTCATCGATTCTCCCGTCGCACCGGTCTTGTATCACATTTCTGGTCTGCATCGCCAGCGAGAACGGCGCAAGCTTAAAGCCCCACTCAGTTTGTGCAACATTACATCCCCCATTCATGGAGCTTGAGCCCGCGAATTTGACTCACGGAGAATGGCTGGTATTTTTCGGCCATGCATCGGTCAAAGAAACTCCAACTTCGAGTGAGATTCGATTAAGATTCTTTGGAAAGGCGACCGTTGTATTGTCTGTCTCGAAGCTTCGCCTTTGACGCGGGAACATCTCATCCCTGAATCATTGAGCGGAAAGTTGGAGGTGCCTTTTCTCTGTAAACGCTGCAACGACACATTGGGATCAGAAATTGACCATTCTGCTTGTTCCGACCCAGTTATAAGGAGAGCGGCTTTGGAGCTTCCAGGCGTGCCGCGTGACCGCCATACAAAGATCAATCGGAAGCTCAATCAGGGTCAGAGATTCGTCATCAAGACACCTCATGGCGAAATTGAAGCGGTTGCCAAGGGCGATTTAATCCAGCCGGTCACGTTCAAGAGTCAAGACGGCTACCTGATCCAACCGTCGGAGGCCGCCATAAGGGACATCAAAATGGCTCTCGCACAACGAGGACACGACGCACAATTCATTGGTGATGCCGTCTCAAGACACGCTTCGGCCCCCGTGGATCAGCCGGTCAACATTGCCCCCGGAATTGTGATTAGGAAGCGGAGCTTTGATGCTTCCACGATTTATCCTAAAGGGAAGCCAGTCAATTCGCTGTTGCTCCTGAAAATCGCATACGAGTTTTTGGCTTTGTGCTTGGGAAACGCCATTTACGGCGAACAGCCCGAACTCGGTCTAATCCGTCGCACCCTACAAACCCTCGACAGGAAGAACGCGTTTGTTGAGTTTTTTGAGAGGGAGCACAAGTACCATGTCCACGGCATCGCCTTTGAAGGGAACAATCCGTTTGCTCGGGTGCAAGTTCGATTGTTCGGATCGTTGGCGTTCAGGGTCAATTTTCCCCGAATCGCGGTGGGAGGGCCGTGCTTCGCTTACACTCATGACCTGAGTACCGGCGAAGAGAGCGTGGTCGAATATGGTGGCGCTCCTAAGCGGTGAAGATGTCGCGCCGCTGGCTTGGGACTTGAGAAACTCAATTGTCAGGAGCAGAATCTCCCACACAACAGTTTTTCGGTAGATACGTTAGGTCTTCCATAGTAGGAGAGTATGAAGTCCAGTCGGATTTTTATCAGTCATTCCTCACAAGATAGGAAATTCGCGGGACTGGTGGCCACAGCACTGCGTAGCCCCGACATGGCACCATGGATCGATACTGAGCAAATAGTCACCGGTGATGACATCTTTGATCGACTGGGGCAAGAACTCCAAGCGATGGACGTTCTAGTTTTTCTTGTATCGGAAGCGGCACTTGCATCCGAGTGGGTCTCACGTGAAGTGAAGTTTGCCGCAAAGAGAGAGATCACAGAGAAGCGTATTCTGCTATTGCCCTTCATCATCGACGACACCCCGATCGATGCGCTACCTTGGCTTTTTAAGCCACCGCAATGTCTCACGTGTCGCTCCGGATGCTGAGGGGGCCGCGAGCATAGCGGCCACTCTGCGACATCTCATTCAAAGGCGTTTGCCTAGCACTGTGCAAGATGGGAAGAAGGGGGCAGAGTTTAAAGGCGACGTGTGCGTTGACCGTCTAATCAAGAACGTCAAGGTAGGTGATTGGAGCGGGGCTGATTCCGCCGCCATTGAAATTCTAAAGGCAACCGACAAAGGCGGCCAGAATGAGGTATTTGAGTCTCTTGTGAAATACGTGGACCAACCAATAGACGAAGACACCCTTTGGGGAGTGCTGATGACTATCGAGAGTTGTGCGCAGCTTACCCCGCAATGGGTCGACCACAAATTGTTAAGCCGTATGGCAAACCATCCAAACTTTTCGGTCAGAGCCTCCGCAGCTTCCATCTGCATGGACTGGGCGCAGTTCGCGTCCGATCTGGTCCCCGTAGACATTCTGTTGAAGTTGGCCGTTCACAACGAAGATTGGTATGTCCAAGCTCCTGCAACTGCGGCACTCCAAGCTATGGCACGCTCACAACCTGTTATCTTGCAGATATTCTATACACGGCTTTGTAGTCTTGACCCGGATGCGAGAGCGCATGCTGCTGCGGCGCTTGCCGGTATCGCCGACAAAGAGCCTGAAATCCTTGACTCAGGCACACTGCAACGAGAACTCGCACGATTGAAGCGAATTGGGGATCGCGAAGCACGCGACCGTCTCGCCAAGGCTGTTCCCAAAGTCAAGCGCGCGAAGCAAACAATCAGATTCAAATATGGTATTTAGCGCCTGAGACAGCAAGGTCTTACACTGGACTCACCAGCTGTTAGGGCAGTAGCCGCAGGGACTGTACATCGTCGCGAGATTGAAGTTGCGCGGGAACCGCTCATCACGAGCATCATTTTGAAGTGTCGAACCACTTTCAAGACGTGGGGCTGGTGTGCAGGCATCAGGATAAGTTGGCCCGGTTCACATCCGCAGCCGATGGTCGGTCGCTAGCTGACCGCTGAAAACTTGAACCTCGCTGCGTGCTTTGGCACTATGCCGCCGAGAGACGACATGGACCGAAGCGGGAAACGGATCTTGCTGGCTTTCGTTTTCGGCGGATTGCTGTGCCTCGGTTGCTCAAAAACTCAGACCACCTACGTCACTTTTGCAGCGAACATGCCCAAGCATCTTGGTGATTGGGAGCAACTAAAGTCCGCACTCATTGCTGAAGGAATTCATTGCTCTGGAAGTCCGTGTGATTTGGGCGTATGCGAACTGCTCGTCCGCTCGGACGAGTTCAACAAAGCGAGAAGAATCGCGCACGAGTTCATCCGCAATCATGGGCTGACGGTGCGAATTAGCAAGGACGTCGGAGGCAACGTCCGCGAAGTCTATGAAGGCGGGAAGTGGATTCGTGATGAACCTTGGTATAAATCCACGAAGTGAGCTTTTTGTGTCAGCCTAGTCTAAGGGAAAGAGCACAGCCGCGATGCGGCGGTTCGTGATTCGGAGGGACAAACGATGGGTGCAGTCTGTATTCTGACGCCAGTTGTGATTGCGGCTTGGCCAGCGTTCAGCGCGGTGGTCGCGGCGGCGGCGACATCGCTCGGCTATAGCGTCGTGGCGGAAGGTATTGAGAGAGTAAATGAGGAGGTGCGCGGCAAGACGGCATCAACTGAACAGCGGATTCAACTCGAAATCGCCAACAGCCAGTTGGTCACCAACCAGTTGGGGCGTGATCAACGTATTTCCGTCGCGCGGAACGGCGTGACCGTGACTTTTTCCTGCGACGCCCGCGGACACGCCGAGGTCTGCGTCACCGGCACCGGGCAGACAGAAGAAGCTTTGCGGGCATTTGGGGAGGAACTGAGCCAGCGGGTGGTGCAACGCTACGTTTATCAACGGGTGATGGACGAGTTGCGAGCGCACCAGTTTACGGTCGTGGAAGAAGAAGTGGAGGCGGACCAATCGATCCGGCTGAAGGTTCGTCGCTGGGAGAACTGATCATGGCACAACGCGAATTTGACATCACGATAGGACCGGGAGGCGAGGTCAAGTTGCACATTCACGGCTTTAAGGGGAAAAGCTGCCTCGAGGTGGTGCGCTTCTTTGAAAAGATGGTGGGCAAGGTGAAATCCCAGGAGAACACCAGTGAATTCTACGAGCCGGAGGAGACGGTCCGCTTTCATATCGACCAGCGGCAATAGCCACTGGCCGCAACGGGGTGCGAGACAACGCTTCAGATGAGCGACACGGATTTACGGGGTTCCGCCTACTATCCGCCTCGTGCGCGGTGGTCTAGTCCGTTCCGTCGAGCCGGTTATCTGATGCGAGAGCGGCTGCATTTCTCCATCCTTGCCGTGCAAAAGCGAGTTTTTGGCCAGGCCTTGCTGGGCTTGGTTCTACCCGGCTGGGCGCTGGTGTGGAGCAAGCGTCCAATGTTCGGCGTCGTCCTCGGAACGACCTACTGTGTGTCCATACCCATATTCCTGATCTGGCGCGGCTACGCCATTTCCAATCTGGCACTCGTGTTGATGATGACGATTCACGCCGGCGGTATTCTGCGGCTCGATTCCTTCAGCAATCTTTGGATGCGCTGTCTCACATCTTTCCTGGTGTTCTTTGCGCTGGCAGCTTTGATTTACCGGCCCGTCCTCAAACAAATCGAGAAACATTGGTTCGTGGCGCTCCGCACGAGCAAGCACGTGGTGGTCGTTCAAACGGGAACCCAGCACAAAATTCACCGTGGTGACTGGGTTGCGTACCGGATCGGGACGGATTGGGGGCGTTACTACACCAGACCGGTCGTCGTCAGGGCCGGCTACTCCTTGGGACAGGTGCTGGCGGTGGCCGGTGACGAGATTACGTTTCGGCGAGATGGGCTATTGGTGGCCGGGGAGAAATACCAGCACCGGCCGTACATGCCGACCAATCGAACAATCCAGGTGCAGGAAAGATGCTGGTTTGTGTGGCCCGAAATGAGTATAAGTGGCCATGGTGAAGTTGACCCCGGTCAAATCGAGGGGAGTCTGTTGGCGTTAGCCATGGTGCCCGAAGCAGACATTGTGGGAGTTCCTTACAAGCGTTGGTTTTGGCGAAAGCAAATGCTGCCATGAGCCGCTTCAATAATCTGGAGTTTCAAGACGGTTCCGAGGAGCAATTCTCGACCACGCCAGTGGTGAAGGACGAGGCGTATTACGAGCGCGAAGCCCAGACCGCTTTCGAAAGCGGCAACTTCGAACAAGCCTTGCGGTGGTTCGCGAAGGTGCTCGAGCACAATCCCGATAACACTCGCGCGTGGACGGGGCAGGTACGGATGTTGATCGAGATGGAGGAATTCTACGAAGCGAAGATGTGGGCCGACAAAGCGCTGGAACGGTTTCCCCACGAATCCGAGTTGCTCGCGGCGAAAGCGGTCGCATTGGCGAGGATGGGTGACCTGGAAAACGCGCTGGCTTTTTCAGATGCCGCTGTCGAGGAACGAGGTGACACTCCCTACATCTGGCTCGCGCGCGGCGATGTGCTGCTGGCGGCCAAACGCAAACAAGCCGGCTCCTGCATCGAACAGGCGTTGATTCGCGCTCGCGATTGGTTTGTCCACTGGTTGGCCTCACGCATTTACTATTACTATCACAAGTTTTCGCTCGCCCTGAAGATGGCGCAACAAGGCACGGCGCTGGATGCTGCCCGCGGCGTGCTCTGGCTACAACTGGGGCGTTGTCAGCTTGCGCTGGGCTTGGAAGGTGTGGCCGGCAACTCTTTCGAGCAGGCAGTCCAACTTGATCCACAGCAACAGGAGGCGGTGAACGCTTCGGTAAAATCGGCGCGTGCGGGACCGTTGCGGCGATTGTATCGCTGGTGCCGCGGAGCCTTCCAAAGATGAGACAACTCAATCTCGACGCCCTTTTGGGCGCCGCCAAACAGAACAACGCCTCGGACCTGCATCTGGTTGTCGGTGTGCCGCCCGCCTACCGCATCAACGGTGAGATCATCCTCGCGTCGGAAGACGCGCTCACCGAGCAACAGATCACTGAAATCGCGACGGGATTGCTGAACGATTTGCAGCGGCAGAAATTCGAGCGCGAATGGGAGCTGTGCATCTCGTTGTATCACAGCGCGGCCGGACGAGTCCGCGTAACCTTTTACCGCCGCAATGGCCATCCGGAATTGTGTTTCCGCTTGTGCGGCGAAAGCATTCCCTCGCGCGAGGAACTGGGCCTGCCGGCGAAGGTGGACGATTTGGCCCGCAAAACCAACGGGCTGGTCTTGATAACCGGGCCGACGGGTTCGGGAAAGACCACGACGCTGAACTACATGGTCGACCTGATCAACAGCGAGCGTCGCTGCAAAGTGATTACGATCGAGGACCCAATCGAATTCGTTCACCAGAACCGGCGGGCGATTATCATCCAGCAGGAAGTGTTGACCGACACGCAATCCTTCCATCGGGCGCTGATCCACGTCTTGCGGCAGGACCCGGATGTCATTGTCGTCGGCGAATTGCGCGACCCCGATTCGATTGCTACCGCGTTGACGGCGGCGGAGACGGGCCATTTGGTGTTGGCGACGCTGCATTCTCCGAATACCGCGCATGCGCTGGAACGTATCACGGGAGTTTACGAAGGCAGCATGCAACGCCAGGTGATCATTCAATTGGCGAATGTCCTGCAAGGAATCATTGCGCAAGATTTGCTGCCATCGGCCGATCGGACTCGTCGCGTGCTGGCGTATGAGTTGTTGTTGGCGACCCTGGGGGCTCGCAACCTGATCCGCGAGAGCAAGATCTCCCAGGTGGAGACCACCATCCAAATCTCTGCCAAAGACGGCATGGTTCTCATGGACAATTGTCTGGCCGATTTGTACGGTCGCTGTCTGATCAGCTACGACACCGCGTTAAGCCGCGCCCGGCATCCAGAAAACTTCGTGCAAAGCCACAAGAGGCGCGAGGATTAGATTCTGCGTGCGGCTCCCGTCCGTTCGTGATAATTGTCCCCCCGCGATGAAAGCGAAGATCATCATCATGCCCAAACGGACCGTGTTGGACCCACAGGGCAAAACCGTCAAGAATGCGTTGGAGTCTCTGAGTTTCAAGGGCATCAAGGACGTGCGCGTCGGCAAATTCATGGAAATCGAACTGGAAGGCGGAAACAAGGCGGAGCTGCGGAAAAAGATGGACAAAGCCTGCCACGACTTGCTTAGCAATCCGGTGATTGAGGAGTATAGGTTCGAGTTGCACGAATGAGACACGAAGTGCGCGGATGGCACAGAGGGGGATTCTGAATCCGTGGGAATTTGTGAAATCCGTGGATAAATCGGCATGAGATTTGGAATCATTCAATTTCCCGGCAGCAATTGCGATCAGGATGCCCATCACGCCCTGGCCGAACTACTCGGTCAGCCGACCCGTTACATCTGGCACAAGGAAGAATCGTTGGGTGAAATTGACTGTGTCGTCATTCCCGGCGGATTTTCCTACGGCGATTATTTGCGCACGGGCGCGATTGCGCGGTTCTCGCCCGCGATGAAAGCGGTAATCCAGCACGCCAAAGCGGGTGGCTTGGTGCTTGGCATCTGTAACGGATTCCAGATTCTTTGCGAGGCGCATCTCCTGCCCGGCGCGCTGATTCGCAATCGGGGGCTGAGATTCATCTGCGAGCACGTATTTGTGCGAGTTAAAACGACCGAGTCGCCGTTCACCAATGCCTGCCAGAAAGGCCAGGTGCTGCGGATCCCCATTGCCCACGGCGAAGGCAACTATTTCGCCGAGCCGGCCGTGGTTGAACAATTGAGAAGATCGGACCGAATTCTGCTCCAATATTGCACGATGGACGGTGAACTGACCGATGCAGCGAATCCGAACGGCTCCATCGAAAATATCGCGGGCATCTGCAACGAAGAAGGGAACGTCTTCGGAATGATGCCACATCCGGAACGCGCCAGTGAGAAATTGTTGGGAAGCGAGGATGGTCGGCTGATTTTCGACAGCCTCCTGGCGGGTCAGAGAATCGCGACCTAACCGCAAATGCAGCCACTTTCGACCACCTGGAATCAGCATACGAGCCTGGTTCGCATCCTTCGTGACTTCTTCGTGTGTTTCGTGCGCCTATGATTCGTCTCCAAAACGTCAGCATGGAATATCGCCTCAAGGGCGAATGCATCCACGCCCTGCGCCATATCCATTTGCATGTGCCCGACAGCAGCTTTGCGGCGATCATGGGACCCAGCGGCTCCGGCAAGACGACGCTCATCCAACTGATTGCAGGATTGTTGAGTCCGACCGACGGCGAGGTGATCGTCTCCGGCGAAAACCTCCGGCAACTCGGCGACGAGAAAACCTCCGTTTTTCGCAATCGCACGATTGGATTCGTCTTCCAATTTTTCAACCTGCCGAACTATTACAACGCGCTGGATAACGTGGCCCTGCCGTTGGTCTTCGCCGGCGTTGACGAACGGACCCGGCGCGCGCAGGCCGCCCAGTTGCTGACCGAGTTCGGGCTGGCGGAACGCATGCGGCACAAGCCCGATCAGCTTTCCGGTGGCGAAGCGCAACGGGTGGCGATCGCCCGGGCGCTGGTCAACAACCCAAAGATCATTCTCGCCGACGAACCGACCGGCAATCTCGACCGCGAGACCGGCGTGCGCCTCATGCAGTTGCTGCAGAAGATCAACTGGGAACGCCGGGTCACCATCCTGATGGTCACGCACGACGAAAAAGCCGCGGCCTTCGCCCAGCGCGTGATCCGCATCGAGAACGGAGAATTGGCATGAGCGCGGCAACCTCGAAATCCGAAATCCGAAATCCGAGACAAGCCCGAATTTGGAAATCGGCAATTCTCGAAATTGTTTATGGACCGGGGTCCGGTTCTTCGCGCTTCGGATTTCGACATTCGGATTTTCCGCCATGATTCGCCGACGCGATTATCTGAGGCTGACGACGCAGAAGCTGGCGCTGCGCAAAAAGCGCGCGGCATTCGCGATCGTCTCGGTCGCCCTCGGTGTGATCGTGGTCGTCACTGCGGATTCCTTGCTGGAGGGCGTACGCAACGTGGCGGTCAAGACGATGTGGACGGAGGAGATCGCTCCCGACCAGATTCGCGTCTACGCCGGCGCCAACCCGTACGATTTCACGCTGCCGAACCAGGAACGAAAGCCGAAGACAAAGCAGCACATCCAGTTCCTGAGCGAATCAGTGTTCGAACAGATTCGCGCCTGGCCGGGCGTCGAAGCGGCTGATCGGCCGGTGCTCGTGCAGCCGGTCAGCGTCGATGCCTTTGCGAAAAGGCCGCGTCCCGTTACCGAATTGCACGGGTTGCCCGAACCGATATTGGCACGTTACGTGACCGACCGCGCCATGCTTCATGGGAGCACGAATGCCATCCCGCTCGTCCTCGGCCAACGCGACGCACGCCTCCGGTTCGACGAAAAGACCGGCCAATTGGGGTCAGATCCTGGCGGGGAAAAGGCGTGGCTCGGGCGAGAGGTGACGATTTTGCTGGGCGACAATTACGCCGGGATCGGCCGATTTCGTTACGATTACAAGAAACGCGAATACCAGCGAGTCAGCGAAGATGAAGTGACGGCAGAACGCGACAAGATGGACCGCAATTTGCGGGCACAGTACGACGCCGCGATTTTCAATACCACGCTGACTCTGAAAGGCCGTGTCGTGGGCTTTTGTCCGGGCAACAACGTACTCATCCCGCTCGACTCGGCGATCTTATGTGAAAAGTGGCTCGATCAACGCGAGCGGTTGGCTTCCCGAAGTCCGCCTGTACCCGAAAGCAACGAAGCGACCTATCAAGAGGACGGCCGACGCGCTCCGAAACCGGGCGAGTACACCGAGGGCGTCGTGCTGGTCAAACCCGGTACGGATATCGAGGCAATTGCGAAACGCATTGATGAAATGGGATTCTCCGCGACGACCCGGGCCCGGGCCTTCGAAAATCAGGTCCAGGCATTTGACAGCGGCATGCGGGTCGTGAAAAAAGTGCTGTTCGCGTTTGGCGGTATTATTCTGGGGCTGGCGTGCGCGCTCGTTTGGAGCACCACCTCAAAAACCGTGTCCGATGCTCGCGTGGATATTGGACTGTTTCGCGCACTCGGGGCGACCAAACGCGAGATCCGCCGACTGTTTCTCGGCGAGGCGATGTTGCAGGGAATATTCGGAACAGTCTTTGGCATGTTGCTCGGCTGGGGACTGGCGTTGGGCATCAGCCATTGGGTGATCAACTATGCCCACCGCACGACGTACGATCCCGAGGAAGCCTTGCTGCTTCCGAACTCGATCTTTTCCGTCAACTGGAAATTCTGTCTCCTGCTGATTGCCGGCGCCGCTCTTCTCTCGCTGCTCGCGGGACTGTTTCCCGCCAACCGCGCCGCGAAGGTCGACCCCGTCAAAGCGCTGAAGCGAGAGTAACCTCCTCCTTGGGATTGCCTTCCGCTCATAACTACGGCAAACTCAGTTCCGTTTGGCCGGAGCGGATACGACGGAACCGAAGCAAGCCTGCAGGCTCGAAGATCCCAGGGCCGCATTCCACGAAGCAGAAAGCCGCATCCGCAAAGCCTATGCTGCTGTCGCCAAGGAATTATATTTGAGCGGTTTCGGGTTGACCGGAGTTCCAGAGTCCGTTAGCCGATTAACCTGGCTTGAGGTGTTACTGCTTGATGGGAACAAGTTAGCAGCAGTTCCAGAATTCTTGGGACAGTTAACCCATCCTCAGGGACTTTGGCTTTACAATATCCATGATTGATTCCCTGAAATCGATTCTGACGTGGCGCGAAGCCTAATTCCATACCAGCTTGGATACAACCGAGAATGGAATCCGACAGACCCGTAGGGCTACACACGAATCGGCAGAAGGACGAACGGAAAGCCGGCGCGGTAAAAGCGTTTTTGGACGGCGAAGACGGTGTAATTGTGGAGCCGGCGCGAGGCGAAGGTGTCTTTGGGGAACAGGAGTTGCCCACCGAAGAAAACGCTGTTCGGAAATTTCTCGACGATCTTCGGTGCAATCTGGGCGAGTTCTTCCACTACGTCCGTGCCCAGTGAATAAAAGCTCTCGGCGTAATAACCGTGATGACGCATGTATTGGACGTAGCGATCGTTTTCCTCCTGTACATGCCGGCGCAGACGGTCAATTTCGGGAGAGCCCTTGAAATTGCCGGCGTCGATGATGCCCACCTGCACGAAGACGAAATTCTTGAACACGCCGCCAAACACGCGCAACACGCCGAACAAGGTGTGGAGTCCGAGTCCATTGTAGCCGCTGACGAGAATGACCGCCGTCTTGGCTTTTGGATCGCACGGCGGCTCGGGTTTGGGTGGGGCGGTTTCACTCAGACCCGTATCTGCAGCGGCGACATTGACCAGATCATCCAGACGGCGAAGTAGACGGCTCGTGTAGTGGTAGTGCTGTCGGATCGCGAACGCCAACGAAATGAGCCCGCCGGTCAGGACCATGGTGATCCAGCCGCCTTCGTCGAACTTGAGAATCGTGACGGAAATCAGGATGCCGGCAGTGAGAACAAGGCCAAGTCCATTGATAAAGAGTTTCTTCTTGCGATGGGCGAGGCCTTTGCCGGCGGTCCACCAGTGGCGCACCATGCCGAGTTGCGACAGGGCGAAGGTGATGAACACGTTGATGCTGTAAAGCACGACGAGGAACCCAACCGAGCCGGCAGTAAACAACATCATCGCCAGCGCCGCGCCACCCATGAGCAGGATGCCGTTTTGCGTCACGAGCCGGTCGCTGAGCGTGGAGAATCGCGTCGGCATCCAGCGATCGAGCGCCATGCTGGAAAGCACGCGCGGACCGTCGAGAAAACCGGCCTGCGCGGCGACGAACAGCAGCATGGCTTCGGAGAGCAGGGTGATCATGACGAAAGCCGTGGCGCCGCCGTGCGGCCACTTGCCAGTGACGACTTCAAACAGCACGGCGTTGAGCGTCTTGCCATGGACATACTCGACGTCGAGCAACAGGTAGGCAATCATCAATCCCATGGCGGTGAACGCCAGCGACGCCGCCATGTAACTCATCGTGCGTTTCCCAGTTTGCACTTTCGGTTCGCGCAAGATCGGCAGTCCGTTGCTGACGGCTTCAATCCCCGTGTAGGTGCCTGCGCCGAGGCTGTAGGCGCGCAACAACATCAGCAGCAGACCGGCCACCCCCAATTCCGCCGTCGCGCTCCGCACGTCCCCGGCCGTGGCGTGAACGACTTCCGGGAAATTGCCGGCGTGCAACACCAGTGCGTAGACAATGACAAACAGGTGCGTGACCACGAACGTCAAGAAGATCGGCACCAGCGGCATCACCGATTCTTTCACGCCACGTAGATTGAGCAACGTCAGCAGGATGACGCCTGCGACGGCGAACTCCAGTTTGTAAGCCAGCCAGGTGGAAGGCAGAAAACTGAACAGCGCATCGGCGCCGCTGGCAATCGAGATCGTGATCGTCAACACGTAGTCGACCAACAACGCGCAGCCAGAAACCATGCCGACCGTGGGCGACAGCAGTTTGCTGGCGACGAGATAACCGCCACCGCCAGTCGGAAACAATTCAATGATCTGCGAATAGCTCGTGCTGATGACGAAGACCGTGATCGCCGAAGCCAGCGCCACAAAAATGCTCAGGTGGGGATGGGTGCGCAACGCCAGAAACGCTTCTTCGGGACCGTAGCAGGAGGAGGAAAGTCCATCGGCGCCAAGCCCGACCCAGGCGAAGAAGGCGATGAGCGATAGCTTGTGAAAGATGGTGTGATCGTGCGGACTGAGAGCGCCCCCGATGATGAGCGTCTTCAGACGTTTGCCCAATGTAGGTTTGGATTCGTTCATGGCTCTCCTGAACCTACGGGGTTAGCTGACGGGCTCAGACGGAGATGCGCCATCTGCCCCGAGGCAATCTCGGGGTTCGCCCCGATAAACCGGTTCCCCCGTTCCGCACCAACGACACGGATTCGGCATTTAAGGGCCGAAGCATAGCACAGCAGGGACTTCAGTCAATACAAGCGCAAGCGAAGGGCAGGATCCGAATGTGCCGGCAAGCGCCGAACCGTGGCCGATTTTCCCGACGGAGCAGAGCGGGTGGGCGTTCCAAGCGAAACCAGGAAACTAAGAACTCGCCCCATGTGGCCGTCGAATTCTTTCGCCAACTCGGAAATCATCTGAATTCAGAATCGGAAGTTATCCGATTGCCAGACGAGCCGCGTCGGGAGATGATGGTTTTCGGGGGCCAGATAAGTGCCAAGGTCGCCAAACAAAAACACCGTCGGCATTGAGGACCAGTTTGTGAACGAAACCCGATCACTTACCAGACGCGATTTCCTGAAAGTTACCTTCTTCACCGCCGCTGCTTCGTTGGCGACGAAGCGGCTGGCATGGACGGCGGAAGCCAGATCCGAAATTCCCCATCGCGCTTTGGGACGCACCGGCGAAAAAGTCTCGTTGGTCGGTATCGGCGGATTCCATCTCGGGCGGCCCGACGAGCAGGAAGCCATCGGCATCGTCCGCACCGCCGTGGACAGCGGCGTCAATTTCATGGACAACTGCTGGGATTACAATCGCGGCGTCAGCGAGGTTCGTATGGGCAAGGCGTTGCGCGACGGTTATCGCAACCGGGTGTTTCTCATGACGAAGATCGACAGCCGAGAACGCAAGCTGGCGCAAAGGCAAATCGAAGAATCGTTGCGCCGGCTTCAGACCGATCATCTGGATTTGCTCCAATTGCACGAGGTGATTCGCGGCAGCGATCCCGACCGCGCCTTCGCCAAAGGCGGTTCCATGGAGGCGCTGATCGAGGCGAAACAATCCGGCAAAACGCGCTATCTCGGATTCACCGGCCACAAGGATCCGTCCATCCATCTCAAGATGCTCGATAGCGCCGCCGCGCACGATTTCCGATTCGATACCGTGCAGATGCCGCTCAATGTCATGGACGCCCACTTCGACAGTTTCCAGCAGCGCGTGTTGCCGCGACTCGTGAAAGAACAGATCGGCGTGCTGGGAATGAAACCAATGGGCAGCGGCCTTATCCTCGAAAGCAACAAGGTCACCCCGGTGGAATGCCTGCATTATGCGATGAGCCTGCCGACCAGCGTCGTAATTACCGGTTGCGATTCGATGAAAGTCCTGCAGCAGGCGCTGGACGCCGCGAAGAGTTTCCGTCCGCTGAGCCAGAGCGAGGTCACGGCGTTGCTCGACAAGACGCGCGAGGTGGCGAAGCTCGGCCAGTTCGAGCCTTACAAGATTTCGCCCCGCTTCGACGCCACCGTCTACCACCCGGAATGGCTCGGCTGACGATTCTCCTGCCGAACTTGGCTCACAACATAACAAGAGTGTGGTCGCAAGCCTTCAAGCGCATATCAAAGCGATTTCCGCGTAGCCGCAGCCTTTATGGCTGCGCGCGGGACCGGACGCAGGCGTAAAGCCCTGGTCACCTACGGCCCTACCACCGGCAGGTAAACCGGCGGCTACAGTTTTGTTGGCGGCTCCCGGTCTGCATCGATATCTCGCACATCTCCCTGCTTTCGCAAACGAATGTTTTGCTTTGGTACGCGATGCCAATGCGCTAAGCTAACCGCCCGTCTGCAAACAAGAGGGGAATCACTCATGAACGCATATCTGAAGAATGTTTTCGTCACCTTGGTGCTGGTCGTAGCTGGCGCTTGCGCGTCGGTAAAAACGACGCCGCCCGCTTCCCAGATCAGGACCTCCGAGGAGATCGCCAAACGGATAGAAGCGGTTGCGGAGGAAGATTTCAGTCCCGAACGCGCGGATGTGGCGACCGGCCTGCGAGATTTTGCCCGGGCGTATCAAGAAACGCACAGGTATTCGGTTGCCGAAATCCTTTACCAGCGGGCGCTCGAGATCCAAAAAGCCACGGCTCCGGAGGATCACCAAGCCATGGCACAAATTCTCCGGGACTATATCTCGCTGTATCACGCGGCAGGCAAATGGTCGGACGCCGATCCGCTCGTCCAGCAATATGTCGGCATTGCCGAGAAAACCTCCGGGCCGAACAACTTCAAATCAATTCAGGATCTTCAGGAGTTCGCAGCGTACTACGAGCAGGAGCAGCAATATGACAAAGCCGAATCGTTGCTGAAGCACGCATTGACGGTGGCGCAATCCAGTCCCGAGGGCGGAAGTTTCATGGCCGGCTCGATTATCGAGCACTTGGCCAGAGATTACCGCACGCAGGGAATGCCTGCCGAAACCGAGAAGCTTTATCAAGAGACGCTGGCGGCTCAGGAGAAGATGTTTGGCAAAGACAGTCCGCGTTTGATCGTGATCCTTCGGCAATATGCGTCGTTTCTTCGCGAAACCGGCAAAACGGAAGAAGCCGAACAGTTGGAACAGCGTGCCCAAAAGATCACCGGCCAAATGAGACGGCCGACACCACCGGCTCCGAATGGACAGCCCGGAGTGGAACGGATACCATTACACCGCGAGCCGTGACGAGTTCGCACTGTTAAACCCGGGACAGGCGGCCCGCTTATCGGTTTCTCCTTCCCAATTGGCAATCCGTCGCAGGTATGTTATCAAGCGGTATGAAGATTCTATTTATCGGCGGCACGGGCAATATTTCCACCGACTGCGCCGCACTCCTCCGTAAGCGTGGACACGAAATCAGCGTCGTTACCCGCGGCAAATCTCGCGTGCGGCTGGCCTACGACAGCATCGTCGCCGACCGCAAGAACCTCGGAGCAATGCAGAAAGCCCTCGAAGGCGTGACGGCGGATGTGGTGATCAACTTCCTCGGTTACGAAATGGCAGATGTCGAGACCGACTACGCGCTGTTCGCCGGCAAGGTGAGTCAGTACATCTTCATTAGCACGGCGATGGTATATGCCAAGCCGCATTTGCAAATCCCAATCGCCGAACAATCGCCACTGGGCAATCCCTACTCGCCTTATGCCCGGAACAAGCTGCAGTGCGAACAGTGGCTCTTGGAACGTCATGCCACCGACAAGTTCCCCGTGACCATTGTCCGTCCGTCGCACACTTACTCCAAACGTTGGATTCCCAACACCGTCTCCAGCCCCGGCTACTGGCTCGGCACGCGTTTCGAACAAGGCAAACCGATGTTTGTCGCCAACGACGGCGAGAATCCGTGGACGCTCACGGCCACGTCCGATTTCGCAGTCGGCTTGGCGGGTCTGGTGGGGAACGAGAAGGCCGTGGGCGAATCCTTCCACATCACCAGCGACGAAGCGCTTAGCTGGAACCAGATCTATACAGAGATTGCCGCCGCCGTGGGAAACGCGTCGCCGGTGATCGAAAAAATCCCGTTGGACTTCCTGTGCGAACGTTTCCCCGAAACGATCGAATTCACCAAAGGCGACAAGGCCGAGCCAGGCGTATTTGACAATTCGAAGATCAAGCGGTTCGTACCCGACTTCAAATGCAAGAAACCGTTCGCGGTCGGCATCCGCGAATCGGTCGCCTGGCTGGGCGCCCATCCTGAAGACCAACATCCCAATCCACAGGCTGACGCGTTGGTGGATGCCATCATCGCCGCGTGGCGGGAAAAGAAACCCGCAGGCTGAACGCTCTGCCAGCCGGCGCTTCCGCCGTTTACCACCAGGGGCGGTCAACGTGGAAGACATAGATGGAATAGCCAATTGTTGCCACGGGCGTGGCTCGAGTGAATGGCTCGTAAAACTTCCGCGAAAGCGCGGTGATCGGAACGCCCCGAAGGTTGGTGACGCTGATCGCCACATATCCCGGCAGTTGGGGGACAGGATACGGCGGCGTGGGCGGGTACCCCGGTAAGCGCGTGCAGGCAATTCCGTAATACGCCGGGTCGGCGGTTCCAAAGTAGCTCAGGCCAATTTGGTGGACGTGGTGGTCATCCATCCAATGTTTCAAGGGCTTCAGGTCCTGGCCCCAATCCAGGTTGGAGTCGACCAAAATCCGGCTGCCACCGCGGGGTCCGCCAGCGAGCAAGTTAAAGAACGCCAGCGTATGCGGATAGATGCAGAAAAACGCGCCGAGCAGTGTCGCCGCCAACGTCGCCAGGATCCATTTGTGATTGTCACGGAGCAGTTGGGCGCAGACCTGACCAGCAACCAACAGTACGAATGGGTAAATCGGAAGGATATATCGCAGCCCAAGGTTGAATCGAAACACGGTGGCCCCGCCGAAAAACAGAGTCAACGGGACAAGGATGAAGGCTTCATTCAACGAGAGTGTCCGACGCTTCGAAAAGACGAGGATCAGCCCGGCTGCGAACAGGAGCAACGTCGCCATCGGGGTTTTGATCAAGAAGGCCACGAGATAATAAACCCACCATCCATGCTGGCTGAGTTTTCCATCCAGAAACACCGTCCAGTTCTTTTGGAGGGCGAGTTGCCCGCGTATTCCATCGAGGTAGCACTCAGGCAGGAGAAAGGGTCCGACGCTGTCGGCGCCGCAAAAGGCGTACACCGCGTGGATGAGCAGGTAGGTTCCGGCGAGCAACACGGACAAGGCGATCAGCGCGTGTCTCCATTGACCGCTTTGTGCGGCATAAGCGGTCAGCAGCACGACCAGAATCGGGATCAACAACAGGCACGAGAACTTGGTGAGCATGGCCGCCGCAAAGAATATCGTCAGGCCAACCAGGTCGCCGGCCCCGAAATCTCGTGTGAGTCGCCACAAGAAGTACACACTGCCGAAGAAGAAACAGGCGAATCCCAAATCCGTTGTGACCAGGCCCGAGTGGGCCATTAGATTCGGTTCCAGTGTATAGAGAACCAGGACACAGACCGCCGTGCCAAAACCAAACAACGCGCGTGCCCACCAAAACAAAAGCCCTCCCAGCAACACGCCCAGAAGCACGATCATGAACCGGGCCCGGTAAAGAAGTTGGTCCGCGTTGTTCTGGGCGTACAGGAAGTCCTTGTAGAAATCGTTATTGTCGCCGCTGAACCAGGTAGGGGTATTGGTATTGAGTTTGACGCCCGGGGTCACCATCAGGGGCAGGGCGGCCCACAGGCGGGCGAAGGGAGGGGACTCGTTATCCAACCGGTAATCGTGCAGTTTCAGTGCGACGTAACCGCACGTCAGGTGCTTGGGTTCATCGAAGGTGGCGGATTCGCGGGTATAACTCGCAACACTCAAGGCCGCGAAGGCGCAGCCAAACGCGAACAACGCGATCAGTTCACGGTTCATTGCTTTGGGAGCGGCAGCGGGCGTGGACACATCATGGGGCGCGACTTGTACCGAGTTCCGACCGTCACGACAAGCTTCAATTTCCCGGCATGATCCACGAATTTATCCGCCCTTGGCGTGACTTATCCGCCTTCGGTGGATCGTATTCGCGAGCTGCTTTCCAAACGTCAGCCGTGAGGACGGTGACCATAGCGACCTGATTTCAAGTTTCAAGAGTCGACCGCCTTTACCATTCGAACCGCTCACTTCACAGTGCCAGACTTGTTGGCGGTGGCCTTGTAGAGCAGGGCCTTTTGCGCAACGAATACCTCGTCGCCAATGCTCACCCTCATCGGCTCGTCTACTTGGGACTCGGGACTTCGACGAAGGCCAGGATGTTGGTCTGGTCGTCGGTGGCATAGATGAAGGTGCCCGTCTGGTATCCCATGCATTTCTTTTTCCTGATCTTAATCGTGATTGATTTGCCGGCTTTGAGGACTATCACCGTCTTCCTGAAAGGTGTGCGGCCTGTAGTGGGATTGAAGACGCTGTCTTGTTCCAGCCACAACAGAGCCTTGGACTTGGAACTTCTTGTGGTCCCGGTATTGTGGGCAACCAGATTGAAGTTGAGCCGGCAGGTGGTGTTGGTTGTCCCCTTATTCTTGTTGATCTTGGTCTTGCAGATCTGCGCCACATTGGTGAGCGAGAAGATGACGTGGGGGGCAGCGGCCTGATCGACAGTGGCCCTCTGATCCCCAACCGTAATCGTGCCGGTGCGGGCCGCTCCGGAATTGGCCGCCACAAGGTAACCATTTTGACTTGAAGTTGTGGAGCTGTCTGCGGTAGGCTGCGCATCGCGAGGCGAGGGTATTTGGACGTTTCAGCACTGGTGTTCCCGCCCCGGTTGCACCGGGCAATCGTTCTGAGGTAATCCAGTTATGATTCGGCTGGATGGGAAGGTGAGGATGAATGCGAACAAGAGGTTTTCTGTATGCGTATGCGTTGCCGCACGTTGTGATTTCGTCACTACTCGATCCGCAATCTGTCCTCGCCCCGAAACGAATTTCCAAGCGTGGAGCTCTTTGTAAACGTAGATTCCGTAAGCCTGCTTCAAGTTTCGTCGGAACTCTTTGATCCTCGTAAAACAATCCCGCCATTGTTCCACCGGAATTGCCAACGCACTGAAGATTGCCAACTGTTCGTCGCCCGAATCTTCGATGTAAATCAAGTGCATGGCATGGACATAAACAGCCCGACTTCTGCGGCTAACCCATCGTAAGCGCTTTGCTTTGGGCTCGGCTCAACAAAACAACTCAAAAATGCGTCGGTTCGCGCTTGAGGAGTTTGCCGCGGCCGACTTTGCCGACGAATTTGCCGTCTTTCACCGCGACTTCGCCGCGGACACGGCGGTGACACACCGCCGCTACAGCTCGCTGCCATCGGCCTTTGATCTCCCAGCCTTCGAACGCGCTGTCGTTTACGGTCATCGTACTCCTCAAGGCGATTCCCACTCGCGCGGCGGTCATAGACCGCCGCTACAGTTCGACGATCATACACCCCGAACGCTTTCGGGGCAGGCCGCCGCTACAGTTCGTTGCGGGTGTGCTTCCGCGCCATCCGATAATCAATCCCGAATCGAATGTTCCCGTCCAGTTGGGCGCATGTTGACTCTGCGCTGACACGCCGACTCACAGAGTCGGCCTGCAATGTGGCAGTGCTCACATCCGCTTCTGTTCCGGTAACGTCCTGATTTGCCGACTGGAGGGACGCGCTCCGTCACGCCTTCGCGCGCGGAAGCGCTTCGGCGCGCAGGCGCGTCCGTTCGGAAAACGCGCCACGATCCCGCCGGGGCAGGATAGCCCTCCCAATCAGGACACTACCTCCGTTCCATCTCCCTTGAGTTATGCATAGTGCTATATATAAGTTTTTCCGCTTGTGGCCGCTGCCGTCGAGTCGTTATGCATAGCGCTATACATATTGTTCCGGGCATTTGCAGGCGCAGTGTTGATCCCAAGAAAACCGGAAGGAGAATTCGATGAGCCGAAAGAAACTACCACCACCTCGGGACCGCATCGCGCGCGAGTTGTACTCCAAGCGCAAAGGTCGGACCTTGCCTCAACTCCGCCGGGCGTTGGCGGTGCTCGGATGTTCCGTCTCGCAGATCACCGTCCAACAGTGGTTGCGCGGCCGGCATCGTCCCGGCAAGTTCACGTGCCCGCTGCTGGCCAAAGCTCTCAAGAAATTGTGAACGTAAACAGTCCTGTAGCCGCAGGCTTTACGCCTGCGCGGGGAAGTGCGCTTGGCTACACGGAAAGAACGCACCCGTGAAGGGTGCGGCTACGGGGGTTGACACACCACGAATGCTGGCGCATTCCGATCCGAAGCGGCGCGAAACCCTGCGGGCATCCACGCCCTACAAACGGCAGGCGAATAACGAAACTCAGAAGTGCATGGACGAGACGCCGCTGTTTGGCGAGCACAATCGAAACCACCAACAGTGGTTGCGCGGCGCAGGCTTTACGCCTGCGGCTACAACTCAGGCATCCATTCCTAGCCGAGGCTGAGAAACCGCCATCGTGTGCAGCAATGATGCAGCGATATGCAGCCGCCGCGGTCTTCACAAATCGCCTTGCCCCGTTGTGGTCGGCAAATTAGGATGGCGCGAATTGTTGTGCTCCAACAGCCGCCGCCAACCCATGCAAGATTTTTTGAGGCAATTCAAAGGACGCGAGCACGGTCCGCTCGCCCAGTTCATCAAGTACGCCATCGCGGGCGGGATTGCGACGACGGTACACGTCAGTTTGTTCTATTTTTCGGCGGTCAAGATTCTGCCGGCGCTGAATCAGGGCGATGCGTTGGCCCGCTTGTTACACCTGCACGCTGCCGCCGTGTCGGATGTTGTTCGCGCCCGCAATTCGGTCATCGACAATGTGATCGCCTTCTTGTTTTCCAATTTGACTGCGTATCTCATCAACATCAAATGGGTGTTCGAGTCGGGCCGGCACCATCGCGTCCTGGAGATCGGGTTCTTCTATCTCGTGTCTGGTATCAGCATCGTCATCGGCAGTTCGTTGATGGGGTTCCTTATCGGACGCTTCGGCATCACGACCACCATGGCATTCGGCGCCAACGTGTTGACCTCGCTGCTGATCAACTTCGTGTTGCGGAAGTATTTGATTTTCAATGGGTAGGGGAAATTCCTGTAGAACCGCTGGTGCAGATGCTCAACGAATGGAGAATGCAGGACCGAGGGAGAACGTTTTCGTTACAAAATGTTTGATGTTCTGAGTTTTCTGTCTTGAAATTGCGTGCGCATCCAATGAGAATGCCGCTCTATCAGCCTGATCGAGGAGAACATGTCATGAGATTACCGTTATGCGATGGAGGTTCCACTGCCAGGCGTTCGATTAGCCGGAGAGGTGTCGTTTTCCTTTTGTTCGGCCTTTTGGCGGCCGGTTGCTCGACAAAGGAATCGAGCAGTGACGTTCTCGTCCTGCGTGGTTCCAACACGTTCGGGGAGGAACTGGCGCCGCGGTTATTTGCCGAGTACCGCAAGGATCATCCCGGGGTCACATTCGATTCTGAATTCAAGGGCACTCCGTATGGATTGGGGGCGCTGATGGCCGGTCGTTGCGATATCGCGGCGGCCTCGCGACCCCTCAATCAGAACGATGAGGCGCTGGCCAAGGATCGTAACATCGATCTTAACGATTACGTGATCGGGTCCTACAGCGTGGCGGTTATTGTCAATGCCAACAATCCCATCTCGAATCTCACCCGCGCCAATGTCCGCGACATTTTTACCGGTGCCGTCAAGAACTTTGAAACCGTGGGCGGACCGAGTGGCCCCGTGCACTTGTACATCCGCGACCCGATTTCGGGGACCTACCTGGGATTCCGCGAGGTGGCGATGGAGAACAAACCGTACGCGCTCGAAGTGAAAACGTTCACCAATTATGAAGACATTGCCAAAGCGGTCGCCAAAGACCCACAAGGCGTCGGTTACGCGAGCATCGAATTGGCAATGAAAGGGGGCGGCGTCAAGGGCGTCTCGATCGGCGGCGCTGCGCCCACCGTCGTCACGGTGGAACAAAGCAAATATCCGTATGCGCGAAGTCTGCGCCTGTATACCGACAAGGCGCACGAGTCCTCAGCCGCGCACGATTTCATAGAATTTGTTCTGTCGAAACCGGGCCAACAGGTTCTGGTGGAAATGGGCTACGTGCCCAAGTCCTGAGGGATCCCAACGGAATCTCGGACTTTGTAGCCGCACCGTTGCCGCACACGACAGCGGCGTCTCGTTGGACTCGGCTTACGGGTGCGCGGGGAAACGTCGTACGTGGCCGCAGCCTTCATGGCTGCGCGGGGGAGACGGACGCAGGCTGAAGCCCTGGCCGCCTACGGCGCTGCGACAGGCAGCGCAAACCTGCGACTACATTTTTATCAGCGGCTCTTAAGGAGCTTCGCGAGATCCCTTCAACGTTCAAGCCGTTAGGGAGTGTGGAATGAAGAGCCGCCTCTCCATCGTCGTCGGCATCGTGGTGATTTTTATTCTCGGTTACTTTTTCGTGTACGAAGCTTTCTGGGTCTGGGTAGCGGAAAACACCGTGGTGCCGCCGGATAAAAGGTTGGTGTTGATCGCCAAGATCGGCAAGGAAATGCCAGCCGGTCAAATCATTGCCGAGCCGGGACAGAAAGGTGTGCTTCCCGAACCGCTCGGGCCGGGCCGTCACATCGTCAATCCCTTTCTGTACGAGCGACAATTGAAAGATCAGGTCGTGGTTAAAGGCGGGGAGATCGGCATGGTCATCAGCACAATTCGGCAAGGAACTGCCGTCTGGTGACTTTCTCGCTGACGTGGGCGAACGAGGTGTTGAACGCGAAGTGTTGATGCCCGGCACGTACAAGCTGAATCCCTACGCCTATGAAGTGAAGACGCTAAAGATGGTGGAAGTCGAGCCGGGCCATGTGGGGGTCGTGACCACGCGTTCCGGCACAACCTTTCCGGGCCGATTCAGAATGCGCGTATCGCGGCCGAGTGGAACACCACGAACGCCGAGAAAACCAAGACCGAAGCCAAGAAGGCTGAATTGGACAAAAACGTTGGCAAGATTCGGCAGGTCGAGCAGGTAGTTGAATTTGAGACGCAACGGCTCGAAGGCAATATCCGGGCCGAACAGGAGAAACAGGTGAATGAGATCGCGGCGCAGACCCGGCTGTTGGTGGCCGAACTGGCACGCCAAACGGCCGCGATTCGCGCCGACATCAGACGCAAGCTCGGCAGTGCGGAGGCGAAAGTCGTCGAGATGAAAGGCAAAGCCGAAGACGAAGGTTATGCCTTGCAGGTGAAAGCGGTTGGGACGCCGACCGATTACGCGTTTTATGAGTTCGCCCAGCAATTGCCGGAGCAGGTGAAACTGATGCTGCTTTACGCAGGGACCGGCACGCTTTGGACCGATTTGGAAAAAACCATGAAGATTGCGCCACTCGGCGTGCTGAAGGAACTGCAGCAATCCTCGCCACCCGCGACGAAGTGAAAGCACTTATGCCGGCCAACTTCGACTATCATATGTTTCATCGCCGCCGCAAATGGTTGAAATTCCTGGGACTTCTGTTTGTGCTTACAGGCGTATTCATGATTCTGGATATGGTCTCCGAGATTCCCATGCCGTTGACCGGTTATCGCGCCATTTTCGGCGAGACCGTGCTGATTCTCTTCGGCATCACCGAATCGGAACTCGTTCGCGACGCGCGCGTGGACCGTCCGACAGCCGGTCGAATCGTCAGCGCGTTGATTGCCAAAGGCTTTCTTCGCCGCGCCAGCATCGAGGGCGGGACCACCGAGGAAGTCTTTGAGCCGGTGCGGTAACGGCCGCAGCGCGCGGGCTGTCGTAACACAATTGACACATTCGGATTCTTGACCTACGTGGGCCGGTAGGATTAGAAGAGGTATGGTTCACATTGGCGTCCATACGAAGCTGCGCAGTTTGCGCGAGGGAGTGCGCAGTTCGAGGAAGGTTTAGACTCATCAACACCGTGAAGAGTTCGCGATCCATATACTTTTCGCTTGGTCACGGGAGGTTTCGATGGAACCCGGCATAATCGGTTTGTGTCTGTTGGTGGCGGTGTTTTTGTATTTCTACAACAACCCGCTGAAACACAATCGCTGGTTCATGGTGCGGCGTTTTATCAACTGGTTCCCGCTCGGTATGACGTATGCCTTCCTGTATATGGGACGCTACAACCTGAACGTCGCCAAGAACGCTCTTGGCGCGGCCATGTCCAAGGAAGATTTCGGGTTGATCTTCGGCGCGGGTACGGTGACCTACGCCTTATCATTTCTCATCAATGGACCGTTGGTGGATAAGAAGCTTGGCGGGAAGAACGGCATCATGGTTGCCGCGATTGGGGCGGCCCTCGCCAATATCGCACTGGGGGGGCTGACGTATTTGATGGCGATGCATCGGTTGAAAATCAACATGGTCCTCGCCTTCTCGGCGGTGTACGCCGTGAACATGTATTTCCAGAGCTACGGCGCGGTCTCGATCATCAAGGTCAAGTCCTATTGGTTTCACGTCCGCGAACGCGGCGTGTTCGGCGCGATCTTCGGCACGCTCATTTCCGTCGGCGCTTATTTTGCCTTCGACTGGGGACAGGCCATCGTAAACATGACCAAGGCGACGACGACCGGCAAGTTGGGCTGGTTTCATGCGCTTCTGCAACGGGCTTTCGTGCCGCCAGCCAAACCTGTAGATGCAACCTGGGCGGTATTCTTTGTTCCAGCGGCGATTTTGATCTTCTGGGCGCTGGTGGATTTGTGGCTCATCAAGGACACGCCCGAAGAAGCCGACTTCGCGCACTTCGACACGTGCGACGCCTCTTCCGGTCAGATGCATGTGGAACTTACCACGAGAGATCTGCTCAAGAAGGTGTTCATGAGTCCCTTGATGCTCATGTTGGCGGCGGTGGAGCTTACTTCCGGCGTTTTGCGCAACGGCGTTTATCAGTGGTATCCGATTTTCGCGAAGGAAGTGGTGCAGCCCGGTGCGTCCTATTTCAGCGATCACTGGGGATTTTTGCTCTGTGTCTTCGGCATTATCGGTGGATTTACCGGCGGACTTATTTCGGACAAGTTCTTCCAGTCTCGCCGTGGGCCGCCGGTGGCGCTGCTCTGCGGTTTCATGTTCCTCATGACCATCTTGATAGCTGTCAATTTGTTTGCGTCGCCCGTGGTCGTGGCTTGGGGGGCGGTTTTCATCGCGATGGCGGTGATCGGCGTCACGTCTTTGGTCTCCGGCACGGCCGCCACGGATTTCGGGGGCCGCAAAGCGACCGGCACCTGTTCGGGGATCATCGACGGGTGTGCTTATCTAGGAACGGGTATCCAGTCCTTCAGCCTGGGGTTTCTGACCGGCCATAGTTGGTACTGGTGGCCCATTTTCCTGTCGCCGTTTGCGCTGATTGGCTGCGTCATTGCCGTGAAGATCTGGCATGAACTGCCGGCTGCCACGAAACGATACATCGCCGAAGTTGAACTCGAGCGAGCGCCCGCTGCCGAGCCAGAGTTGGTAAGCTGACGGGCGAAAGAGATCAGGCTTCCTGATCTTTGCGGTAGCTGGAGACGACCCAATCGCTGAGAAATTTGTCAGGGTCGGAGAGGGCGCTCTTCGGAATGACAAACTCCGACTGGCCGGTGTTCTTCTTCACGAGGTTGAGCCCGAATTGGTAATCCTTGAACAATTGCCGGCAAAGCTCGGTCACCGATTTCTGCGCCTGCTGCGCCCGATCGACGATTTCTTCCACCGCGTCATCAGCCAACCTCATTGGCAGCTTGTGCTTTTCTTCGAATTTGCGCTCGAATTCGTGCACGCACTGGCGCATGAGCTGTCGTTGCTCGTACGCGGGCTCGCGGAGGATGCGTTGCAGTTCGTCGTGCGGACGTTCGACCAGTTCCCGTGTCACCACGAACTGGCGAACGTTGGCTGAGGGCAACTCGAATTTGAATTCGCGCAGGACCCGCTCGCAAACCGTGAGCAGACCGCGAGCACCGGTATTTTCGCCGGCGGCTTTCTCAGCGATGGCCCGCAGACCTTCGTCGGAGAAAATGATATCGATGCCAAAGGCGTGGAAGCTCGACTCATATTGTTTGATCACCGACCCCTCACTTTGTTTGAGAATGTTGTCCAAATCTTCCACGCTCAGTTTGTCCAGGACGACCCGCACCGGCAGACGGCCAACGAACTCGGGTTCGAAGCCGTACTTGATGAAATCCTCGGTTTGCGCTTTGCGAAGCAGGTCGGCTTCGCTAAGGTTCTCCGCCAGCTTGGCGCCGAATCCAATTTGGGATTCTCGCAAACGCCGGCGGATAATCTCCAGCATTTGCTCGAAGGCGCCGCTGACGATGAACAGGATGTGTTTGGTGTTGATCGTCTCGCGCTTGATTTTGCCGCGCCGCTGAAATTCAAATGCCGCCTGCAATTGCGCCTGGATATCCGTCGGCGAGCGCAGCGGGACTTCCGTTTCTTCCATCAGCTTCAGCAAATTCGTTTGGACGCCGCGGCCGCTCACGTCGCGCCCGACAAGGTTGTTGGCAGTGGCAATCTTGTCCACTTCGTCGAGGTAAATAATCCCGTACTGCGCCAGTTGGACGTTGCCGTCGGCCCGATGCAAGAGTTCGCGTACGAGGTCCTCGACGTCGCCACCCACGTACCCGGTTTCGCTGAACTTCGTCGCGTCGGATTTCACAAACGGCACGCCAATCAGATCCGCTATGGTCTTGATCAGGTACGTTTTGCCCACACCCGTCGGACCGATGAGCAACACGTTTTGCTTGACGTAATCCGGCAGTTCGTCACCCTGCTCGGCGGCCTTGACGTGGTTGTAATGGTCACAAACAGCGATGGCCAGCGCCTTCTTCGCGTCCTCCTGCTTGATAACGAAACGGTCCAGATGCGCCTTTACGTCTTTCGGCTTGAGGTGGAAATCAAACTCGATCTGCTTGCGCTTGGGCTCTTCCCCAGCGGCACCGGTTTCGACCGTTTCCGCCTGTGGCTCGCCGGCAAATACAACCCGGTCACCAAACTCCCTTTTCATGAAATCAGAGAGTTTCTTCTGGATTTCTTCAGGCGATGGCAATGGTTGTTCGCTCATATCTTCAATAGGTTAAACACACATCTTGCGCTTTTCAATGTCCGACACAGCCTTGCGTTCATGCTTTCCTGCCCGAGGAATGACGCGCACCAATTCATCGCGTGGACGTTTTTGTACGGGTCTGACATACGGGTTTAATTCTGGCGACAGCGAAACAATGGTCAACGCACCCACAACGTTTTCTGCAAGAAAGAGTAACGACTGGAACATCGAGCGGAAGTTTCTGGATGGAGTACCATTGCGAGCCTCACGAACCATGGCCGATCACGGCGGTTCGCCCTCAGTCAGCCAAGTCTTTGAATTCATTCACCGGGGCAAGGAGAAACAGTCCAGAGTCGGGGATCCGCCCGCTTTTTCAAAATAGAACTTGCATTCAGAATAATTTGAGTAACAATACGATGCGGCAGGTCTGACCATACAAGGAGGGTCGGCAAATGCCGAGTGTCCAAACAAGGTTTGGCACCACATCTGAAGAAAGGAGAAACGAGGCCGATGACGGTCCGAAGCCCAACGCCTGAACAAATCTCCGCTCGTGCCTACCAGATTTATCTGGAGCGTGGCCGCATTCCCGGACACGAGATGGATGACTGGCTGCAAGCGGAGTACGAATTGATGCAATTGCCGGTGCGCAAACTCGCGGAGATGGAGCCACAATTTCAGATCGCGAGAGGCAAGCCAAAGAGGAAAACGCTTGTCGATCTGGTGCGCGCCAGCCTGTATTAGCCGCGCACGCCAGTTCGTAGCAATTAAGAACGCCATCGCGAATAGCGCAGGGCCGAATCATGGGACAGCAATTCCTCCCATGCGACAGGCCCTGTTTGATTTTCACCCGAAACGTTTCCCTCTTGTGAGCATGGCGACAACATGGTTTGCTTGCCGCGATGGCATCGTCCACCGCAATACAGGCCAATAGGCAATCCAACTCGACCTTGATTCGCCGGCTGCTGGCGCTGAGTTGGCGCTACCGGACGGGGTGCATCAAGGTCTTTCTCTATCAATTGGTTCTGCTGGCCATGGGGTTGACCGGGCTGGGGCTGACCGGGTTGGGCATTGACTACATCCGACACCAGATTGAACCCACCGTACCCGCTCCGCACTGGCCATTCGGACTCGCGCTGCCCGCAGCCTGGCCGCCACTGGCCGTACTCGTTGCGATTGCGCTTTTCATGCTGGTCTTGGCGCTCCTGCGCGCCGGCTTGAATTATGTATATAGCCTCGCCGTCGCGGTCTTGGTCGAGCGCTACATTGTCGTCGAGTTGCGTTCTCGTGTTTACGAGAAACTCCAACGGCTGAGCTTTCGCTTTTACGACGCCAACGAAACGGGATCGATTATCAACCGCGTCACCGGCGATTCGCGGGCCGTGGCGAACTTCGTCAACAACGTGCTGATCCAGACCATCATCATCGTGCTCTCGCTGGCGGTTTATCTTTCTTACATGCTGGCGATTCACGTCAAGCTAACGCTTGCCTGTTTGGCCACCGTACCGCTGCTTTGGGTCATCGCGGCCACGTTTTCACGGGTCGTGCAACCGGCCTACATTCGGAATCGGGAACTTGTCGATCGCATGATTCTTCACGTGGCCGAGGCCGCGCAGGGAATTCAGACCATCAAAGGGTTCGCGCGCGAACGCGAGCAGTTTGCCGTTTTCCAGGCGAGCAACGAGGCTGTGCGCAACCAACAGCAATCCATTTTCTGGCGCGTCAGCACCTTTGTGCCCAGCATCGGGTTGTTGACGCAAGTGAACATCTTTGTGCTCCTCATCTATGGCGGGCATCTCGTGATTGCCGGTGAGTTGCCCTTGGGCACCGGCATGATCGTGTTCGCCGGGTTGCTCCAGCAATTCTCGGGTCAAATCTCCAATATCGCGCAGATTGCCAACACCGTTCAGCAAAGTCTCGCCGGTGCTCGTCGCGTCTTCGAAGTGCTCGATGCCCCCGTCGAAATCATCAGCCCGCAGAATGCCATTCATCTCCCGCGGGCTCGTGGCGGCATACGCTTCGAAAACGTTACCTTCTCATACAACAGCAGCGAAGAGTCCGTACTGCAAGACATCACATTTGAGGTGCGCTCCGGTGAATGTATCGGCATTTTGGGCTCGACCGGGGCCGGCAAAACGACGGTACTCAGCTTGATTCCGCGCTTTTACGATCCGGCTCGGGGCCGCGTGTTGGTTGATGGGACCGATGTCCGGCAACTGGATCTGGATGACTTGCGACGCAACGTCGGCATGGTTTTTCAAGAGAGTTTCCTCTTCAGCAATACCGTGGCGGCCAATATTGCCTTTGGCCATCCGCATGCCAGCCGCGAGGAGATCGAGCGCGCTGCCAAGGTGGCCGCGGCCCACGAATTCATTCGGGAATTACCGGACGGATACGACACGTTGCTGGGCGAAAGCGGCAAGGATTTGTCCGGCGGGCAACGGCAGCGGCTCGCCATTGCCCGCGCGTTGCTGCTCGACCCGGCCATTCTGCTTCTCGACGATCCCACGGCGGCGGTCGATCCGGGAACGGAATGGGAGATCATCCAGGCGATTGAAAACGCCATGCGTGGGCGGACGACGTTGATCATTGCCAATCGGGTGAGCACGTTGCGGCGCGCGAACCGCATCTTCGTTTTGGAGAACGGGCGGATCGTGCAAGCGGGCAGCCACAATGAACTGATCGCCATGCCCGGTGCGTATCGCCGCACCGCGGAACTCCAGTTTGCCAGCGCATGAAACGAGCGCTCACACAACTCAGGCCCGAGGACGCCGTCGAGGCGCACCAGCGACCGTTGGAATTCGGCTTAATCCTGCGGCTGTTCCGCTATACGCGTCCCCATGCTGCCAAGCGGAACTGGTTGCTGACGCTGGTCGTCATTCGGGCAATTCAATTGCCGCTGTTGGCCTGGATGATCGCCGCCATTATCAACGGGCCGATCACCCAGCGGGATATGCATGGCGTGGTTTGGGCCGCGCTCGGGTTCCTGGCGTTTGCGGCTCTGACACAATTCTGTTTTCATTTCCGGCAGCGGTTCGCCCTCGAACTCGGCGAGGCCGTCATCCAGGATTTGCGACGCGACCTCTTCCTGCACCTGTTGCGGATGCCGATGAGTTTTTATACGCGCACCAAAATCGGGCGCATCATCAGCCGGTACACATCCGATGCCGAAGCGGTGCGGGTGGGCGTGCAGGATGTGTTCTTTATCAGCGCCGTGCAAGGTGGGCAGATGATCGTCTCGGCGTTGTTGATGCTTTGGTACGACTGGGTTCTGTTTCTCGTGGTGCTGGCGATGGCGCCGGTGTTGGCGGTCTTGAATTACCATTTCCGACGCGTGCTGAGCCAGGCGAACCGGCAAGTGCAGGAGAGTTGGAGCCGCGTGACCTCCGTCATTGCTGAGTCAGTCACCGGCATCCGCGTCACCCAGGGATTTGCCCGACAGGAGATGAACGCCGAACTGTTTTCCGATATCATTACCGATCATTCGAAATACAATCTCGGCATCGCTCGTGCCTCCGGCGTTTTCCTGCCAATGCTGGAACTGAACAGCCAGGTGTTCACCGCGGCCTTGCTGGTCTTGGGCGGCTATCGCGTCTTAAATCCCGCCATTCACATGTCCATCGGCAACCTGATCCAATTCTTCTTCTTGGCGAACCTGTTTTTCGGTTCGATCCAGCCGCTCGGACAGCAATATAACCAGGCCTTGACCGCGATGGCCGGAGCAGAACGCGTTTTTCGGCTGCTCGATTCCAAGCCGGATTGGGAGGAGCCATCCGAGGGGATTGAGCTGGTGGTAGAGGCGCATCCGCATCCGGAATTACAAGCCCCAGCCGGGCAGGGAACGGACGCCACTCCCACAATTTCGACGGGGGCGCGCGTCGAATTTCGCGGTGTCATTTTCGGTTACGGGACCAACCGTCATGCGCTCAAGGATGTGTCGTTCGCGGCGGAACCAGGTCAAACCGTGGCGTTGGTCGGCCACACCGGTAGCGGCAAAAGCTCGATGATCAACCTGATCACAAAATTCTATCTGCCCGAGAAGGGTTCGGTCCTGATCGATGGGATGGATACCCGGGCGATCAATGGCGACTCACTTCATCGTCAAATGGGAATTGTGAGCCAGCAGAATTTTCTCTTCACGGGTTCCGTCTCCGACAACATCCGCTTCGGCAAACCCAACGCGACCGACGAAGAAATCGTCGCCATTGTTCGGCGGCTCGACTTTCTGGATGTGATCGGCTCGTTATCGGCGGGATTTGCGACCCAGGTGGGCGAACGGGGCGCGAATCTTTCGCTCGGTCAACGTCAACTGGTGTGTTTTGCCCGGGCCATGCTGGCGGATCCGCGCATTTTGATTTTGGACGAGGCAACCAGCTCGGTCGACGCCGTCACCGAAGCGCGTATACAACGGGCGTTGGCGACGTTGCTGCAGGGCCGCACCAGCTTCGTCGTCGCTCACCGCCTCAGCACGATCCGTCATGCGGATTTGGTGCTGGTGCTCGATCACGGCAAAATCGTCGAGCGGGGGGTGCACGCGCAATTACTGGCGGCCAATGGCACCTACGCCGAACTGTATCGTCAATTCGTGCGCGGTTAAGCGAGACGATTCATCGGCGGGAAGGCCTCGTTACCAAGGCAACATTTGACCCGGTCCAACTGCAAACATACGACGGGCGGTGGAGACCAGCAGGTCGCAGTGCTTTTTGTACCCGTTTATTTGTGGGTCTCCGGACCTCCTCCTCGATGGTAAGTGAAACCGGGTTGACCAGAGCCTTCTTTGTGGGCGAATTCAGCCCTGGTGGACTTAAACCACCGCAGCGGCGGCAGACAAATCCGTCCGTTTGCCGTATTTGGGCTCGGTTAGGCAACGGAAGGCCTGCTGACGGCAGTTTGCTGATATAGGGCAATGCCCTATCCTGAATTCCTCCCGCTTCCGATTGCCGACGCAAATTCATCAGCCTACGTTGGTGTTGGATAGAAAGGAGGCAGGCGTGTGGATGAGGGTGCTCGGGAGCACCCCGGATTCCAGTTACGACTGAACCTCCAATGCCGCGTAAAACTCGGCGTGAACCATTTTCGGCAAAGGATGCGATTTGTTGTTCTTTGCGAGCGCTTCCGCCAAGGAAGCGTGCTTACAAGGCAGAAAGAAAGATGAAAGAAAGGAGTCGTTATGACAACGGAAGTTCATGCAGCAACTCACGGGATGGAAAGCCCGGGGGAGATTGGAAGGACTGCAGAAATCGTAACCACGGGTTCGATGGTGGAGGCCATCGCGGGTGTGGGCGGAATAGTGCTTACGTGCATTGCGCTAGCCGGAATGGCGAGCACAATTCTGACCGCAGTGGTGGCCCTCGTTATTGGTTCCGCATTCATATTGCAGGGCTGGGCGATGGGGGCGCGTTATACGCATGTGATCCATGAGGCTGAATCCGGCACGTGGAGCACGGCAGCGGAATTGGGAAGCGGCGTTACCGCAACGTTCGTGGCCGGAGGCGCCGGGATCGTTTTGGGTTTGCTCACGCTATTGGGCGTGGCCGAAACGGTGTTGTTGCCGATCGTGGCGATCACGTTTGGCGGCGCTCTGATCCTGACCTGCGGCGCAACAAGCAAGCTCAACTACCTGCGGATGACCGGCGGCGAAACAGACCGCAGCTATCATCTGATGGCCCGCGAAGCTGTCGCGGCGGCGACGAGCCTACAGGTGCTTGCTGGCTTGGGCGCGGTAGTGTTGGGCATCCTGGCCCTGTTGCACATCCAGTGGACGATGCTGACAGTCATCGGCCTGCTGGCAGTCAGTGCCACAATTGCCTTTAGCGGCGCGGCTTTGAGCAGTCGCTTGTGGGGATTCTGGCATTCGTAAAAGCAGCCGAGGATTCAAGTGCGGCTCGCGCGAAGGAAATCGCTTCTGCGTCACAAACAGGGGCGTCTCCGCGCGAGCCCGCTGAGTAAAGGAGTTCAGAACCTGACTTGAAGGATGCGGCTGCCGGCTGGCACCTACGTGGCGGCAGCATGGCCGGGATGAGCAATGCAAGAAGGAGGTAGTGCAGCACAGAGAGGAGGATAATGGGACGCTATCGGATGACGGGAAGGTTACTGTCGAGAGTTCACGCCCCGGCCTCTGAAAGCAGGGAAGTTGACGTTTTGGTTGGCTGATGTTTCGCAGCAATAGCACGACTTTCCCTTGGCTGGGCGAGGAGAGTACGTGTGTTGTCTCACAAGGCAGTCGCCTGCCAGGAGGTCCGGTGAACCGATGAAGATCGCAATGTTCTCTTGGGAAGTGCTCCACGGGCATGCCGTTGGGGGTGTGGCGGCGCATGTGACGGAATTGGCGGCGGCCATGCAACGAAAAGGGCACGAGGTGCATGTGTTCACCCGTCCCACTTACGGGACCGGGGGCGTATTCTGCCATGATGGCGTCTGGTATCACTATTGCCCGCATAACCTATATCGCAATTTGACCGACGAGATTCAGGAGATGTGCCGGTCATTTGTCTGGCACTTTTTCCGGCACGAGGACACCTTTGGACATTACGACGTCGTTCATGCCCACGACTGGCTGGCCGCGAATGCCATGGTTTGGATCAAGCAAGGCCGACCAGATCATCGGGCGATTTTGACCATGCACTCGACGGAGTACGGCCGTTGCGGCAATCATTTCTGGAACGGCGTCTGTGCGCGCGTCCGCGATCACGAGCGGCATGGCACCTACTGCGCCGACCGGGTAATCGCCGTCAGCGGCGCGCTCAAAGGAGAGTTGATGTGGATGTACAACCTGCCCGACTGGAAGTGCTGGGTGATCTATAACGGCGTTCCGGTCCACAAGTTCGATGGCTGGATCGACGCCGGTGCGGTCAAAAGCCGCTATGGAGTCGGACCGCTTGATCCGTTGGTGTTGTTCAGCGGTCGGCTGAGCGCGCAGAAAGGACCAGACCTGCTACTGGAAGCCGTGCCCGGATTGTTGCGCCATTATCCGAGGACGAGATTCGTCTTCGCAGGAGATGGTTACATGCGCGGGAGTCTGGAACAGCGTGCTCATCAGCTCGGAGTGGCCCATGCCACCCGTTTCCTCGGCTACCACAACGGACAGGCGCTGATTGATCTGTACCGCGCCTGCGATGTAGTGGCGGTACCGAGCCGCAATGAGCCATTCGGAATCACCGTACTCGAAGGTTGGGCGGCGGGCAAACCGGTAATCGCTTCCCTCAACGGAGGACCAAACGAGTTCATCTGGCACAACGTCAATGGTCTCAAGATTTACCCGACCGTCGAGTCGGTTGGGTGGGGATTGGGCACGTTGGCCACGAATTGGGAGTGGGGGCGCTGGATGGGGCACAATGGCCGGGTCGCGGCCGAATCGGCATTTTCTTGGGACAAGATCGCAGCGACCACCGAACAGTGTTACCGCTGCTAAAACATCGAAGCGTAGAACCGAGTGGAAAGAAAGGATGAAACAATGACAACGAAAAGGTATCGCCAAATGGCAAGCACGAGTCGTCTCGCTGCCAAACCTGAGCCGGAGGAAGGCACCGTCGAGTTCAAGCTGGCGGCACCCGACGCGCACTCCGTCTTTGTGGCGGGGAGCTTCAACGGCTGGGACCCGCGGCAAACGCCGCTCCGCAGGGAATCAGGAGGAGTTTGGCGCGTGACGTTGCCTCTGTCGCCTGGCCGCTATGAATACCGGTTTGTCGTGGACGGCCAGTGGCGAGAGGATCCGGCGGCGAAGGAAACGGTTCCCAATCCGCATGGCGGGCGCAATTCGGTACTGACGGCTCGTAGTCGGCCGCAGCCGGCCATGGCTGCCGCAGAATAGCCATCGACCGGTGTCTGCGACGCTTGCAGAACTTCTCAGGGAACCACTGTTCCCTACGGAGGAGGCTTTTCGCCCCACAACGGCGCTGGCGGAGAGAAAGAACCCCTCCGCCTTCAGTTTGTTGACGGAAGACGATCTTGAGCACTTCGTCAAGGGGCGGCACTCCAGCTTGTACAGCAAATTAGGCGCTCACCTGGTGGGCGCCTGGGGTGATGAAGGCGTGTATTTTGCCGTTTGGGCGCCGCAGGCGGCGCAAGTGTTTGTCGTCGGCGACTTCAACGACTGGCAGACCGGAGCGCATCCCTTACGACGCTGGGGTAATTCCGGAATTTGGGAAACGTTTGTCTCCCGGGTTCCACAGGGCGCGTATTATAAGTTTCGGATCGTCTCGGCGTTGAACGGCCAGGTCTTGGAAAAGGCCGACCCGTTAGCATTTCGCGGCGAAGTACCGCCACGGTCGGCATCTATCGTTTGGAATCTCGATTACGCGTGGGGGGATGCCGCGTGGCTGGAGCGGCGTCGCGCCCAGGACTGGCTGGCCCGGGCGATCTCGATTTACGAGGTCCACGCCGGTTCGTGGATGCGGATGCCGGAGGAGAGCAACCGCTGGCTGACCTATCGCGAACTGGCGCCGAAACTGGCCGGTTACGCCCGGGACATGGGATTTACACATGTGGAACTGTTGCCACTGGCCGAGCATCCGTTTTACGGTTCGTGGGGATACCAGCCAACCGGGTTCTTTGCCCCGACCGGCCGCTACGGGACACCGCAAGACTTGATGTATTTCGTGGACTACCTGCATCAGCAAGGTATCGGGGTGATCCTCGACTGGGTTCCACTGCATTTCCCTTACGACGGATTTGGTCTGGCTCGGTTTGACGGCGCCTGCCTGTACGAACATGAAGACCCACGCAACCACCACCATCCCGAATGGCGCAGCGTGCTGTTCGATTATGGACGGCCCGAAGTCCGCAGCTTTTTGCTGAGCAACGCGTTGTTTTGGCTACGTCACTATCACGTGGACGGATTACGGGCGGATGCCGTGTCGTTCATGCTTTACCACGATTATTGCCGCAAGCCGGGGCAGTGGGCTCCCAATCGCAATGGCGGGCGTGAGAATTTGGACGCGGTCTTGTTTCTGCAGCGCTTGCACGAGGAGCTGGCCGCGGAATTTCCTGATGTCCCGACGTGCGCGGAAGAAGCGACGGCTTACCCGAAGGTCTCGGGTCCAACGCGCGAGGGTGGATTGGGGTTCACCTTCAAGTGGGACATGGGCTGGATGCACGACACGCTGGAGTACACGAGCAAACCATTCCACGTACGGCGGAGTTGGTTGAACAAACTCACATTTCGAATGCTCTATGCGTTTACCGAAAATTTCATGTTGCCGCTGTCGCACGACGAGGTGGTGCACTGCAAGCGCTCATTGCTGAACAAGATGCCCGGCAGCGCCTGGGACAAATTCGCCGGGCTGCGCTTGTTGTATGGTTATCTTCACGGTCAGCCAGGTAAGAAACTGTTGTTCATGGGCGGCGAATTTGCCCAACAACGCGAATGGAATCACGATCAGAGTCTTGACTGGCATCTACTTAATGAACCGGGCCATCGCGGCATCCAGCGCTGGGTGCGCGACCTCAATCACGCCTACGCCCAATGGCCGGCGCTGCACGAACTGGACTGTGATCCGGCCGGGTTCGAGTGGGTGGATTGTCAGGATCACACGAACCAGGTGCTCAGCTTCCTGCGCAAAGGGCGCGGCAACAAGCAAGCCGTTCTGGTTGTGTGCCATTTTTTGCCCGGCGTATTGCGTAACTACCGCGTGGGGGTTCCTTGGCCGGATACTTGGCGCGAACTGCTCAACAGCGATGCCCGCGAGTACGGCGGCAGCGGCGCCGGCAACAACGGCGGCGTGAGCACGGAGGATCGTGGCTGGCACGGGCGGCCGCATTCATTGAACCTCACCATCCCGTCACTCGCTGCCTTGTTCTTCGTGTACGAACCGGCGAGCGCGGAACGCAAGGACGTTTCGGTCCCTGCCGAAATCGAGAGTGGAAATGGTAACGGTTCCGCCGGCATTAACTCAAGCTTCAGAGCGCTTACCCGTCCCGCTCCAACGGAGGCTACCCATGGCTGAGGTTTATCACGCACTGGGGTTGAATATGCACCAGCCGCTCGGCAACCTGATTGCACTCCACAACTCGCCGGAGCGCTGGGAGGCCAAACAGATTCTCTGGTGCTACGACCGGCCGACGCGGATGCTCGAAGGTTACGCGGACGTCGCCCGGCTACACATGGATTTCTCTGGCACGCTGCTAAAACAATTGGAAGACCCCGGTGTACGCGAGACGTTTGCCGATGTGGTCAATGTTGCCGACTTCCTCGACCGTTACCGGCGTTCCAACATCGAGTTTCTCGGCACTGGTCTCTACCACCCCGTGTACCCGCTCGTCCCGGCCAGCGACTGGGAAGCGCAAACGGAGTGGTGGCGCGGTCTCGGTCGGCATTTGCTGGGCCGGGACCAATTCCCCGGTTTCTGGCCCCCCGAAATGGGATTCTGCATGGAAATGATTCCGCTGCTGGCGCGGCAGGGTTACCGCTATGTCATCGTGGACTGCTGGTACATCAAGCCAAAACGACCGATGCGTTGGGAAGAGCAGCGTTACCGGCCATACCTCGCCCGGTATGGCGGCGCCGAGATCGTTGTGATCCCACGCGACCGCGAATTATCGAACGCGCAACTCAGCGGCCTCGATCCGGGCTGGTTTCAATACGAGGTGCAGCAGCGCACGAAGCACTGCGACTTCCCGGCGCTGGTGACAACGTGGAGCGATGGCGAAAATGGCGGCTGGTTCCGCACGACATGCGTCGAAGGTGGGTTTTGGGGATTCTTTTACCGGCCATTGCTCGACCGCTATCGCGCCGGCACGCTCGGTTTCACGCCGATTCATATCAGCGAGTTCTTGAACAAATACCCGCCAACTGAGGAGGTTGAGGTCCACCGGGGCGCGTGGAATACCGACCATCATTGGGGCGGCGACTTTACTCAATGGACCGGCTCACTGGCCCAAAAGCGGGGTTGGGACGAAATCCGTAATGCCAGTGCCTACTACCAACAGGTGAAGACGACATTTGACAACAATGGCCATTCCGGCGACCGGGAGGAAATCCGGCAACTGATTTGCCAGGCGTACGATCGCATTCTGACGGCAGAGACGAGCTGTAACTTTTATTGGGGGAGCCGCTGGGTGCATCGTTCGTTCGACGAGCTGGAGCAGGCCTATAATTTACTGGATACTGCGATGGCGAAACTGAAATGATCATTTACAATCTCTTCCCCTTGCTGGCCGGGCCATTTGCGCAATGGGCTCCACACTTCCAGCGCGCCACCGCGATGAGGTTCGACTGGGTATTCATCAACCCGATTCAATATCCGGGCTATTCTGGGAGCATTTACTCGATCTCCGACTATTTCCGGTACAACCCGCTGCTGTTGGATTCGGTCAAAGGGGTGTCGGAAAAAGACCAGGTCCGCCGGATGGTGGCCGATGCGCACGAGCATGGCTTGAAACTGATGATTGACCTCGTTATCAACCACTGCGCGTTTGACGCGCCGTTGACGCGGCAACATCCCGACTGGTTCCGGCACGAGAACGGGCAACTGGCGCATCCGTCCTGCAAACACGGCGACCAGACCGTGGTCTGGGGCGACCTCGTACAGTTCGATCACCGGCACACGCGCGACCGCGAAGGTTTATACCGCTATTGTCTGCAACTGGTGAATCATTTGCTGGAACTCGGCTTTGACGGTTTCCGCTGCGATGCAGCCTATCAGTTGCCGGGTGAGTTTTGGCGGCAGCTCATCAAGGAAGTAAAATCGCGTAATCGGGAGTGCGTGTTCGCCGCCGAGACGTTGGGTTGCACGGCCGATCAGACCAAGGAGACCGCTGCCACCGGCTTCGACTACATCTTCAATAGCGCCAAGTGGTGGGACTTCGAAGAAGCGTGGCTGATCGAGCAGTACGAACTGACTCATATGGTGGTGCCATCGATTGCCTTTCCTGAAAGCCACGATACCGAGCGGCTCGCCACAGAGTTGAACGGCAACGTCGCCGGACTGAAACAGCGCTACTTGTTTGCGGCACTGTTCTCGGCGGGCGTGTTGATGCCGATCGGCTACGAGTTTGGGTTTCGCAAACGGCTGAACGTCGTCAAGACGCGGCCAGCGGATTGGGAAACCACCGACATTGATCTGCGTTCGTTTATCACCGCCGTCAACCACATCAAACGGAAGTATCCGCTGTTTGAAGAAGAATGCCCGACGACAGTGTTGCCGTACCACAACCCGAACATACTGTTGCTTTGGAAAGCCGGCACGCGCGGCCGCTATGAGTCGCTGCTCATTCTTAACAAAGACATTCATTCCCATCAGGAGTTCACAACGGACCATTTCCGTCACTACCTGCAGGCTGGCGCGCCATTGCACGACGTCTCGCCGGAATATCCACTGGATTACATTCCTGAACCTTTTCGCTATTCCCTGCGCCCTGGCCAAGGCTTGGTCTTGGTGACGTCTCGGAATTGAGGAAAAATCATGAGCATCGAATCTATTCCCGAAATCATTGACGGCTTACCGAATATCAGCGGCTGGGAGAAACAAGTCGAGCAAGCCAGGCGGCGAGGCGGTGCGGTCTTCCTCGAACGCACGCCGATGCGCCTGGAGAAAATCCAATCGGCCTTCGCCATTGCCCTGCACATGCATCAACCGCTCATTCTTGGAAATCACGACCTCCAAAGCGCGCCGATGATCGGCAATCTCCAGTTCATGATGGAGAACCAGCACATCCACGGCAACCACGACGCGCCCGTCTTCGCCCATTGCTACACCCGCATCGCCGATTTCATCCGCGAATTGGTTGATGCTGGACGGCAGCCGCGCATGATGCTGGATTACTCCGGCGAACTGCTGTTTGGCCTGCGCCAGATGGGCCGAGGCGACATCCTCGACAACCTCAAGAGCGTCACACTCAACGACCGGTACTGGCCCTGCGTTGAATGGATCGGCACGATGTGGGGCCACGCGGTTGTGCCGTCCACTCCCGTGCCCGATGTTTCGTTGCACGTTGTCGCGTGGCAGCATTACTTTGCGAGCGTTTTCGGTTGGGAGGCTCTCGCTCGCGTGCGCGGGTTCTCGCCGCCTGAAATGCATCTGCCCAATCATCCCGATGTGGCCCACGAATACGTCAAGACCTTGAAAGACGCCGGCTATCGCTGGCTGCTGGTGCAGGAACATTCCGTGGAGGAATCCGACGGCAAAGGTCTTCGCGAGCGTTATTTGCCGCGGCGGCTCGTGGCTCGCAATAGTCGTGGCAAAGAAATCTCGATTACGGCGCTCATCAAAACCCAGGGCTCCGATACGAAGCTTATCGGCCACATGCAACCATACTACGAAGCCAAGGGTCAACAACCTCGCGAGTGTGCCGGCTACCGCGTCCCGCCGTGCGTTACCCAGATCAGCGACGGTGAAAACGGCGGCGTGATGATGAACGAGTTTCCCGATCACTACAAGCGAGTGTTCGGCGAAACTGGCAAGGAAGGCGTGGTCGGCCTCAACGGCACGGAATATCTGGAATTGCTCGACGCTGCCGGAGTGAAGGAAAAGGACTTCGAGCCGATCCAGCCGTTGCATCAGGGCAAGCTTTGGGAGCGCGTGGGCGACAAACCAACACCTGAAAGCGTGGAGCAAGCCATCGCCGAATTGCGCAAGAGCGACCACCGGTTTCAGATGGAAGGCGCGTCGTGGACGAATAATCTGAGCTGGGTGCACGGCTACGAGAATGTGCTCGACCCGATGAACAAACTCAGCGCGAAATTTCATGAGAAGGTGGATGGACGTGCGGTGGACACACGCAGCGCTGTCTACCGCAACGCGCTCTTGCACCTGCTGGTCAGCCAGACCAGTTGTTACCGCTATTGGGGACAGGGTCGTTGGACCGATTACGCCCGCGAATTCTGCCGGCGCGGAATGGACATCTTGAGCCATGACTTGTGAAACCAACTGCACCGAGATGAACCGACGAAATCGTGCGCGCGCCAGGGAGGTCACGAGGCGAAGAACCGCGTTTGGTCATTACTCGGGGGTCTTGAACGGCAGTTGGTATACCGCGCTTTTTATCGCGCTGACGCTCCAAGCCGTCGCTCTCCAGCCGACGCGAGCCGCGATACCGTCCAATTCCGTACTGGATCATAAAATCACTACGGCGGTGGAGGATGAACTGCTTTTCGAGAAAAGCGTATCCCCGAACTTTATAGATGTTACTACCGACAAAGGGATCGTCACGCTGACCGGCACGGTGAACGATATACTGGCCAAAGACCGCGCGGTTAAAATTGCCGAAACAATTCGGGGGGTGCGAGCGGTAGTCAATCGCATTGAAGTCCGGCCCACTGCCAGACCCGACCAAGACATTCGCAAGGGCGTTTTGGCTGTGTTATCTCGTGATCCGGCAACGGAGGGCTATCAGATTGCCGTCTCGGTCACCAACGCGGTGGTCACATTGACCGGCACGGTCGGCTCATGGGCCGAGGTTCGACTCGCAGGGGAGGTGGCGAAGGGCGTCACTGGTGTGAAGGAACTCAGCAACGATTTGAAGATGCACTATGCCGTCGAGCGCCCCGACTCCGCCATCGCCGCCGATGTCAAAGCTCGCCTGCGCTGGGACGTTTGGCTCAATAATGACTCGATCAATGCCATCGTGCAGGATGGAAAGGTAACACTTACCGGCACGGTCGGCAGCGTCCTCGAGAAATCACGTGCCACCGGAGACGCGTGGGTGGATGGGGTGTTTTCGGTAGACGCCACCGAGCTAAACGTTGAGCCTTGGGCGCGGGAGCGGTGGCGACGTCAAAAGAAGTTTTCTCCTACGCCGGATAGCGACATCAAGAAGGCGGTCGCATTAGCCTTTCACTACGATCCACGCGTGGCGGCCTTTTCCCCGGACGTGCGTGTGGAGGACGGGGCAGTCATTCTTTCCGGCGTCGTCGGCGACCTCAAGGCGAAAATCTCCGCTGCCCAGGACGCCCGGGACGTAGTGGGGGTCGTGTCCGTTGACAATTTGCTGAAGGTCCGGCGCAACGCTCTGCCTTCCGATGCGGCAGCCAGTCAGGACCTGAAAGCGGCGTTGCTTTGGGATCCGACTCTGGATGGTACCTCTATCGAAAGCACTGTCATCCACCATGTGGCTTATCTTTCGGGGCTGGTGGATTCCGGGCTGCAAAGGCAGGAAGCGCAAGATCTGGCCGAGCGCACCAAGGGCGTCGTGGAAGTGCACAACCATCTGGAGGTTGAACCGACCTATCCGATTCCTCCGCTCCGGTGGCCGGATTTTGAAGATCGTTACAATTGGCCTTTTGGCTGGTCTCAAATCCCCCCGCCACCACTCAAGAGTGATGCGCAAATCCGCAAGGACATCGAGAAGGCCTTTTTCTGGAGCCCGTTTGTGGACCGTGACGATATTCAACTGAGAGTCCGTGACGGCGTAGCCACTCTCACGGGCACGGTCGAGGGTTGGGTCGCAGTCAAAGAGGCTCAACGCGACGCTTACAAGGGCGGCGCTTCGTTTGTCATCAACCGCCTACACGTCAGGAAAGGCACATGGTTTTAGTGGCGTCTTATGCCGTCAGCCCTGTCAAAAAGCGATGCGGGAATCACGAGGGACGATGGATGAAGACATAAAAGTCTTCGCCACTGTCAGGGCAATCTTGGTGATCTTGGCGGTGGCCGCGCCGACCCGCTGGAAGCGAAGAAAAGAAGAGTCAGACGCTGTGAACAAAATCAGAAAGGAGACGTTGTCATGAACCGCATTATGAGTCTGATGACTGCCATCGCAGTGATGGCCGTCTGGTCCGGTTGCGCCAGCACACCTTCACTACCCCGGGGATTTGTGGCGAACCTGGCAGGTGTCGAGGAAGTGCCGCCGCTGAAAACGACGGCTTATGGAAGAGCCACGTTTCACCGGGACGGCGATCAATTGCGTTACAAGTTGATGGTCTACAACATCCAGGACGTGACCATGGCAAATCTGCACATCGGCCATGTCGGGGAGAATGGAGACCACATCGCCTGGCTTTATCCGCCCCAACCGCCGGAAAAGTTGATCAAGGGCCGGTTCTCTGGATGTTTGATTCAAGGCACCCTCACGGCCGCGGATTTGATCGGGCCGATGAAAGGCCAAACCATTGCTGATTTGGTGCACAAAATGAAGAGCAGAGACATCTACGTCAACGTCCACACGCAGCAATTTCCAGAAGGCGAGATCCGAGGACAAGTCCACCAATGAAAGTGATCGACCAAATTACCGAGTGGCTTGGCAACGAGGCAGACTCGTTGCTCCGGCACCGATGCCAAACCGTTCCGAAAGAACAACTGCATCTGCCTGGACCGGATTGGGTGGATCGAATTTTCGCGCCAATGGACCGCCCCGTTCGTGTGCTGCGCAACATGCAGGCCCTGCTATCGCACGGTCGGCTGGCCGGAACCGGGTATCTCTCCATCCTGCCGGTCGATCAAGGCATCGAGCATGCGGCGGGTGCGTCATTCGCGCCGAACCCGGAGTATTTTGATGGCGAGAACATCGTGCGGCTCGCCATCGAAGGCGGGTGTAACGCGGTCGCTTCGACGCTGGGAGTATTGGGCAGCGTCGCGCGCCGGTACGCACACCAGATCCCATTCATCGCGAAAATCAATCACAACGAGCTGCTCACGTATCCCAATCGGTACGACCAGATTTTGTTCGCCAGCGTGCAGCAAGCCTACGATCTGGGGGCTGTCGCTGTCGGGGCGACGATTTATTTCGGCTCTGAGGAAAGTGGCCGACAGATCGTTGAAATCAGCCAGGCATTTGGGCGGGCGCACGAATTGGGATTGGCCACGGTGCTTTGGTGCTATTTGCGGAATCCGGCGTTCAAGGTTGGCGGCGTGGATCATCACACCAGCGCCGACTTGACGGGGCAGGCGAACCATCTCGGAGCGACCATTGAGGCCGATATCGTCAAGCAGAAGTTGCCTACGCAAAACGGTGGCTACAAGGCGCTCAACTCAGGCAAGCCCAGCTACGGTAAGTATGACGAACGGATGTACACCGAGTTATGCACGGATCATCCGATCGATCTGACCCGGTATCAGGTTGTGAACGGATATTTGGGCCGCATCGGCCTGATCAACTCGGGCGGACCCTCCGGCAAGAACGATCTCGCGGAGGCGGTCCGCACCGCCGTCATCAACAAACGGGCTGGTGGCATGGGTATGATCAGCGGGCGCAAAGCATTTCAGAAGCCAATGGCTGAAGGGATCAAACTGCTCAACGCGGTCCAGGATGTTTACCTCTGCAAAGAAATTACCGTGGCGTGAGCATTCTTTGAGAGGAGATTCAGCATGTTTGGGAAAAGAATTCCACTTTTCAAGTTGTTCGGTTTTCAAGTCCGCATTGATCTGAGCTGGCTGATTATCGCGGTGCTGGTGACCTGGACGCTCGCAGTGGGCTTGTTCCCGCATTACTTCCGGGGTCAGCCACGCGAAACCTATTGGATTATGGGCTCAGTCGCGGCGCTGGGATTGTTTGCCTCGATTGTTTTTCATGAATTTGCCCATTCCCTCGTTGCGCGTCGGTTTGGAATGCAGATGAAGGGCATTACACTCTTCATTTTTGGCGGCGTGGCGGAGATGAGCGACGAGCCCCCCAGCCCGAAGGCCGAGTTCTTCATGGCGATTGCTGGACCCTTGTCGAGCGTAGTGTTGGCGCTGGTATTCTTTGGACTGGGGCTGCTGGGCAAAGCCGCGAGCTGGCCAGTGCCGGTGTACGGCATTTTGGGTTATCTGGCGTGGATCAACGGGATTTTGGTCGCGTTCAATCTCGTGCCCGCCTTCCCGTTGGATGGTGGCCGCGTGGCGCGCTCGATTCTCTGGGGCTGGAAAAAGAACCTTCCCTGGGCCACACGGATCGTGACCGCGCTGGGCTCCGGTTTTGGAATGCTGCTCATCGCCTTGGGCATCTTCTCGTTTTTGTTTGGGGACATGATCGGTGGGATCTGGTGGTTCTTGATCGGCATGTTTCTACGCAATGCCGCCCAAATGTCCTACCAACAGGTCATGATGCGCGAAGCTTTGCAGGGCGAACCGTTACGCCATTTCATGAATCCCAACCCGGTCACGGTTTCGCCCACAACCTCGGTGGAGGATTTCGTCGAGAACTATATCTACCGTTATCACCACAAGCTGTTCCCGGTCGTTACGGACGGCCAGTTGTTGGGGTGCGTTACTTTCAATCAGGTAAAACAGATCCCCAAACAAGAATGGAGCAGGCATCAGGTCAGCGAATTGACCAGGCAGTGTGCCGAGGACAATGCCATCGATGCCGATACGGATGCGGTCAACGCGTTGGCGCGCATGAACCAGGCGCACGTCAGCCGCATGATGGTCGTGGAAGGTCAAAAGCTCGTGGGCGTGGTCTCATTGAAGGACCTGCTTAAATTTCTATCGCTGAAAGTCGAACTGGAAAAGCGCTGACCGGAATCCCAAAACTGTGCGCGTTCATTGTTACCTCTTGGCTCGTAGTCAAAGAGAACCTTGGCTGCCGCACCCTCCTCTCCGAGTTTGACGATTGCCCCCTCTCAGACTCGAGGAACTCCAACCTAATCATATGAAATACCATATCATTTACATCTTACTTTGCGCAGTCGCCGCGCAGGCTGGAAAAGCCGATGCGCCCGTCCGTCCATTACCAAAGCCGGTGGTGACGCACCACGCCATGAAAGTGGAGGGGCGGACGTTGAGTTACACGGCGACTGCCGGTTTCCTGCCTTTGGAAAAACAGGATGGCAAACGGGCGGCTCGGATCTTTTACGTTGCCTACACGAAGGACGATGTGCGGAACGTGGCAGATCGCCCTATCACTTTTGCTTTCAACGGTGGACCCGGTGCTTCTTCTATTTGGCTCCATTTGGGCGCGCTCGGACCCAAACGCGTGGACTTGCCCGGCAACGGAACCGAGTTGCCCGAAGCGCTTCGGCTGGTCGATAATGACCAGACTTGGTTGGACTTTACGGATTTGGTGTTCATTGACCCCATCGGCGCCGGTTACAGCCGTGCGGCAAAAGGAGTCGATCCCAAACAGTTTTATGCGCTCGCGAAAGACATCGACGTCGCGGCGCGGTTCATTCGCCGATATGCGACGCAGTACGAGCGTTGGCTCTCTCCGAAATTTATCGCCGGCGAGAGCTATGGCACAACCCGCGCCGCCGCCCTCGCCAATCGCCTGCAGAATGAGAACGGGATGGACCTTGCCGGCGTCGTACTATTGTCGTCGGCGTTGAATTTTGAGACCTTCTCTTGCGATTATGGCAATGATATTGCCTATGCCTTGGCGTTGCCGTCGTGTTCCTCGGTTGCCAAGTACCACAAGAAAACTGAAGCAGATCTGACAAATGTCGAAAAATGGGCGCTGAGCGATTACCTGGAAGCACTGGCGCGCGGCGACACGCTCTCTCCCGACGAACGAGACCGCATCGCCCACGTCGTCGCATCGATGACCGGTCTCTCGACCGCTTACATCGAGGCCAGCCGGCTGCGCGTTAGTCCGGCGCGGTTCACGAAGGAGTTGTTGCGCAACGAGCGGCGCACACTCGGATTGATGGATGGCCGCGTGGTCGGCGTGGATGTCACGCCACTTGGTGAATATCCGCGTTTCGATCCATCCTTTTTTCTCGTGACCGGCCCATTCGTGGAGGCGGCAAATGACTATTTGCGTCGTGACCTCGAGTTCCAAACGGAGGTCCCGTATGTGTTTTTATCTCGTGAGGTGAACGCGGCCTGGAAGTGGAGCGCGCATGGACAGGGGTATGCCAACACGGCCGATGATCTGGCCGAGGCCATGACGCGGAACGCACACTTTCGGGTGTTTGCTGCCGCCGGGCTCTACGACCTCACCACGCCGTACCTCAGTCAAAGATACACGTTCGATCATCTCGGCCTTGATCCGAGCCGGCGAGGGAATCTGATTTTCAAAACGTACCCGTCCGGCCATCAGATTTATACCGACCCTGCTTCGCGCAAAAAATTACATGACGACGTGGCAAGCTTTGTGAGCGGGACCCTCGCCCAACGCTCGGCGAACTTTTCGGCGCGTCCAGCAGCGACAACGCCATGAACGTGTTGGAGTTCATGGGCCGGGAATAATCACAGGAGAGACAAAGTGCAACATCAGTTAGGTCGCCCCGCATCGTTTAATTCTGGCAATCTGATGGTGCTCGCGCTGGGGTTGGGTTTGCTCGGTGGTATTCTGCTGGATCGCGTGGCCGAGTATGGGCTGGGGTCGTTCCACTCGGATGGGAATTTTCGGTTAATTTCCGAAGCATGGGGCTTGGTGGATCGCTTCTACGTCGATCGATCTGCTGTTAAGCCTCGCCCCATGACCTACGGCGCGATCAGCGGGATGGTGGACGCATTGGGCGACACGGGTCATAGCCGGTTTCTCAGCCCGGCGATGGTCAGGCAAATGCGGAATCTGGAGCGCGGGAAATTTCAGGGAATTGGCGCCGAAATCCGCTTGAGAGAAGGCCACGTGACGATCGTTGCCCCCATGGACGGTTCGCCCGCGCAACAGGCGGGTCTGCGTTCCGGAGATATCATTTTCCGAGTCGATGGCAAGGAGGTCACCGGTCTGCCCCTCGATGAAGTCGCCGCGAAAATTTCCGGTCCTGCAGGTACGTCGGTGACACTGACGATTTTGGAGCACGCCTCGGGGCAGACCCGTGAGGTCACGCTCAAGCGTGCGGCGATTCAAATTCACAACGTTTCCTGGCAACAATTGCCGGACACGCATATCGCGCATCTCCGCATTGCGAGCATCGACAAAGGCGTCACCACCGATCTACGCGAGGCCTTGACGGCGATTCAGAGCAACGACGTGCAGGGCATTATTCTCGATCTACGCGACAATCCCGGCGGGCTCCTCAGCGAAGCCGTTGGCGCCACCAGCCAGTTCCTGAAGACCGGTGATGTCGTGTTGGTCAAGAATGCCCGGGGAAAGGAGAGGGCTATTCACGTACGCCCCGGCGGCGAGGCTACGAAAATCCCGCTGGTCGTACTGGTCAATGCTGGCACGGCCAGCGGCGCGGAAATCATGGCGGGCGCGTTACAGGATTCGCACCGGGCAGAGTTGGTTGGCACGACGACGATCGGCACCGGCACTGTGCTCAGCGAATTCAAACTCTCCGACGGTTCCGCGCTCTTGCTGGCCGTCGAGGAATGGTTGACGCCAGACGGACACGTCATCTGGCACAAGGGGATCAAACCGAATATCGAGGTCGATCTGCCCGCCGATGTGACGCCAATGTTCCCGGCAGCCGAACGAGGGCTGAGTGCCGAACAATTTCGCGCCAGCCACGACACCCAGTTATTTCGCGCGCTGGCTTTGCTCCAGCAGCAGCCAAATTCTGTGTCGGGGCGTTCCAGTCCTCAGTTTGTGAGTCGATAACAGTGGAGGTGTGGGATGCGCCAAATCACGCGAGAAAGTGTGGCTATCATAGCCGTCAGCCTGTTCTGGCCGATAAGCTTGTGGGCTCAACGGGGCATGAACTGGCGCGGCAGCCAGGGGTGGGGAGCCGACGGAGGTTACGGACGTATCTACAACCCACAAACCTTGGTGACCGTCACCGGCAAGGTGGTCGCGGTGGAATATTTCATTCCTAAAACCGGCATGAGCGAAGGGGTACACCTGAAACTTCGGACCGGTTCTGAAACCAATTCCGTCCACCTGGGCCCGGCATGGTACATCGAAAATCAAGACGTCAAGATCAAGCCTCACGATAAGATCGTAGTCAGGGGTTCCCGAGTCCTGTTCGACGGTAAACCGGCAATCATCGCGGCGGAAGTCAAAAAGGGCGACGAAATCCTAAAGCTCCGGGATGAGGACGGTCGACCTGTGTGGGCCGGTTGGCGGCGTGACATGCCGGGCGGCGGGTCGCGCCCATCTCGTTAAAGGGAAGCGCACGTTCTTCGGATAACAGCGCGTGCTCTATCACAAGCGAAATCGTTTTCGGGAAATCAAAAAAGCGGAAGGAGAAAGCCATGAAGATGAAAGGCATCACCGTGCTCGTAGTAACACTAACTCTCTTGCCGATGGGGGTGCTCGCCGAAACCCCGCCTCCACCAGTGCAGGACCCAATGATGGGGCAGGGGATGGGCTCCATGATGGGGGGAAACACCAATGGGCCGGAACATCATCAGGAGATGATGGCCCACCACGAACAAATGGCCAAGCAGATCGAAGAAATGAATCAGAAACTCGATAAGCTGGTGACCAAGATGAACACCGCGGAAGGCAGCGAGAAGATATCCGCCATGGCGGCCGTGATCAACGAACTCGTCGCCGAGCGCCGGCAGATGAACGAGCAGTTCCTGACAATGCACCAGCATTGGATGAACGAGAAAAAGGGAAGGTACATCTTCGTCTCCGATGATGCAGGATAAGAAATAGCGCTGTACGAGGTTTGCCGCCGGTTCTGTGCCCGGCTGGGCGCACAGCCGGCAGAGCATCCGAAATGCGGATCTACACGAGCGAAGTATTTTGCCTGATATACCTGACACTGCTGGGACTGCGCGGCCGGCGAAATCGCCGTCGCTGCTCCATAATTGGATCAGCCTTGCCGGAATCATTCTGGCCGCGTCGAGTTTCTTTGCGGTCGCCTGTCTGATCGCATTGGACTTCTTCCGCGGCTTCAGGAACCCGTACGTCGGGATTCTCACGTATGTTGTCGCGCCGGCCTTTCTGATTGCCGGATTGTTGATGGTTTCCGCCGGCGCGCTTTGGGAACGGCATCGGCGTCGGAAATTTCACCCCGTCACGATTCCGCCTTTTCCCCGGATCGATCTCAATGTACCCCGTCAACGGCACGTGGTGATGGCCGTGATCGCAGTGACGGCGGTGTTTCTATTGTCCACCGCGCTGGGCAGCTACCGAACGTACCAGTTCACCGAGTCCGTGACCTTCTGCGGGAAAACCTGCCACACGATCATGCAGCCCGAGTACACCGCCTATCAGGAATCGCCGCACGCGCGGGTCGCTTGCGTCCAATGTCACATCGGGCCGGGGGCGAGCTGGTTTGTGAAATCCAAACTCTCGGGCGCTTATCAGGTCTACGCCACGCTGGTGGACAAGTATCCCCGTCCGATTCCCACGCCGATTGAGAACCTGCGGCCGGCTCGTGAAACTTGTGAAGAATGTCACTGGCCGCAGAGATTCTTTGGCGAGGTCGAACGGGACTTTCATCACTACCTGCCTGACGAACAGAATTCGCTGTGGACCATCCGCCTGCTCGTAAAAATCGGGGGCGGTGATCCCCGTTTTGGAGCCGTCGGCGGCATTCACTGGCACATGGCCATCGCCAATAAGATTGAGTACATCGCCAGCGACACGGCACGACAGGTCATCCCTTGGGTTCGCCTGACCGACCGGCAAGGGAAAGTGACCGTTTACCAGTCCACCGACAATCCCCTGAAGCCGGAGCAAATCGCCGCGGCCACGCCACGGGTGATGGATTGCATTGACTGCCATAACCGGCCAACACACATCTATCATTCGCCGGTCGATTCGGTCGACCTCGCTTTGTACACGGGCCGGATCAATCAAGCCATCCCGCACATCAAGGAGCAGGCGGTGCAGGCCCTAACGGGGAAATACGCGACGACCGCCGCCGCGGTTCAAGGCATCGCGAAGACACTGACGACGTTCTATGAGTCCAAATATCCCGCATTCGCCAAGACCAACGCGACGCTCATCACCCGGGCAGCCGCCGAAACGCAGCGGATTTATGCGCACAACTTTTTTCCCAGCATGAAGGTCACCTGGCGCGTTTACCCGGATAACATTGGCCACCTGAATTTCCCCGGTTGTTATCGCTGTCACGACGGCAATCACCAGAGCGCCGACGGCAAGACGATTAGCCACGACTGCAAGGCCTGTCACATCATTGTCGCCCAAGGGCCGGAAGGAAAAGTGGCGAGCAACTTGGCCGGCCTGGAATTCAAACATCCGGTGGACATATCCGGCCTGTGGCAGCAGATGAAATGCTCCGATTGCCATGCTGGCAATCTGGTGGAATAAATGCGGGAAGAAACATCAGCGCTCGGGTAGAGCAGTACCGTCCGAAGATCCGCAATTCGAACTGGTGGGATCATGAGTCAACTACAGTGCCCCATCGGTCTCGGCGTGATGGGACAAAGCTCCGCGCTCAACGTCCTTGCGGGCGCAGTTGAACACTACCAGCGTGATTTGGTAAGTCGCTGGTAGGGACGGACCGCTGGGCCGTCCGAACTTCTGAAGACATGTGGCAGGCCCTACCGCCTGGCGGGCTTGGTGGCAGCGCCAAGACGCACCCCATCCCCGGCAGATTTCCTGGCAGTTGGCCCGTTCTGGCCCACTTCGGGAGACAACCCTCTTTGCCGCGCAACGGGTTTCAAATTGGCACCCCAGGTCGTGGCGCAATACGAACTTTTGGGACATTACCGTGCTCAATGGAATCCCGTTCTCCAGATGGGGTGCACAGCTGTTTGTCAGCTTCCCTCTGCCTTATCCGGCTCCTTGCATTGAGCGGTTAACCAAGCGGTCCGACTCCGGGAACAGGTCGTCCAATACCTGTTTCAGCACGTAACTGCACTATTCTCCTCTTCGGTAGCGTTTGCCTGATCGATCGGCCAAGGGTGTGAAACCAACCTCCGCACGCGTTCTGCACTTCGGTAAATCGGACGCAGTTCTTCGCCCAGCGCTTCCTCCAAAGCCTCGATCGTGGTCCACAGCGTATTGCCGATGCGATCTTTGATCAGGTCGCCGATCATCTCCACGGGATTGAGTTCGGGACTATACGGCGGCAGTGCGATCAGGTGCACGCGCGCCGGCACCCGGTGGATGGCGGTCGCTTCGGGGAGATGCCCCAGTTGACCGCACATGCCGGAACATTCCGCGTCGGCGAACTCCGCCTCTGCGAGTAAGTCATCAAGAACTTCCAGGGGACGGCCTTGGTGGGCCGCCACTTTGCCATGACGGGCGTCGCCGCGGACGACTACCACCTTCACCGTCAGGGCACCGATGTTAATTCCGATATGCGACATAGCGACTACTCCCCTGCCACCAACTGTGAACGCCCATTTGGACCAAGGCTGGAATTTTCCGTCTCGCATCATCCTAAGCCTCTTTTGAGGAAAACCTAATTATATCGGCGATTCCCTTGAAGAGCCTGGCGCGTCGTCATATCCCAAGGTGACGGCACACCGACTCCGGATTGCCCAAGCTTGTTCGGATGGAGACCCGCCAGCACGTGTCCGATTTCATGCGCCATGACGTTTACAGTCGTCACGATCAGGCTAGTTCGCTTGTAGCAGCGGCTGACGTCATCAAGCCGCAACTCGCCGGAAATCCTAGCCCTTGTAATGCTGAAAGGCACCAGCCAGGAGGAGCAGTTCCGGATGCGCTGCCTGTAGTTTGGGTAGCACCAGCCGAATCTGGGAACGATACACCGCCAGTTTCTCGGCCAGCGGCTTCAGATTGTCCACCTTGTCCCAGTGGAGCTTGTTCAGATCCAGTACCAGTTGGCTCTTGCTTCGCGCCAGCGAATCGTGGATGCGTTGGCCCAACTTTTCCGCCTCGGCAGCCGACAGGGCACCGCTCAAGCGCAGCCAGACCTGTTTCTTGGCGTGTTGCAGTTCGACCTGAATCGACAAGTCGGGGATCGCGATCTTATCCGGGATTTCTTCCCAGAGGCGGAATTCGCTCCAGCGTTTGGCTGGCATACGGTACGCCGTTCGGACCAACTTGGGATGCTGGAACAGATCGAACTTCAACGTCACCCACGTCCACAGTGCGGCCCCCACCGCGAGCACGGACTGGAACCGCTGGGCCAAGGTGGGACAGCCAAGTTCAATGCAAATCTGCCGCCCCAGGTCCCGGATCCAGCGCCGCACCGTTGCGTTGGGACCGAGCAACCGGCCGGCGAGGAAAATCGGGAGCGCCACGCGCAAATCGGCGGCGTAATGCGCGGCCTTCCGGCGCAGGATCGGGTTCGGTGAATTCCTGAGCGTCTGGTAGCCGAGAAACCGCGATTCGAGGACGCGGAAAATGCTCGGCCCGAGTCGTTGGTAATCCTCGTCAAAACACCACTGCTGCAAGCGCTCGATCTCGGCCGCCGAGAGCGTCGGATGCTTCATCGTCGTGGTAAAGCCGTCCGCGTGGCGGTAGAGCCGGTCGGGATGGTCGATGTACTCTTGGAGCAAGAGGTTGTCGCGCATCACCCGCGCATTGAACGGCGTGCCGGGCACGGGCCCGTAAATTAGGTACTGCCCCAGCGATGGCTTGAGCTTCATCAACCCGTCGAGTTCCTGCGCGATCACCTCGGGCGTCTGGTAATCAAAGCCGAGGATCATCGAGGCCAGAATCGTAATGCCATGCGCGCGAAACTCCGTGAAAATGTCCTCCACAGATCGGCCTTGTTGCTTGGCGTAGCCCGACCGCGTGCCTTCGTAGCCAATCCAGAACCCGTCGATCCCCATTTCAAGGATCTGTTCGACGGTGTACTGGCTGAGCGCCTTGATGCTGGAAAAGGCAAAAACCGAGAGTTGTTTTCCGCTCTTCATCACGCAGTCGCGAAACTCCATTGCCCGTTTCTTGTTGAGCAGAAAATCCTCGTCGATGATCAGGAACACGAGGCTCGGGTCCATGTCGTGATAGCGCTCGGTGAGGTCGAAAATGTCTTTGCCGGTCGGCAGCAGCTTGATGTGCTTGCGCTTAAAAAAATGCGACGTGCAACAGAAATCGCAGCCGTTGGGGCAGCCCAGCCCGGCGAAAATCTTGCCCGTGCCCGACACCTTCCAGCCAAACACTCGTAACCAGCTCACGATCAGCGGCTGCTTGTACGGCATCGGAATTTGCGGCTCGCCCAGCAGCCGCCGCATATACCCGACGCCTTCTTCGCGGCAGATGTAATCGCAGTATGGCGTGAGTTCTTCATCGGTCAGCACCGTGCCGTAGCCGCCGAGGATGATTTTGGTTTGGGGCGCGTGTTCGCGGATCAACTCGACCACGTCCTTGACCTTGTGGAAGATCGCTATCAGGAACGAGATCCCCACGTAGTCGTAACCCTTCTTGAGTTCTTTGATCAACTCGCGCTTCGACGGGTATTGCAGAACGACCGTCGGCGTATCGAGGTTCTCGGCAATGTATTCCAAGGAAAACTGGATGTTCACCGTGCGCGGGCTGAAAATGCCTTGGGCCCGGGTCACCTGGCGGTAAAGCAATTCATAACCAACCGACGTCGCATCCCCGCACTGCGGCCCCAGCGGGCGGCACACGGTGGTCAGCAGGACTTTCTTGTTCACGCGTTACTTCGTCTCCTCCGAATCTTGGTTTACGGCGTACTCGCTCTGGCGTCGAGTTCGTCTTTCCCGATATGACACTTCCGCATTCAACAGTTAGGTTACGCTCGCAGACGAACTGCATGCCATAGGGCAAAACCCTACCATGACCCCAGACAACTGCGGCATGTTCCTTATTCCAGCGCGGCAAGCACGTCGACGAGCGACAATGTGGCGAACGTGGTGGTGCCGTCAGACATGTATGGGTTTTTACATAATACGGGACCCGACAACATCGCCGTTCGTGAGCTTCCAGGGCGATTGCATTTAGAAACCCAAGAGGCTGCGTAGGTAATCGTGATTCCAACCGGCTACTTTTTGTTTGGTGCGGATTCCCCGTTTAATCTTCTGATCCCGCCGCAACAGATTCAGGCACAGG
>Ga0335081_10000639_pt1 | contig 58139 bp, 48 predicted proteins | sample Lox_Sample_35_FD_206713 | JGI IMG/M metagenome (GOLD analysis project Ga0335081, IMG submission 206713) | Soil microbial communities from Loxahatchee National Wildlife Refuge, Florida, United States - Lox_Sample_3.5 | ecosystem: Environmental > Terrestrial > Soil > Wetlands | place: USA...
TTCTACCGCGGCCGCAGCGAGCCCCTGGTGTCGCGCTGGCCGGCGATCTCCATGCTGTTCGCGCACGGCGCGCTCTATCTGCTGCGCACGCCGTTCGGCAGCATGCTGCCCTGGCTGCCGGACAACACGCATCTGTTCGAGAGCGTCTGGCTGACGGTGCTCAGCTTCGAGGGGCTGTTGTTCACCATCGCCATCGCCTTCATTTTGTTGGCGATGGCGAAGGAGCGCACCGAGCACCGCCACAAGACCGCGTCCCTGATCGATCCGCTGACCGGCATCGCCAACCGCCACGCCTTCCTGCAGGACTCCGAGGCGCAGCTCAAGCGTCAGGCGACCGATCCGCGGCCGATCGCGGTGATGCTGCTCGACCTCGATAACTTCAAGGCGATCAACGACCGCTTCGGCCACGCCGTCGGCGACAAGGTGCTGCAGCGGTTCGCCGAAGTCGGCGCCGGCTGCATGCATCGCTTCGACATTTTCGGCCGCCTCGGCGGCGAGGAGTTCGCCGCGATGCTGGTCGATACCTCGCGCGAGCGCGCGCTTGCCGTGGCCGAGCAGATCCGCGCCTCCTTCCTCGCCGCGACTGCCGAGGTCGACGGCAAGCCGGTGGTCGCCACCGTCAGCATCGGGCTTGTCATCAGCTACGACGCCGTGCTCGATCTGTCGGCGCTGTTGGCGCAGGCCGACCACGCGCTCTATCGCGCCAAGGACAACGGCCGCAACCGCGTCGAGATCGCTTCGATCGAGCTCATTCTCGACCGCGTCAAGCGCGCCGCCGCCGCCGCCGATCGCGCGGCCAGCGCCAAGGCGGCGAAGTCGGCGGCGTAAGCACCGCTGCGCTTCAAGAGCGCGGGGCCATCAGTCTCACACGACATCTGGGCGATGGGCCGCGGCCCATGCGCTGTGCGCTGCCCTTCTGATGCGCAGTTTGCGCCGCAGCCTCAGTGCGGTATTGAGTGCGCCTCGCAAGACATAACGAAGGCGCACGAGCAAACCGATGAAGCGCAGCACCGACCGTATCCTCACCACCCATGTCGGCAGCCTGATCCGGCCGCCGGCGCTGCAGGAGTTCTTGCGCGCCAAACAGGCCGGCAAGCCCTACGACACCGCGGCCTACGATAAATGCCTCAAGGAGTCGGTCGCCGAAGTGGTGCGCCAACAGGCCGAGGTCGGCGTCGACATCATCAGCGATGGCGAATTCGGCAAATCGATCAGCTGGTCGCAATATGTGCTGGAGCGGCTGAGCGGCTTTGAGCGCCGGCCCATAAAATCGGGGGCGAACCCGTTCACCCGCGGCGTGGACCGGGAAAAATTCGCCGAATTCTATGCCGAGCTCGACGCCCGCGAGGGCGTCGCCACCACAGTGGAAGCCGTGTGCGTCGGCCCGATCGCCTATACCGGGCAGAAGGAATTGCAGCGCGACATCGATAATTTCAAGGCGGCGCTCAAAGCGGTCAACGTGGTCGAAGCGTTCTTGCCGGTGGCGGCGCCGGCGAGCGTCATCCCCGACCGCAAGAACGAATACTACAAGACCGACGAGGAGCTGATCCGCGCCATCGGCGCGGCGATGCGCACCGAATACCGCATGATCATCGATGCCGGCTTCGTGCTGCAGCTCGACGATGCGCGCGCCGCCGTCACCTTCGACCGCATGGTGCCGCCGGCGAGCTTCGCCGATTACCGCAAGTGGCTCAAGCTCCAGGTCGAGGTGCTCAATGAGGCGATCGCCGGGCTGCCGGCCGAGCGCATCCGCTATCACGTCTGCTGGGGGAGCTGGCCCGGGCCGCACACCACCGACGTGGCGCTCAAAGACATTGTCGATCTCATTCTCGGCATGAATGTCGGCGCCTTCGTCATCGAGGGCGCCAATCCGCGCCACGAGCACGAATGGCACGTGTGGGAGACGGCGAAGCTCCGCCCGGGCCAGGTGCTCATTCCCGGCATCGTCAGCCACGCCACCAACGTGGTCGAGCACCCGGAGCTCATTGCCGAGCGCATCGTGCGGCTCGCGAAACTGGTCGGCCGCGAGAACATCTTGGCCGGCACCGATTGCGGCTTCGCCCAAGGTCCGTTCCACCGCCGCGTCCACCCCAGCATCATGTGGGCGAAGCTCGACGCGCTGGTCAGAGGCGCGCGACTGGCGAGCGCGGAATTGTGGCGCAAAGCGGCGTAGCGTTTATTCCGCCGCCACGGCGTGAACCGGCTGCTCCTCGGCCTGCTCGATCGGGCCGCCGCGCTCCCCGAACAGCCAGGTCTGCAGCCGGTCGAGATAGAGATAGACCACCGGCGTGGTGTAGAGCGTGAGCACTTGGCTGAGTGCCAGCCCGCCGACCATGGCATAGCCGAGCGGTTGGCGCATTTCGGAGCCCGCGCCAGAGCCGATGGCGAGCGGAATGCCGGCCAGCATGGCCGCGCAGGTGGTCATCAGAATCGGCCGGAAGCGCAGCAGGCAGGCTTCGCGGATCGCGGCCTCCGGAGGCAGATGCCGGTCGCGCTCGGCGCCGATGGCGAAGTCGACCAGCATGATGCCGTTCTTCTTGACGATGCCGATCAAGAGAATGATGCCGATGATGCCGATCACCGACAGATCCATGCCGCCCAGTCTCAGGGCCAGCAGGGCGCCGATGCCGGCCGACGGCAGCGTCGACAAAATGGTCAGCGGGTGGATGAAGCTCTCATAGAGGATGCCGAGGATGATGTAGACCACGATCAGCGCGGCGGCGATCAGCGCCGGCTCGCTGCGCAGCGAGGTCTGGAACGCCTGCGCATTGCCCTGGAACGTCGGGATGATGGCGGCGGGCATGTTGATTTCGCGCGAGGCTTGGTTGACCGCGTCGACCGCCTGGCCGAGCGAGACGCCGCGCACCAGGTTGAAGGTGATGGTCACCGCCGGGAACTGGCTCTGATGCGAGATCAGCAGCGGTCCGACGCCGTTTGAGTCGACGTCGACCACCGTCGACAACGGCACCGCGCCGCCGGTCAGCGGCGATTTGACGTAGAGGCGGTCGAGCGCCGACAAGTCCTTCTGCAGATCGGGCAGGATTTCCAGGATGATGAAATAGGTCTTGAGCTGGGTGAAATACTGGGTGATCTGGCGCTGGCCGAAGGCGTCGTTGAGGGTGTCGTCGATCAGCTGCGGCGAGATGCCGAAGCGCGCCGCCTGGTCGCGGTTGATGGTGATCTGCAGCCGCGGCCCGTTCGCCAACAGGTCCGAGGTGACGTCGGCGAGCTGCGGCAGCGTGCGCAGCTTTTCGAGGAGCCGCTGCGACCAGTCGTTCAGCTCTTCGATGTTGGTGTCCTGCAGGGTATATTGGAAGCTGCCGCGCGCGACGCGGGCGCCGACATTGATGTCCTGGGTCGGCTGCAGAAACAGGTTGACGCCCTCGATCTTGGCGAGCTGCGGCCGCAGCCGGTCGATGATCTGCGACGAGTTCAGTTTGCGGTCGTCGCGCGGCTTGAGCACGATGAAATAGCGGGCAGTGTTGGCCGACTGGGCGGTGCCGGCGCTGCCGGTGAACGAGCCAAAGCCCTGCACGTCGGGGTCGCGCAGGATGACGTCGCCGATGTTGTGCATCAGCCGCATCATCTCCTGCGGCGAGGTCTGCTGCGCGGCCTCGGCGAAGCCCTGGATGACGCCGGTGTCCTGAATCGGGAAGAAGCCCTTCGGGATCACGATCGCCATGACGACGGTCAGCGCCATGGTGCCGAAGAACACCGCCAGCGTGACGGGCTGGTGGCGCAGCACGATGTCGAGGGTGCGCCGGTAGAAGCCGAGCATGGCGTTGAAGCCCGCCTCGATCGCGCGATAGACGCGGCCGTGGGTCTCCGGCTCGCGCTTCATGAAGCGCGAGCACATCATCGGCGCCAAGGTCAGCGACACCAGCGCCGAAACCGCGATCGAGGCGGTCACGGTCAGGGCGAATTCGCGGAACAGCCGGCCAATGATGCCGCTCATCAACAACAGCGGAATGAACACCGCGATCAGCGAGAACGAGATCGACAGCACGGTGAACCCGATCTCGCGCGAGCCCTTGAGCGCCGCGGCGAACGGCGGCTCGCCGTGCTCGACGTGGCGATAGATGTTCTCGACCACGACAATGGCGTCGTCGACCACGAAGCCAACCGCGATGGTGAGCGCCATCAGCGACAGGTTATCGAGGCTGAAATGCATCAGATACATCGCCGCGAACGAGCCGGCGAGCGCCAGCGGCACGGTGATGCTGGGAATGAGCGTGGCCCAGAAATTGCGCAGGAACAGCAGGATCACCATCACCACCAGGCAGATGGTGAGGAGAAGCGTGAATTCGACGTCGGCGACCGAAGCGCGGATCGTCACGGTGCGGTCGAGGATGGTCTCGACCTTGACCGCGGGCGGGATGCGCGCGGTGAGGCGCGGCAGCTCGGCCTTCACCTGATCGACCGTGTCGATAACGTTGGCGCCCGGCTGCTTGAACACGGCGAGGATGACGCCGTCCTTGTTGTTCTGATAGGCGGCCACGGTGCGGTCGGCCTGCTCGGACACCGCCTGGCCGACGTCGCGGACCCGGATCGGGGCGCCGTTGCGGTAGGCGAGGACGACGTCGTTGAACTTGGCGGCATCGGTGATCTGGTCGTTGGCGGCGATGGTGAAGGTGATCTTGTCGGAATTGATCACGCCTTTGGCGGCGTTGGTGGTCGACGACACCAGGATGCTGCGGATGTCTTCGAGCGTGAGCCCGCTGGCGGCAAGCCTGGCGGGATCGACCTGAACGCGGATCGAGGGCGCGCGATCGCCGAACACCGACACCTGGGCGACGCCCGAGACCTGTGAAATCTGCTGGGCGAGAAAGACGTTGGCGTATTCGTCGACGGTGATCAGCGGCACAGTGTCGGAATGCACCGAGAGCAGCAGGATCGGCACGTCGGCGGGATTGACCTTCTTGTAGGCCGGCGGCGTGGTCAGCGACTGCGGCAGCGTCTTGCTGGCGACCGTGATCGCCGCCTGTACGTCCTGGGCGGCCGAGTCGATGCTGCGGTCGAGGTCGAACTGGATGACGATGGTGGCGGAGCCGAGCGCGCTGGTCGACGTCATCTGGGTAATGCCGGCGATCTGGCCGAACTGCTGCTCCAGCGGGGCGGCCACCGAAGTCGCCATGGTCTCGGCGCTGGCGCCGCTCCAGGTCGTGGTGATCTGAATGGTCGGGAAGTCGACCTGCGGCAGCGGCGCCACCGGCAGGAACGGAAACGAGACGATGCCGACGAAGGCGAGCGCTGCCATCAGCAGCGTGGTCGCCACCGGGCGGCGGATGAACGGTTCGGAAATGCTCACGACGCTTTGCCCTGCGTCGTCGCAGTCGGCGGCGGGGCGATGGTGACCGGCGCATTGGCCTGCAGCTTGTATTGGCCGTCGGTGACCACCCGCTCACCTTCATTGACGCCGGACGTCACGATGGTGCGATCGCCCGTCGTCACGCCGGTCTCGATCGGACGCGGCTCGACGGTGTTGTCGGGCTTCACGACCCAGGCGAACAGGCCGTGCGGGCCGCGCTGAACGGCAAGCGGCGGAATCACCACGACGTCCTTGCGGGTGCCGACCAACAGCCGGGCATTGACGAATTGACCCGGCCACAGCTTCTCGCCGTCGTTCTTGAACGTCGCCTTGAGGCGGTAGGTCGCGGTCGCAGGATCGATGATGTTGTCGATCGTAAACAGCGTCCCGGTGCCGATCAGGCGAACATTGTCGCGATCGTAGGCCGCGACTTCGACCGCACCGCGTGCCATGGCGGCGCGCACGTCGTCCAGCGTCTGCGCCGGCAGCGTGAACGTCACGTTGATCGGCTCGGTCTGGGTCAGGATCGCGATCGCGGCCTGATCGTTGGCATGCACGATGTTGCCCGGATCGACCATGCGCACGCCCATGCGGCCGTCGTTGGTCGCCACCACGCTGGTGTAATCGAGATTGGTCTGCGCCGTCTCGATGGCCGCGTCGTCGGCGGCGATCGACGCCTTGGTCTGATCGACCTTGGCCTGCTGCAAATCGAGATTTTGCTGGGTTTCGTAGTTCTTCGAGGCCAGCGCCTGGAAGCGGGCCAAATCCTTCAAGGCGGCGATCAGCGCCGCTTCGTCCTGCGCCTTGCGCGCCTTGGCCTGGTCGAGCGCGGCCTGATAGAGCCGCGGATCGATCTTAGCCAGCACGTCGCCGCGTTTGACGCGTTGGCCTTCCTTGAAGAACACATCCTGCAGCTTGCCGTCGACCTGGGCGTGGATGGCGACCGTGAACAGCGCCTGCACCGTCCCGAGTCCGGTCAGATAGACCGGCACGTCCTGCCGCGCGGCGGCGGCGACGCTGACCGGGACGGCGGCGCGGGCCTTCCGCGCGGCATGGGCCGGGTCGGGTCCTTGCGACCAATACCAGTAGAATAGGCCCGAAGCCGCCACTGCGGCCGCAAGGGCGGCGATAAATAAGGCGCGACGGCTCATCCGGCTGAACCGCTCCGGCTCGTCTCCACGGGCTTCCCCTCAGAAGCGCGCGTCCGCGGGTCCGGCGTCGCTTCTATGACCTTGGCTTATACTCTTTACTCTTTAGCGGCGCGAATACCTTTTCCGGAAGGTGAAAACGAATTCACCCTGGCACGCGGAAGCATAAATACTGCGGGGCCGCCCGTAAATTTTGCATAACTTGGCGAGGCGGTACAATCGCGAGTTGCGCCGCGACTGTGGCGCTACGCAGCCGGCGCCACACCGGCTCCCCATCTTTGCGACGGCCGTGGCGAGGGCAAACAGGGGCGGGTTCATCGGCGTTGCCGGATTTGGTAGGTTTAGACCTATTGCTGCGCGAATTCCCGCCCCAAAAGTTCCAGCCGAAGGAGACCGACCATGCTCGACATCACCAAGCGATCCGCTCCGTTCGATACCGCGCGGCTGGACCGGCTGATGGACGAGGCCGGCATCGACGTGCTGCTCGCGACGTCGAAGCACAACGTGCAATACCTGCTCGGCGGTCACCGCGCCTTCTTCTTCGAATCCATGGACGCGATGGGACTGAGCCGCTACCTGCCGGTCGTCGTCTATCGCAAGGGCGCGCCGGAGCAGTCGGGCTTCTTCGGCCACCGCATGGAGGGCTTTCAGAACGAAGTGAAGCCGTTCTGGGTGTCGGAGATCAACACCAAAAGCTCGGGCTCGGTCGACGTCATGGAAAAGGCCGTCGACTATGTGCGCAAGCTAATACCGAAGCCCAAGCGCATCGGCATCGAGGTGGCGTTCCTGCCGGTCGATTCGGCGGCTGCGCTGCGCAAGGCGTTTCCCGACGCCGAATACACCGACGCGCTATTCGTGCTGGAGCGGTTGCGCGCCTGCAAGACGGCGGAAGAGCTTAAGATGCTGCGGCTCGCCTCGGACGCCGTGATCGACTCGATGCAGGCGGTGTTCAACAATTTCGGCCCCGGCGCCACCAAGGCCGAGCTGACGGAGGCGCTGCGCCGCGAAGAGACCATGCGCGGGCTCACCTTCGACTATTGCCTGATCGCGGCGGGATCCAGTCTCAATCGGGCGCCGTCCGATCAGCGTTGGGAGAAGGGCGACGTGCTGTCGCTCGATTCCGGCGGCAACTACCACGGCTATATCGGCGACGTCGCGCGCATGGGGGTGGCCGGCGAGCCGGACGCCGAGCTCGTCGATCTGCTGGCCGAAGTCGAAGCGATCGAGCAGGCCTCGATGCAGCCGATCAAGACCGGCGTGCTCGGCAAGGAAATCTACGCCGCCGCCGATGCCGTGCTGGGCAAATCAAAGCTGCATAATCACATTCACTTCCTCGCCCACGGCATGGGGCTGGTCAGCCACGAAGCGCCGCGGCTGACCAATTCCGGACCGGTGCCGTACGACGCCTATGACGCCGACCGGCCGCTGGAGACCGGCATGGTAGTCTCGGTAGAAACGACGCTGCAGCATCCGCGCCGAGGCTTCATCAAGCTCGAGGATACCGTGGTGGTGCAGCCGAACGGCTTCGAAGTCTACGGCGACCGAATCCGCGGCTGGAACCGGGCAGGGCGCGCCTAAGCTTCCAGGGTCAGCGATGACTGTGCGCGCGCCGCGGCGCGCGCCTGCGCGATCCGATGTGCGAACAGCGCGTCCTCCTCGCGCCGCAGCTTGTGCAAATAGCCGAAGCTGATCAGGCCGACAGAGGCCCACGCGCCGCCGGCGATATAAAGCACCAGCGGCTCGACGGTGGTGACGAGATTCATGATCAGGCAGGTGGCGCCCCAAGCGATCAGGACGATGACGGCTCGCGGCAGGACGTAGGCCATCGATTCGAGCCCCCATGGAAGGAAAGTCGATGGTGCGCGGTCATGGTTAGCGAACGGTAAACTTCGGGCGGTGCGCAGGTGGGCGGGGCCGCGACTACCGGTCGATTTCCCCGAATACGATATCGAGCGAGCCGATGACCGCCGACACGTCCGCGAGCATGTGGCCGCGCGTGAGGAAATCCATGGCCTGCAGGTGCGCGAACGAAGGCGCGCGGATCTTGCATTTGTAGGGCCGATTGGTGCCGTCGGAAACGAGATAGACGCCAAATTCTCCCTTCGGTGCTTCGACGGCGGCGTAGACCTCGCCTTGCGGAACGCGGAAGCCTTCGCTGTAGAGCTTGAAATGCTCGATCGTCGCCTCCATGGAGCGCTTCATGATCGGGCGGCGCGGCGGCACGATTTTCCGGTCCTCGGCGATGACAGGCCCCTGGCCGTCGGCCGCGACGAGCCGCTCCAGGCACTGCTTCATGATACGGACCGATTGGCGCATTTCCTCCATCCGCACGACATAACGGTCGTAACAGTCGCCGTGCTTGCCGATCGGAATGTCGAAGTCGAGCTCGGAATAGCATTCGTAGGGCTGCGCCTTGCGCAGACCCCAGGCCGCGCCGGAGCCGCGCACCATGACGCCGGAAAAGCCGCGCGCCCAGGCTTCGGCGATGTCGATCACGCCTATGCCGACGTTGCGCTGCTTGAAGATGCGGTTGTCGGTGAGGAGGCCCTCGAGGTCGTCGCAAAACTTCAAGAATGGATCGCAGAACGCCCAAATGTCGTCGAGCAGCCTGGGCGGCAAGTCCTGATGAACGCCGCCGACACGAAAGTAATTGGCATGCATGCGGGCGCCCGACGCCCGCTCGTAGAACACCATGAGCTTCTCGCGCTCCTCGAAGCCCCATAGCGGCGGCGTGAGAGCGCCGACGTCGAGAGCCTGGGTCGTCACATTGAGAAGGTGCGATAATAGCCGGCCGATTTCGCAGTAGAGCACGCGGATCAATTGGCCGCGCCGCGGAACGTTCAGTCCGAGAAGCTTCTCCGCAGCCAGCACGAAGGCGTGCTCCTGGTTCATCGGGGCGACGTAATCGAGCCGGTCGAAATAGCCGAGCGCCTGCAGGTAGGTCTTGTGTTCGATGAGCTTTTCGGTGCCGCGGTGCAGCAGGCCGATATGGGGATCGACCCGCTCGACGACTTCGCCGTCGAGTTCCAGCACCAGGCGCAAGACCCCGTGCGCCGCCGGATGTTGCGGTCCGAAATTGATGGTGAAGTTGCGTGCGGCAGCTCCGGCCATGATGGCTCCGATCGCTGCGGAAACGCCGGCCGATGTTGGTCTGTTCCGGAAAATCCCGTGCGCGAAACAACGGCCTTGCCCCGAGAATGGAACTTGCGCCAACACGACTCGAAGCAAGAAACAGCGGCGCCGCGGCGGAACTTGAGGAGAACACAAACGTTTCGGCCGAATAGGGCGACAGGCAGGAGCTTTTCCGATGGCGATTTGTGACGTCTGCGGCAACGACTACGACAAGGCGTTTCGCATCACGCAGGGCGGCAAGACCATGACATTCGACAGCTTTGAATGCGCGATTCATGCCATGGCGCCGCGGTGCGCGCACTGCCAATGCCACGTGATCGGGCACGGGGTTGAAGCCGGCGGCGTCGTGTATTGCTGTGCCCATTGCGCGCAGCACGCCGGCGTCAAGGGTATCAAGGATAGAGCCGCCTGAGGGTCTTCCCGGCATGGCGCACGCAAGGAGCAAAAAGATGCCGTTGAAACGCACGATCGAACGGGCCCGCGCCGATGCGCGCGAGGGCAAATCGCCGTCGACCCAGGCGGGCGAATTTGTCCGCGAGGAAATCGACAAAATACGCCATGGCGAGCACGGCGCTCGCTCGACGCGTCAGGCCATCGCCATCGGGCTCTCCGAAGCGCGCCGCGCCGGCGTGAACCTGCCGCCGCCGAAGCGCGGCAGCGTCACCGACCGTACCCGTAAGAGCGCGCGATATGCCTACGCGGTCGGCCAGAAAAAGCGCAAGGCCCGCCGCCGTCCGCGCGTGTCGCGCGCGGTGTTGCGGGTGCTCAAGCGCGAACGGCGCAGCAGTGCGTCGCGCGCCGCGCTGTCGCGGCACGCAAGGTCGGCGGCCTCGCGGCGGACCGCCGCACAACGCTCGGCGTCTGCGCGCAAGGCGGCGCGCACCAAAGGAGCCGCGGGGCGCTCGGCCGCCGCGCGGAAGGCCGCCCGCACCAGAGCGCGGCGGTAGGTGTCGAAGGAATTGTGAGTCCCCGCGTTCGCTGCGGCGGAACTCGAAAGGCCGTGGAGAGCCTCATGGAACATTATCGTATTGCGGCCGCGAACGGCGGCTGGGCGATCGCCCAGAATGACGGCAAACCGGAAGGCAGTTACGCGACGCGCGAGGGCGCGCTGGAGGCCGTCTATCTGGCGGCATCGAATGACATCAAAAAAGGCTTGGGCATCTCGATCGTCGTCGATCCGCCGCGAGCCGGCGAGGCTGCAATCGGCGGCAAGGCGTCATAGCCGACGATCGGATAGCATCGCCGTGGAAGCTGCAGTTCCTAACGCTCTTCGCGTTCAACCGGCCGAAGCAGCAGAGCGAGTGGAATCATGGCGGCCGCGATGACGGCCAGCGCGAAATAGACGTCGATATAGGACAATAGTTGCGCTTGGCTCTGCACCATTTGCCCGATCAGACCCAGCGCCTGATGCTGCGCATCCGGCGCGGAAGCGCCGGCGGACGCGAAGTGCCGGGTTGCGTGCTGCAGGCTTTCCTGCAATTGCGGCGACGTCGGCACGACGGTGTCGACCAGCCGCGATTGATGAAATTGCGCGCGCTGCGCCAGCATCGTGGTCACCAGGGCCACGCCGATGCTGCCGCCCTCGTTGCGCGCGACGTTGATCAGGGCCGCCGCCTCGTTGGTCTTTTCCGGCGGCAGGCCGGCATATGAGATCGTCGTGATCGGAATGAACAGGAACAGGATCGGCGCACCGACCATTTGCAGGCAGCGCGCCCAGGCAAAGAAATCGAAATCGGAATCCGGCGAGAACGATGTCATGTAGTAAAGCCCGTAGGCTGTGAGCAGCATTCCGAGCGCGATCAGGTATTTCGGCTGAATCTTCCCGGTCAGCCATCCCGCCGCCGGCATCAGGATCAGCATGACGATGCCGCCCGGCATCAGCACCAGGCCGGACAGCGTGGCGCTGTAGTTGAAATTTTCCTGCAAAAGCTGCGGCAGCAGCTGGATGGTGGCGAACACCGTGGCGCCGAGCGCCATCATCGCCACGAAGGACAGGCCGAACTGGCGATGCGTCAACAGGCGGATGTCGACGATGGGCTCGCGCCGCGTCAGCTCCCAGGGCACGAAAATCACCAAGGCGATGAACGACACGGCGGTGAAGAAGACGATGAAATCCGAGGCGAACCAGTCGTCGCGCTGGCCCTTGTCGAGCACGACTTCGAGACAGCCGAGCGACAACGCGACCAGGACGAAGCCGAGCCAATCGACGTGCAATCCCCCTTCGAGAAGCTCGTTACGCTCCTGCTTCAGTTCCTGCGGCTCGACCAGGAGCCATTGCACCAGGAGCAGCGAAGCGACACCGACCGGGACGTTGATGAAGAAGATCCAGTTCCACGACCAGTTATCGGTGATCCAGCCGCCGAGCGCCGGCCCGATCGTCGGCGCTACGACCACGGCGACGCCGTACAGCGCGAACGCCTGCGCGCGCTTGTCGGGTGGAAAGCTGTCGGCGAGGATGGACTGCTCGCTCGGCGCCATGCCGCCGCCGCCGAGGCCCTGCAGGACGCGAAACACGATGAGCAGCGTCAGGTTGGGCGCTAGGCCGCAGAGCAACGAGCTCGCGGTGAACACCGCGACACACAGCATGTAGAAGCGCTTGCGGCCGACCACGCGCGCCAGCCAGCCGCTGACCGGAATAACGACGGCGTTGGCGACCAGGTAGCTGGTAATGACCCAGGTGCTCTCGTCGACGCCCGCCGCCATGCTGCCGGCGATGTAACGCAGCGCGACGTTGGCGATCGAGGTGTCGAGCACCAGCATGAACGTCGCGATCGAGACGACGATCGCAATCAGCCACGGATTTCGCTCGCCGGCCGCCGAGCAAGTGCCATCGAAGACTTCAGGCCCTGCGGTCACCGCACCCTCACCGTCGGCTCGACCGACATGCCGGGGCCGATGAATACGTCGGGTGGCGAATCGAAGACGATCTTGACGGGGACGCGCTGCACCACCTTGACGTAATTGCCGGTGGCATTTTCCGCGGGCAGCAGGCTGAACACGCTGCCGCTGCCCGACTGCAGACTTTGCACGTGGCCGCGGAACGTCCGGCCCGGATAGGCGTCGATGCTGATGTCGACCGGCTGTCCCGGCCGCATATGGGTCAACTCGGTCTCCTTGAAGTTCGCGGTGACCCACATCGTGCCCGGCACGAACATCATCAGCGCCTGGCCGGGCTGGGCGTAATTGCCCTTGGCGACGGAAATCTTGGTCGCCCGGCCGGCCACCGGAGCGGTGATCTCGGTCCGCGCCAGATTGATCTCGGCCTGGCTGTCAACGGCGCGGGCCTGGTCGAGCTGCCCGATCGCGGTGTCGCGTTGGCTGCGCAGCACCGCGATCTGCTTCTCGGCGGCCACTTCGTTGGCCTGCGCCGCCGCGAGCGACGATTGCGCCTGCCGAAGATTCGAGGCGGTCTGTTGCGCGGTCTGCTGTGTGCCGGCCTGCTTGGCGAGAAGATCCTGGGCGCGCGCATTCTCTTGCTGGGCAAAAGTGAGCGCGGCCTGGGCCTGGGTCACTTGGTACTTTGCTTGCTCGATCCGCGCGTTCTGGGCGTCGATCTGATCGGCCAGATTGGTGACGGTCGCCGCCGCCTGTTCGACTTGCGCCTTGGCCTGCGCCAGCGCCGTACGATAGTCGCGGTCGTCGATTTTCAGGAGCAGGGCGCCGGCTTCCACCTCCTGGTTGTCGGTAACCGCCAACTCGGTCACGGTGCCGCTGACCTGCGATGAGATGGTGGCGATGCGGGCGTCGATGAAAGCGTCGTCGGTGGACTCGAAATGCCGTGCGTGCAGCCACCACGCCAGGCCGGCGACGATCAGCACCGCAGCCAGGATCGCGGCCCCGGCCGCCGCCAGCGGATGCGCGCGAAGCGTGTCCACGCGGAGCTTTTCTTTGATTGTTCATCGCGGGATTGCTCTTGATCTTCCGTCCGCACAGGCTTCCGCGGCCCCTCGCCGCGCTCCGAGCGCTCGACCGGCCTATCGCCACGCGGCGTCGGTCCGCGCCGTTCGGGCCGCTGGTCGTCGACGGTTTCGATTTCGGAATCGCGGGCGATTGCCACCGCATATCTCCCTATCGGGTACGTGGATCAGAACCGGACTCCAACGGCCAACGTTCCATCGAGGAGGTCGCTCCAAGGCGAGTTGGAACCGGTCGGCGGCGGGAGGCCCGGTCCGGCCGCGTCACGGAACTTGCGCAATCATGCGGCGTTGAATTGTGCGCACGGGCGGAGCTTTCTTGGAGCCTGCCGTGCCATACGCACTTTCTGTCATTCCCCCTCGCGGACAAGCACCCGCGCCGCTTGCTGCTTGGTCCGGTGCTTCGTTTTCAGGCCGCGCCACGAAGGGCTCCGCGCTGCGCTGTATTCTTGTCAATGGCGCGCAGCTTAAAACCGACACGAACTGCACAGCCTGCGGCGAACGGATCGGCGGCAGTTACGTTCGACAAATCGGCGCCAGGAGGATTTTCTGCGGTTTCGGTTGCTATCAAGACTTCGTCGGCGGCCATAGTCCGCAGGCGCGCGGGCCGGGCTGGCAGGGTCATGCCGTCCGCACCCGCTCAGCAATGTGCGAGGTGCCGGAAGGCTGATTTTTGAGCCGTGCATCGGCGTCGCCGTGAAACAAAACAAAACGCAGGCTGTTCTCGTCAGGGGGCGTTGAATACAAGGAGGAGACGAACCCCCGATGTGCGACTACAGTCTTACGAATATCCGATCGCGACCGGCGCAGGTCGGCGACACGCTCATCACGCGCAACTTCGGAACGGGAACGCGCGGGTTTTGCGCGCCGGATGCCAGCGACGTGGCGGTATGCGTCTTGCCGGGCACCGAGCTGGCGTTCTCTGCCGACGTCAAATGCGATGCGGTCGGCCTGTTGCCGTGGCGGGGCAGGGTGATCGCCCACAGGACGGCGATCTTTCGCCAGGTCAACAAGGAAAAGCCGGCCGCCCATCACGATGCGCTGGAATTTCCACACGGCCGGGTCGTGCTGCTGACGCTGCTGCGCGAAGGACAACGGGCAACGGTGCTGCAACTGCCGGCCAAGCCGAGGTCGCCCGAAGAGGCGGCGCTTCAGGCTCGCGTGGCTCACGTCGGCTGAGGTCCGCCCGAACGGTCCGCCGGCAAACAAGGCGCCCTGCAGCAGGTGCCGATTTTGACTGCCGGCGGGGCGGAAGTCCCGGCCACGCCGTCGGAGCTTTCTTTTTCGGTCTGTTTGAAAAGGCGCTGCTGGTATTCACTCCAGCCGCGGCATATCTTGCGTCGTGACGAATTGATTGCGCTTGCACTCCATCCCCGTTGACTGCCGCCGTCAGCGCCGAAGCGGCGTGTCCTCTCGGAACCTGGAAGTATCATGAGCGATCTGACGCCTACGCCGGTGCGCCCGATCACGGCGCGGGCGCTGTTGCTCGGCGACCGGATCGTGACCGCCGGTCTCGAGCGCAAGGATGTGCTGTCGACGGTGCCGCTGGCGTTTCGCGCCGGCGAGAATGGCATCGTCGCGCTGTTCCGCTACGGCGTCGCCGTCCTGATCGGCATGTCGCCGTTGGAGGAGGAAGAGGTTGTCGACCGTTTGGCCGGCCGGATCGTTGCGCCGATGACGGTCCGCGAAGAAGAGTGGGCGCAGATCGAGGCCGCTCCCGACAAGGACGACCAGATAACGCCGTCCGGCGTCATTGTGGTCAAGACGCTGACCCCCGAGCATACGCTGTTGATCGCGGATGCGCTCGCCACCAACCTCATTCTGGCGCACGACGAAAAGAACGTCGCCGCGGTGTTCGATGTGATCGAACCCATCGCCAGGGAGTTGGCCGAGCACGGGCGCACGCCCGGCGGCCGCCGCGCCATCCTCAAGCACGTCGGCAACGCCTTGCTGGTTCAGCAACGTGTCTCGGGTCTGGTCGCGGTGGCCGAAAAGCCGGACGTGCTTTGGGAGCGGCCCGCTCTGGAGCGGTTCTATGCGCGGCTGGAAGACGAATATGAGCTCAAAGAGCGCGCCAACGTCTTGACCCGCAAACTCACCGTCATCTCCGACTCGGCAAAAGCATTTGCCGACATTTTGGATACCGAGCGGTCGGCCAGGCTGGAGCTGATCATCGTCGTCCTCATCGCCGTGGAAATCGTGATCGGCGGACTTCAGCTGCTGCACTATTAGTGCGGTGGCCAATTGGAAGCCGAGCTCGAGGCGCGCTCCAGAAGCCGCATGCCAATGTGCCACACCGGTCAGGGTAGGGGTCGCTGCCGCGATGCTTCGACGAATTGACGCAGATCAACCGGCGCGACCGGCAAATGCGATAGTGAAAAATCCAGGTTGAGACAATGAATGGGAGCTGTCCACGAACTACCAGAACAAGGACCTGGACCGCGTCGAACCTTTGACGTCTCCGACGACGCGCTGGAGGCTGCCGCGGGCGCGGATTGGGCGATAGCTACCGCGTGCTGTTTCACGAACTATATTTCCGGCTCCTGCAAACCAGACTGATCGCAGCCGAATCCGCGACACCATAATAGAGCGAGGCGGTGAAGTTTGGCTCCCCGGGCCGGATTCGAACCAGCGACCAACCGGTTAACAGGGAGTGCCGGCACCGTTGCGTGGTGTTTCTCACCGGTGCATCCCGTTGCACAAAATGCCGTAATTGCTTGCCTTATGTGTTGCGCGCTGTAACATTGCGTTGCATGGGGCAACATCTAATAACGCGCAATTTGTTGCCCCGACGTTGCCCCAACCGGGAAAATGAAAATGCCAAAGCGAGACCTCACCGACCGAACGATAAGAGCGTTGAAGGCGGCGCCCGATGGCAGCCGCTACGAGGTCATGGATTCCCAAGTGCCCGGGCTGGCAGTTCGCGTCAGCGCCAGCGGACAACGCAGCTTTGTCCTGATTACCCGCTTCCCCGGCCACAAGCATCCGACCCGCCGGGCGCTCGGCGAGTACATGCCGCTGAACGAGCGAGCGGAGCGCCGCCGTTACGCGGCGTTGCCCGAGGCGGATCGCAAGAAGCTCACCTTCGGCGAATACCTGCTCCGAACGTTCGGCCCCACGACGCTCATCGGCGCCCGCGAGAAGGCTCGGCAATGGAAGGCGATGGTCCGATCTCACATAGACCCGCAGGCGCAAGAGGAGCGCCAGCGGCAAGCCGAACTGCGCCAGCAAGCGAACACATTTGCGAAGGTCGCCGAGGATTTCATCAAGGAGAAGCTGCCCGGCGAGCGAAAGGGCAGGGAGGTCGAGCGAGACATCAGGCGCGAGTTCATCCCGGCATGGGGCAAGCGCCCGATCGCCGAACTGACGCCGCAGGACGTCCGCGAGGTCGTGAAGGCGGCCAAGGACCGCGGTGCGCCATATCAGGCGCACAACCTCCTCACCACCGCGCGCCGCCTGTTTTCGTGGGCCATCGACCAACACGTCTACGGCCTCGAAACCTCACCATGCGACCGGCTGAAGCCGAAGGCGATCATCGGCAAAAAGGTTTTCCGCAAGCGCATCCTTGACGACGACGAGCTCCGCGCGTTTTGGCGTGCGACGCGGCGGCTCGGCTATCCCTACGGCCCGCTATTCAGACTCCTCGCGCTCACCGGCCAACGCAAGAGCGAGGTCGCCGAGGCGCGATGGTCGGAAATCGACCTGCCGCGGAAGCTGTGGACGATTCCGGCCGAGCGCATGAAGGCCGACGCCGCCCATGTCGTGCCGCTGTCGGATGATGCTGTCGCCATCCTCGAAACGCTGCCGCGGTTCAGGAAGGGCGACCACGTTTTCAGCACCACGTTCGGCGTGAAGCCGGTCAACGGTTTTTCGAAAGCGAAGCAACGTCTCGACACGCGGATGCTTTATAGTTGGCGCGCACTGGCGCGCGCGCGCGACAACAATGATCGCCGGAAAGCTCAGATCGAGTCGTTCGTCATTCACGACATACGGCGCACGGTGCGCACCGGGCTGTCGGCGCTGCCCGTGCCCGATCTAATCCGCGAACTTGTGATCGCGCACACCAAGCCTGGGCTGCACAAGGTTTATGACCAGTTCTCCCATGAACCGGAGAAGCGCCGCGCACTCGAGCTGTGGGCCGCGCGGCTGCGGTCGATTGTGACGCCACAAACGGCAGAAGTTATCGAGCTCGCGGCGGCGCGGGGCTGACATGGACGGCGACGGGTTCGAGGTCGACGGCCCCCGCATTGAGTGGGAGCGAACCGGAGATCCGCGCTGGGTGTGGCGCGCGGTGCGCCATTGCATCCATCATCGCGAGCCGTTGCCGGATTGGGCGCTGAATTACTTGGGCCGATGCGCTGAGGCTATCGAAAACATCAAAGGCGATTATGGACGCGGGCTTCACCGCGCGCTTGAGTTTTCCCCGAAGTCCGGCCGCAAGCGCAAGAACGAGATCGATCTGACGACCGAGCAATTCGCGATAGCCTTCACCAAGGCGATCTTGAAAGGGGACAGCGCCGACAAGGCGCGAGCCGAAGCCTCGGGGCAGGTCGACGGCCCCAAAGGCAAGGATGATAAAGATTTGACGAAGCGGCTTCGGGAATTTTTCGACCTCCGGGCTCTGCCGAAAAGAAGCGAGCAATGGCGATGGAAGCTGATCGTCTCGACGTGGTTGCTGAATCACCCGCACTATGTGGAGCGATACCCGGACCTGCCCCGAAAGTTTGATTTTCGATAAGTCGCGAGATTCCCCCCTCTGACAGCTCGGCAATAGGAAGCACGGTGCAACCTCACGCAACGTGAGGTGACACCATGTTAATCGATTACGAGGGCTTGCGACGCAAGGGCATCACTTTTAGCCGCATCCATCTGTGGCGCTTGGTTCGGGCCGGGCGTTTTCCCGCGCCCATCAAGCCCAGCGGCGACCCCAACGGCCGCAATGCATGGGACGAAGCGGAAATCGACCAACACATCGCCGATCGCAAAGCCGAGCGTAGCGGCGGGCAGGCGGCTTGATCCGAAACAAACGACCCGCAGCACGGGGCACGAGCTGCGGGCCGAAGACAAGCGACGAAATGCCGGTGAGCAGATTCGTCTTGTCGCCCAATACCGCCCCCGCGTTCACGACGCAAGACCGGCCGATCCGCGCCGACATCGTCGGCGACGATCATTGCACCGCGCTCGGTATTACCGCGCACGGTGCGGCGCCGGTGCTGAAACTGTGCCGGCTGCTGGTGGCGGCCGGCGTACCCGCCGGCACGCCGCTCTATGCCTACCGCGGCCGCGTTCTTTGCCTCACCGTGCGAACCATCCGCGAAGGCGCCACGCTGACGGTGGATGAAACCTGCTCCGCTTTCGCCAAATGGAAGGCCTTTCCTTATGCGGCGGTGTCGCCGCCCGTGCGTGTTTCGGGCAAGGCCGCTACCACCCTAGCCGGGGCGGCATGAAGCGCAGCGGCCGACATCGCCGGCAATGGTTCGGGCGCTTTCGGCCGGCAGGCAGCCCGGCCGCCTTTATCGAGCAAACCGAGGATGGCCGCGGCTGGCGGATCATCGTCGGCAACCGTGAGATCGCGGTCGTCGCGTCGAGCACGGTCGCCGTCGAGCTGGTTGATCGGCTGGACGCCGCAGACCGGAAATGAGACCGCCAGGTGCGCACGCGCGGCAACGGGACAAACGGGCGCGGTGGCCGCACTGACCACGTGCAGGTCAACGCCTGGCGCCGCGGTGACGTGCTGGCGATCGCCACCCTGCGGTTCGGCGGGCGGCAATTACCTAACAGCGACTTCGGCCGACGTTTTCTGCGCGTCCTAGTCGCCCTGAAATTCCCACATGAGGACATGGACGCGATCGCGCCATGGTGGCGCGACGCCGACCTGGTCGCCGCGAAGCGCATACTGGATCCCGACCGGGTCGGCGCCGCGATCGAATTCGAATTTGCGGAATTGAAGGAGCTTGCCCGCCAAGGCTACAGCGTTCGCCACGTCGCGCCATTCGACGCCCCGCCGTGGCAGGTCCGCGAATTCTGGGACAAGCACAGGCGCGAGCGCGAGCGAATCAGGAAGCAACGCGAGCGGGCGGCTCGCCCGCCGAACAAGCAGGAGGCACAAATGGACGACACACTGAAACCGAGAACCAAGCTGGTCCGCGACGCGCTGACCGATCAATGGCAGTGCGCGCGCCAGATCGAGGGCCGCGTCGCGCGCCAGTTCAAGCTCGACAAGGCCTCCCTCAACGTCGCCGTCGGCCGCGAACTGAAATTGCTGGTCAAGCGCGGCGTGGCTGAGCGCAAGCTCGAACCGGGCCCCACTGGTCGCACGGCTCTGTTCGTGCGCCGCGCGAAGCCCCGCGCTCACGTGAGCGGACAAGCGTCTGTTATGCACAACACGTTGTAGACAACAGCGTCGCGTCCGCACACGTGGCGACCCGCATGGCTATTGCGTTTCCGCAACGTCGACGCGACGCGATCGGGCCTGTCCACTTATATTCTTACTACCAGGAGCGGACACCGTGCGCGGGACCGGGCCGGCGAGCTCAAGCGAGCGCGCCCGGCCCATGGCGCGACGCGCGCCTGACGACGCTCGCACCGAGCCGTACCGCACGCCACATGCCCGCACCTCGCAGAACGCGCCGTGATACAGCGGACAGCCTCACGTCAGCGCCAAACCCTCTTCTCCCCATTGCGCGGGGCGATATTGAAATTTGTCCCCGCCGCACCGCAGCCGCCGGCAACGCGCCGCCATCAAGCCGCCAACCGTCCGCCAACGTGCCGGCAACCGCGAACCCATAGGACCGGTGACCAAGCAGCCGTGCAATCCGCGGAACGGCTCTTTGACGTTGGTGCTCGTCACGGGACGACAACCGGCCGGCAGTGATGTGGACGCGGTTGCGGCTCGTTGTAGATAACGGACGGCGAGGGGCTGCTGTTGAGGGATACTGTGACGACGGGCCGTGCGTCGCTTAGTCCGCCTGAGTATCTAGCTGTGATGCTCGTTGAGATATTCGATCAGCATGGAAAACGTGGTGGAGCTCATGAGGGCGACAACTGCCGCGATTGCGCCAGATCCGACAGTCAGACCAAGGGCGTTGAAAATGGCGTCAGCCGACAGCTTGCTCTTATCGATGATCCGTGCCTTTGCGAGCAAACATACAAGAGCGACAACCGTCGCGAGGATACAACCTAAGACCATTTTGCCCTTATATTCACCCACGCTTGGGTCATAAAACCAAAAATATTCCGCCAAATCATTATACCAATCAGCATTCGTAAAGAGGACGTCGATCACGACGTAAGAGAACAACACCAGGATTGTCGATGCATAGGCGGACAGTATTATCGGCTCGTTGATTTTCTGCTCGAAGGCGCGATTCGCAAGATTGAGAAGCGTCGACATAACGATTGCGAAGCCTCCGGCGATGGCAGTGAAGGTCGTATGCAGGCCGTGCTGTGCCCCGGACGAGGAGAGGATTTGGTCCGGCGACTCTCCGCGCACTGCAAAAACGAGTGCTGCGATCAGAAACAGAGCGAAAGCGCGAGCGCTCACGCCGTCATCGGGCTTAAAGGTGTCCACACGAATTGATCTCAAGGGCGTCGTCCAACATCGAAGCAGAATAAATGCACGCCGGGCAACCCAAAGGATCTCGTTCTCCAGGGGAACCCCGCTCGGACTGGAGGGATCTCCGGGGGTTTGAGCCTCCGCGGAATTCGACCGCCGAAATAGCATCCCGATCGCCCGCGGATAGCGCGCCAGAACGACGCCGAATTGTGCGGATCGACGGGCGATCCAAAGTTGCTTTGCGCGTGAAGGCGAAGCTCGCCAGCTACGACGCACGGCTCGGCCCCGCCGCTGACGCTGTCGAACTGGCGGCCCGTCTAAAAGCTGCCGAACTCGCCGCTGTCGCTGACGATCTCCGTGCCGCGCGGCTGCGGGGTGAACCTGTGGATGTGAACGCGTTGACCAAGGCGCAGGGCTACGCCGATCGCGCCGAGCGCGCACTCGGCATCGATCGCAAGCCCGAGCCGAAAGGGCCGAGCCTGGCCGATTATATCGCGCGCAAAGCAGGCGAGGCAGAACCGGAGGTCACCGCGTGAACATCGTCTCTGCGCTCGACGATGGCAACTTGTTCGGCGGCGCGCTCCGCGATCCGGCAACCTGGGCGACGTGGCGCGTCTTTCTGACGACGCTGTTCGGCCTGCCGATGACGCCTGGACAGATCGAGATTTATCGCCGCTGCACAGGACGTGTGGCGCCACCGAGTGCGCCATTTTCTGAGGCTTGGCTCATTTGCGGACGCCGCGCCGGCAAGAGCTTTGTGTTGGCGATCGTGGCCGTGTTTCTCGCGTGCTTCCGCGATTATGCAGCGTATCTCGCGCCAGGCGAGCACGCGACGATCATGGTGATCGCGACCGACCGCAAGCAGGCGCGTGTGATCTTCCGCTATGTGCACGGTTTGCTCTCGCTCCCTATACTCGCGCCGTTGATCGAGCGCGAGACTGCCGAGAGCATCGATCTACGAAACCGGGTGACCATCGAAATTGCGGTGGCGTCTTATCGAACAACGCGTGGATACACGCTCGCCGCGGTTCTAGCCGATGAAATTAGTTTTTGGCGCAGCGATGACGCGGCGGAGCCGGATTATGCAATCCTCGACGCCTTGCGTCCCGGCCTTGGAACGCTGCCGGGTGCGATGTTGTTGTGCGCGTCGTCGCCCTATGCGCAGTCGGGCGCTTTATACGATGCATTCCGCCGCTATCGCGGCCGCGACGACGCTCCGGTGCTAATCTGGCACGCGTCGACGCGCACGATGAATCCCACATTTCCACAGTCGACTATCGACGCCGCGATGGAGCGCGACCCCGCGAGTGCCGCGGCGGAATACATGGCCGAGTTTAGGACCGACGTGCTGGCGTTCGTGGCGCGTGAGGCGGTTGAGGCTTGCGTTAGCCATGGGGTGTTCGAGCGAGCGCCCGTCGCCGATGTCCGATATTTCGGCTTTCTCGATCCTAGCGGCGGTTCCTCGGATTCGATGACGATGGCAATCGCCCATGTAGAACAGGGCGTTGCAGTTCTCGATCTTGTGCGCGAGATCAGGCCACCATTCTCCCCTGAATCGGTCGTAGCCGAATTTTCTGGTGTGCTGAAAGGCTACGGCGTCGGCACGGTCCGCTCAGATAGATACGGTGGAGAGTGGCCACGCGAGCGTCTCAAAGTTCATGGGATCGAGTGCCTGCCAGCAGGCAAGCCAAAATCCGAAATTTATCTGGCGCTACTTCCAGCGATCAATTCCAGGCGCTGCGATCTTCTCGACAACGCGCGCCTAATTTCCCAACTTTGTGGTCTCGAACGTCGCGTTGCTCGCGGGGGTCGCGATAGTATCGACCACCGGCCTGGCGCTTTCGATGACGTCGTCAATGCCTGCGCTGGCGCGCTGCTACTTGCGCTCGATCAAGCCACGTATACCCCGAAATTTTGTTCCCCGATCCTGTTCACGAGCGGGCCTTCCAGCTTTCGGATGTTCGGCACCGCGCCGTTTGTCGGCGTCAGTCCTTGAACCGGTTTTGGCCTGTCGTTTAAGGTGAGCAATCAATTGGCTGCACCGGCCAAGGGCGGATGCCGGAGTGATCGGATGGTACTGGCACGAAGGGCGCCGGCATCCTACCTATCCGCCATGACTCGTTTGGCTGCCGAGTGGCGAAACTATTGCATTTATTCCGGGCAACATTTGTCGGACGCTGCTCTCACCAATGAGCACGTCGTCCCCAAGGCACTGGGCGGCAACCGATCCACCATTATCCGCGCCTCTTGCGAGCTAAACTCAAGATTCGGGTCGACGATTGACGGGCCGATTGCCCGTGACGCTATGGTGCAATTCGGGCGTCGCGATGCAAATGCGCAGGGGCATAGCCGCAAGATGCCTGTCGCCACTATTGAGGGAGCAAGAGTATGGAAACGGGGCGACCCGTGGGGTGAAGGCGAGACGCGTTATCGATTGAAAATCGAGAAAAGTGGTCCACCCAAGGTATTTGACGCCAAGAGCCGAACGTTCGTGTCACCGAACGTTCTATCCGACACGGGCTTTATCGTGCCAAATTGGAAGATCGATCACGTTGCAAGGCTAAGGTTCACAGTCAAAACGCTTCTCGGCATTGGTTGGAAGCTTTTTCACTCCGATCTGCTCGCGGCAGTCGATGTGGTGGATCAACTTCGCGCATTGTTGACAGCAAACTTTACGCTGTTGCCTGAACGTGGCGAATGCAACATCGGATATACCAACCCGTTTCTGATCAAGCCCGAACATCGCGACGCCCATCCGCTTAAGAAGATCGAGCCCGCGCTGATCCGTAAAGGTCTGACCACGATCCTGATACGCGAATACGATCAGACGCTTGAATGGTCGATTGCTTGTCTGGGATATCTAGTTGGCAGCGTGTGGGTGCCGCTTCGGGGGCCGCTGTTGCGAGGTGTCGTGCAACCGAGAGGCGGATTGCTTCTTGTAATTGGGCGGGATCGCTTGGAGCAGGAGCTTGTGGGCCCAATCGAATGAGCAGACGAATATCCCGATAAGGCCATGACCAATGTTCGGTTCCTGCTCGATGTTGGATTAATACCGGACGAAGGGACGACGAAAAACGTTAGAGATTAGACGGCGTCGTGCTCCCACAGCGAGGCAGTTCATGACCCTTTAGCGCGCGGAAAATTCAAACACCGAAACAATAATCCGTTTCGAGCTAGAGGCTCGCCGCAAGCTCGTGGATCGCACAGGAAGAAGACCCAGTCGATTTCAGTGGTGGCATGATCTTGGCGAAATCAGCAAATTGTCGCCCGGCATGTTGCCCCAAGGCGTTTTTTGATGCGTTACCGGTCGTCGCGTATAACCTCTAAGTATCTGATTTGGTTTGGCTCCCCGGGCCGGATTCGAACCAGCGACCAACCGGTTAACAGTTACGTTGCAGTTCTCGGTTGCGCCGGCGCCACCACGCTGCGCAAGCCCTTGTTGCCACGAACTCACCATCTTGCAGTCACGTTGGCATCATACCTTATCGAGCGCTCGGGTTGTACGTCGGAAGGGCGTAGACTATAATTTGCACCATCTGATGTGCGAGCGGCCATCCCTCGCCTTAGTCGGCGAGCAGCTTGGACCTAGGGGGGCGCTATGGCGCAGGCGCACGAGCTCGGCGACAGGGCTGATGCTTCGTCGATTGTTGCGCATCGAGCCGCGGAGTCCGCGGTAGTTGGCCGGCCACGTATCTTCATCCTCAGCGACGTACGACTCTATCGGGAAGGGATGTCGTTGTTGCTCGGACAGGTCGGCGCCCTAGACCTCGTCGGCGCCGACGCGCCACCGGCGGCGTTTGCTGGAATCGCCAAGCTCGCTCCCGATGTCGTCCTGCTCGAAGCCTCGTCGGACAATGCCCTGTCGCTGTCCCGCCACGTGCGCAAGATTGCGTCACACAGCAAGATCGTGGCCTTTGCGGTGTCGAGCGTCGATCGGGATATTATCGCCTATGCGGAGGCTGGAATCTCTGCCTTCGTCGACCGCGACGGCTCGCCCGAGGATGTGGTCAGCGCCGTGTATCAAGCCCTTCGGGGAGAGTTTTTCTGCTCGCCCCGGGTAACTGCGCTGCTGCTCGGTCGTGTTGCGGCATTGTCAGCCGAGCGCGCGCATGTAGCCGACACCGACGTGCTCACCGAGCGCGAGCGGGAGATCGTCCGGTTGGTCGAGCAGGGGCTGTCCAACAAGGAGATCGCGGGGCACCTGCGCCTGGGTATCGCCACCGTCAAGAACCACGTGCACAACATTCTGGAGAAACTGCGGGTCCGCCGACGCGGCGAGGTGGCCGCACGTATTCGTCAGAGGGTGCGCGAGGACTGGCTGCCGGCCGCCGCCGGGATCGCGCCCGCAAATCCTCTCGATGGCAAAGCGCGTTGACGCGAGGTCATAGCAATGGAAGTCCTCGCTCTCGATCGCCGTCATCCCGTTTGATCAAGCTGCAACCACGGACAGTTCGGCAACTGACGGTGCCATCATCGTCGGGAAAGGTGCGTCATCTCGGGCGAGCTGCTGGATCGTACAAGTCATTGGATATGGACCGATCGATCCAGGTCGATACGTCCAGGCAGATTGAAGCACCGCCGTTTTTTGCCGCGGTCGGGCCACCGCGGCGATTATCGCCGCATCGCTGCCTGATCTGCGGACGGCAAAAGGTCCGCATCCTCGACTGGACCGTTTTCTGATCCCTTGATCCGTTCACGCGCGCGTTGTCCGCGGTGAGTATGGCGCCACGCGAGTGTGGCCCCGGTGAGCAATATCCGCATTCTTCTTGCCGACATGCCCGCGATGCTGATGCGACTCGTCGCTGAAATCCTCGCTGCGGAGCCTGACTTGACGGTCGTCGCCTCGCTAACCGACAGCCAGGACCTGAAGGCCGCGATAGAGCGCTCGCGCGCCGAAGTCGTCGTCATGCAGCAGAGGAGCAGCATCCAGGAAGCCGACCAGGTTGCTGTGCTTCGGCCCGATCACGTGTTGAAAATCATCGCCCTCACCGACAACTGCTACCATGGCGTGCTCTACGAACTGCGACCGCATCGCGCGCCGCTCGGAGACATGTCGGCCGACCGCCTAGTTGCCGCCATCCGCGCCGCCGCGCGCGGGCAAACCTGAGGCACCCCATGCCTGTGACGCCGACCTACCCAGGAATCTACATCCAAGAGGCTGCAAGCTCGACCCATACTATCGTCGCCGCGCCGACCAACATCGCGGTCTTCATCGGCTACACGCACCCGCTGAAGACGAAGGCGTTCAAGACGCTGGCCGTCAATCCGGACGTGCCGAACCCGGCGACGCAGCTGATCACACCGGTTGAGATCTTCAGCTATTCCGATTACGTCGCCCAATTCGGCAGCTTCCTGCGCAGCGCGGCCTTCGCCAAGACCTTCGGCGCGGACAAAGATCACGGTCCGCTCGGCGACATAGCGCAGGCGGTCAATCAATTCTTTCTCAACGGCGGCGCCGTCGCCTACATCGTGCCGATTCAGAGCGGGGAACTTTCCACCCTGACGCCCGCGATGGTCGCGCTCGACAGCGCCGGTGCATTGAGCCAGGCGAAGTCCCAACCGACCAGCGGAATATTCTTCGCAGCAATGGAGGTCACTGACGAATTCTACGCGATGGCGATCACGATCCGACCGATTCCGCCGGCCAGTCCGCCAGGCGACCCGCTCGCCGACATTATCATTACATACGGCCCGGCATCGCCGGCGTCGCAGCCGGGCTCGCCGCCGCCAGCGCCGCCGAGCTCGCCGCCAGGGACGCCGCCGATTCAGGCCGGGCCCGCCACCGTCGTCGAAACCTATCGACGCGTTTCGCTCAGTCGGTACGAGGGCGACAACAAGACGGCCAATCCCAACTACATCGCCACCCGTCTCGCCGCCTCCGCATTGGTGCAGGTGACCGTGGCGGGCACTCCCGCCGCGAACTGGCCGGCGTCAACCACGGTGCAAATGTTTCCGACCTATCTGCCGGTGAACACGTCTTTCTTCAACATGCAGGAATTCACCCGGGTTCTTCAGGAGGACACGCCGCTCGACAAGGTACCGCTGTTCAACCTGATGGTCCTGCCTGGAATCGCCGCGACGACCCCTGACTCGAGCGGCAACACGATTCTCAGCACCGCGATCTCGTTTTGCGAGCGCAAGATGGCGTTCCTCATCATGGATCCGCCGCTGACTGACAGCGCCGACGGCCAAATCCCGCCCGGCTCGAACAAGATCCAGGATACGATCAATGCGGGATTGGTGCCGGAAAGCAAGAACGCGGCGCTGTACTTCCCGTATCTGCTGTCCACGGACCCGGTCAGCGGCAGCGCCAACAATTACGTCACCAACGCACCCTGCGAAATGCCGCCCGCCGCGACCGTGGCGGGCATTTACTCAAGGACCGATGTGAGCAGGGGCGTATGGAAGGCTCCGGCGGGCTTCCAGGCGACGTGCAGCAACGTCACTGGCGTGGTGGCGCGCGGCGTCATGAACGATCAGCGTCAAGGCACGCTCAACCCACTCGGCGTCAACTGCCTGCGGCAGTTTCCCAATATCCCGACCGTGGTGTTCGGCGCGCGCACGCTTGTCACTCAGACCGACGAGCAATGGCGGTACGTGCCGGTTCGCCGCATGGCGCTGTTCCTCGAACAGACGCTCTACGCCAATCTGAAATGGGTGATCTTCGAGCCGAACGCAAAGCCGCTATGGACCGCGATCACCACGAGCATCAACGCCTTCATGCTCGGCCTGTTCAAGCAGGGCGCGTTCCAAGGCGATACGCCCAGCCTGGCCTTCAGCGTGCAGTGCGACGACAAGACGACGACGCAGACCGACATCGATGCCGGCGTCGTCAACATCGTCGTCGGCTTCGCCCCACTCAAGCCTGCGGAATTCGTCATCATCACGATCACGCAGCTGGCCGGACAGACGCAAACATCCTGATCCTCAGCCGGAAAGGACCCGACCGTGGTTGCTTTTTCCGTCAACACCAATCGGTACGATCCGTACAAGACCTATCGCTTCCTGGTTTATTTCGGCAACAGCATGGTGCCGGTCGCTGCGGTTAGTAAAGTGACGGCAGTCAAGCGCACGACCGATGTCATCGAATACAAGGAAGGCGGCAACAATATCATTCTGAAAGGGCCCGGCCGCACCAAATACGAGCCGATCACGCTCGAGCGCGGCGTCACCTATGACACCGACTTCATGACCTGGGCCGATGCTACGCAAAAGCTGGACAAAGGGCACCCGGGCACCTCACTCGCCAAGTTGCGGCAGGAGATAGCGATCGAACTCCTCAACGAGGCCGGCCAGACCGTGCACAGGATCGTGGTGCATCGCTGCTGGGTGTCCGAATACCAGGCGTGGCCCGACCTCGATGCCGGCGCCAACGCCATCGCGCTCGAACATATCAAGCTCGAAAACGAGGGTTGGGAGTTCGATACCTCCAACAACACCGAGCAGCTAGAGACGTGACATGGCATCTGCCCCCGCGCGGCGCTCGCGCAGCGAAGTCCCGGTGGCGCGGTTCGTGCTGCCGGTCAGCGGAGCGATGGTGTCGCTGCATCAGCCGACCGGCGCCGACGATGTGCTGCTGACCGAACATCGGGTCGACGATCCGGCGCTCGCGCTTGCGCTCGCCGAGCGGCTCGGCCGGGCCAAGCCTGCACTGGATTGGTCGCAATTGCCGGTGTGCGACATCGATACGCTGATCGTGCGGTTGCGTCAGGCCCTGATCGGCGACCGCGTGACCGCCGACGTTCCCTGCGCTGACGCGGCGTGTGGGCAGCGCGTCGATGTATCGTTCGGGATCGACGCCTATCTGATGCATCATCGGCCGCGGCCGGGCAGGGCCAACCGCAGCACCGACGCGCCGGGCTGGTTCGTGCTGCCGGCAAAGCCGGCGGCCGCCGACGCGGTCCGCTTTCGGCTGCCGACACTGGCCGACCAAATCGCGGTCGACGGGCTGCCCGACGCCGTCGCCGGACTGACGATGCGCTGTGTACAAGGCGCCGGGCCGCGGTCCGGCCGCCTTCGTGGCCAAGTCGAAGCGGCGATAGCGGCGCTTGCGCCGGTGCTTGCCGGTCCGTTGCAGGGGCAATGTCCGCACTGTGCGACGCCGATTGCAGCGTGGTTCTTGGCGCGGCGCTATTGCTTGCAGGAACTCCAGGACCGTGCGCGTTTCATCTATGACGACGTCAACACGCTCGCTGAACGCTATCACTGGTCGGAGCGGGCGATACTGACGCTGCCCCACATGCGGCGCACGAGCTACGCGGAGCGCGCCCGCCAGGCCCGCTTAGGATAGGGCGGGGTGTGGCGTCATGAAGCGTCCCTCCTATTTTCAGCAGATCGCACCACGGACGCAAGGCCGCCACGACGCGACGATGCTGGTGCCGCCGCGGCTGGCCTTTCGTCCCGAGGTCGCGAAGGCCGAGTTTTTAGAACTCGACCGAGGGTCCGCGGCACCGTCGGGGCAACGTTCGCCCGCAGCGCGACCAGTCGCGCCGCAACAGCCATACTCTGCGCTCGGATCGTGGCAGCAGGATTCAGCTGCGCCGGCCGCAGTCGTGTCGCTTGCACGTCGGGAACGAAGGCCGTCGACGACTTCGGGGCTTGCGCCCGCCGCCCGGTCATCGGCGGCCACTGCGAACGAACGGTCGCAATCGCGACACGACGCTACCGTGCAGGCCGCAACCAGCCGTACCGCCGACCAGCCGCCCCGGGCGGTGGCCGAGCCGCAGCCATCGACGTCCCGCGCGGCGGCCGTCCCGCGCATCGCGGGCGCTTCTTTGCGTACCTCCTCATCCGAGCCGAATCCGGCGCGGCCGCCGGAAACGGTCGGTGCGACCAGGCGGCGCGAAGCCATGGCGGTGACCGCGGCCAAACCGGTCCATCCCCCTATTACAATGTCAGAGCCCGTCATCAGGGTGCCGGGCGCGCCGGCCGCAGGCCAGGCTTCCGGCTTCGGCGCGCCTGCGACCGTGGCGGCGGCCGCGGCGCACCGACCGCCTTCGGGTGACGCCCGCGACGCATCGCCCGCGCCGGTACGTGCCACGACAACACAGTCTGCGAGTGTCGTCCCCGCGCCGGCATTGCCCGTGGTCGCTCCGCCAGTGCCACGGCAGCCAGCGCCCGCAGCCGCGCGCGAACCTGCCGCTTCGGGCCTGCATATCGGCACGCTTGAAGTGCGCGTCGTCTCGCCCGCCGCACCGCCCGCGCCCGCTGCCGCGCCGCGCGCCGCGGTGCGTCCGACCGCCACTCGCGCCGCCCGCGTTGGCGCAGGACGGATTGCACGCGGCTTCGCCGTGTTCGGACTGGGGCAGAGCTGACCATGCCGGACGGTCCCGCCACTGCGCGCATCGATCGACTGGTGCTCGAGATTCCAGGCAGCACGGCGGACCAAGGACGCGAGGTCGCTCGTCTCGTCGTCGCCGGATTGGCCAACGCGGGCGAGTTGCCGCAGGCCGGCGATCTGCCGACGCTCCGCGTTACCGTCAGCGCCGACGATCGCGGCGAAACGGCGACGCTAGCGCGCCGCATCCTGGCCGCGACGCTTCGCGAGCTGTCGCGATCGCTGTGAGTAGTTTGCCATGGCAGGTCTCAAAGGCGCGTTGATCTCGTTCATGCCTCCCGGCGGTCTCGGCCTGCCGGCGCTGCCGAACGTCATCCTTTTTCAGATCAATCCAGAGACGATCACGCACGCCTGGACAGAAGCAGCACCGCCATCGGACCAAAAAGTCAAAGACGCCAATCCGCTCGCCGTGACGGGCGTGCCCGGCGAAAGTTTCTCGTTCACCATGATGCTCGACTCCGATGAGCAACAGGCCGACATCAGCATCGATCCGGTCGGCGCCGCATTGGCGCTGGCAAACGGCGTCTCGACACGTCTGGCGGCGTTGGAGTTGCTGCAGTTTCCCACGCTGTCGCCGACGTCGGGTCTGTCCGGCCAGGTTTCGGCGGCGGCGAGTGCGGCCGCGCAAGGCGCCAGCGCCACCGACAGTGCCGCGCAGAGCGTGCCGCTGTCGCAGGTGCCTGTCGTCCTGTTCGTTTGGGGACCGTTCCGAATCGTGCCGGTGCGCGTCACCGCATTCAGCGTCACCGAAAAGCTGTTCGACGGATTGCTCAACCCGACCCACGCCGAGGCGCAAATCACCCTCACGGTGCTTACGCCGGACGAATTGGCGACGGTTCAGGGCTCGATGGCGAGCATCGCCCAGTCCGCCTACAGCTACACGCTGGGACTGAAGCAAGTGCAGGCGGCCGCCAATCTGCTCGAGTCGGCGGCCGGTATCGCCGGCATGCTGCCGATACCGATGTGAAGCGAGGCGCCATGTTTTTTCCGGGCAGTCGCTACCTTCCGCTCACGCCCTACGGCGTCAAGCTGCCGAACGGCAGCGTGGTGCAGGCGACGCGACTGCCGCGGCCAGGACTGCGAGCGGTACTCGGCTATTATCGACGCAACACCGGCGACCGTTTGGACCAAATCGCGGCGCGCTTCCTCTCCGATGCGACCATGTTCTGGCACGTCTGCGATGCCAACCACGCCGTGGTGCCGGACGCGCTCGCCGCGCACGACCTGGTCGGCGTCCCGATCGATGCGCCCACGGGGAGCTAGATGGCAGGCTTTTATCAATTGCTGTTGGGTGGTCAACAAGCCGATCAGACGTTGTACACGATCCTCACGTCGGTCGAGGTGGACGAGAGCATGGACATGCCCGCCGCTATCGAGATCACCGTGCCGGTCTCGCGCAGTTCGGGCGGCGACCTCACCTACGTCTCGGATGCGCGCTTTGCGCCGATGGCGCAAGTCGCGGTGGTTGCTACCGCGGGCGGCAGCGGCGCGCAGGGCGTGGCTGCTGGGGCGGTGGGCGCCGTGGCTTCTGCTGTCGGCGGCGGCTCGGCTCCGACGGCGGCGCAATGCATCTTCGACGGCTATGTGTTGTCGCAGAAGATCCACCTCGAAACCGGCATCACCAACTCGACCGTCACGGTCTGGGGCCAGGACGCATGCTGGCTCATGAATCAGACCGAGACGGTTCGCGAATGGGTCGACGTGACCGACTCCGACGTCGCTGCGACGATCTTCGGCAATTACGGCATCACGCCTTCCGACCAGAACAGCCAGGACGATTCGCCGTCGCATACCGAGGATAGCCACAGCCTGATGCAGCATGGCTCGGACATTGCGTTCTTGCGCATGCTGGCCCGCCGCTCGGGCAAAGTCTGCCGCGTCGCCTGCGCCGACAAGCCCGGCGCACGCACGGGTTACTTCGCGATGCCGAATCTTCAAGGCGATCCGGCCGTCACGATTGACCTCAACGATCAGACCAATTGGACGATCAGCGCCTGCGACCTCGAATGGGACGCGACCCGCCCCACTGCGGTGGTGGCGCGCGAAGCGCTGTTCAGCGATTCCGATCCGAACGGCGCCGTCGGCGACACGTCCGACTCCGGCCTCACCAGTCTCGGCGACCGTACGCTTGCGGCATTCGCCGGACAGCCAATGACGGTGCTGCTGGCAACGGCGGTGGACAGCGCCGGCGAGCTGACGCAGCGCGCCCAGGGCGTGCTGCGTGACAGCGGCTGGTTCGTGCGCTGCGAATGCGAGACCGACGTCGAGCGGCTCGGCGTGGTGCTGCGCGCCGGCATGCTGGTTGCGCTGGCTGGCATCGGATCGCTGCATTCCGGCACCTGGATCGTATGGACGGTGCGTCATCGACTCAGCAAGGAGGGCCACAAGATGACATTCACGCTGCTGCGCAACGCTGTCGGCAATCCGCCGGCCGGCGGCACCGGCGGGCTGTCGGCGCTGGTGGGCGCATCATGATTCCGGCCGCGTCCGGTTCGGCCGGCGCACCCGCGGGTCAAGCGGGCGGCAGCCACGATCAGGCGCTGCTCGACGTCCTCGACCGGCTGCGCAACCGCTTCTTCGGCAAATACCGCGGCGTAGTCACCGACGTCGACGCACCGACCATGCGGATCAAGGCCAGCGTCCCGGCCGTGCTTGGCCAGCAACCATCCGGATGGGCGCGGCCCTGTGTTCCGTTCGCGGGACCCAACATGGGTTTTGCTTTTTTGCCGGAGGTCGGCACCGGCGTGTGGGTCGAGTTCGAGGGCGGCGACGTTTCGTACCCGATCTGGGCCGGCTGTTACTGGCACGACGGCGACCAGCCATCCGACGCCACCACCACCGTGCTCGCCATCGTAACCAAGGCTAGCCAGAAGATTCTGCTGGACACCGGCGGCACCATCACGCTGAGCGATCAGAACGGCAACACGGTCACGCTCGACTCCAGCGGGATCAGCCTCCAGGGCGGCGGCCAGAGCGTTGCGCTCGGCAGTGCCGGGGTGAACGTTAACAACGGTGCGCTGGAGGTCACGGCCTGAGACATGCCCAGCATCCTCACCGCATCCAGCGTCATGCAGTGTCCGCACGGCGGCACCGTTCAGGCTTCGCCAGCCAGCACCAGCGTTCAGGTCGGCGGTGCGCCGGCGCTGACCGCATCCGATGTTTTTGTCGTCGCCGGTTGCGCTTTCAACATCAGCGGCGTGCCGTCGCCGTGCGTGACGGTGCAGTGGGTGCAGCCGGCGATGCAGAACACCATCTCCGGCAATCCGGCGCTGACCGAAGCGAGCGTCGGATTGTGCCTCGCGGCAACTCAGGCGCCACAGGGTCCGGTGATGATCGTCACCGCACAGCCCGCTGTCAGCGGTTTGTAGGAGGGCGCATGAGCCGCACCGACTACGGTTTTCCTTTCACGATCGACCCGGTCTCGGGCCAAGCGGCGCAGGCATCGTATCCGGCCCATGTCGACCAGATGATCCGCCAGATTTTGCTCACCGCGCCGGGGGAGCGCGCCGACCTGCCGGAGTTCGGCTGTGGGCTGCGCCGGCTATTGTTTGCGCCTGACAGCGATGCACTGCAGGCAACCACCCAGGTGCTGGTCCAGCGCAGCCTCAACCAGTGGCTCGGCAATCAGATCAGGCTGCAAAGCGTCAAGGTTACGCCGGGGCCGGGCGGCGACTATTCGCAGATTCTGGTGCTGATCAATTACGTGTTGTTGGAAACGCAATCGCAGCAGCAGACCCAGCTGGTGGTGAGCTGAGATGACTAGCCGCGACCGCCGCGCCAAGGTGCTGGCCTCTACGACGGTCAACGGCATCGATTTTGTCGAGGTTGCCAACAGTGCGCAAACGGTGTTGCGCGTGCATTTCCTCAACGCGGTTCCCGTCGCTGCGCTGAGCGGCGCACCTGCCATCACCGGCGGCGAGACCATTCCCACGGTCGCCGTGCTGCCGGTCGCCGCGGCGGACTGGGGCTGGGACGATGGCCACGTGGTGCTCACCTTGCGGGTGGCGGCGCCGGGCGACTTTTCGAATTATCGGCTGACGCTGCCGAGCGCGAATATCGATCCGTTCTTCAACCGCGCCGAGTTTTCGTTCAAGGCTGGATGCAAGTCCGATCTGGATTGCGAGACGCCGCCGGTGCCGTGCCCGCGGCCGAAGGGCAACGCGCCGCCGATCAACTATCTCGCCAAGGACTTCTTGAGCTTCCGCCAGGCGCTGCTGGATTTCTCGACGCTGCGCTATCCGAACTGGCAGGAGCGCTCCGAGGCGGACTTCGGCGTGATGTTCCTTGAGGCGCTGAGCGCCGTCGCCGACGAGTTAAGCTACACGCAAGATCGTATCGCTGCCGAAGGGACGTTGTTGACCGCAACGCAACGGCGCTCCGCGCAGCAGCATGCCAGGCTGGTCGACTATGAGCCGGCGCCGCCGACATGCGCCAGCACCATGGTGCAGTTCGAGGTCTCCTCTGCCAGCACCATCCCGCACGGGCTCGCGATCATCGCGCCGGCACCCGACGGTGCGGCGGTCATTTTCGAGACCGGGCTCGGTCTTGGCGATCTGTCGCCGCCGCCACCGGCAACACGGCTGTGGAACCGCAGCGCCGGCATCGTCGGCTATTGGTTCGATGACAGCGAGCAATGCTTGCCGGCCGGCGCCACGCATATGCACGTGCTCGGGCACGGCTTCGGCTTCGTAGACGACCAGATGCTTCTCATCGAGACGGCACCGGCTACACCCGGCGACCCGCCGGTGCGGCAGATCGTGCATTTGTTACCGGCCAACGCCCCCGCGGGGCTATCGACGAACGAAATTTACGACCACCTGCTGCCGCATCCCGTCACCGGTGCGCCGCCGCCGACGCCAGTCACCCGCATCGCCTGGATCGCGTCCGAGGCGCTGAAGGTTGCGCGCGATCTGTCGCAGACCACCGTGATCGGGAATATCGCCAATGCCACCCAGGGCCGCACGGTCGTCGAGCGATTTGCGATCCGCGGTCCGTCGCCGACCACGGCCAATTCCGTTCCATCGGCCATCGAGCGCACCGGAGCGCAGCCGCTGCTGTCGCCCGGCTTGCTCGGCAACCCGCCTGTCATCTACTTCCACACGCTCGACAACGCTCCGCTGGCCTGGTTGCCGCCCTCGGCGATCGATCCATCGGGCCTGCCGGTTCCGCAGATCGCGCTGAGCGGTTTGCCGCCACTGGGCGGCAGCTCGGAAACTTGGACCTGGACGCGCCGGCTGCTGCAAGCGTCGGCATTCGATAAAAAATTCACCGTCGATCCGATCGCGTTTCGCATCATTGCCACCAATAGCGATCAGAGCGCGCAAAGCGACTATGACGGCGACGGCGGCGACAGCATCCGGTTCGGCGACGGCGTCTTTGGCGCCAACCCCGATCCCGGCACGCAGTTCACCGTCACCTACCGCTATGGCGCCGGCGCCGCCGGCAATGTCGCCGCCGATGCGGTGTCGCAACTCGATCCGGCGACGGCCGCGCTTGGACAGTTTGACGCGGTCAGCAATCCGCTTGCCGCCACCGGCGGCACCGACGCACAGACTTTGAAATCGGTGCAGCGCTTGGCGCCGCAGGCGTTTCACACCAAGCGACTGCGCGCGGTATTGGCCGATGACTATGCCGCCGCCGCCGATATGCTGCCGTGGGTCAAGCGCGCCGGCACCGTATTTCGTTGGACCGGCAGCTGGCTCACCACCTTCACCACGCCAGAGCCTGTCGCCACCGAGCAAATCCAGCCCAACGACCGCGTTGACCTCATTGACTTGCTCAATCGTTACCGCATGGCGGGAACCGAAAGCTACGTCCCGGATCCTAATTATGTTTCGATCGATCTGATCGTCCAACTGTGCGCGCTGCCTGATGCCTTCGCGGCCCAGGTCAAACAGGCGGTGACCGCTGCGCTCTCGCTGACCGGTCCCAACGCCGGAAACGCGTTCTTTGCCGTCAGTCGCTTCGTGTTCGGCCAACCGCTGCAGCGCAGCGTACTCGAGGCGGCGATCCAGGCCGTGCCGGGTGTCGCCGGCGTCACTTGCGTCGAGTACCGGCTGCGCGACCACTCCACCGGCTTTGTCGAAATGGGTGACGTCGTCGCGGTGGGCGCCAACCAGATCATTCGTTGCGACAATGATCGGAGTCGCCCTAACAACGGAGCACTCGCGGTCATCGTGCAGGGTGGCCGATGACCGCAAACCACTCGACCCCTGCGTCGGTTTGTCCTTGCGGCGAGTTCATCTTCCCGCAGCAGATCTACAATGTGCCCGGCCTCGACGGCGTCGCTTACCGTATCGGCGACTTCGTAACGTTCCGCTACCAATTGCTGCAGCCGCTCAAGCCCGAGACCGAACTAAAGTCGTGGCGCCCCGAAGTCGAGGGCGATCTGGCGCTGCAGCTGTTGGAGTGGTGGGCCTATCTTGGCGATGTTTTGACGTTCTATAACGAACGCATCGCCAACGAGGCGTACCTGCGCACCGCGCTTTTGCCCGAGAGCGTCAATCATCTCGTGCAATTGCTCGGGTACCGGCCAAAGCCGGCGCTCGGTGCCAAGGGCACCGTGGCGGCGCTGCTCAGCCCGGGCGCACGCCTGCCGCTAACCATTCCGCCGCGATTGCAGATTCAGAGCAAGCCAGGGCCGGGGCAGACGCCGCAAATCTTCGAGCTCGATGCCACAACGACGGTAACCGCGCCCGACCTCATCGCCGCGGACGTGGATCCGTCGAGCAAGCGTTTGCTGGATGAACACAGAAGCACGCTGTGGCTCGCCGGCAAGGTCAGCGGCATCAAGCCCGGCACCCGCTTGCTTCTGATTAATGCGAAGGCAATCACCGCCCAGACGATCGCCGACTATGCCTGGATCAACATTATCGCTGTTAATCCGGGCACCGATCCGATCGGCAACGCGATAACGCAACTCAGCTTCAGCAAGGTCTCCGGCAGCATTGCCGCCGATGCCCAGGCTTCCGACTACGTACTGTTGCGCAGCCAGCAGTCGTCGCCGCTGTGGGGGTATTCGGACCCGCCGCCTGATCAGGTGATCACGTCGACCACCATGGATCTCGCCGGCATCGCCCGCAATGTCACGGCCGGGAGCTTGCTGCTGGTCGATGTCGCCGATGGCGCTGCGGCGGCTGTGGCGAGCGGCATGAGGAAAGAAGTCGAGTTCCTCAATAGACGGCACGAGACGAGCGCGGCGGAAAAGTTGCTGCTGCAGGCGTCCCAGGCTTTGAAGGACCTCGTTCCGACTCCCATTGTGGCGCAGAGCTACAGTGAAGTCGTCTGGTACGCCAATGGCGGCAAGTCGGCGCCGGCCCCGCCCGCGATCGCTGTGCCGCACGCCGAGATTGGCTTCAAGAGCGGCAGCCTGCCGGGATCGTCCTGGCCGGACATCGCGAAGAAGATCACGGTGCGGTGGAGTTTCGTGCCGGTCGGCCAGCTGGTGCCGGTGCTGACCGCGGACGATCTGACCTATCGCGGCGGCAACGCTGTGCTTGTGCCGGTCCCCGGAGTCGCGAGTCTCCCAACCTTGCCGGCTGCTGCGTTGCTGGCGGACGGCAACGGCAATGCCATCGCCGCCACCGCTAAGCCGGCCACGGCGCTGGATGGAATGGCCGGCGCCATTCTTACAAACATCGCGCCGCAGGCGCCGCCGATTAGCCTGGCGTCGCCGATCAAAATGTATTTCGACCTTATGGGCGTGTCGCGCGGCAAGACCGTGCCGACCGAGGTGCTCGGTAGCGGCAATCCCACCGTCGCTGGCCAGGATTTCATTCTGGCGCAGTCGCCAGTGACCTATTTCTTTGATCCGGTTTCGGTCTCGGGGAGCAATTTCAGCAGCACCGTCAAGGTCAGCGTCAACGGCGTAGAGTGGCGGGAGGTGCAGAGCTTCTACGGCCAGCCGCCCAACGCGCAAGTGTTCATGCTGCGTGAGGACGACCAGCAGAAAACCCACGTGATGTTCGGCGACGGCGTCAACGGTGCGCTGCTGCCGACCGGCACCAATAATGTGGTCGCCACCTACCGTTTCGGTGCCGGCGCTGTGGCGCCCGGTACCGGAACTTTGACTGTTGTGCTGACGCCGACACCCGGCCTTAAGGGCGTGGCCAATCCGCTGCAGCCGACCGGCGGCAGCGACGCCGACCAGCCAGCGCAGCTTCGTACGCTCGCACCGCGGTCGGTTCTCACCTTCAACCGCGCCGTGTCGCTCGACGATTACGCGGCCATTGCGCTGACCGCCTCCGGGGTCAAGCAGGCTGCCGCCAGTTTCACCTTCGATCCGGTGGCGCAGCGGCCGCTGGTGACACTCTGGATCACCGGCGACACCGGCGCCGCAGCTGCTGCGACGGCGGCGCTCGCCGGCACCGGCATGCCCAATCAGGGTCTTCGCATTCATCAGGCGACTGCGGTCCGCGCGACCCTCAGCCTGACCTATATGCGCGATCCGCGCTACGCCGATGCCGCCATCCAGACGGCGCTGACGGCAGCCTTGCTCGATGCGGATCTCGGCCTACTCGGCGTCAACGCCGTCGGCATCGGCGAGACCGTCTACCAGAGCCAGATCGCCGAGGCGTGCCTGAAAGTGCAAGGTGTGACGGCGATCCAGAACGTTGAGTTGGAAACCGTCGACGGCATCAGAATCGAGCGGCTGCTTCCCCGCGTCCGCCGCACGATGTTGCCGTTGCGGCGGCCGGTATGCTCCGGGCAAAGCTACAATCCTGGGCCCGGCAAATACTTTTCCATTCCGAACGACGGTCAGCACCTGTTCTTGACGGGGACGCCCACGTCATGAGCCAGACGCCGGCCGACAATTACAACGTCTACTACGCCGACAAGCTGTGGACCTTGTTGCCGGAGGTCTACCGCGCGCTCGACACCGTCGAGCTGGGCGGAACCGGCCCGCTGCGCGAAATGGTCAACCGTATCGGTGTTACCGCCGGTGCGCTCCGCCGCAGCATCGACCGGCTTTGGGACAACCAGTCGATCGAAACCTGCGATGACTGGGTCATTCCCTACATCGCCGATCTGCTCGACACACGCTTGGTGCTCGGTCTCGATCCAAGCCGCCAGCGGCTCGATGTCGCCAACACCATAAGCTATCGGCTCCGCAAGGGCACGCTCGGCGTCGTGGAGCAGGTCGCTTCCGATCTGACCGGGTGGGACGCCAAGGTGGTGGAGTTCTTCCGCCGCCTCGGGCGGACCCGGCACGGCCTCGATCCGCCGATCATCCCGATCAGCGCCATAGACGGTCAAATCACTAAATCGCAGGTCGTCCAATTGCAGAGAGCCGAGGGTCTTGTCGGCGCGCTGACCAAAACGCAGATCGGCGGCTTTGCCGACCTGCGCAACGTTTACGGCGCCGGCAAGTCGCGCACGGCGTTCGATGAGCTTTTCCATACCGCCGATACGCGCATGGGTCAGGGGATGTTCGGCTGGCACGCGATCCCGCATCTCGGCGTCTTCGTCTGGCGCCTGCTCAGCCTTGCGGTCGGTCCGGTGACCCCCGTCGCGGTCCAGGGGTGCCCTGGTTGGTACTGCTTCGATCCGACCGGACGCGACATCCCGCTGTTCGCCGCCCGGCGCGGCGCCGGTTCGTTTGGCGACGTCTGGGTGTCTCCGAGCGAAGGCCAGCTGCCGACGCCGATCTCGCAAAAGCTACTCGATGCCGACATCAAGCTCGGCGCGGATGGGCTCGGTCTTTATCCGGTCGAACCGCCGCCGCGGCCGCCGATGTCGCAGCAGCCGGTCATGTCGGTCGCGCTGGCAGCTTGGCCAGACAGTCCGCTGCCGGCGTCCGGTTCGATGTCTTCGCCGCTCGTCGAGGGCGTCGTGCTGCGGCCGACGCGAGGACGCTTCCGATACGCTGCGTCGCCGCCACCGAGCTTGATAGCGAGGTATTGCTACGGCTTTCCTTCGGAGATCGGTGCCGGGCCGTATGATCGGCGCGGTCAGGCGACAAACGTGCCGAACCCCGATCCGAGGCTGCCGAAGCTCACCGGTGGCGGCAATCAGCTCGCGACCAATCCGTTGCCCGGCGCCGGCACAGTCGTTCTCGGCGATTCGCTGACCTATGACGGCGCCGCCGACGTCACGGTGACCGGAGCGCTAACGCTGCAGGCCGGATCAGCCGAGCGCCCGCTGCTGCGGCTGGACCAAAAAGATTGGGTGATCACCGGAACGACGAATTGCACGCTGGTGCTCGACGGCATTTTCGTAAGCGGCGGACAGGACATCATCCTACGGGGCAATTTTTCTGCGGTGACGCTGACCTGTTGCACGCTCGATCCCGGCAGTGCCGCCGCGTCCGGCGTGTTTGCAAATCCGGGCGGCTCGCCGCCCGCCGGATTATTTCAGATGTCCGCCGATGGCCGCGACCTGAGGCCCACGCGGCTGTGGATCGAGGGGACTATCGCCACGTTGACCATCGATCGCTGCGTGCTCGGCCCGATCCGCACGCGTGATGCCGGCAACGTCGAGACGACGTCGATCACCAATACCACGTTGCAAGCCATCCGCATGGCGGCACTCGGCGCGATAGCGGCATCCGAGGTGAGGGATGTCGCCAGGTTAGAGCGGCAATTGCAGCTCGGCCTTGATGCGGTCTCGGCGTTCCTGCGCAAGTTGGCCCCGGACATCGGCAGCTCATTGGGTCCGGTGGCCTCGCCGCCGATCGAGACGCCTGTGCCGCCGCTTTCGCAGTTGCCAAGGATTTTGATGGACCTGAATGGGTTGATCGCCGGGCCGGCTTTTGATCAGAAGCCGGACTTTGCGGCCGCGTTCGCCAATGTGCCGCTGTCCGCCGAAACGCAGCGGCTGTTGCACGAAGCAGCGCGGCCGCCGGCCGCCCTCAATCGCCTGCTGTTGGAAGATGCCTATCCGCTGGAACTGGCCGACGCCGCGCTCGCCTTTGCCGATGGCACGCTGAATTTGTCGCGTTGCACGGTGATGGGCCGCGTCGTTGCCCATCGGCTGGAGGCTAGCGAGTGCATCTTGCAGGAATTGGCGCAGACGGACGATCTGCAGCACGGCTGCGTGCGCTTTTCCGCATGGGCAAGCGGAAGCGTGGTGCCGCGGCAATATGAAAGCGTCGGCATTCCACAGTCGGCACCGCTGTTCACCAGCACCGTGTTCGGCGAGCCCGGCTACGCCCAACTGTTGCCGACCGCCGATCTGCAGCGCCTGCCACCGGATTCACCGAGCACGACGCCGCAAAACACCATCTCGTCCGGCGCCGTCGACGGCTCGGAAATGGGCGCCTATGCGCGCGACAAAAATCCAATCCGCGCTCGGGCGCTGGTGGTGAAGCTCGAGGAATACATGCCGGCCAATCTGGTGCCCGTAATCGTCAACGTAACCTGACGCGCCGAGGGGGAGGGACCAAATGCCCAGCGACCGCAGCCGCCGCACCGACGACCCCCGGTATGGTTACACCGGAATCGTTGCCCAACAGGGCCGCGTCATACTCGACCGCGATATCGACGCCCTGCAGGCGCTCACTGCGGACCGTGTCGAGGCGGATGCGCTCGATTTCGTCGGTCCGTGCGGCACGCCCGATGATGGCTTCCGCGTCAGCGTGCCGCCGACTTCGCCGCCTGGCCCACGGCTGTGGAGCCCGCCGGCGGAATTGCAAGGCAGTCCTCCCGATTCCACCGGCGACTTCCACATCTCGCCAGGCACGATGTATGTCGGCGGCAAGCGTGTGACGTTTCCAGCTGAGCAGAACGGCAACGCCGTAACTTACACGTATCTCGATCAGCCGGACTGGCCGGCTCCGCCGCTGCCGACACGCGAACCCTTCGAAGTGGTCTATCTCGAACTCACCGAGCTGGAAGTCAGCGCAGTCGAAGATCCAGATTTGCTGGAAGTCGCGCTTGGCGGTCCGGACACCACGCAGCGCATCAAACTGCTGCGTCGTGTGCATCGCATGGGGGTGAAGGCCGCCGGTTGCTCGGAGGCTTGGGCGGAGGTGGTCGCGAAATGGGCACAGCAGGGTTGGGACTTCGATCCGCAGACGATGCGACTGCTGCCGCAGGCACGACTCAAGATCGGCTTTACGCAGGATACGAGCACCGGCGATCCGTGCGATCCGGTGGCAACCGGTGGCTATCTCGGCGCCGACAATCAGCTGATCCGCTTGCGTATCGCCGGATCCCGGCTGATCTGGAGCTACGACAATGCGAGCTTTCTCTATCGCGTGACCTCGGTCAGCCCCGACGGCACAATGCTGAAATTGGCTGCCGATCCGCCTGATGCGTTTCATCTGCCGCAAACCGGCCAAGTGGTCGAAATCCTAACAACTGCCGCGGTCTTCGCGATCGAGCCGGATGAGACCGATCGTACCGGCAAGGCCCGGATCTCGCGGGTCGCCGCCGAGCCTGGCGGAACGTTGCGCCAGCTGGCGCAGCAATACGGGCCGGCGATAGCCGGGGATCCCGCGAACTATATCGTGCTCGACACGCCGTTGCCGACGGCGGTGGCGCGCAATCCGCTGCCGCTGTTCCTGCGCGTTTGGCAGGCAGCGCTTCCGCTCACGGCCGGCAGCCAGATAACGATCGCCGATCCGACAACTCAATTCAGCACCGGCGTCACAGCGACGATTTCGCATCCGGCTGGCCGCAAGTTGCCGGACGGAGCGTTCTGGCAAGTTGCGGTGCGCCCCTCGACGCCGCAGGGCGTGTATCCGGAAGATTTGTTGACCTCGCCGCAGCCGCCGGACGGACTGCGCCGCTGGGCTTGCCCGCTCGCGGTCATCGACTGGTCCAAGCGCAGCGGTCCCGCCGTCACCGATTGCCGCAACGCCTTCGAAGGGTTGGTGGCGCTGACCAAGCGCAAGCCGGGTTGCTGCACGATTTCGATCGGGCCAAGCCACATCACCGCGACGAATTCGCTGCAGGCCGTGCTGGACCGCGCCGCCGCGCTGGCCTCGACGGTTACGGTGTGCCTGGCGCCGGGCATTTATACGCTGCCGGGCTCGCTGTATCTGAGTGATCTTCACAGCAATCTGGCGCTGGAATCCTGCGGCGGGCGGGCGACGTTGGGCGCTGCGCCGTCGTCGGCTAACGCGCGGTTCGGCGACGGGCTTGTCGTGATCGAGGGCGCGAGCGGCGTGACGTTGCGCGGCCTGACATTGGTTCCGCCGCTGGTGCGGACAGCCCGAACGTTTTTCGCCGACCTGCTGCCGGGCGCGAACATCACGGAAGCGGCACGTACGATCGGGTCGCCCTATACGTGCTTTGGCGTCAGAGTTGCAAACTCGACCGGTCTGACGATTGAGGATTGCACCATCCTCATCACCAACAACAATCCCGACGCCGCGCTCGCCGCTGACCTGTTCGCCGCCGCGATCTTCCTGCAGGCCGATTCCGGCTCCCTGAAAATCAAGGATTGCACCGTGATGTCGGATATTACGCCGACCTATACCCGGCTGGCGATTCCGACGGCCCAAATCTCCGATGTCCCGCCGGCGGCGCTGAACAAATTCAACGAACAACTGCTTCAGCTCTTCTCGGCCTCGACACCGATGTCAGCCTTGTCGTCACCGCCGGGGGTCTCGCCGCCGGACGCGAAGGTGCTGTTCCAGCAACGGGCTAGCAACGCGCTCGAAATTATCGCGGCGAAGCGGCTGGCCTTGGCTGCGGCGCCGGCGTCGGGCCATGTAGTCCTTACGGTCGGCGTGCTCGCCGCCGAAAACGCTTCATTGGGAAATTCGGTCGTCTGTGATTGTCAATTCCAGGGCCTGACTTTCGCCGTGTGGCTCTCCGGCCTCATGTCTATCGTGAGACTGAAGGACAACACCGTCGTCGATGGTGTGGCCGGCTTGTGGGTCGAGGTCGTCGCCGCGACAAGTCCCAAGACTTGGGTGCCGGGGAGCAATTATCCGAACTACGATCATCTGATCAAGTTGTTCGAGGAATATCAGTTTCTGAGCGCGATCGCCGGGGCGTTGCCGCTGCCGGCGCTGCCTGGGTCGGGCGCGCCGCGCGCGGCCGCGCCGCCCCCGCCGCAACCGGCCTTTTCGTTGTCGATCACGGGCAATCAGGTCGAAATCCGCCAGCCGGCGGCCGATGCGGGTGCGAGCGCCGCCATGAGGCTTGCGCTGTACAGGGAAGGTATACGGCAGCCCCAGACCTCCGTGATCGTCTCCGCCAACCGGCTGCGCGGCGGCATGTCTGACACACGGGCAGGGGCAGCGTCCCAGCAGCCGGGCCAAATCCCAGCCGCGCAAATCACGCTGGGCGAACGTACGCCCTGCTCCATCACCGGCAACACCATCATCAACGGCGGGGCGCCACCGATTCCGTCGGAGAACGTCGTGTGGCCAAGTTTATGGGTAACGTTGGGAGGAAACGTCGATGCCGCTTTAGATCAATTGGCCGCGACGGGCAATGCGTTGGACGGCCCTTCGGACCTCGCGCTGCTTCCCAGACCAGGACCCAACGCCAACTATCACTGGTCGATCTTCAATGCCGATCCGAACTGAGCGCCGATGAGCAACGCCCTCGCCATCGCTGCGGTGACCGAATCGCTGACCAATCTGCTGTCGTATTATCTGCCCGCAGCGGAGGTTGACAGCGCGTGGGTCGGTGCCGACTCGCCGGATGCGTTGACGAATTCGGCGGACAAGGCCGGCATCAACGTCTTTCTCTACCAGGTCACGCCGAACGCGGCGCTGCGCAACGCCGATCTGCCGACGCGCCGTGCCGACGGCACGCTGCTGCGTAAACCGCAGGCGGCGGTCGACCTTCACTATCTGCTGACGTTTTACGGCGATTCAAAAGCGCTCGAGCCGCAGCGATTGCTCGGCGCTGCGACCATCGCGCTGCAGGCCAATCCAGTGCTGCCGCGAAGCCTGATCCAATGGACGCAGAGCAATACGGCGTTTCTCAAAGACTCCAACCTCGATACTCAGACCGAGCTGATCCGGTTCACGCCGGCTGTGCTGACGCTCACCGATCTGGCCAACCTGTGGCAGTTTCTGTTCAAGGTCGAGTACGTGCTGTCGGCCGCCTACGTCGCCAGCGTCGTCCTGATCGAGGCCGACGTTCCGCTGCCGCCGCTGTTGCCGCCACTGGCGTCGCCGCCGCTGCCGGTGCTGTCGTACAATCTCGACGTCGAGGCGGTGCGCCAGCCGGCGCTCACGCAGGTCGTGGCCGCGACGGCCGGCGCACCGATCACCGCCGGCAGCGCCGTTATGCTGCTCGGAAGCAACCTCGCGGCGCCGGCCGGTAGCGCAACGCAGGTGCTGATCAGCGGCCGCGCGCAGCCCGCGACCGCGATCACACCGACCGGCATCACGCTGACGCTGCCGTCGGGCTTGGCGGCCGGCATGCAAACCGCGCAGGTCATGCTTGCGCTCTCACTCGGCTCGCCGCCGGTGCTGCATCCCGGAACGGGCAGCGCCTCGGGGATCACCGCCTTCGTGCTTAATCCGATGATCGCTCCGAGCTCTGCGCCCGGCGGCTACGCCATCAGTCTGATCCCTTCATTCGGCTCTCCGCCGGGTCCGGCAGTGCAAGTCGGCGTCGTCCCTTCGGTGCAGGCCGGGCAACGCGTGCTGCTGCAAATGTTGCCGGCGGCGGGTCCGCCGGCGCCAGCGCGCCTGTTCGACGGCGGCACACTGACCGTGCCCAGCGCGACCGTCATTGTACCGATTCCCGACCTCTCGGCAGGCACCTACGCGGTGCAAGTGCTGGTCGATGGCGCCGCGAGCCAAGTGCATTTTGGCGCCGGCGGAGTGGCGACGGCACCCTTGCTCACCGTCTGAGCCCGCAGGAGCGCGATCATGCCGGCAACTGCGCAAACCGTGTGGCTGGAGGCGAATCAGGCCGATCTCCTGGAGCGCCTTGCGGTGCTTAAGCGACGCCTCGGCCACCGCGCGGTTGGCGGTAATGTGCAGGACCCGCTGCCTTCGCCGCCGTCTGCGGAGGTCGGCGCCCCGGCAGCCTCCGGCCGTCCCTCGGCTCTGGCGCGACTGGCCGACACTTTCGGACTATCCCCCTTCGAGACCGATACATTGCTGCTTTGTGCCGGCATGGAATTGGATTCGTCGCTGCCGGCGCTGTGCGCCACGGCGCAAGGTGATCCGGCGCGGTCCTATCCGACGTTCAGCCTCGTGCTCGACGTGTTGCCGGAGCCGCATTGGTCGGCACTGTCGCCGGAGGCGCCGTTGCGGCATTGGCGACTCCTGGAAATCGGCCCCGGCCCGGTGTTGGCGCATGCGGCGCTGCGGATCGACGAGCGGGTGCTGCATTTTCTTGCCGGGGTACCGCATATCGACGCGCGTCTTGCAGCTTTGGTCGATCCGCTGCCGGCGGTCGAGCCCGGCGCGCTCGTGCCGTCGCATGCGGTAATCGCCGAGCAGGTGGCGGAAATTTGGTCCAATGCGGCGCGCGGTCGTGACCTGACCGTCGTGCAGTTGTGCGGCGGCGCCGCCGACTGCCGGCCCATCGCCGCCGCTGCCGCGGCAATGCTCGGCCTCAGCGCGGCAAGCCTGCCTGCCGAGCGTCTGCCGACCGGAGTCGTGGATTTCGATACCTTGCTGCGACTGTGGGAGCGCGAGCTGATGCTGTCGGGGCTCGGCGTGCTGCTGCTGGATTGCGACGATAACGTGCCGCCCGAGAGCGATCCAGCGCGCCTTCGTGCCGCTGCCGTCGCGCTGCTGCTGGAGCGCGCGACGGGCCCCGTGATCCTGCGCGAGCGGGAGCCCCGACGCATCACCAATCGTCCGGCGGCGATGCTCGACGTCGCGCACCCGACCCGCGAAGAGCAAGCGGCGGCTTGGCGCGACGCGCTTGACGATCGCGTGGCCAACCAACAGGCGCTGGTTGCCGCCACCGCGCAGTTCAGCCTTAGTCTACCGGCGATTCGGGCCATTGCCGCCGAGGTGCGCGCCACCACCGCTTCACCGCCGGCGGGCGACATCGCCGCCACGGTCTGGAATCTGTGCCGGCAACGGCTCCGCAGCGCGCTCGACGGGCTCGCGCAACGCGTCGAAGCCAATTTGAACTGGGACGATCTGGTACTGCCCGAAGAGCAGAAACAGGCGCTGCACGCGATTGCCGCACAATTGCGCCAGCGCGCCACGGTGTACGACCGCTGGGGCTTTGCCGACAAATCGCGCCGCGGATTGGGTATCAGCGCGCTGTTTCACGGTCCGAGCGGCACCGGCAAGACAATGGCGGCCGAAGTGTTGGCGAGCGAGCTGAAGCTCGATCTCTATCACATCGATTTGTCGCGTATCGTCAGCAAATATGTCGGCGAGACCGAGGCCAATTTGCGCCGCGTGTTCGACGCCGCCGAGGAGAACGGCGCGATCCTGCTGTTCGATGAAGCTGACAGCCTGTTCGGCGCCCGCAGCCAAGTGAAGGACAGCCACGATCGCTATGCCAACATCGAGGTCAGTTATCTGCTGCAGCGCATGGAGGCCTATCGGGGACTGGCGATCCTGACCACCAATATGCGCGCCGCGCTCGATCCGGCATTCTTGCGCAGGCTTCGTTTTGCCGTGCCGTTCCCGTTTCCGGATGCGGTGCAGCGCGCCCAGATCTGGCGGCAGGTTTTTCCGGCGGCAGCCGTTACGCGCGGCCTCGACATCGATCGGCTGGCGCGACTGCGCGTCGCCGGCGGCAACATCCGCAACATGGCGGTCAACGCCGCGTTCCTGGCCGCCGATGCGGGCGAGCCGGTGCAGATGCATCATCTGCGCGACGCCGCACGCACCGAATATGCCAAGTTGGAGCGGCGCTTGACCCAGGCCGAGAGCGAGGTATGGGCGTAGCCGCAACCCGATCAGCGCCGACAAAAGCGCCGGCTGCGCCGGCGCTGGTCGCCGCGCGACCGCGGGTACTTCAGGTCCGGCAGAGTTCGCAATTGCTGCAGCGCGCCTGCGACTGTGGCGCGACTTCCGGATTGTCGGGTCGCTGCGCGTCCTGCGACCGCGTCGGCCTCGAACGCGCCCGGGACAGCGGCCCGGCACCGGCCTTGCACGTGGTCGCACCGGCGGCAGGTGAAGCGCGGCCCGGCTTCGATTTTAGCCGCGTCGGCATCCGCGCCGGGCAGGGAATTGGCGCCGCCGTCGGCGCGGCGTCGCTGCAGCCGCAGCCCAAGGTCCGCGTCAGTGCGCCCGTCCGCATGCAGGCACAATTGCGCGTCTCCTCGCCGAGCGATGCGGCCGAGCAGGAGGCGCAAGCGATCGGCAAGCTGTTCGCGCGGGTGCCGGAGCCGGCCGTAGCGGCGGGTCGCATCGCGCCGCTCAGCGTCAGTGCGTCGGGCGATCCGCATGCGATCCATCGCCGCGACACCGGACCCGCGGTGATAACAGCTGAGATCGAAGAACGATTGCAGAAGGGCAAATCCGGCGGCGAGGGCTTGCCGCAGCGATGGCTGAACTTCCTGGAGCTGCGATTCGCCGCCAACTTCGGCGCCGTGCGCTTCCACGTCGATGACAACGCGGCGGCGCTTTGCGAGAAGCTAGACGCGCGTGCCGTAACGATCGGACACGATGTCTATTTCGGCAAGGGTCAATTCCGGCCGGACACGCACGAAGGCTGGGAACTGATCGGCCACGAACTGACGCACACCATCCAGCAGGGCAGCGTCAAGCAGGCGACAACACCCGCCGCCAAAGTCGCGGCCCCAACGCCGCAGCCCGCATCGCCTGCCGCGGTCGCAAAGCCTGTCGCAGTCGCAAAGCCTGCAGCCGCGGCAGCGCCGGTCGATCGAGGTAGAGCGATTCGTCCGACCCTGCCCAGTCTCGCCGCACCCGTGACGGCGCCGGCTCTGGCTCCGGTGCGCATGGCCGCGCCCGTCGCGGCGCTCGCCGTACCAGCCCACGAGCCCGCGGCCGCTCGTGTCACGGCGTCCACGCCGGCGCCCGTCCGGACCGCCGTACCGGCCGCCGCGCCGGCTTCGGCCCGCGTCGCCGAGCGAGCGCCGCGATCGGTTCAACGCGGACTTTGGGACACCATCGTCGCGGTAGCCTCCGATCCTCTGGGCTTCATCGCCGACAAGGCGACCCTGATCCCGGGGTGGCGGATGCTGACCATCGTGCTCGGCGTCAACCCGGTCACCATGGCGAAGGTCGATCGCAGCCCTGCCAACATTCTCATGGCCATGGTCGAATTCATGCCGGGCGGCATCTTGGTCACCAAGGCGCTGCAGAACAGCGGCGTGTTCGACAAAGTCGGAAACTGGATCGCCGACCAGATCAAGACGCTGGTGCAGACCGGCGCCGAACTGAAAGCGGCGGTAACGCGCTTCATAGCCGAGCGTTCCTGGAGCGACATCGGCGATCTTGGCGGCGTCTGGGAGAGCGCGAAGCGCATCTTCACCGAACCTATCGAAAAGCTGAAGGCGTTCGCCAAACGTGTGGTCACCGACGTTCTGAAATTCATCAAGGACGCCATTCTGCTGCCCTTGGCGAAACTCGCTGAAGGAACCCCGAGCTGGGATCTTTTGACTGCGGTGATCGGGACAAATCCGATCACCGGCGCGACGGTGCAACGCACGCCCGAAAAGCTGATCGGCGGCTTCCTGAAGCTGATCCATCAGGACGAAGTCTGGGACAACATGGAGAGGTCCAAGGCGATCCCGCGCGCCTGGGCTTGGTTCCAGGGCGCCATGCAGGCGGTGATCGCGTTCGTGTCCCAGATTCCGGAAAAATTCTCGACGCTTTTCACGTCGCTGACCATCGAGGACGTCGTTCTCGTTGTCGGCGCCTTCGAAAAGGTGAAGTCGGTGTTCGGCGGCTTCGTTGCGAATTTCATCTCGTGGGCCGGCACGGCGCTGTGGAATTTGCTCGAGATCATTTTCGATGTCGTCAGCCCCGGGGCACTGGCCTACGTCAAAAAGACCGGCAACGCGCTCAAGGCCATTCTCAAGGACCCGCTGCCCTTCGTGCGCAACCTTGTCGCCGCCGCCAAGCTCGGCTTCCAGCAATTTGCCGACAATTTCGGCTCGCACCTCAAGCAAGGGCTGATCGACTGGCTGACCGGCTCGCTGCCCGGCGTCTACATCCCGAAGGCGTTCTCGCTTATCGAGTTCGGCAAGTTTGCGCTCAGCGTGCTCGGCATCACCTGGGCGCAAATCCGCGCCAAGATCGTCAAGGCGCTTGGTCAGAACGGCGAGACCATCATGAAGGCGCTGGAGACCGCCTTCGACATCGTCGTGGCGCTGATCAAGGGCGGCATCGGCGCAGTCTGGGAGCTGATCAAGGAGAAGCTCACCAATCTCAAGGACATGGTGATTGACGGCATCGTTGGCTTTGTGACCGATACCGTGATCAAGAAGGCGATCCCGAAGCTGATCTCGATGTTCATCCCCGGCGCCGGCTTCATCTCGGCGATCGTGTCGATCTACGACACCATCAAGGTCTTCATCGAGAAGCTCGCCAAGATGATCGCGGTGGTGAAATCCTTCGTCGACTCGATCGTCGCGATCGCCGCTGGCGAGATTTCCAGCGCCGCGAGCCGAGTCGAAGGCGCACTCGCCGGCCTGATTTCGCTGGCGATCAGCTTCCTCGCCGGCTTCCTCGGCCTGGGCGACATCGCCGACAAGGTCATGGCGGTGGTGAAGAAAGTCCAGGAGACCGTCGACAAGGCGCTCGACACCGCGATCAACTGGATCATCGGCAAGGCCAAGGCACTGTTTGCGAGCCTGTTCGGCAAGGGCGGCAAGCCCGATGACCGAACGCCCGCGCAGAAGCAAGCCGACCTGGAGAAGGGCGTCGCCGAGGCGGATGCCCTGCTGGCCGACCCGAAATTGACGTCGGTCGACGTCGCAAAGCGGCTGCCGGCGATCAAGGCTAAATATAAGATGACGGAGCTTGCCATCGTCACCGACGCCAAGGCGGAGGGAAGCGAAACCGATCACATTCACGGCGCGATCAATCCGGACAAGAACTCTCCGCAGCATCAGAAAACCGCGGAAGATAAGCAAACCAATATTCACATTGTGCGCAGCACCTTCACGGTCTCGACGAAATGGCAAATCGCCCAAGATTTCCCCGAGCAGCACCAGGCGCTCGTCACCGGACAGGCGCGTCCGCCGCGATTGAATCCGCAGCTAGATCGGCGGCACGTCATCTCGTCACAGAGCATGGCTGCTCACTACGAATCCGTGCTCAATGCTACGAAGTGGAGCAAGGCGAAGGACATTCTTACTCATGCACGTGGCCAACCCGAAACCGTGGCCGATCCGCTTGGTGATCCGACCATCCAGGCTGCGGCCCAATCGCGTCACAAGCGCTTCTTCAACGATGCTGAGAACCTGTTCGTCGGGGACGCATCCGAGAACCGATCGATAGGGGCGGAGAAGGACATCCCAAAGGATTGGACGCACGACGAATGGCTGGCCCATCTGGACTATATCAAGGCCAACTATGCGCTAGACGATTCATTTACGCCATGACGGGAGAGCGAAGTGGCGACACCCACAACTACGGCACGAAGCAACGGCCTACTGGCACTCAAAACCGTGGAGACCGTGCTGACGTCCATCGGCTGGGAACCGGAACGCACCGATGTCGAAAGCGTATTCCGCGTCGATTTCAGCGCCGACAACATCCCGGTGTTGGACGCCTTGGCTGACGTGCGCGTCGATTTCGAACGCTTTCTATTCTATTTGAATTTTCGCGATCGCGCTACGCCGCAGTCTCGCGCACAAATCATGGAGTTCGTCACCAGGGCAAATAGCGAGCTGATCGTCGGCAATTTCGAATTGAACCTCGACGATGGCTCGGTGCGGTTCAAGTCCAGCATCGATTTTACCGGCGCGCAGCTTACCGAACCGCTGGTACGCGATGCAATTCGCTCGGCGATGGATGCCGTCGAGTACTTTGCCGATGCCTTCGTCGCGGTGGTGCGCGGCGAAAAATCCGCGTTGCAGGCGCTGGCCAGTGCGGGGACGAGCAAATGATCAGGGGCCGTCGCGTCATATCCGGCACACAAGGCGAGCGCAGTCACCCGTCCGCGAGAGATCGCCAATGACCTCGATCACGCCCATCGGGCCCGCCAATTCCGCGACTGCGCTGCCGCTCGTCTCCTGCATCATGCCGACCAAGGCCCGTCCAGACTGGCTACCCCAAGCGATTCGCTATTTCCAGAAGCAGGACTATCCCAACCGTGAGCTTATCATCGTAGATACCAGTCCCGACGGGCTTGGCTGCCCGATCGGCGACGATGCCCGTGTCCGTCATCACCGGATTTCGCCGTCGCACACCATCGGCGCCATGCGCAACATCGCCTGCGAGGCGGCGCGCGGCGACATCGTCGTGCTCTGGGATGACGACGACTGGTACGCGCCGCAACGGATCAGCGCCCAAGTTCAGCCGATTCTTGACGGCCGTGCCGACATCACCGCCATCACTGACACCGTCTTCTTCGATCTCGATCGTTGGGAATTCTGGCGCTGCAGCCCGGCGCTGCACCGGCGCATGTGGGCCCATGACGCGGTGTGCGGCACCGTGGCATTCCGGCGATCCCTGTACGGCGGCAGTTGCCGCTATCCGGACCGGTCAGCGGCCGAGGACGCCGCGTTCCTGGAGAGCGCTGTCCGTCAAGGCGCGCGGCTCATGCGCATCGCGAGCGATGGACTTTTCGCCTATGTGCGCCACGCCGCCAACAGCTGGAAGTTCGAGTGCGGCAAGTTTTTCGAAGCGGCGGCTTGGCGGCGTGAGGACGAGCCGCGCGCATTGGCCGCCGATCGCGCCTTTTATGCCGCCCGCTCGCGGGCCCTGATGCAGGCCGCGGCGCCGGCGCCGGTGTGCGCGCCGCCGGTTGCCGGCGACGCGGGGCACGCCGAGGCCGCCGCCGGGCAGCCGCTTGTCTCCTGCATCATGCCAACCGCCGACCGCCGGCGTTTCGTACCGGATGCCATCGCGCAATTTCTCGCTCAGGACTACCCGGTGGCCGAACTCGTCATTCTCGATGACGGTGACGATGCGGTCGCCGACCTGGTGCCGTCGCACCCGGCGCTGCGCTATGTGCGAACGCCGCGCCACCGCACGCTCGGGTGCAAGCGCAACGCCGCCTGCGAAGCTGCGCGCGGCGACATCATCCTGCACTGGGACGACGACGACTGGTACGCGCCGCAGCGCATTCGCGTTCAGGTCGAGGCATTGTCCGCGAGCCGCGCCGACCTTTGCGGCATCGACCGAGTCCTGTTCTTCGATCCGCGCGCGCCGGCGGCGTGGGAATATGTCTACCCGCGCGTCGGAGCGCCCTGGGTCTACGGCGGCGCCATGTGCTATCGCCGCGACTATTGGCGCGCACATCCGTTCCCCGACATCAATGTCGGCGAAGACAGTCAGTTCGCGGCCGCCGCGCGGCCGGATCAGGTTTGCGTGCTGCCGGACAACCGTTTCTACGTCGCGCTGGTGCACGCCGCCAACACCAGCCCCAAGCAGGTGCACGATCCGCGCTGGCAGCCGCGGCCGGTCGAGACCATCGCCGCGCTGACCCGCGGCGACTGGCCGGATGCAGGCGCTCCGTCAGCTCCGACCGCCGCGTCGCGCGGCGAGCGTCCGGCGCCGTCCGGTCTGCGCCAAGGCGTCAGCGTGGTCATTCCGCACGGCGGCATCGAACGGTTGCCGCATCTCGCTACGTCTTTGGCCAATCTGCGGCAGTGCCGCGGCGTCGACGAGATCATCGTCGTCGATATGGGTCCAAGCCCGATAGCTCGCGAACCGGCGCGCCGCTGGAACGCCAAATACGTTTTCGTGCGCAACGATGGGTCCTTCGAGCGCGGCCGTGCGCTCGACGTCGGTTCGACCCTGGCGACACACGATCTGGTGCTGTGGCTGGACAACGATTTGTTGATGAACGGCGATTTCATCGTCACGGCGGCGATCGAGATCAGGGATCGAAGGTTGGACTTTCTGATTCCATATGTTTGCATCGACTATCTTTCTGAGTCCGACAGCAGGGCGGTGATGGACGGCCTGCAGAACCCGATACGGTGTGCGCCGGCGCGAAGCCTAACGCCGGGAGGCTTGATCACCGGCGGCGCCGGAATCGTCCGGAACGATTTCTTGCGCCGCCACGGCGGATTTCCGCAAGGATTTCGCGGCTGGGGCTGCGAGGATAACGGATGGGCGCACAAGGCGGCGGTATTGGGCGCGAGCGGCATCAGCACCAACCGCGATCAGCGTCTGTATCACCTGTATCACGCCAGGTCAGGCGCCCATGACGCGACGGTGCACCATCAGAATCCGCATTACGCCGACAACCTAAACCTGTTCGCGCGGATCGCCGCGATTAGGGACAAGCGCCAGTTTCTCGAACAGTTTCCGCCATCGACGGTCGCCCGTCCGTGGGCGGGTGACAGGGAAATAGTATTCGTCGAGCCGCCGCAGCACGGGGAGCATCAACTCGCCGGGCGCGCCGCGTCAGGGTTGCGGGAACTGCTCGACATTGACATCGTCGTTGTGGAGGCAGATGACGACGCGCAATGGCTCGTCAGCCTTCCCGAGCGTCGACCCGATGCTGCAGTCATTTTCGATCGGGGTTGCGCAGTTCGGCTGCTGAAGCGGCAGGATTTGAAATGGCTGCACGACCGGGCGATCGTTGTCGTCGACGCCACCGGGATGCCAGGTGCCGCCGACACTCAACTGCTTGAGTGCGCCGCGGCGTACTGCGTTTCTTCGTCCGTCAGCGACTCCGCTGACGGCGCGCACGGGATGGTTTTTACGTTTGCCGCAGATGCCGCACCCCTCGATATCGGCGTATGTGTAGTCCAGGCCTTGAGCGTCGTGCTTGGCGCCGAAGTGGCGCGTGATAAGCCAAGAGATCACGCCGTGCGAATTGGCGTTGCCGAGCAATCGCGCGCAGCCGTGAACCGCTACCGCGACACCAAGCTCGCGGCCGAACAGGTGAGCTTCTATTTATCGGCGGTCGCCGATGTCGCGCCGACACGCTTGTTGGAGGTCGGCAGCGAACTCGGCCGCTGGGCGGCGCTGCTCGGCGATCGCAGCAGCGCTGGGTGCTTAGAGTTTCACGGTATTGCATTGACGCCGGACCATAGCGGCGACCAGCGTTGCGGATCCTATCGCACGGTGAGCCGAGGCGATTTTCGGGCTCCATTGAAGGCGGAAAACCGTCACTGGGACCTGCTCATCGTGAGCGACGCTCTCAGCGCTTGGCCGCTCGACGTCGGAATAGATCTTGTCGCCGACGCAACAGGTCTCGCGGACTACGTTCTGATTTGGGATTGGGGTGCGGGTCGCCAGCGCCGGCCGGCGCCCGATCCGTCAACGGTTCGCGAAGCGCAGCCGTGGTCTAGTTGGATCTGCGCGAGCCGGGTCGGCGCGGTCGAGGACTGTCAATATGGCGCCTTTCTGTTGTCGCGGATGGACCCGCGGGGCATCGGGCGGCGCAACGCAAACGCGGAACTGTTCGAGCGAGCCTATCGCACCAGAGCGAAAGTCGCCGACGAGGCGGAATTTTACCTGACGCAAACCGCCGAGCTTCGCCGTAAGCTGCCGCATCTGCTGCAGAGTGTCGACGCGCGCTCGCTGCTCGATGCGCCGTGCGGCGATTTTGTTTGGATGCAACGCGTTACACTCGGCCTCGACGACTATATCGGTGTCGATATTGTGTCTGACGTCGTGGCCCAAAACCAAAGTCGCTATGGCGCGACCGGCCGGCGCTTCATCAGGGCCGACATCACCTGCGACGACTTGCCCGGCGCCGATGTCATCCTGTGCCGGGACTGTCTGATGTATTTGTCGTACGACGATATTGAGCGCGTCCTGCGCAACTTCAAGCGCAGCGGATCGACCTATCTTCTGACCACGACGTTCACGAAACTTCGGGCTAATTCGGACATCGTCACCGGCGGATGGCGAACGCTGAACCCGCAATTGCCGCCGTTTGGTTTTCCCGATCCGATCAAGCTGGTCGTCGAGGGTTGCACCGAGGCGGGCGGCCGCTATGCCGACAAGAGCCTGGCGCTGTGGCGATTGAGCGATATTGCGTAGTCCGACGTCGTTCTTGGATCACTGCTTGCAACGCTCGAACCGGATCTTGCGCTGCAATTGCGCTGATTTCGCTCGCTCATTCGGATTTTGTACCCCGGCTGTATTCAGGTGGTGCATTACGGATGCGCTACACGCCGCAATGGGGCCGAAACCTCTATAGCGGCGGGGAACATAACACTGAAGATGTCGTCTGCTTTGTTGCTCCAAGTGATCAATGGGCTGTGGTCTGGGACTTGGAATTGCTGAAAGCCGGGTGGTTAAGCCACAGGATAGGCAACCCTCGCAGGGTGTTCCGAAAACCCCTGTGAACACGCGTCGCAAAAGCCCGCAGAAAATCAAGGATTGTGATTGCCCGAAACGATTGTTCCGTATACACTTATTTTCGGAACAGCTTTCGAGGAGTTCATATGGCCAAGGCAAAAAGGAAGGCGGGCAGCGGCAAGCGCGTCGCGCTCTATCTTCGGGTTTCAACTGCCGAGCAAACGACCACCAATCAGCGACGCGAGCTACAAGCCGTCGCGGCGCGGCACGGTTGGGCTGTGGTGCACGTCTTCGAGGATCCTGCCATATCCGGTGCTAAGGGGCGCGCCGAGCGACCGGCGCTGGACGCGCTGCTGAAGGCGGTCGCACGTCGCGAGGTCGACATAGTAGCGGCCTGGTCGGTGGACCGGCTCGGACGATCACTCACGGACCTCCTCGACCTGTTGCGCGAGCTGCATGCCAAGGGGGTCGACCTGTTCCTGCACCAGCAAGGGCTCGATACATCGACCCCAGGCGGACGAGCGATGTTTCAGATGATGGGTGTATTCGCCGAGTTTGAGCGCGCAATGATTCGTGAACGAGTGCTGGCCGGACTGGCGCGGGCAAGGGAAGAGGGCACTCGCCTTGGGCGTCGGCGGATAGAAGATGCTGATGGCGCAAAAGCGGCGGCTATCCGTTCGGCTCTGGCAAGTGGCAAAGGTATTCGGCGGATTGCTCGCGACCTTAAAGTCGGCGTTGGGACGGTGTTGCGGATGAAAGCAGCGTGAAACCCGTCGAATTTATGGCGTTCGAACTCTGTTGACAGCCGACGGGTGCGGTGTTGTTCAAGTCGTACGCGCTTGCTTCCACCTCAAAAACAAAAACCTGCCTAATCCGGAAGGGTGGGGTGCCGCGGTACGGCCGACGCGCGATCTTGCCTGACTGACTGTATTGGCCAAAACCGGCCAGAATTCTTTTGGGGAGTCGGATGAAGACGCAGACGGAGAAGAACGCGGAGTACGGCCTCGGCCGGCCCGTTGCCCCGGCCCCCGTGGCAACGCGTCAAGCAAGGCTCACCCTCCAGCAACTCGAGGCCCACCTCTGGGGCGCAGCAAACATCCTGCGCGGCAGGACTGCTGGACAAGACTACAAGAACTACATCCTGTCGCTGATGTTCTATAAGCGGCTTTGTGATCAGTGGGAGTGCGAGGCGGATGACGCCATTCCCGACCTAGAGCGCCAGCAGGGTCGGGCCTTTAGCGACAGGGAAAAGGCAATCTTTCGCAAACGTGGCGAGCACCGATTCCAGATTCCCGATGGCGCGCGCTGGGGCGATGTCAAGGCCACATCCACCAATCTCGGCGAAGTGCTCACCAAAGCCATGCGCGCTGTGGCAAACGCAAACGACGAGTTGCGTGGCGTATTCACGGTATGTCATTCGGCGTGCAATTTTGACCCCGTGAGCCGGGGGATCGGCGTCCAAAATTGACCCCCTACAGATTGGCCTGATGCGCTGCTCGCTTTGATTCC
>Ga0335081_10000640_pt1 | contig 58125 bp, 44 predicted proteins | sample Lox_Sample_35_FD_206713 | JGI IMG/M metagenome (GOLD analysis project Ga0335081, IMG submission 206713) | Soil microbial communities from Loxahatchee National Wildlife Refuge, Florida, United States - Lox_Sample_3.5 | ecosystem: Environmental > Terrestrial > Soil > Wetlands | place: USA...
GCCATATCGGCTCCACGAGCAGGTCGTGGAAGAAGTCGGCCGCCGCGCCGGCCCGCCGGCGCTGCCAGGCCGCGAGCGCGGTCCCGAGGAGGTAGCTATCGGTCGTGTGATATACCCACAGCGTGCCAGGGGCCGCCTTGCGCGGGTAGTGGGTACAGGCGAAGCGGATGCGGCTGGCGTGGTCCTCGGCGGCGAAGAACGGCGTCATATCGGGCGCGTCCTCGTCGTGCTCCCGGGCATCCGACAGGTAATGACCCGTCGCCATGTCGAGCGTTTCGGCGATCGTGACGTCATCCCAGCCGTGGCCCGCGCATTCGGGTACCAGCGAGCCGATGGTGGCCGACAGCAGCCGCGGGTCGAGCAGGGCGGCACGCATGGTGGCGAGCCCCGCGACCAGTGTCTTGGCAAGCGAGTACGAGGGTAGGTCGAGCTCGTCGCAATAAATGTACGGGCCGAAGCGTGTGTCGCAGCCGCCGGTGTAGTGCACACCGTCGATGGCCAGGCCGTAGAGAGTCATGTCTTTCGCGGGAATCTCCAGCGGCGAGCCGAACTGGCCCGGGTCGGCGCCGGGATAATCGGCGGCGAGGCTCGCGATCGGCCGGGTGGGCACGCGGTCGGCGACCTCGCGCTCGTACTGCGCGATGAGGCGCGCCTTGTCGGCGACGGGCGCGCTGATGTAACGCGCCCGTACTCTCCCCCACGCATCGAACTTGAAGTAGAAGCAGGTCTCCTGGCCGATCTCCCAGGCGACGTTCGACACCTGGCCGGCACTCCCGAAGAGAAAGGTCAGTACGCCGTTGTGCATGCAGTTGGCGTTGCGCTCCTCGAGCGCGAACGGCAGCGCCGCCCGCGTGAGTCCATCATCCCCGTCCTGGTCCCAGACGCGGCCGGGCTCGAGCACGAACTCCCACTCTGTGCTTGCGCTGCGCACGGCGCCGCGCTGCTGCGGGATCAACGCCGTGCCGTTCTGCACGAATGCGAAGACGAACGCGGGCAGGTGACGCGCCGCGCCGTGGTTCTCGTCAGCCTCGGCGTACAGGTCGCTCAGCACGCGGAAACTCCCGCCCGGGAGCTCCTGGCCGAGGAGCAGACGACCCTCGAAGACGTGGCTCGGTGCGCGCGCGCCGGCGGGCGGAGCGAACGCCGCCATGGCCCAGGGTCCCGACGCCGGCGCGCCCTCGAGGTCGGCGCGCGTCAGGACGGCGGCGAGGGCCGCCGCCGGTTGCTTGCCTTGAGGAGCCGGGCCGTGCGCCGCAACGGCTGCCGTTACGGCGAGCAGCGAGGCGCCCGCCGCGACTAGCCGCATTCGCGCATCTCGATGCCGGCCGCAGCGAGCCGCGCGCGCAGCGGCGCCAGCTCGCTGGCGTAATGCCGCCACAGCCCAAGCGACGAGGTATAGATCGGCTGGCGCACCTGCGCGGCGCTGGCGGTGAAGGTCGGCGCCGTGTTGCGCTCGAAGTTGAGCACCTGCGGCTCCCACTCGAGGCCGCAGCGGGCGATGAGGCGCCGGCTGACGGCCTCCTGGTTGCTCACGAGATCCTCGTAGTCGATCTCCAGCAACTGACCGTGGAGCGTGCGGCGCCAGTGCGCCATCAGAGCGTCATAGGCGATGTAATACTGTGCGAGGTCATCGAGCGAATACGAGAACGGGTAGGCCATGCGGAACAGCGTCTTGTACATCGCATAGCACACATCGAGCGGCGCGCGGCGCACGTGGATCAGTGTCGCCGCGGGAAGCGCTGCACGGATGAGCCCGAGGTAGAGAAAGTTGAGCGGCGTCTTGTCGATCACGCGCTCCGCACCGCAGGCAGGGAGCGTGCCGCAGTACTCCGCCCCGAGGCGCGCCGGATCGATGCGTGCGGCGCGCCGGATGAGATCCGCCTTGCCCTGCGCGCCGTCCGCGCACCGGGTCACTGCCGCCGCGAAGTCGGTCGACTCGCCGCGGCTCACGACCCCGCTGTGCGAGCTCAGGATGCGGTCGACCAGCGTCGTGCCGCTGCGCGGCAGCCCCACGATGAACACCGGCCGGCGATCCGGGTCTCCGCGGCGCGGTGTTGCCGACCACTCGCTGTCGAAGGTGCGCGCGATCCCGGCCATTGCCTCGCTGTCGGCGGTCACGCGATAGCTCAGGCGGCTGCGCCGTGCGTCGGCGCCACGCTTGAGGGCGGCGAAGGAGCGCGCATGCTCGCCGAGATCCTCGAGCTCCTTGGCGAGCGCGTAGTCGAGCGCGACGCGGCCTGCTTCGCCCGGCGCAGTCGCGCGCAGCTGCGCCTCGATTGCCGCCACGTGGTTGTGCGTCGCCGTCTGTCGCCTGAGCGTCGCGCGGTTGTACCAGGCATCCGCGTCCCGCGGGGCGAGCGCCACGACCCGATCGTAAGCGCGCTCCGCCTCCTCCAGCCGGCCGACGGCGGTCAGCGCCGCGGCCCAGTTGTAGAGAATCTGCGGATCGTCCGGCGCCTCGGCGAGGCAGCGGGCGTGGCAGCGTTCGGCCTCGTCGTGACGGTTGAGATGGGTGAGAAGCTGCGCCGCCCGCTGCCTGAGGGGGAGCGCGAGATCCGGCCGGGCAGCGAGCTCGCACAGCCGCTCGAGTGCCTGCGCAGCGCGTCCCTGCGCGGCCGCGAGCTCGACCCAGATGAGCAGCGCCCGCGGGTCTGCGGGGGTGCACGCTAGCGCCGCTTCGCTCGCGCGCAGGGCGTCGCTGCTGGCGCCGCGCTCGTGCACGGGACGATCAGAACTTGAGGTTCAGCGTCAGTCCCACGGTCCGCGGCAGGGCGTTGAGCGCCTTGGAGTCGTTGCCGTAGAAGTTCTGCGCCGGTGAGGTGCCCATGTACGCCTCAGTGTATACGCCGGTGAAAGCCGCCGCGTTGGTGATGTTCTTGATCCACAGCGTCGCCGACCACTTGTCGAAGGGGTAGGTCGCGGAGGCGTTCCAGATCCAGAATCCGGGCATTGGGTAGTAGAACTTCGGCTGCCCGAGGTACGGGTTGGGCAGCGGCACCGTATTGGGCGAGGCGGTCGACGAGAACAGGGTGTCTTGAGTCGAGGACTGGTAGTAAAGGTCGGAGCGCAGCGTCAGCGCGCTGCCCGCGAACGGCACCCGGTAGTCGAGCGCCATGTTGAACTGGTTCTCGGGCGATCCGGGGAGCTGCGCGCCGTTGGTATTGATGATGTACAGGCCGTCCGCCGAGACCGCGTCGGCTGCGAGGCGCGCCTGCGTGTAGGTATAGCCGAGGCTGTAGTGGAAGCGCTCGCCGATGCGCGCGGCGAGCTGCAGCTCGATGCCCTTGGTGACCGCCTTGCTGACGTTCTGTACCGCGAAGAAGCCCCAGTTGGTGGTCGCAGTGTTGATCTGGGGATTGCGCCAGTCGACGTAGAACACGTCCGCGTTGTAGGTGAAGCCGTCGGCCTCGCCCTTGACGCCGAGCTCGTAGTCCACGTCGGTGTCGGGCTGGTAGCTGAGCCACACGGGATTCTCGGCGAAATAGCCGGTCGTCGGGATGCCGTTTGAGCCGCCGCGCCGGTAGCCCTGCGCCACGTTCAGGTACACGCGGTTCTCGGGCGCGAAGCGCCACGACAGATTCCCCTTGAAGATCGTCTTGTTGGTATCGTTGCTGCCGCTCGAGTCGGCGGCGTTGAAGATCGAGGCGTACAGGCCGGCCGTCTGGTGCTCGTTCACCACATCCCGGTCGCCGAAGGTGCGCAGGCCGCCGGTGAGCTCCACGTCCGGCGTGATGTGCCAGGTGAGTTCGCCGTAGAGCGCCGCGTCGCGGAAGTGCTCCTGCTGCAGGTAGGTGAAGTCCTCATCGCCGATGACGGCGTTCGCAAACGCCGGGAACTCGGCATCCCACCACTGCTGGAAGCCGACCATGACGCTGGTCTGCGTGGCGTACAGGCTCTGGTTCTGATAGTAGGCGCCGACCACATAGTCGAGCACGTTGCCCGGCTTCGACACCAGACGCAGCTCCTCGATCGTCGCCTTGTCGCCGTAACTGCGCACCGCGGATTCGAGCGGCCGCGGGTAGTTGTAGTAGAACTCGGCCCACCAGTCGTTCTGCGCATAGAAGCCGGTGTTGTCGCTGGTGATGTCGCCGTGGTGGTTGTACTGCGAGGTGCTGGAGGTGAGCGTTGCGAAGCCGAGATCGAGCGTGGCCTCGAGAGCGGCGAGATATACGTCGCGATTCGCGGGCTCGAGCTCCATGGCGCCGACCTGGTTCGCCTGGTAGGGCACGCCGAAGCCATCGCTCCCGAGCGTGGTGGCGCGCCGGCCGCCGAAATGGTCGTCCTGGCCGGTGAGGCTGAGCGTCAGATTGAAGACATCCGAGGGCTGCCACTTGAGCGCCGCGCGGCCGTAGGTCTGATGCGCGTAGTCGGCGTCCTTCACCGACTGGGTCACCTCGCCCGGCGAAGTGATGCTGCCGCCGGCGGGCGGCACGGGCACGCCGTTGGGGCCGAGCACGTAGACGTTGCGATAGTCGGTCGCGCCGGGATACTGGTTGTGGGTCACCGTGAAACGTAGTGCCGTAGTGTCACCCAACGGGACGTTGAGGGTCAGCGTCCCGGAGCCGCCGACCTGGTCGGAGGACTCGACCTTGGAGCCGGTCAAGCTCACGTCACCATCGAACTTGCCTATCTCCGGATCGCGCAGGATGTAGCGCACCGTGCCGCCGAGCGCGCCCGAGCCGTATAGTGTTCCCTGCGGTCCCTTCAGCACCTCGACACGGTCGATATCGGTGAGCAGGAAGTTGGCGAAGATCGGCGTGTCGTTCACATAGGTCGAGACCGTGGCGGCGGCCGCCACCGCATAGTCGCCGAGCGCCGAGCTGTCGACATTCAGGCCACGGATGCGGATGCCGTTGGTTACGCTGGCGTTGCGATCGCCGCGATCGATTACCGAGACCCCGGGGATGTCGCGCATCAGCTCGGCGGTATCCAGCACGTGGTCGTCTTCGATGTCGCTGCCGCTCAGCACGCTGATGTTGTAGGGAACGTCGAGTACGTTCTCCGCGCGGCGCCGGGCGGTGACGATGACCTCCTGCAGCTGCGTGCCGGAGTCCGCCGCATTGCCGCTGCTGTCGGCCGGTGCCGCCGCGGTCTCGGCATGCACGGCACCGGCGCCCAACGCGGCGATGACGGCCGCCGCGATCGGCGAGCGATAAGGCGTGGCAGGCTTGATCGGCATGATGGTCACTCCCCCGGCAGCAGTTCGATAATTTCAGCGGCGCCGCGCGCGCTTGCGGGCCGTGTCGCTAACGCCGCTCGCGAGGCGCACCGCGCCCAGGCGCTCGAGCGCGGGCGAGCCGGGCCGTCGCGGGCCGTAGCACGGGAACTTCACGGTGCAGTCGCGAAAGCTCTTGAGCGGCTGCCCGAGCCCGTGCCAGCCGCTCGCGCGGCAGCGGCGCAGGTAGTCGAGATCGAGCCGCACGGCAATCAGCTCCCGTCCCGATCCCGCCTGGTGGATCACCTCACCCCCGGGGCCGCACACGATCGAGCGTCCGGTTGCGAGCGGGCCGGCCATGTTGAGATCGAGGAAATAGCATTGGTGCGCGGCCGCGGTGGCGCGCGAGATGGCGATCTCGACGTCGCGGTCGATCGAGCTCGTGAGCGTCGGATGCAGCACTATCTCGGCCCCGAGCCAGGCGAGCGAGCGGCTGGTCTCGGGGAACCATGAGTCGTAGCAGATGGATATGCCGACGCGCGCTCCCCCGGTCACCTGCGTTACGACGAAAGCATCGCCCGCAGTCACGCCGCGCTCGTATGGGGTCCAGGGAAAGATCTTGCGATAGCGGGCGACCACGCGCCCGGCGGGGTCGATGAGGGGCGCGGTATTGAAGATCCGCCCGCCGCGGCGCTCGTAGAGACTGCCGGGGAGCAGCCAGATGCCGAGCTCGCGGGCGACCTCGCAGTAGCGGCGCTCGACCGCACCGGGCAGGCGCACGGCCTGCGCGGTACGCGTGCCGAAGCTCGCGAGCTCCGGCAGCATCACCATGTCGAGCCAGGGATAGCGGGCCTTGGCCGCGCGGATCTCGCCGAGAAGCAGCGTTACGTTGTCCGCTGCGGCCAGGTGAAGCTGCAATCCCGCGACGGAGAAAATGCTCACCGTTTAACGCCCAATGCCCCCTTGATTGTCGGGGCATAGTGGCAGCGGGCGGCACGCGACCGATAGCGCCAGTTGCCGCCTAGTGATTGGGCCAGAGCCCGCCGATCAGGCTCTCGGGGCTGAGCGTCGCCATGTTGTAGAGGCGGCCGTCGGGGTTGAACCACTTGATCGCACAGCCATCGAGCACCGTGTAGTACCCGACCGCATCCCCGTACGCCCAGCTTGTCCATTGCCGGAACCAGAGATCGCCTTCGACCCACCAGCGCCCGCTGTCGCAGTCCTCGTCGGCAAAGCCCGCGCGCCCCACCATGCGCCCGTCGGGCAGCAGATCGATGGTGCATGGGTCGCCGTACACGGTGTCGAGGTGGATGCTGCGCCCGCTCAGGCGCCGGCGGATCTCCTCGCCCCGCAGCCACACCCCGATGCAGTTGTCGAGGCGCTCCGCGAGGCCCGCGTCCTGCTCGCGCACCAGTCCGGCGAGCTTCACGACCGCGGGCCGGATGCGCTCCACGCGGATGCCGCGCACGCTCATGCGGAAGCAGTTGCGCGGATGGTCGGCGGTCGCGTAGTAGCGGTCCACCGGCTCGATGTGCACGCCGCGCCGTGCGGCATCCGCGATCAGTTGAACGGCATCGAGCTCCGGCGGTCCCTGCACCCAGCAGGAGGTGCCGCCGGTCGCCGGCGCCGTTACCACCGAGCGCTGCAGGTGATAGTTGAGCGCGTCGCGCAGCGCGATCCAGCGCTCGCGAAACACCTGGCCGAGCTGCGCGAGCATGGCATCGTAGTGGCCGAGCGCAATGAACAGCGCCGCCGCGCGCTGATCGTGCGGTGGCGGATGGCGCACGGTGAGGCGCCGCAGCTCCCGCGCCTCCTCGATGAGCTCGCGCGGCGCCACCAGGAAACCGAGCCGCAGCCACGGCGCGAGCACCTTGGAGAGGCTCGACACATAGAGCACGCAGCTGTGACGATCCATGGCGCGCAGCGCCGGGTGCGGCTGGCCGAGGTAGTTGCGCTCCGAGTCCGCGTCGTCCTCGATCACGACGATGCCGTGCGCGGCCGCCTTGTCGAGCAGCCGCTGGCGGCGCTCGTTCGGCATGGTCACTGCGGTCGGCATCTGATGGCTCGGCGTGAGATACAGCACCCCGCAGGCATCGACCGCCTCATCGACCACCATCCCCTCGGCGTCCACCGGCAGGTGCGCAACCTGTGCGCCCCGCAGCGCGAGCAGCGCGCGGAAGTCCGGGTAGCCGGGCTCCTCGACGCCGACCCGCACGCCGGGCCGTACCAGCAGCTGCACCAGGAGCCACAGTGCCTGCTGCGCGCCGACCGTGATCAGGATCTGCTCCGGGGAAGCGATGATGCCGCGGCGCGGCAGGATGTGGCTGCGGATCTGCTCGATCAGCATGGGATCGTCGAGGTCGCGGCTGCGCGCCGACCATTCGCGGATCTCGCGCGAGGCGAGCGTCAGGCGGCTCACCTCGCGCCACTCGCTCATCGGATAAAGCGAGGGGTCGACGCTGCCGTCGAGAAAGGAATCGCCCGTGGGTCGCGCCGGCTCGGCGAAGCCGCGCCTGTCGCGCGCGCGCGCCGCCAGCCGGAGGCGACGCGGCCAGTCGATCGCACCCTCGGCACGCTGCCCGGGCTCCGCGCCCGCCACGCGCTGTTGCTGCATCGCCGGGTTCGGATAGATGCCGCTGCGCTCGCGCGTGATGAGGAAGCCCTCGTCGAGCAGCTGCTGGTAAGCCAGCACCACCGTGTTGCGCGATACGCGCAGCTGCTCGGCGAGCCCGCGCGTCGAGGGCAGGCGTGTGCCGGGCGGCGCCGCTCCGGAGACGATCAGCTCGACCAGCCTCTCGCGGATCTGGTTCTGCAGCGACAGGGGACTCGCGGGATCGAGGTAGATGAGTGGCTCGACCATCTACTTGTTCTGGATACCGGCCGGATGCGGCCCGCCGCTGATGTTACAGCGGAATCGAGCCGCAGGCTGTCGGCTTGCAGCAGGCCGTCATCCGCGAGCTGTTTGCAGCCTTGAATCCGGGCTCCGGGGCCACCACATACCGCAGGGGCGATACAGCCCTTGCCGCTGCTGCGGCGCATAATTATCTTATGGATGTGCCACAGATCCGCGCGCCGGGATCAACCGACGATTCGGTCATCGACACCCGCTACTGGCACCGGCTCGAAAGCGGCCGCGTCCAGTGTGACGTGTGTCCGCGGGCCTGCAAGATGCACGACGGGCAGCGCGGGCTGTGCTTCGTGCGTGGCGCGGAAGACGGGCGCATCAAGCTCTTCAGCTACGGCCGGTCCAGTGGCTTCTGCGTCGATCCCGTCGAGAAGAAGCCCCTCAATCACTTTCTGCCGGGTACCACCGTGCTGTCCTTCGGCACGGCCGGATGCAACCTGGCGTGCGCCTTCTGCCAGAACTGGGACATGTCGAAATCGCGCGAGATGGATACGCTCGCCGACCGCGCCAGTCCCGAGGATCTCGCCCGGTCCGCCCGCCGGCTCGGCTGCTCCAGTGTCGCCTTCACCTACAACGACCCGGTCGTGTTCATGGAGTATGCGATCGACACGGCGCAGGCGTGTCGCGAGCTCGGGGTGCGCAGCGTTGCGGTGACCGCCGGCTACATGTGCGCCGAGCCCCGGGCCGAGTTCTACCGCCACATGGACGCGGCCAACGTCGATCTCAAGGCTTTCAGCGAGCGCTTCTACTACAAAGTTTGCGGTGGCGAGCTCGGCGCGGTGCTCGAGACGCTCGAGTATCTGAAGCGCGAGACGCAGGTCTGGTTCGAGATCACGACCTTGCTCATACCGGGTGAGAATGACTCGGACGATGAGATCGATCGGATGACGCAGTGGATCGCAGCGAAGCTCGGTGCCGACGTGCCGCTGCACTTCACGGCCTTCCATCCCGACTGGCGGATGCGCGACAGGCAGCCGACGCCGCCGGCGACGCTCACTCGTGCGCGCCGCATCGCGCTCGGCAACGGCCTGCATTTTGTCTACACGGGCAATGTGCACGACAGCGACGGCGGAAGCACTCATTGCCCGCAATGCGGCACGTGTGTGATTGAGCGTGACTGGTACCGGCTGGGCCGATGGCAGCTCTCGGATTCCGGGGCCTGCCTGGCCTGTGGCACCTCAATCCCCGGGGTGTTTGCCGGAGGGCCCGGGCGCTGGGGCGCGCAGCGGATGGCTGTGCGGCTCGGCGGCGGGGCGATGCCGTGAGCGGAGCCCGCCCGAGTGTTCGGCCTGCGGCTGTGGCCGGGCTGTTCTACCCCGGCGGCGCGCAGCAGTTGAGCGCCACGGTCGACGCCCTGCTTGGCAGTGTGCCCGCCCGTGCGGTGCGGCCGAAGGCACTGATCGTGCCCCATGCCGGCTACCCGTACTCGGGGCCGGTGGCGGCGCAGGCCTACGGCTCGCTCGGCTCCGCGGCGCGCTCCCTGCGGCGGGTCGTGCTCCTCGGGCCGAGCCATCGTGAATGGTTTCACGGCCTGGCACTCCCGGCCTCAGATGCCTTCGCAACTCCGCTCGGCGTGGTGCGCATCGACGCGAGGGCGGCGGACGAGCTGCGCCGGCTCCCCGGGGTCGTGGTTTCGGACGTACCGCATCAGCTCGAGCACTCGCTCGAGGTGCAGTTGCCTTTCCTGCAGCGCATCGCCCCCGAGGCGCAGATCGTGCCGGTCGTGAGCGGGGATGCGAGCCCGGCGGAGGTCGCCGCGGTCATCGAAGCGCTCTGGGGCCGCGCCGACACGCTCATCCTCGTCAGCTCGGACCTCAGCCACTATCACCCCTACGCGGTCGCCCGTGATCTCGACGCCGCTACGGCCGAGGCCATTCTCGCCGGCAGCGAGGCGCTCTCGGGCGATGAGGCCTGCGGCTGCGTGGCGGTCAATGGCCTCACCCGTGCCGCGCGCCGCTGCGGGCTGCGGGGCGAATTGCTCGACTTGCGTAACTCCGGCGATACCGCCGGTGATCGGCAGCGCGTCGTCGGCTACGGCGCTTTCGGGTTCTACGATGCTTGACCAGAGCGAGCGCTCGCGGCTGCTCGAGCTCGCTCGCGACTCGATCGCGCGCGGTTTGTACCGCCCTGCGCCGGAGCCGTTGCCGCAAGGAGAATGGTCAGCTTCGCTGCTCGCGCCCACGGCGGCGTTTGTGACGCTGACCCTGAGTGGCGAGCTGCGCGGCTGCCGCGGCACGATCGATCCACAGCGCTCGCTGGCGGAGGAAGTCTGGCGCAGCGCCTGGCTGAGCGCCTTTGCTGATCCTCGCTTCCCGCCCATTGTGACTGAGGAGGCCGGCTCGCTGCGGATCGCCGTCAGCGTGCTCACGGCGCTCGAGCCGATCGCCTGCACAAGCGAGGCCGAGCTGATCGAGTCCCTCGTGCCGGGAGTCGATGGGCTGGTGCTTCGCTGCGGCGCGGCGCGCGCGACCTTTCTTCCGGCGGTGTGGCAGTCGCTCGAGGAGCCACGCGAGTTTGTGAGGCAGCTGCGCCGCAAGGCCGGCCTGTACGGCTCGCAGTGGCCCGCCGAAATGGCCGCTTTACGTTATCGCACCGAGACGTTCGACTCGGGCGAGGGCATCGCGCTGGCGGCCTGAAGCCGCTACAGGGCGATGGAGCCCTCGCGAAACGCCGAGTGACTCAGCCAGGCGTTGATGAGAACCGGCCTGCCCGACTTTGCGGTGGCACGAGCCCGCGCGATGGCTGCGGAGATCTCGCCGCTCGTCTTCACCAGGATGCCTTCCGCGCCGAAACCGGCCGCAACCTCGTGATAGGCGCTGCGCGCGAGCGCAGTACCGACGTCGTCGTTGAGGAGCTTCACCTGCTCACGCGCTATCTGCGTCCAGCCGGCGTCGTTGCCGACGACCGCGATGATCGGGATCCGATGGCGCATGAAGGTGTCGAATTCGCTCAGGCCATAACCGCACGCGCCATCGCCGAACAGAATCCACACCTCGGCTTCGGGCCGGCAGAGCGCCGCGGCGAGCCCGAACCCGGCTCCGACCCCGAGCGTGCCGAACGGCCCCGGATCCAGCCAGCTGCGCGGCCCCCGTGGCCTGAGGATGTAGGAGGCAGTTGCGACGAAATCGCCGCCGTCGGCGACGAAGATGGCGTTATCGCCGGCGGCCTGCTCAATGGCACGCAACAGCGCAATCGGATTGACGAACTCTCCCTGGACGGCAGCCTCCTGCTCGATGCTCGCGTCCCGGGCCGCATCGCGCCCATGGAGCGTGGCGATCCAGTCCTGCCAGCGTGAGGCAGTTCCGCCGGCCTGTTCGGCCAGCTGCTCGAGGAACAACCCGGGATCGCCGATCGCGGCAACATCGGGCGTGCGATTCAGGCGCGCATCGCTCGTGCTGCGGTTGGCGGCAATCACGGCGCTCGAGCGCAGCTGCCGCCCGTAGTCGAGCCGGAAGTCGCACGGAGTCCCGATCAGCAGCACGCAGTCGGCCTCGCCGAGCGCCTGACGGCGCTGATGCCGAAGCTGCAGCGGGTGAGCGCGGCCGAGAAGTCCACGCGCCATTCCCGACAGATACACCGGGATCCCGAGGTGAGTGATGGCGGCGGCAACACGCGCCGGGTCGGTGCCGGCGGCGAGTGCCTGACTGCCGACGACCGCGAGCGGCCGGGAAGCTTGCGCGAGGCGCTGGATGGCTTTGGCAACGCTCGAGCGAGACACCCTGGGGACGCTCACCGGGGGCGGGCGCAGCGTCGCCGACGCTGTTTCGCTGCCCGCGAACAGGCGCGCGAAGTGCTGATTCACGTAGAGTCGACGGAGCCGGCTCGCCAGTGAGCCGCCCTTTCCTGCTGCGTCGCGATACCACCCGCTCACCAGCGATCTCGGGTAGAGGAGGTCGACCGGGCACTCGACGAAAGCCGGGCCCTGGACACCTTCGCAAGCCGCCGTCAGGGCGTCCGCGGTCGCGCGGCCGAGATCGCGCACGCGGCGAACGCGCGTGAAGAGCTTGACGTGCGGGGCGACGACCGCGTGCTGGTCAATGTCCTGCAGAGCGCCGCGCCCCTCGAGCATCGTCGGCACGGCGCCACCCAGCACCACAGTGGGCGACTGAGCGAGCTGCGCGTTCTTCAGGGCGGTGACGCAGTTGGTGACGCCGGGTCCGGCGGTCACGGCCGCCACCCCCGGGGCGCCCGTCAGCCGTGCGGCCCCGTCGGCCGCGAACACCGCGGTGGCTTCACCGCGTACGTCGATCACGCGGATCGCGTGAGCCTTGGCGCTGGTGAGGATCGGCGAGATGTGCCCTCCGCACAGCGTGAAGAGCTGCGCGACCCCGTGCGACCGCAGCGCCTCGATGACACGGTCGCCCCCGTGCTCTTCAGTCTTTTCCCGGGCCATGGTGGGTGGAGTTTAACGGGATCGCGCCGACACTGAGCGATCGGGTTACCCTGTTGAGCATGGTCCATCGAACGCGCTGGCTGACGTGGCTGCTGCTGGCTGCGCCCTGCCAGGGCGAAACTCTCGCGGTCGAAGGCGCGCAGGGCGTGCGGGTGATGCTCGACGCCGCCTCGGGCCGCTACCAGGTGCAGAGCCGCGAGCTCGGTTGGGCGTTCGCCGGCACGCTCGGCACGGCCGCCTCGGACCTGGGTGTGCACGAGGGCCGCGATCGGCTCGGGTCGTACCACGAGCTCGGGTTTCGCTGGCGGCAGCCGCTGCCGCTCGAGGCGAGCATTCGTACCTATGTCGACCGGCCCATCGTGCTCTTCAGCGAAACGTCCGCGGCGAGCGCCGATCGCGCGCTGTTCCGTTTCCCACGCTTCACCGGGCTGCCGCAGGGCCTGCGTGCTTTCAGCTACCAGAGCCGCGAATTCGCGCCGCCGAGTTTCACGCCCGAGGAGAATGGCACGCCCTGGCTGCTCTTCGACGCGCGCGGCTCTGCCGCAGTGATCTCGCCGGCCGCGAATTTCATGCTCGCCAGCCTGTACGGCGACGGCAAGGCCGAGATCTCGAGCGGCCTCAATCGAGGCATCACGAGCCTGCCGGCGGGCTTCAATCACCAGACGCTCGTCGTCTTCGGCAAGGGAGTCAACGGCGCCTGGGAAACCTGGGGCCGCGGGCTGCTCGAGCTCGAAGGCGCGCGCCGTCCGGCGAATGACGCGGATGTGGGGCTGCGTTATCTCGGCTACTGGACCGACAACGGTGCGAGCTACTATTACGATTACGATCGTCGGCGCGGTTACGCCGGCACGCTGCAGGCGCTCGTCGAGCGCTATCGCGCCGAGGCAATTCCGATCCGCTACCTGCAGCTCGACAGCTGGTGGTACTACAAGTCGCTGACCGATCCGAACGGGCAGACCGGCACGCCGAAGAACCCCGGGCTGCCGCTCGGGGAATGGAATCGCTACGGGGGTCTGCTCAAGTACGAAGCGCATCCGGCGCTGTTTCCCGACGGCCTGGCGGCGTTTCAACGCCGCCTCGGCCTGCCGCTCATCGTCCACAATCGTTGGATCGATCCCGCGAGTCCCTATCATCAGAGCTACCGCATCACCGGTTTCGCGGTGACCGATCCCGCCTGGTGGCAGGCGATCATGGGGTACCTCGCGTCCGCGCATGTCGTGACGTACGAGCAGGACTGGCTGAATGTGATCTATGAGCACTCGCCGGCCTTCGCCGCGACGCCCGGGGCAGAGGAGGCTTTCAGCGGCGGGATGGCGCTCGCGGCCGGGCAACACGGTCTCACTCTGCAGTACTCCATGGCTCTGCCACGGCAGTACCTCGAGGGCGCCCGCTACGGGAATCTCACCAACGCGCGGGTCTCCGGCGATCGCTTCGAGCGCCCGAAGTGGGACCACTTCCTCTACACCTCGCGCCTCGCGAGCGCGCTCGGCATCTGGCCGTGGAGCGACGTGTTCATGAGCGCGGAGACGGACAATCTTCTGCTCGCCACTCTGTCGGCGGGCCTGGTGGGGATCGGCGATCCCATCGGGGCGGAAGACCGCGCGAGCCTGCTGCGTGCCGTACGCGCGGACGGTGTGATCATCAAGCCCGATACGTCCATCGTTCCGCTCGATGCGATGTACGTGACCGACGCGGCACGCTCTCGCGCACCGATGATCGCCTGCGCTCACACCGATCACGGCGCGCTGCGAACGAGCTACGTCTTCAGCTACGCCCGCGCGCCCAGGCCTGCGCGGGCATCCTTCACGCCCGCGCAGGTCGGTGTCTCGGGCGCTGCCTACATCTATGACCCGCGCGCCGGGAAGGCGCGGCGGCTCGGCGCCACCGAGCCCTTCACCTTCGCGCTGGCGCCCGGCGCGACGGCCTACTTCGTGGTCGCCTCAGTCGCGCGCTCCGGCATCGCTCTGATCGGCGATCGCGACAAGTTCGTGCCGGACGGCCGCAAACGCATCGCCGCACTCAGCGACCAGTCCGGGCGCCTCACCGCGACAGTCAGGTTCGCGGCAGGGGAGAAATCCGTGCAGCTGTTCGGCTACGCCGCGCGCGCGCCGGTTGTCGAGGCGAAGAGCGGCACGGCCGGCAAGCTGTCCTACGACGCGGCGAGCGGGCGCTTCGACGTCGAGGTCTTTCCCGCTCCCGGGGAGCTGCGCGAGAGTCCCGGCGGTGATCGGGTGCGCGAGGCCGTCGTTTCCCTGCACGGCGAATGACGACATGAATGGAGCTGCTGCCGACCAGGACCCGGAGCTGTTGCGCCGCCTGCTGCGCGCGAAGGACCGGATGGACGCCGCCTCACACGAGCACTGGCCGGTTCGGCGGCTGGCGCGCGTCAGCCGTGTTTCGGAGGCCCACTTCGCGCGCTCGTTCCGCCAGGCCTTCGGCGTTCCGCCGCACCGCTATCTGCTCACGCGGCGCATCGAGCGGGCGAGCGCGCTGCTGCGTGACACCGATCTGCCGATCACCGAGATTGCCTTCCAGACCGGCTGGGGAAGCCTCGGCACCTTCGGGCGTATCTTTCGCGACGTCACCGGCGACAGTCCGGGAGCGATCCGCGCACGCGCGCGGGCGACGGCCCACGAGCTCGGTCCCGTACCCACCTGCCACGTGCGCGCCGCGCAGCGGCCCGACCTCACGATCGCAGTTTCGGAGAAGCGGCGCCGGGGTGCGCGGCGCTATAAGAGCACCTGAGGAACACAGGAGACTCTTATGACTCAGGGCGTTCAGGTGGTCGGATTGTACGTGCGTGATCAGGACGAGGCCCTGGGCTTCTATGTCGAGAAGCTCGGGTTTCGCGTCCATACGGATGTGAAAAACGGTGACTTTCGCTGGCTCACGGTGCAGCACCCGGAGCAGCCGTCATTCCAGCTCGGCCTGTTCGTCCCGGGGCCGCCGGTGCTCGATGCGGCGACCGCGCAGACGGTGCGCGCGATGGTGGCCAAGGGCGCGATGCCGCCGCTGGTGCTGGTGGTGGACGACTGCCGCGCCGCCTGCGAGCGGATGCGCGCCCGCGGAGTCGAGTTCACGCAGGAGCCCGTGGACCGCTACGGTACGGTGGACGCCGGCTTTCGCGACCCGTCCGGAAACGGGTGGAAGATGCTTCAGGCGCGCGGCTGAAAGCTGAGCCGCCCGGGTGCCGGCGCCGCTACGCCGGCCCGGCACTGCAGAGGCGCTGCCGGTACTCGGCGACAATGAGAGAACGGTCATGAAGAAGGGCACTTCAATTCCAGCCTCGAGGGGAACGTACGGCGTGCCATCGACTTCCGGGAGGGCGGGAAGATAGACGGGGAGGCGCTCAAGACCCTGATTCGCACCGCCGTGACGCTGAACAAGTCGACGGCCCGGCGCTAAACGGCGGCGCGCCGCAGGCGCAAGGCGTTGCCGACGACTGACACCGAGCTCAGGCTCATGGCGGCGGCGGCGACGATCGGAGTCAGCATCAGGCCGAAGGCCGGGTAGAGAACGCCGGCGGCGAGCGGAACGCCGAGCGCGTTGTACACGAAGGCCAGCACGAGGTTTTCCCTGATGTTGCGCATGGTGGCGCGGCTCAGGGCGCGGGCGCGTGCAATGCCGAGCAGGTCTCCCTTGACGAGGGTGATGCCGGCGCTCTCCATGGCGACGTCCGTGCCGGTGCCCATCGCCACCCCGACGTCGGCGGCGGCGAGGGCCGGTGCGTCATTGATGCCGTCGCCTGCCATCGCGACCACATGCCCGGCGCTTTGCAGGCGGCGCACGATCGCGCTCTTCTGCTCCGGCGGGACTTCGGCTTCGATGTCCCCGAGGCCGAGCCTGGCCGCCACCGCATCGGCCGTCGCGCGGGCGTCTCCCGTCAGCATGACGATGCGCACGCCATCCGCCCGCAGCCGCTCGAGCGCGGCTGGCGTCGAAGCTTTGATCGGATCGGCTACCGCGAGAATGCCCGCCAGCCGGGCGTCGACCGACACGTACACCACGGTGGCGCCCTGTCGGCGGAGCTGCTCGGCGCGCTCCTCCAGGCGGTCGGCGGCAACGACGGCGTTGCCGGTCGCTTTCGCACTGCCGATCGACACATTCTTTCCTTCGACCTGACCGCTGACGCCCCGGCCGGTCACGGACTCGAAGGCCGCCACGGCGGCGACGGCCACGCCCTGCTCATGAGCCGACGCAACGACCGCCGCGGCGAGCGGGTGCTCGCTGGCCCGCTCGACGCTCGCGGCGAGTGACAGCAGGCTCCGCTCGTCAAACCCCGCGGCGGGCACCACCGCAATCACGCGCGGCCTGCCCTCGGTGAGCGTTCCGGTCTTGTCGACGAGCAGCGTATCGACTTTCTCGAAGCGCTCGAGAGCCTCCGCATCCCGGATCAGCACGCCGAGCGTCGCGCCTTTCCCGACACCCACGATGATGGACATGGGCGTCGCAAGCCCGAGCGCGCACGGGCAGGCGATGATGAGCACCGACACCGCGGCGATCAGCGCATAGGAGAATGCCGGCGGGGGGCCGAAGGCCAGCCAGCTCACGAAGGCGACCAGCGCGACCAGCATGACGGCCGGCACGAACCAGGTCGCGACGACGTCTGCCAGTCGCTGGATCGGCGCGCGGCTGCGCTGCGCGGCGGTCACCATGTCAACGATACGGGCCAGCACCGTCTCCGGCCCGACGCGCTCGGCGCGCATCAGGAGCGATCCTGTGCCGTTGATGGTACCGCCGATCACGCTCGAGCCGGCCGCCTTCGACACCGGCAGCGATTCGCCCGTGATCATCGACTCATCCACCGCACTCGCGCCTTCGATCACCTCGCCGTCGGTCGGGATGCTTTCACCCGGCCGGACGCGCAGCCGGTCGCCGAGGCGCACCTGCTCGAGCGGGACGTCCTCATCCGCGCCGCCCGCGCTGAGTCGATGTGCGGTCCTGGGTGCAAGCCCGAGCAGGGCGCGGATGGCGCCGCCGGTGCGCTCGCGCGCCCGCAGCTCGAGCACCTGCCCGAGCAGCACCAGCACGGTGATCACGGCGGCCGCCTCGTAGTAGACGGGCAGGTTTCCGTCCGCGCCGCGCAATGAAGCCGGGAAGAGCCGCGGCAGCGCCGTTGCGGCCAGACTGAAGAGGTAGGCCGCGCCCGTGCCGAGTGCAATCAGGCTGAACATGTTGAGGGAGCGGTTGCGAACCGAGGCCCACGCCCGCACGAAGAACGGCCACCCGGCCCACAGAACCACCGGCGTTGCGAGGCTCAGCTCGAGCCAGCCGGCAAGGCGCGGGGAATGCAGGCCTGCGAGAGCGTGCTGCGCCATCTCCCAGACGACCAGTGGGGCCGAGAGCACGGCGCCGACCCACAAGCGCCGTATCATATCCGCGAGCTCCGGGTTCGATTCCCCGGCGGCGGGAGTCACGGGCTCGAGTGCCATGCCGCACGAGGGGCAGCTGCCGGGCCGCTCGCGGCGAATCTCCGGGTGCATGGGACAGGTGTAGACGGCGCCCGGGATTGCAGGCTCGTGGGCGGTACCGCCCGCCGGCTGGCTGGCCGGCTCGGGCGGACTCGCGAACCGCCCCGGGTCGCTCAGGAACCGGCTACGACAGCCGTCGCAACAGAAGACATACCGGCGACCCGCGTACTCGGCGACGTGGGGCGAGTGAGCAGACACCTTCATGCCGCACACCGGATCGGTTGCCTGCTTGCCGACGATATCCTGCGACCCGCGGTCCACTCTGCATTATCGCGCGACCGTCGCGCGACAACGCCCTGTTCCGGCAGCGGGATGCCGATCAGGCGGCGCTGAGCAGGCTGATAAGGAATCGGGGCGGGTCGATCGAGATCACGAACTGATGCCTGGCCTAAGTGATTGATTGGCGGACTCTCGAACGGGACGGCGTCTGCGCCGCGCTGCCCCAGGACGTGGCCGGCGGCTAGGCAGTAGTTCCCGCAGCGCCTCGTTACTTGCGGAACCCAAGCTCGCCGTTGGATTATCACGCCGGCCTCGTAACAACAAGGGCACGTCCAGGGGCCGGTCACCCGCAAAGTACGGGAGGAGCGCATGTCCGTGACCATCCAGCTGAAAGTCAACGGCCGGCCGGTGACGGCCGAAGTGCGGCCCGACACACTGCTCTCGGCATTCCTGCGCGAGCAGCTGCGGCTGACCGGGACACACGTCGGCTGCGACACCGCGAGCTGCGGCGCCTGCACCGTGCATCTCGACGGCCGCGCGATCAAGAGCTGCAACGTGCTCGCCGCCCAGGCACAGGGCCACGAGGTGACGACCATCGAAGGCATCACGCCCGCGGATGGCTCACTCCATCCGATGCAGGCCGCCTTCAAGGCATGCCACGGACTGCAATGCGGCTTTTGCACTGCCGGCATGGTGATGAGCGCCATCGACGTGGTGACCCATCAGCCGCACGCCACCGACGAGCAGATTCGCGCGGGTCTCGAGGGCAACCTGTGCCGCTGCACGGGTTATCACAACATCGTCAAGGCAGTCGCGCAGGCTGCCAAGGCCATGGGGAGATGAAGCCATGAGCGCAGCGCAACCGTTGGTCGGACGCTCGGTCGAGAGAAAAGAGGACTACCGGTTCCTGACCGGCGCGGGGCAGTACACCGACGACATCACGCTCCCACAGCAGAGCTACGCCTGCTTCCTGCGCAGTCCGCATGCGCACGCCCACATCCGCTCGATCGATACGGCGGCGGCACGCGCCTCTCCCGGCGTGCTCGCCGTTTTCACGGGCAAGGATCTCGCGGGCATCGGCGGGTTGCCGTGCGGCTGGCTCATCAAGTCGATCGACGGCAGCCCGATGAAGGAGCCGAAGCATCCGGTGCTCGCCGAGGACAAGGTACGCCATGTCGGCGATCAGCTTGCGCTGGTGATCGCCGAGTCGGCGGCGCAGGCCCGAGCCGCCGCGGCGCTGATCGAGGTCGACTATGAGGTGCTGCCGGCGGTGGTCGACACCGCGACGGCCGCTAAGGCCAGGACCGCCGTGCACGACGTCGCTCCCGACAACGTCTGCTACACCTGGGCCATCGGCGATAAGGCCGCGGTGGACGCGGCCTTCGCCAAGGCGGCTCACGTCACCAGGCTCTCGATCGTCAACAATCGGCTGATTCCGAATGCGATCGAGCCGCGGGCGGCGAATGCCGCGTACTCGCGTGCCGATGATTCGTACACCCTGTACGTCACCAGCCAGAATCCGCACGTCGAGCGGCTGCTGATGACGGCGTTCGTCCTCGGCCTGCCGGAGCACAAGGTGCGGGTCATTGCGCCGGATGTCGGCGGCGGCTTCGGCTCGAAGATCTATCTCTACGCCGAGGAAACCGCGCTCGTCTGGGCCGCGAAGCGCGTCGGCCGGCCGATCAAGTGGACCGCCGAGCGCAGCGAGTCGTTCCTGACCGACGCGCACGGCCGCGATCACGTCTCCACCGCCGAGCTGGCGCTCGATCGCAACGGCGCATTTCTTGCGCTGCGGGTCCATACCACCGCCAACCTGGGCGCTTATCTTTCGACCTTCGCCTCCTGCATCCCGACGATCCTCTACGCGACGCTGCTCGCCGGGCAGTACGCGACCCCGGCGATCTACTGCGAAGTGCAGGCGGTTTTCACCAACACCACGCCGGTCGACGCCTATCGGGGCGCCGGGCGCCCGGAAGCCACCTACCTGCTCGAGCGCACCGTCGAGCTCGCCGCGCGCGAGCTCAAGATCGATCCGGTGGAGCTGCGCCGCCGCAACTTCATCCGCAGCTTCCCTTACGCGAGCCCGGTGGGCCTCACCTACGACACCGGCGACTACGAGGCCACACTCGAGCGCGTGCTGGACATCGCCGACGTGCAGGGATTCGCGGCGCGCAAGGCGGAGAGCGCGCGGCGCGGGCTGCTGCGGGGTATCGGCTACTCCTGCTACATCGAGGCCTGTGGTATCGCGCCTTCCAACATCGCCGGGGCGCTCGGCGCGCGCGCCGGCCTGTTCGAGGCGGGCGAGATCCGCGTGCACCCGACCGGCAAGGTGACGGTGTTCACCGGCTCGCACAGTCATGGCCAGGGCCACGAGACGACCTTTGCCCAGGTGGTTGCGGACAGGCTCGGCCTCGCGCTCGAGGACGTCGACGTTCAGCACGGCGATACCGGCAAGGTGCTGTTCGGCATGGGCACCTACGGCTCGCGCTCGCTCGCCGTCGGCGGCACCGCGATCATCAAGGCGGTGGACAAGATCATCGCCAAGGGCAGGAAGATCGCCGCGCACCTGCTCGAGGCGAGCGATGCCGACGTCGAGTTCGCGCACGGCGAGTTCCGCGTCGTCGGCACCGACCGTAAGAAGGCGTTTGCCGAAGTCGCACTCGCCGCCTACGTGCCGCACAACTATCCGCTCGACAAGCTCGAGCCGGGCCTCAACGAGAACGCCTTCTACGACCCGACCAACTTCACCTTCCCGGCGGGCTCCTACGTGTGCGAGGTCGAAGTGGATCCCGAAACGGGCGCGGTGCGCGTCGCGCGCTTCACGGCGAGCGACGACTTCGGCAACGTGGTGAACCCGATGATCGTCGAGGGACAGGTGCACGGGGGCCTCGCCCAGGGGATCGGCCAGGCGCTGCTCGAGGGCTGTGTGTACAACAGCGACGGGCAGCTGCTCACCGGCAGCTACGCCGACTATGCGATGCCGCGCGCCTCCGACCTGCCGGCGTTTCGCGTCGACACCGTCAAGGGCACGCCGTGCACGCACAATCCGCTCGGCGTCAAGGGCTGCGGCGAGGCGGGTGCGATCGGCTCGCCTCCCGCGGTGATGAACGCAATTCTCGATGCGCTGGCGGCGCGCGGCGTGAGCGGCCTCGACATGCCGGCGACGCCGCATCGCGTGTGGCAGGCCATTCAGGCTGCCACCCGGCGCTGAGGAGGCAAGTCATGTCGCAAATTTCCTATCACCGGCCCGCCTCGCTTGCCGAGGCGGCACGTCTGGCGAGGAGCGATCCGGATGCGCGGATCCTCGCCGGAGGTCAGTCGGTCCTGCCGTCCATGAGACTCGGGCTGCTCGTGCCTTCGGCGTTCATCGACCTCGCCGCGATCGGCGAGCTGCAGGGGATTCACAGCGACGGCCGCACGCTCACGATCGGGGCGATGACGACCCACGCGGCAGTCGCCGCCTCGAAGGACGTGCAGGCGAAGATCCCCGCGCTGGCGCGGCTCGCCCAAGGCATCGGGGATGCGCAGGTGCGCAACCGCGGCACGATCGGGGGCTCGGTCGCCAACAGTGACCCGGCCGCCGACTATCCGGCCGCGGTGCTCGCGCTCAACGCCACCATCCGCACGAGCGGGCGCACGATCGCTGCGGACGGTTTCTTTACGGGGCTGTTCTCGACCGCGCTCGAGCCCGGCGAGCTGATCGGCGCGCTCGAGTTTCCGCTCGGTGCGCAAGCCGCCTACGCCAAGTTCCCGCAGCCCGCCTCACGTTTTGCGCTGGTGGGGGTGTTCGTGGCCCAGGCCGGTAACGGCGTGCGGGTCGCCGTGACCGGAGCCGCCGCCTGCGCCTTCCGCGCCACGGCTCTCGAGACGGCTCTCGGCCGCTCGTTCACGCCGGAGGCGTGCGACGGCGTGCGCATCGACCCGGGTACCTTGAGCTCCGACATCCACGGCAGCGCCGAGTACCGCGCTCACCTCATCCCGGTGCTGGCACGCCGGGCGGTGCAGCAGATATCCGGCTGAGGCGACGTGACGACGCAGCCGCTCCGGCCCGAGAGCATCGACGAGACGCAGGCGCGGCTGCTCGAGCAGGACTACGTCGCCGACCGCCAGCTCGCGACCGCAGTTTTCCTGGGATTGAGGCTCGAGCGGCCGCTGTTCGTCGAAGGCGAGCCGGGCACAGGCAAGACCGAGATCGCCAAGGTCCTCGCCCGCGGGCTCGGCACCGAGCTCATCCGCCTGCAGTGTTACGAGGGCCTGGATGTGAGCCAGGCGGCCTACGAGTGGAACTACGCGCGCCAGATGCTCGAGATCCGCCTGGGCGAAGCCACCCACGAGTCGCGCGAGCAGATGGCCGCGCAGCTCTTCTCCGAGCGCTTCCTGATTGCACGGCCGCTGCTCAAGGCGCTGCAGCCGCACCCCAGGCCTCCGGTGCTGCTGATCGACGAGCTCGACCGTGCGGATGAGCCGTTCGAGGCCTATCTCCTCGAGGTGCTCGCGGATTTTCAGATCACGATTCCCGAATTTCGCACCGTGCTCGCCGCCCGTCCCCCGGTGGTCGTGATCACCTCCAACCGCACCCGCGAGATCCACGACGCCGTCAAGCGCCGCTGCATCTATCACTGGGTGGATTACCCGGACGCAGCGCGTGAGCTCGAGATCGTGCGCCGCAAGGTGCCGGGCGCGCGGGATTCGCTGTCGCGGCAGATCGTCGCGTTTGTGCAGGGCTTGCGCACGCTCGATCTGTACAAGCTCCCGGGACTCTCGGAGACCATCGAGTGGGGACGGGCGTTGCTGGCGCTCGACCGCCTGAGCCTCGATGCGCAGACCGTCGACGACACGCTCGGCGTGCTGCTGAAGAGCCAGGACGATATCGCGCGCGTACGCGGCTCCGAGGCGGCACACCTGCTCGAGCGGATCACCGCCGGCGCCGCCGGCGCCGCAGTCTGACCCATGCTGCCCACCTCGGCGCCCGGGCAGGCAGACGCAGGACAGCTCGCCAACAACGTCCTGCATTTCGCGCGCGTGCTGCGCAGGGCGGGGCTCCCCGTGGGGACCGATCGGCCGCTGCTCGCCCTGCAGGCGCTCGAAGTGGCGGGCATCGGCTCGCGCGCCGATCTGTACGCGGTGCTGCGCGCCTGCCTCATCGATCGCATCGAGCATCGGGCGCTCTTCGATCAGGCGTTCCAGGTGTTCTGGAGGGATCCGCAGCTGCTCGAGGAAGTCATGCGGCTGCTGCTGCCGTCCGTTCCGGGCGGGAGCTCGCCGCGGGACCTGCGCGAGCGACTGCGGGAGGCGCTGGGCCCGGCGGCCGCGAGGCCGCCGGGGCGCGCGGCGCCGGTGCGCGAGCGCGCGGACGGCGACGCCCACATGAGCGCCTCGGACCGCGAGCGGCTGCGCAAGGCCGACTTCGACACCATGACTACCGCGGAATGGGCGGCAGCCAGTCGGCTCCTCGCCGCTCTCGAGCCGCTGCTCGCGCGTCTCGTCACGCGGCGCGAGGCCGGCAGCTCCCGTATGGGGCGCCTCGATCTCAAGCGGCTGCTGCGGGAGAGCGCGCGGCACGGCGGCGACATCGTCAGCATTCCGTACCGCTCGCACACGACCCGCATCGAGCCGCTGACCGTGTTGGTCGACATCTCCGGATCGATGGCGCGTTATTCGCGCATGTTCCTGCACTTCATGCATGCGCTGCTGAACGGCTCGAGCGCTGCGGGCCTGCGCGTCAACGCGTTTGTGTTCGGCACGCGGCTGACGAATGTGACGCGGCAGCTGCGCGCGCGCGATCCTGATGAAGCCGTGGCGCAGGTGGCCGCGGCGGTCAGGGACTGGTCGGGCGGCACGCGTATCGGCGCGAGCCTGGCGGAATTCAACCGGCGCTGGGCGCGGCGCCTGCCGCTCTCGAGCTCTACGGTGCTGCTCCTTACCGACGGTCTCGAGCACGCCGCGACCGAGCAGCTCTCGCTCGAGACCGCGCGCCTGGCGCGCTCCTGCCGGCGGCTCTGGTGGCTGAATCCGCTGCTGCGCTACGCGGCCTTCGAGCCCCGGGCGCGCGGTGTTCGCGCCATGCTGCCGCACGTCGACCGCTTCCTGCCGGTGCACAACCTGGCCTCGCTCGAGGAGCTGGCGCGGGCGCTCGGCGCCGCCTGCGACGGAGGGCGAAGCGCGTGGAACTGAAGGGTGAGCGAGTACTGCCGGCCGGGCGCGAGACCAGCTGGACGCTGCTCAACGACCCCGAAGTGCTCGAGCGCTGCATACCCGGCTGCGAGAGCATGACGGGAAGCGGCGACGACACCTACGAGGTGGTGATGACGGCGGCGATCGGGCCGGTGAAGGCGCGCTTCAAGGGCAAGCTGTCGGTGCGGGACATCGAGGCGCCGAGCCGCTACCGGCTGCTGTTCGAGGGGCAGAGCGCGCAGGCGGGGTTCGCGCGCGGCGAGGCGCGCGTCGAGCTCGCCGAGCTCTCCGCGCGTGAGACACGGCTGCTCTACAGCGCAAACGCACAGATCGGCGGCAAGCTGGCGCAGATCGGCGCGCGGCTCATCGACGCCGCGGCCGCTGCGACCGCCGAGCGGTTCTTCCTGGCCTTCGCCGCGCAGCTGTCGGCGCGCACCACGGCCGGGGCGGGGTCCGCGGCAAGCGCCGCGCCCGCGGCCGGCTTTGGATTCTGGAGCTGGCTGAAGTCCTTCCTCAGGCACCTGTGGTCACGTTAGGAGGCATGCCCGGTGGTCGCACGGGCTCACGGCCGGCGCTCGATCAGTGCGAGATGCGAGTTCTCCTGCTCGCGCTCGAGCACGATCTCGGTGCCGTCGGCGGAGACGTCGAAGTCGCGTACCACGAAATCCTGGGGCAGCTGCGCGAGCCGCTGCTCAACGCCGCTCTTGAGGTCGAGCAGCCACAGGTCCTTGTGTCCGATCTCGCCACGAAGAAATACCAGAGCCCCCCGGCTCCTGAGAAAGGCAACGCGGCGCGCGCCGCGCGTGAGCATCAGGTTCGGCAGGCCATAGGGGCGGCCGTCGGCCGCCGCAGCGCGCAGCGGGAAGGTGGTGCCGACGTCTGCGCCCGAGTAGACGAGGAACTGCCCCTCCGGTGACCAGACCGGATCGACGGAGTATTCCGACACCAGCGACGCGGGCGACCGGCCATCGAGGTAGAAGCGCGTCAGGTGAGGCTGGCCGTCGCGCACGACCGCCGCCACCACCGACAAGCCGTCGGGCGCCCAGGCCACACTGCCGCGCAAGGCCTGGGAGTCGCTCAGGACCTGCAAGTTCCCGCCGTCGGCGTCGATCGCACACAGCCGGATCCGGCCTTTGTCATCGGTCACGAAGGCGATGCGTCGGCCATCCGCCGCAACCGACGGCGCTCCGACGATGCGCGCCGGACTGCCCCACACCTCACGGGCCGCTCCGTTCGCGAACGCCCAGATCCCCTCGAGCTCCGCTCGTGAGGAGACGAACAGGAGAAAGCCCGGAGCGAACCGTGGGGCACTGCCGTTTTCCAGCAGCAGCACCGGGGGAGCGGGCGCGGCCGCACTGCCATCCTCGCGCAGCGCCAGGCGCCACAGACTCGTGCGCGGATTCGCGACGGTGGCGACCAGCCGGGAGCCGTCGGTGCTTGCGCCGAGCGACGTGTAAGTCTCGAGACCTGAGCTGACCCGATGAGGGATCCGCCGCCTCAGGTCGAGGGCATACAGCCACGGTCCCGCGCCGTCGGCGTCGGTCGCGAGGTAGAGCAAGGTCCGGTCGTCGAGCATCACCGGGAAAGCGACGCGCGCACTTTGCCTCGTGATGCGCTCGAGCCCCGCGCCCGAAGGCCGGATGCGCCAGATGTCCCAATCGTTGTCGGAGGGCACTCCGCGAACGAAATATATGAAGGCCTGATCGGGCGACCAGACCGGGAAATGGCAATGCACTCCGGCGGGAGCCACGTAGATCCTGCGGTCGGCGCCGTGCCCGGGCGCCTGTGTGTCGCGCACGAACAGCGGATCCCCCGGCGCGGTCGTGTGGTATACGAGGAAGCGGCCGTCACGGGACCAATCGAACTCGGCGGCCCCGCGCAGATAGGGCCGCAGCGCGCCACCGCCGATCGGCACGGCCACGATGCTCACGTCGCCGGGCTGTGAGCCGTCGCGCTGCCGGGTCCAGATCGAGACCAGCGAGGAGTCGGGCGAGAATCCGAGCGTACGCACCGCGGGGTTGACGAGCTCGCCGACCGAGCCGTGCGTGAGATTGAGATAGCTGCCGGAACCGACTTCACTCACGAAGACGTCGGTTTGACCATCGCGGTCAGCGACGAACGCGACCGTCCTGCCGTCGCGTGAAATCACCGCCGCCTGCTGGGTTCCGCCAACGTCCGCGAGCCGGATGAACCTGGCGTTGGCGAGAGGATTGCGCCAGAAGTAACTGCTCTGCGCCGCGAGCCACACCGCCGCCGCGATGGCGAGCAGCGCGGCGATGGCGGCCGCGGCGAGTCGCACGCGCCAGCGCGCCGCGGGCGTCGGCGGGCGCTGCGAAGGCGCGGCGCGCGCAGCCGCCTCTGCTCCCGTGCCTTCCTCGGCCACAAGCTCCGCTGCCAGTCGCGTGCGGCGGCTCTCCCACCAGCGATCGAGCTCTGAGCGGAACGCGAACACCGAGCCCAGCTTGTCGTGCAGATGCCGGTGGACCGGCATCGCTTCGCGTCGCTCCCAGCGCTGCACGGTACTGACGTCGCGCTTCAGGTAGGACGCGATCTTCTTCCACGAGTCGAGCCGGTCATCCTGAGCCCGGATCGACGCACCGTCTTCGCTGGCCGGGTGTTCGGTCACGAGGCGCTCCAGACCCATCGAGGCTCAAAATGATCGCATCCGCAGGGGGGCGCGGCAATCCATGGCATTGCACGGCATGGGCCTGAATCCGCCGCTGTGCCGTGCTTTGCAGTTTGACCCAGGGCGTGGCGCGGCGGAATCGTGCTGCCGCCGGGACAGTGTCGTTCCGGCGGAACACACAGGGGTGGAACAGACATGAAGACGCTACGCTGCAACGGGCATCTGCGCATGGCGACAGCCGCGGCTGCCCTCGCTTTCACCGCCGGCGTCGGCGGCCTGCCTTCCGCGCACGCGTGGGACGGGGGCGATGAGTCCCGAGTCCGGCGGGGATTTGAGATCGCACCGGTACCGCTCAACCTCGACGGCAAGAACCGCGAGCTGGTGGGGCTCGGCAGCTATCTGGTCAACGCCGTGGCGAGCTGCAACATGTGCCATTCGGCCGGACCGGCCACCGAATTCGCCTCAGGCGGGAATCCTTACTTCAAGGTGGGCAATTCTCCCAAGGTGGTGAACCAGGCCACCTACCTCGGCGGTGGCCGGACGTTCACTCCGCCGGGCACGGGTAATCCGACCATCGTCTCGAGAAATCTGACCCCGGACCGGACGGGTCGGCCGGCGGGTGGAATGACCTTTGCCGACTTCCGCGAGGTCATGCGCACCGGCGTCGACCTCGATCACGTTCATCCGAACTGCTCGGCTACCGTGACCACCAACTGCTATCCGGCCAGCCAGCCCTACGACGGCGATCTGCTGCAGGTGATGCCATGGCCTGAGCTGCAGAGCATGACCGACGACGATCTGCGCGCCATCTACGAGTACCTGAGTGCCGTACCGTGCATCGAGGGCCCGCCGAGCGGCCTGTTGCACAACGACTGCAGCTGAGCGGGAGTCCAATGCGCCGCAGCTTACGGGCCGTCGACGGGGGAGCGCGAGCGGCGACTCGCCGCCCCCTCACGTGCCGTCCTTGGGAGCCTGCGGCGCGGGCCAGGGGTGCTCGGACTTGCGGCTGAAGATCTCATCGGGCTCGGCGCGCGCGAGCGTCCAGTCGCCGCGCGCGATCTCGGCCTCGAGCTGACCCGGCCCCCAGCCCGAGTGACCGATGAAGATGCGCAGCCCGTCCATGGGCTTGTCACGATCGAGCAGGCGCAGCAGCAGCTCGCGGCTCGCGCTGATATACACGCCGTCGCACGCCCGGATGGCACGCTCGGGCGCCTTGGCGGCGCGGAACAGGAACCACACCGACTCGATCTCCACGGGTCCGCCGAAGTACACCCGGTCGTTGAGCTCCGCGAGGCGCTTGCGCTCCGGAAAGAGGCGCGCGACGGAGAGCGGAGTCGGCCGGTTGATGACGACGCCGACCGGCGCGGGGCCGAGATTGTTCATCACCAGCACCACCGAGTCGGCAAAGAACGGATCGGACAGCTCGGCCCGGGCCTTGATGAGGATCGCGGTGAGGGGCTTGGCATCGTCGGCGGGCGTGGCGCCGGGTAGCGCGGCGAGAGCGAGCAGCATGCACAACGCTCCTGCGACGGCACGCAGCGAAGGTGAATCCGTTCTCACACGAGCCATCTTACCGCCGGCGCTCGCTGTGACGCTCGCACGGCGCTCCCCTGTACGCGTAACCGGGCTCCTGGCTCAGTGGGTGAGTGGTGCGAGACTCGCGCGCTCGAGTCCCTGATTGAGCGCCGGCAGATCAGCTTGCATCAGCTCCTTTAATTGCGAGTCGACGCTCGACACCTCGCCTTCGAGTGTCCTGAGAGTCTCGAGCTGCGCTTCGGTCGGGGCGAAGTCGGCCCCGCCGGCGACGTCCCCGCCGCCGGTGCCAATCTCGGCGTTGAGCCAGATCAGATCGAGATAGGCACCGTCCGCCTCGACGAAGTACTTGTCGTCGCTGTCGCGCAGAGCGCGCGAGACCAGGCGTGACTCGGTCGCCTGCAGCTTCCGGTCGAAGCTCTCGGCCGCCTTGAGGAGCTCGCCGCGTTGCTGCTGCTCGGCAGCGTGCAACTCGCGGTCCGGGGCCGCCGCCGGCTCCTCATCCGGCTCATCGTCCTCCTCGGCGAGCACCGCCTCCTGCTTGCCATGCGCCTTCGCGGGCCGCAGCATCGTTTCGATGACCTCGAGCTGCTTGCGCAGCCATTCCACCTGGTTGACGGCGTCGGAGACGTGACTGATGTCGTCGCGGATTCTGACCAGGGTCCTCACCGAGAGCTGGATGTCCTCCGCCGAGCCGGGTGCGCGCGGATCGCTCACGACCGTGAGCGGCTGCGTGAAGGATTGACCGGCCAGCTCGAGGCGCACCGAGTAGCTGCCCGGGGCCACGATGGGCCCGACCTCGGCCGGCTTCGAGCCCCAGTGCGTGATCGGCCGCGAATCCTCGTCGCGGAAGCGCGGCTCCTGCCAGATGTGGGAATTGTCGGGCGCGAGCGTGCGCAACGCCACGACCCGCGGTGAGTCGTAACGCAGGTCCCAGCTCACGCGGTTGATGCCGGCGATGAGATCCGTGGCCTCGAGCTTGCGCACCACGTGGTTCTCGGAGTCGAGGATCTCGAGGTGCGCGGGATCCTTCGGTGCCGTGGCCAGCGAGAAATTGACCAGCGCCGCGCCGCCCCGCACGAAGCGGTAGGCCTTGCGCGGCTCGTAGAGGACCACCGCCGCATCGGAGTGATGCCGCGCCAACTGCTCGAGCGGCGTGATGTCGTCGAGGATGTAGAGCCCGCGGCCGTAGGTGGACACTACCAGGTCGTGGAACTCCTTCTGCACCACCGCCCAGGTGACGGGCGCGGGCGGCAGGCCGTTCTTCAGGGCCGTCCAGTGTCCGCCGTCGTCGAGAGAGTAGTAGAGGCCGTTGCCCGTTCCGGCAAACAGCAGCCCCTGGCAGTTCGGGTCGTCGGTGACCGTGCGCACGTAGGACAGCTCGTGCTTCGGCAGGTTGCCGGTGATGCGCTTCCAGCTCTTGCCGAAATCGCCGGTCTTGAAGATGAAGGGATCGCGGTTGTCCGCCAGATGAAAATCGACGGCGATATAGGCCGTCGCGGCATCGAAGCTCGAGGGCGCGATGCTGGTGATGGTGCCTCCCGCAGGCAGGCCCGACACATGGCTCGTCACGTTGACCCAGTTGGCGGCGGCGTCTCTGGTGTACCAGATCTGTCCGTCGTTGGTGCCGGCCCAGATGAGGCCCTTCTGCACCTTCGAGGGCGCGATCGCGAATACCACCTCGCCGTAGAACTGTCCGAGGTTGTCGCCCACGATGCCGCCCGACGGGGCGATATGCGCCGGATTCCGGGTCGACAGGTCCGGGCTCGCCACCGACCAGCTGTGGCCGGCGTCGCTGGTCCTGAAGATCACCTGGCAGCCGTAGTAGACCGTGTTGTGGTCGAAGGGATCGATCGCGAGCGGCGGCGTCCAGTGGCAGCGGTACTTGACGGCGTTGGGCGGGTAGTCGAGCGTGTGCTTCCACGGGCTCACCGAATGCGCTTCACGGTAACGCGCATCCCAGCGCGTCACCGTATCGCCGTAACAGGTTGCCCAGACGACTTGCGGGTCGGCGGGATCGGGGATCGTGAAGCCGGACTCGCAGCCGCCCATGTGGCGGTCCCAGCCTTCCTCCCCGCCGAGCGGCACGCTCGGGCCGCGCATGTTCCCGTCGTCCTGCATGTTGCTGTAGAAGTAGTACGGGACCTGCTCATCCACGGCCACGTGGTACATCTGACCGATGGGGAGCTGCACGCGGTGGAAGCCGCGACCATGCACCGTCGTGATGATCATCCCGCCGTCGTCCGTGATGACGAAGCGGTCGGGATTCAATGGGTCGATCCAGATATCGTGGGTGTCGCCGCCCCAGCGCACCTCATGAAAGCTCTCGCCCGAGTCGAGCGACTGCCAGAAGGAGCTGTTGGCGACCAGCACCTCGCTGTCGGTTCGCGGCGATACGGCGAGGCGGATGTAGTAGCCCGCGCGCCCGATCAGCGCCCGCTGGGAGTTGACGCGCTTCCACTGCTTGCCCGCATCGTCCGAGCGCCACACCGACCCCTGGTCGCTGGTCTGGATGAGGGCATAGATGCGTTGCGAGTTGCTGGGCGCGATCGCCACGTCGATCTTGCCGAGCGGCCCTTCCGGCAGTCCGTCCTTCTCGGCCCGCTTCCAGGTCGCGCCGCCGTCGTGCGAGAGCCAGATGCCGCTGCCGGGGCCGCCGCTGTATTCGCCCCAGGTGTGCATTTCCACCTGCCACATGCCGGCGATCAAGGTGTGGGGATCGTGAGCATCGAGCGACAGTCCCGAGCAACCGGCGCTCTCGCCAACGAACAACACGCGCACCCAGTGCTGCCCGCCGTCGGTCGTGCGATACACGCCGCGCTCCTGCTGCGGCCCGGTCGCGCGGCCGAGCACACAGGCGAACACGATGTCGGGGTTGGTGGGGTGCACGATGATGCGGCCGATGCGCCCCGATTCCGGCAGCCCCATGTTCGTCCAGGTGGTTCCGGCGTCGGTCGACTTGTAGATGCCGTTGCCCATCACGTCGCTGTCGCGGATGACCCAGGCCTCGCCCGTGCCCGCCCACACCGTGCCCGGCTCAGACGGAGCGACGGCGAGTGCGCCGATGGCTGCGACGTTCTGCTGGTCGAAAATCGGCGCCCAACGGTTGCCGCCGTCGGTGGATTTCCACACTCCACCGGACGCTGCGCCCGCGTAGTACACCGACGCGTCGCCGGGCACGCCGGCGACCGCGGCGATGCGATTGCCGACGTGCGGGCCGACGAAGCGGAATTTGAAGTCGCCCTCCTTATCGGCATCGGCCGCCGCCGCGATGCCGGCTGCGAGGCACCCCAGGACCGCGATCGCGATGAGCCAGTAGCGGAGTGTTTTGGCAGGCATCGGGGCAGGGCTCTTGTTGGAATGATTGTGCCCGCGAGTTTAGCGTGGGACGATGCCGGGAAACATTAATGCGAGGGTGTGACGCATGCGGGGGCGGGTGGCGCTCGTGACGGGCGGCGGCCGGGGGATAGGACGCGAGGCGGCGCTGCTGCTCGCGGCGGCCGGAGCCCGCGTCATGATCGTGGCCCGCACCGCCACCGAGCTCGCGGCCGTCGGCCTCGAGTACGTCGCTGCGGACCTGGGCACGGCGGCGGGCTGCGCGCTGGCGGTCGCCGAGGCCGAGCGGCGGCTCGGCCCGGTCGAGGTTCTGGTCGTGAACCACGGCATCGGCTCGGCGCACGAGCGGCTCGTGTGGGAGCAGGACCCGGAGGTCTGGCGCGAGACCATGCGCATCAACCTCGACGGTCCGTTCGAGCTCGCGCGCCTCACGGTGGGCGGCATGTGCCAGCGCCGCTTCGGCCGGCTGGTATTCACGAGCTCCACGGCCGGCGAGAAGGCCGAGCGCTCCGGCAGCGCCTACAGCGCCTCCAAGCACGGGCTGATCGGACTGGCGCGCGCCATCGCCCAGGACGCAGGTCCCTTCGGGGTTACATCCAACGCAGTGCTCCCGGGCTGGGTGCGCACCGCGATGGCGGAGCGCTCGGCGAAGACCGAGGCCGAGCGGCGCGGCATCAGCGCCGAGCAGGTGTGGCGCGAGCGCGCCGCGATCTACCCGCAGAACCGGGTGCTGGAGCCGCGCGAGGTCGCCGAGGTAATCGCGTTCCTGTGCAGCGACGCCGCCGGGGGCGTGAACGGCGAGGCGATCACCGTGGCGCTCGGCGGCATCTGGTAGCTGCCGCGCTCAGCGCTTGCGCCGCGAGGCTTCCTTCAGCCGGCTCGGCTGCAGCTCGCCCGCGCGCTCGAGCACCGGATAGGCGACGGAGCAGATGTGCGAATGGATGCGCTTCAGGTCGCGCAGTATGTCGAGGTGCAGGGAGCTTGATTCGATGCTCTCTGAGCGGCCCTCGCGCAGGCGCGCCAGGTGGTTCTCGGCCGCCGCGAACTCGGTGGCGCGCAGCGTGGCCTTCTCGGTCACCAGCTGCCGCGCGCTCTTCAGGTCGCCGGTCATGAAGACTCCGAAGGCGAGCTTGAGGTTGTCACAGACTTCCTGATGAAACGCGGTCAGCTCGGCGGCGCCCTCGGCAGAGAACGCTATCTGACGCTTGATCTTCTTCGAGGCCAGCTCCATCAGGTTCTTGTCGATGATGTCGCCGACGTGCTCGAGGTTGATGGAGAAGGAGATGATCTCCATCGCCCGCAGGGCGTCATGCTCGCCGAGGCTCTCGCGGGTGAGCTTGGTGAGGTAGAGCTTGACCGACTCGTCGAGACGGTCCACGGCATCGTCCATGGCGGAGATCTCGTCGACCAGCTTGCGGTCATCGGTCGTGAGCGCCGTCATGGTCTGCCTCAGCATGGTCGCGATGATGTCGCCGATGTGGAGCGTCTCGCGGGCGGCGCAGGCGAGCGCCACCGAGGGTGTCGCGAGAGCGCTCTCATCCAGGTAGAGCGGCGTCGACGGATCCCCCGGCTTGGCCTTCTCGGGCAGGAAACGCGTCAGCAGCGCGGCCACCCCGTCCAGCGGCAGAATGAAGATCAGCGCCAGGACCAGGTTGAACGCGGTGTGAAAGTCAGCGGCCATGCGTGAGGGATTGGGCTCGAAGCGCTCGAGTGCCGCGGCGATCGGCTGCAGGAACGGCAGTACCACGGCGCAGCCGACCACGCGATTCAGCAGATTCCCGAGCGGCAGGCGGCGGCTCGCGGGGTTGTCGCCGTGGCTGCCCTCGACCAGAGGATTGATCGCGCTGCCGAGATTGGCGCCGAGGATGAGGGCCAGAGCCGCCTCCGGCGCGATGAATTGCGAGTAGGCGAGTGACATCACCAGCAGCACCACCGCCACGCTCGAATGCGCCACCCAGGTAAGTGCCGCCGCCAGCGCCAGGCACAGCAGCGGCTCGGCGGTCACGGCGCCGAGTACGGTGCGCACCGCGGGCGCATTCTCTGCCGGCGCCAGCGTATCGAGCAGGATGTGGAGCGACAGCACCATGAGGCCGATGCCGATGGCGACTCGGCCGAGATCGCGGGTGCGCGTCTGTCCGCCGCGCTTGAAGGCCGTCACGCCGACCAGGAACAGCACCGGCGCCACGGCCGAGACGTTGAACGACAGCACCTGCACGATCAGCGTGGTGCCGACATTGGCGCCCAGCATGATCGCGAGCGCCGGTACCAGGTTGACGGAGCCGTCGCTCACGAAGGACGCCGTCATCAGACCCGTGGCGGTGCTGCTCTGCAGGAGCGTAGTGACGAGCAGGCCGGCGAGAAATGCCAGGAAGCGGTTGCGCAGTGCCTTGCTGAGGAAGCGCCGCAGGTCCGAGCCGAAGGCGCGCACGATGCCGCTGTGGACCATGTGCAGGCCCCACAGCAGCAGCGCGACGCCGCCGACCAGATCGAGAAGGATCGTTGTGCCCACGTTTATGAACGGGGTCGTTACCGCAACGTCAACGCAAAAAGAGCGGTGTTACGCATGGCGACTCCGGCGGATGTGTGTCCCTTTGGTCTCAATCGTCCTCTGCCGCGGCCGGCATCTTCGCCTCGACCTGCGCCGCGATCGCGGCCGGATCGGCACCGGTGGCCGGATAGGACTCGGACCAGAGCACCGCGCCATCTTTCACCGTGAGGAGCTTCACCGTCAGGCGCTGTGCCGGCGGTTGCCCGTCGACCGCGCCGCAGAGAACGTACTGCGCCTCGCGTGCGCGTCCCTGGGCGACGGCCGCTGCGGTGTCGGGCGAGGCGAGCGGCTCGTTCACGAGGCCCACGTGCCCATGATGGGAAATGGCGATCCGGCCATACACCTGAGCGAAGGTGGAGTCGGCGAGCTTGCGGGCCGCCTCATCGCCCGCCGGGGCGCCGAAGGGGATCGCCAGCACCGGGGCCTGCGCCGCTGCGACTTCCTTGCCGAGCTCGTTGGCGAAGGTCTGCGCGATCTGCACGCCGAGCCTGGCGACGTCGGAGGTGTGCGAGCTGCCCTGATAGCTGTCGGCGATATCCTTGAGTTTCTTCGCGTCTGCCGGCGAGATGGTGTCGCCGGCCGGCACCTTCGGCGCGGCCGGTGGAGTCGCCGGCGGGGACTCGTCCCTGTCCCAATTGCGGCTCATGCTGCAGCCTCTGGACAGGAGAACGATGGCCAGCCAGATCCAGACGATCCATCTGATCCAGCGCGGCAGCCGCTGGAAGGATATCCACGCCGACTGCAGCAGCCAGCCGACGACGTGCGCCCAGAAACGCACGCGCTGCCCGGGCTCCTCGCGCGGGAACTCCGGATAGGCGCGCCCAGCCGGCTGCGGCAAAGCCCGGGCGGCGCGTTCCGGCGCCGGCCGCACGACATCCGGCAGCACTTCGTGGCCCGATAGCAGCCGGCGGCAGGCAACTTCGAGCGCGGCAGTGGCCTGGCCGCCCGGGACGCGGGTCCATTGGACCGCGAGGAATTTCTCGGGAACACGGGCCCGCGCCTGCGTGGTGTCGTCGATGACGACCGGGAGGATAAAGGCGTGATCGTCCGCCATGTCCTGGGTCCGCTCGACCGCCAGACGCCACTCGCGGCGGAAGTAGCCCTCGGGACGCGCGTCGGTTTGCGCCGATATCACCGGCATGAAAAAATCGCACTCGCGTATCTGTCTGCGGATCTTCTGGTCCCACGCGTCCCCTCCGTCGAGTGCGCTCTCGTCGTACCAGACCTCGAGTCCATAGGTCTGCAGAGCGTCTCTGAGGGCCTGCGCAGCCGTGCGGTCTTCCGAGGCATAGCTCAGGAACACCGAGGGAGGCGGAGGCTGCGGGTCGGTGGGCTCGGCGGTGGACATGGGGTGCGGAGCGGTGTTGGGTGAGCAAGGTTAGGGCAAAAATGCCCGGATTTCACGCCGGCAGCCGGCCGGACGGCGCCGCTGCGATCGTTACGGTGGCGGGGCTGCGCAAGACCTATGCCAACGGCCTCACCGCGCTCGACGACATCGAGCTCACGATCGAGCGCGGCGAGATCTTCGCGCTGCTCGGCCCCAATGGCGCCGGCAAGACCACGCTCATCAACATCATCTGCGGCATCGTCACGCCGAGCGCCGGCAGCGTGGTCGCCGACGGTCACGACATCGTGCGCGACTATCGCGCGGCGCGCAGCAAGATCGGGCTGGTGCCGCAGGAGCTGCACACCGATACCTTCGAGAGTGTCTGGTCGACGGTGAGCTTCAGCCGCGGCCTGTTCGGCCGGGCGCCGGATCCGGCCCACTGCGAGCGCGTGCTGCGCGATCTGTCGCTGTGGGACCGCAGGGACGCGAAGATCATGACGCTGTCGGGTGGCATGAAGCGGCGCGTGCTGATCGCCAAGGCGCTGGCGCACGAGCCGACCATCCTGTTCCTCGACGAGCCGACCGCGGGCGTCGACGTGGAGCTGCGGCGCGACATGTGGCAGCTGGTGCGCCGGCTGCGCGAGGGCGGCGTGACCATCATCCTCACCACCCATTACATCGAAGAGGCCGAGGAGATGGCCGACCGCGTCGGCGTGATCCACAAGGGACGGCTGATCGTGGTCGAGGACAAGACGCTCCTGATGAGGAAGCTCGGCAAGCGGCAGCTGACGCTGCACCTGCAGCAGCCGCTCGCGGCGATTCCCGCGGGGCTCGCCGGCTATCCGCTCGAGCTCGCCGACGACGGCGAGACGCTGGTCCTCACCTTCGATGCCCACAGCGGCGAGAGCGGCATCGCCCCGTTCCTCAAGCGCCTCGGCGAGCTCGGCATCGACTTCAGGGACCTGCACTCGAGCGAGAGCTCGCTCGAGGACATCTTCGTGGGCCTGGTGAGCGAGCGGCCATGAACGTCTTCGCGATCCGCGCGATCTACCGCTTCGAGATGGCGCGGACCTTCCGCACCCTGATGCAGAGCATCGCGGCCCCGGTGCTGTCGACGGCGCTCTACTTCGTGGTGTTCGGCGCCGCGATCGGCGCCCGCATGGGCCGGGTCGACGGCGTCGGCTACGGCTCCTTCATCGTGCCGGGCCTCACCATGCTGTCGATTCTCACCGAGAGCGTCTCGAACGCTTCCTTCGGCATCTACCTGCCGAAATGGTCCGGGACGATCTTCGAGCTGCTGTCCGCCCCGGTCTCCTACGTCGAAGTGCTGATCGGCTATGTGGGCGCCGCGGCCACCAAGTCGGTGATGCTCGGCGTGCTGATCCTGGTTACCGCGCGGGCGTTCGTGCCCTACGAGATCCTGCATCCGGTATGGATGGTGGTGTTCCTCATCCTCACCGCCGCCACCTTCAGCCTGCTGGGCTTCATCATCGGCGTCTGGGCCGGGAGCTTCGAGCAGCTGCAGGTGGTGCCGCTCATGATCCTGACACCGCTCACCTTCCTCGGTGGCGCCTTCTACTCGATCAGCATGCTGCCGCCGCTGTGGCAGAAGATCACGCTTTTCAATCCGGTGGTCTACCTGATCAGCGGCTTCCGCTGGAGCTTCTACGGCACTGCGGACGTGAACGTAGTAGCGAGTGCCGCCGCGACGCTGTGCTTCCTCGCGCTGTGCATCGTGGCGGTGGCCTGGATCTTCAGGACGGGCTACAAGCTCAAGAACTAGTTGACTGGCCAAAATTGCCTGCGGCAATTTCGGCGGACATCACTCCGTCGGCCGCCGGCAAAAAGCGTGGTTTTTGCCGGCTGCGCATCAGGAAGCGCTTTCGGCGGACGTCAGTGCGTCGCGCCGAGGTCCTCGAAGCGCACGTTGCCGATCCGATACGACTTCCAGTCGCGATAGTCGAAGTGCCACCACTCGAACTCGTAGACCTCGAACCCCTCGGCCTCCATGTGCCGGCGCAGCAGGTCGCGCATGCGCCGCTGCTCTGCTGTCCCGCCGGTGTAGCTCGGATAGGCCCGCTCGGTAGCCTCGTCGTAGAGGCTCGGCATCTCGACTTCACGGCCGCTCTTCAGCTCATACAGCGTGAGGTCCACCGCACAGCCGCGGTTGTGGCGCGAGCCCTGGGCGGGATCGGCGACGTACCGGTGCAGATCCGGGGGCATCGCGTCCCAGAAGAGCTTCGTCACGTACCACGGCCGGTAGGCATCGTGCACCAGCAGCCCATAGCCCTCGCTCGCCAGCGAGCGCTGCACGCGCACCAGAGCCTCGGCCGCCGGCCGCTGCATGAAGGCGCGCGCCTGGCTGTAGAGCGGCGTGCCGAGAAAGTTGCGCGTGCTCGCGTAGCGGATGTCGAGCCTGATCGTCGGGTCGAGTGAGGTCAGCTCGACCAGGTCTGACGGACGGAACTCGCCGCTTTCCGCCGGCGGCGTCGCCGCGAGAGCCCTGGGCAGCAACTCGGCCACGGGCCGCACCGGGGTGACGTGAAAGACGCCGCCCGAGATACCGGTCTGATCGGTCGAGGTCGCGGGCGCGGCGCAGGCGGCGAGGAGGAACGCGCCCAGCACCGCGGCGAGCCGCCTGCCGCTGCGCATGCACTCAGGCCTCGGGGTCGGGATCATTGCGCGTCCGCGTAGGCTTTGATCAGATCGTTGAGGAAGTCTCTTCCCACGTACATGGCGCGCAGGCTGCGGCGCTCGTTGAGCCCGTGCACCCCGTTGCCGTCGGGGTCGCCCCAGAAGCCCGGCACGCCGTAGACCGGGATGCCGATCGCTTCGAGGTAGATACCGTCGGTGGCGCCCGTCGACATGGCAATGCGCTCGGCGAGCAGTGTGCAGCTGCCCTTCGGGTAGCTGGTGTCGGTCTCGACCATCTCCTTATAAAGGGCGCGGAAGGCGACCTGGTCGGGACGCAGGGGACCCATCGGGGCCTCCTGGGCTACAGCCATGGCTTGCAACGCCGGTGAGACACCCAGCACACCAAGAGCTCGCGGGAACATCAGCGGACCTCCGGGAAGGGCTGCTTCAGCTCGAGGGCGATGGCACGCACCAGGTCGCGAAGCTGCGCGTGCTCGAGGTTCGCGAGCACGGCGATGGCCGCGTGGGTTTCGGGGATGATGAAGAGCTCAGTGCTCGTGCCCGACTGCGAGCCGGTATGCATGGCGAACCGGCCGCCCTCCGGCAGCTCGAATCCCAGACCGTAGCCGTTCCTGCCGCTCGCCGCCGTGGCGGTCCACATCTGCCCGAGCGTGCCGGGCTTGATGAGCTTGCCGTCGAGCAGCGCCTGCGCGAAGCGCACCAGGTCCTCGGCGCTGGTCACGTAGCCGCCGCCCGGGATCTTGTAGCTCGAGTCCATGAGAGCCGAGTTCTTCAGCTTACCGTCGATCAGCTGATAACCGCGCGCGCGGTGCGGCACGATGTCGAAGACGCTGTCGACGAAGGTGTGAGTCATGCCGGCAAGCCTGAGCACGTGCTCCTCGACGTAGTCCTGGAAGCGTGCGCCGGAGGCGCCTTCGATCGCGCAGCCGGCGACCGTGTAGCCGTAAGTGCTGTACGAATATGCGGTGCCGGGACGGAAGAGCAGCGGGTCGTTGGCGAACAGGGCGAAGCCATCCGCCATCCACTGATAATGAGTCGTGTGCTCCGGCTCGCCCGCAAGGTAATGACGGATCCCCGAGGTATGAGACAGGAGCTCACGCGTGGTGATCGGCCATTGCTTCGGCGGAAACGCGGCGCAGTAGCTCTGCACCGGCCCATCGAGATCCAGCTTCCCCGCTTCGACCAGGGTCATGGCGGCGACCGCCGTGATGGGCTTGGCGATGGAGCCGGTGCGGATCAGGGTCTCGGGGGTCGCCGGCACCGAGTTCTCGAGATCGGCGGTGCCGAAGGCCCTCGAATAGGTGAGCCGGTCCGCCGTCATCACGGCGACCGTGAGTGCCGGAATCTGCTGCGTGCGCAGCGCCTCGCTCACGATCCGGTCGAGCCGTGCATCGGGCGTTGCCGGCGTTGCGCTCAGGGCGGCCGCGATCCGCGTTGCCGCGAGCAGCAGGATGAGACTCAGGGCTCTGGCGCTCATGCGCTACTCTATAGTCATGATCGCGCTCAGCGCCACCGATGTCCTGGGCCTGCTGACGCCCGCCGAGACGGTCGGACTGGTGGAATCCGCGGCGCTCGCCGCCGCGGGAGCATCCGACTGGGTGGTGCCGCAGCGCCAGCATGTGAAGTGGGCGCAGGGTACGCTGCTCATCATGCCGGCGATCGGCGCCGGCGCCATGGCGGTGAAGCTCGTCTCGGTGGTCCCGGGCAACGCCGCACGCGAGGCTCCGGTGACGAACGGACTCCTGATCCTGGGAGACGCCGGCACCGGGCTGCCGCTGGCGATCATGGACGCGGCGGCACTGACCGCCGTGCGCACCGGCGCGGTCGGTGCGCTGGGGCTGAAGTACATCACCCCCGCCGGGGTCGACTCGGTCGGGATCGTGGGCGCCGGCGTGCAGGGCGCATGGCAGGCGATCACGGCGTGTGCGGTGAGGCCGATACGCACGGTGTTTGCACTGCGCCGCTCGGCGGCCGCCTTCGAGCGCCTGCGCGCCACGCTCGCCGCGCATGCTCCCGGAGTCACTGTCGTCGCGTGCGAGACCCCGGCCGAGGTGCTGTCGCGCACGGAAGTCATCATCACGGCGACGACCTCGGCCGAGCCGGTGCTGCCCGATGCCCCGGCGTTGCTCACGGGCAGGCACTTCATCGCGATCGGCTCCTACGAGCGGCACATGTGTGAGCTTCCGGATGCGGTCTTCGGGCTCGCGGGGCACCTGGTGCTGGATTCGGAGTTTGCCCGCCACGAGGTGGGAGAGGCCGTCCGTGCGGTGGAGCAGGGCGGTCTCAGGGACACGGATCTCTTCACCATCGGGGAGCTCGCCTCGGGCTGGCGCAGCGTCGACGTCGCAGGCACGACCGCCTACAAGTCGGCCGGCATGGCGCTCTATGATCTCTACGTCGCGCAGGCGCTCTACCAGGCCGCACGGCGGCGGAGTATCGGACAGGAGTTCGCTCTGTGAATCGCGTTCTGGTCACTGGGGCCTCGGGCGGGATCGGCACCGCGATCGCGAGCGTGTTGGCCGCGCGCCGCGCCACGATCGTGCTGCACTATCAGTCGAACCGTGCGGCAGCGGAAGCCAGCCTGCGGTCCCTCGCGGGCTCTGGACACGAGCTCCTTCAGGCGGACCTCACCGACCCAGCAGCCATCGAGCGGCTGTGGCACGACGCCGATGCGCGCCATCCGATCGATGCGGTCGTGAACAACGCCGGCATCTTCCCCAATCATCCGCCGCTCACGACCGACTACGCCGGGTGGACCGCGGCCTGGCAGCGCACGCTCGCGATCAATCTCTCGGGCCCCGCATATCTCTCCTACTTCGCCGCGCGCGCCATGGCGGAGCGCTCCGGCGGCAGGATCGTCAGCGTGTCCTCGCGCAGCGCCTTCCGCGGCGAGCCCGTGGCGCCGGCCTATGCCGCGAGCAAGGCCGGCCTCAACGCCTTCAGTCAGTCGATGGCGAAAGCGCTGGCGCCGAAAGGTGTCTACGTGTTCGTGGTCGCGCCCGGCTGGGTGTCGACCGCGCGCGTCACCGAGGCCATTGCCGACGAGGCCGTGATCGCCGATCAGCCCCTGGGGCGCGTCGCCACGCCCGAGGAGGTCGCGCAGATCGTCGCGTTCTGCGTGCTCGATGCACCGGCGAGCATGACGGGCGCGATTCTCGATGTGAACGGCGCTTCGTATCTGCGTTGACGCGGCGGGACTGAGGCTATTCGTCGAACACGATCAGCTGCGGCTCCGGATTGGAGGGGTCGTTGCCGAGCACGATGATCTCGGTGTCGCTCGAGATGTAAAACACCGCGCTGCCGCTGCCGGCCATCCGGCCCGACGACATGGCGAGCGTGCCGCGGTTGTTCGTCTGATTGGTGAGGGTGAACGTTCCGGAAATGCCACCCGACACCACCGCACTGCCGAGGACGCTGGTATCGCTCGGGCTGTTCTGGAACGTCCCCGTCTGATTGGCGATGGTCAGCGCCAGCACTGCGTCCGCATTCTCGCTGCCCGCGGTCGTCACTCCGGTTGCGCCGATGAACGTCCCGCCGGCCGTGTTCATGACGACCTGCGGGAAGAAGCGCCCGCTGCGACCTCTGTTGCTGCCGTCGCTGGCGGGCTGCTCGAGTACGAAGGCCACGGCGCTCTTTCGCATGTAGAAGACGAAGTTGTAGGTGACGGCGCCGAGGGCGATGCTGAGCGTGCCGCGTCCGCTCGGGGCGACCGTGAACGAGGCGATGTTCGGTCCGGCCGGGCCGGCAAATGAGAGGGGTGAGTTGGCGGGGATGATGCCACCGTCGTTGATATCGACGATGCCCTGCAGAAACCCGTCCGTCGTCGAGCCGGCTTTCGGAGCGCTCGCAAAGAAACCGAGCGCGGCGCTCGCGTGACTCGCGCTGATGCCTTGGAGGGTGAACAGTGCCGACTGCACCGAGGTATTGTCGAAGCTCGTCTGGGCCATGGCGCGCACGACTCCGGCCAGAATGCCGTCCGGGCTCTGCTTCGCCACATTATTGTCAGTGCGCAGCGCGAACAGGACGCCTGGCGTTGAGATGTAAAAACTCACGTTAGGATTCGCGCCGCCGGTGATCGCGAGCGCGCCGTGCCCGTTGGTCTGGTCGTCAATCACATAGGTGCCGCTCAATGCCGTCGGCATAGCCGCGCCGCTCTGATCGTCGCTCAGGCTCGTATTGGCGATGGTTCCGGCGGTCGCGGTTGACGCGCCGAGATCGAGGCGGCCGACGATTCCTTGCTGCACGGCGCTGGCGCGCGGACCCGCCGCGCCGGAGAGCCCGAGGAGGTAGCTGCCGACGAGGTACTGCGTGCTGAACTTCGCGGAATTGACCTGGATCTGGTAATAGCCGGAGCCGACATAGCCCGCGCCTGCCGCGCCATCGGTCTCGACCAGCTCACCGAAAGAGCCGTCCATCGACAGCGTGAAGGCGAAGGTCATGGTCGTCGGCGGCGGGTTCGCCGGCGGGGTCGCGGCCCACGGCGGAGTGGTCACCGTCAGCGTCATCGTGCCGTGGCTCGAGCTGTCCATGCTGTAGCTGCCGGTGAACGCGACTTTGGTAAACGCCACCGAGCTGCCGTCCGCCTGCGCGATGTTCACATCCTCGAGGCCACTCACGATGTGGCCGTTGCCGTCGGCGAGGAAGCGCCCGATGGTCGCGAACGGCAGGCCCGAGGCCCCGGCAAATCCGTTGAGTGAGAACGCGAAGGTGAAGTTGAGCAGGCTGCTCTGAGTCGGGACGATGAACACGACCACACACGGGCCGGTCGTCGACGGTGATTGCAACGCAGTCACCGTGACCGCGCCGCCGCCACCGGGGGGCGTCGCGGGGGCGGTGTAGGCGATCACCGCCTTGTCAGCCGAGCTCGACGGCAGCGTGCCGACGGTCATGGTGCCGCCGGTCGTGCCGAGGCTGCTGACGCCGTTGGTAGCGGTGCAGGTATCCCCCGGCTGAACGCCCCAACTGATCGGCGACCCGTTGCTGCTCGAGACCTTGGCCTCGAAGTTGAGCTGCGCGCCGGCTACGACCTGCGGGTAAACGCCCGGACCCGGCTCGAGGATCGTGACGGTCCCGCCGACGCCTCCGCCTCCGCCACCTCCGCCGCCACCGCCATGTCCGCCACCGCCGCCCCCGCCGCAGCCCGCAAGCACCGTGGCCATCCCGATGACCACGGATACCAAGATGCTGTTTTTCATAATATTCATGGCTTCCGACCCCCGAGCCCGCGGCGGTGGATCGCTGCCAGCGCCTGGGCTCCCGTGCAGTGCTCTTGGCTTTCTAGCGACATTTCGGCCTCAAACCTGTCACGGGCCGAGCGATTCCTGTCTCGGGCTGAAGGCCCTTCGGGTAGCATCGTTCGGGAGGAGTCCTGAAGAGCTCCGGGGCATGGTGAAGTCAGGCCATTTCGAGGCGTCGGTTCCTGGGGAAACCACTCGTCTGTTGTCAGAGTGGCGCGCGGGGGACCAGACGGCTTTCGACCGGCTTCTGCCGATCGTCTACGAGGAGCTGCGGCGGCTGGCATCGCATTACATGCGGGCAGAGCGCGCCGATCACCTGCTGCAGACCACCGCGCTCGTGCACGAGGCCTACCTCCGGCTGATCGACCACAATGACGCGAGCTACGAGACGCGCCACCACTTCTTTGCGGTGGCCGCGCAGGTCATGCGGCACGTTCTTGTGGACTACGCGCGGGCGCGTCAGCGCGTGAAGCGCGGCGGGGGCGCCCCGGCAGTCCCTCTGGAAGACGTCGCGGTCATCTCCGATGAGCGGGCGGAGGAGGTGATCGCCGTCGACACGGCGCTCGAGAATCTGATGTCACTCGATGTGCGCAAGGGCAGGATCTTCGAGCTGCGTCACTTCGGCGGCCTCTCGGTCGAGGAAGCGGCGCAGGTGCTGCAGGTTTCCCCGGCCACGGTCGCGCGGGACTGGAGAATGGCCAAGGCCTGGCTGCGGCGCGCGATCACCGCCGAGTCCGATCGTGCAGGCTGAGCGCTGGCAGCGGCTCGAGAAGATCTTTCAAGACGCGCTCGAGCGTGCGCCGCAGAGTCGTGCGGCCTGGCTCGATAGCGCGTGCGGCGGCGATCTCGAGCTGCGCATCGAGATTGACGAGCTGCTCCGGGCGCACGAGCACGCTGAGGCCGACTTCACCCGATCCGCTGCGGTCGTGGACGCTCTCAAGGTGCTCGAGCGGCGCACAGGGAGACTGCGCGAAGGGCGGCCGATCGGTCCGTACCGTGTGGTGCGGGAGATTGGGCGCGGCGGAATGAGCCGCGTGTATCTGGCGGCGCGCGCCGACCAGGCATTCGAGAAATGGGTCGCCATCAAGGTGGTCGAGGTCGGCCGCGACACCGAGGAAATGATCCGGCGCTTCCAGGGCGAGCGGCAGATTCTGGCGCGCCTCGATCATCCCAACATCACGCGCATTCTCGACGGCGGAACGACCGAGGACGGCTTGCCATTCCTGGTGATGGATTACGTCGAAGGGGAGCCGATCGATGAGTACTGTGAAGCCCGCGCGCTCGATGTCACCGGGCGCCTGAAGCTCTTCCAGGGCGTCTGTGCCGCGGTCCACTACGCGCATCAGCACCTGATCATTCACCGTGACATCAAGCCGGGGAACGTGCTGGTGACACGCGGCGGAGTGCCGCGCCTGCTCGATTTCGGCATCGCGAAGATCCTCGGACCGGAGGAGCTCGCCACCGAGGCGACGCGCACCGTGGCGAGAAGGCTGACGCCCGAGTATGCGAGCCCGGAGCAGGTGCGCGGCGAGACGCTGACCACGGCGAGCGATGTCTATTCACTCGGTGTGCTGTTGTACCGGCTGCTGACCGGGCAATCGCCTTACCGAACGCGCAGCCAGCCGCAGGGTCATAGCTCATCGCCGGCCACGCTCGAGCAGGAAATCTGTGAGACTCAGCCGGACCGACCGAGTGTCGCGGCCGCGCGAGCCAGCGGATCCGCAGCCGTCGAGGGGACGCCGCAGAAACTGCAGCGGCGGCTGGCAGGCGATCTCGACAATATCCTGGCGATGGCGCTGCGCAAGGAGCCGCAGCGGCGTTATGCATCGGTCGAGCAGTTCTCGCAGGACATCAGCCGGCACCTGGCAAGCCTGCCGGTCATTGCGCGTCCGGACACGGCCACCTACCGCACCGCGAAGTTCATCCGCCGCCACCGCATAGGCGTCGGAGCGACGGCCGCCATGATCCTGCTGGTGCTGGCAGGCATCGCCGGGACGTCATGGCAGGCGCGCGTGGCGCGTGCGGAGCGCGCCATGGCGCAGCAGCAGTTCAATGACGTGCGCAAGCTGGCCACTTCGTTCCTGTTCGAGTTCAACAATTCCATCCAGAACCTTCCGGGTGCGACGCCGGCACGCAAGCTCCTCGTGCAGCGCGCACTCGAGTACCTGAGCAAGCTGGCGCAGCAATCGCGCGGGGATGCGGGGCTGCAGCTCGAGCTCGCCGAGGCTTACCTCAAGGTGGGTGATCTGCAGGGCAATCCCTACGAGCCGAATCTCGGCGATACGCAGGGCGCGACGGAGAGTTACGAGAAAGCTCTGGCGATCAGCAGCGAGCTGACTCGTGCCGACGGTAATGACCGGCAGGCACGGCGGTACCTGGCGCGCAGCTACCAATCGCTGGGCGAGGTTCTGCCGCTACTCGGCAAGGGTGCGGACGGTGCGGCTGACTTGCGCAAGGCGGCGGAGATCTTTGCGCTCCTCCTCGAGGGTGCTCCTCACGACCGCGACCTGCGGGTGCAGCTCGCGGACAGTTATCAATCGCTCGGAGATCTGCTCGGCCACAGCGGCCTGCAGAATCTCGGCGACCGGGCCGGCGCGCTCGACAGCTATCGCAGGGCGCTGTCGGTATTCGATGCCATGGCGGCCGAGAGTGCCGGCGATCAGAAGGCGCGCGGCGGGGCCGCCGTGATGCGGATCCGGGTCGGCGACATGCAGCAGGCCGGCGGCGACTCTGATGCGGCGCTCGCGAACTATCGCGGTGCCATGCAGCGCGCACGCTCGCTGGCAGACGAAGATCCCAAGAACGACAGATTCCGCAGAATCCTGGCCCTCAGCTATCGAAAGCTCGCCGATCTCGAGAGTGAGCGGGGCGAGCTCGGGCCGGCCCTGCAGAATGCGCGCAGCGCCGAGGAAATCAACCAGGCGCTCGCGATCGCCGACCCGGACAATGCCCAGGCGAGCGCGAATTTTGCGCTGTCACTGACGACTATGGCCGATCTGCTGGACAAGACCGGCGATGAGCACACGGCGCTCAATGAGTACCGCCACGCTCTCGCGATTCTGGAGAGACTTTCGGCGGCCGCGCCGACCAATCTGTTCATGCGCAGCCAGCTGGCGGACGCCTTGGTCGCGACGGGGGCACTCCTGGCTCACCAGGGTCAGGTGGCGGAAGCGCGAACTCTGACCTCGCGTGGCGTGATGATCGCGCGGGAGTTGGCCAGCCGGGCAGCGGCAACCCCGGACGAGCTGAGCCAGTACGCGCGGATCCTCCTCACCTGCGAGCCGGGTGAGCTACGCGATGTCGCCACGGCGCTGAAGACCGCCGAGCAGGCCGTGGAACGGTCGCAAGGGCGCGATCCCAAGAGTCTTCACGTCCTCACGCAGGCCTATATCAAGAACGGCAACACGTCCCGCGCTGCGGAGACTGAACAGCGGGCGCAGCGTCTGACAGCGCCGCAAGGGAACTGAGATCGCCCACCACCACCGGACGGGCGACCGCCACGCCGGTGATGGGCGCGCTCATTCAATAGCCCTCACGGCGCCTCAACGACTGGTGCGGTGGATGAAGTCCGCGACGTTGTCGTGCAGCTGCCTGAGCGAGCTCTCCTTGGCGTAGACCATGTGCCCGGAGTCGTAGAAGCGGTATTCGATGTTGCCGACGAGGCTCTGCGGAATCGGCAGGTGCTGCATCTCGTAGACGCCCTGGAAGAAGGGCGTCGCGAGATCGAAGTACCCGGCGTTCAGCTGCACCTTGAGGTTGGGATCGCGCTTCATCGCATCCGCGAGGTCGGGCATGACATTGGCCGCCTGGCGCGCCGATAGCGGCGCGCCCGTCTGGCCCGGCAGCTGGTGGGCGAAGTTCCAGGTGCGGAAGGTCTGGATGCTGGGGCGGAACTCCTGGTCCTGCCCGTAATGCAACTCCTTGCGCGCGTAATCGTTGAACGCCGCGACATACGCCGAGGCGATGGAGGCGGACTGCGGATCGTAGTCGGCGCGCTGGCTGAGCGGGTCGATGTCGGGACCGGAGAAGCGCGTGTCGAGCCGACCGGTGGTGATGTCGCCGGCGGCCTGCAGGTTCTGGCGGAACTCGCCGCCGTCGATGCGCAGGTCTGCCCTGAGGATGTAGTCGACCGGGAGCCCGGTGTACTCGTGGAGCTTGCCGGCGATGGCGGCACGCTCGCTGCTGCCGAGCGCGGAGCCCGCGGCGAGCGCGCGCGCGTAATCACCCAGCGCGAACTGCTCGACCTCGGTGAGGAACGCTTCGAGATTCGGGTGCTCACCCGGCAGCTTCTTGTGATACCAGGCCGTGGCGGCATAGGTGGGGAGTGCCGTCTCGTAGGGCAGATCGATGCCGGGATTGCCGGTCGGGCGGTCGGGGCTCAGATCGAAGTTGAGGATCTGCGAGAGCAGGATGACGCCGTTGAGATCCACCGAGCGCTCGGAGGCGAGGTAGCGCGCCACCACGGCCGAGCGCGGCGTGCCGTAGCTCTCGCCGAACAGGTACTTCGGCGAGTTCCAGCGGCCGTACCGGGTGAAGAACTCGGTGATGAATTGCGTGAAGGCGTAGGCGTCGGGATCGACACCGAAGAACTCCTTCTCCTTGTCCTTGCCGGCGATGCGGCTGAAGCCGGTGCCGGGAGCGTCGATGAACACGAGGTCGCTGGCATCGAGCAGGCTGTAGGCGTTGTTGACCAGCGTGTAGGGCGCCGGCGGCGTGTGCGAATCGGTCGACGTCACGATGCGGCGCGGGCCGAAGGCGCCCATGTGCAGCCACAAGGTCGCCGAGCCGGGGCCGCCGTTGTAGAGGAAGGTCACGGGACGCTGCGGGCCGCCGTCCTTCTTGAAGTAGGCCACGTAGAACATGGACGCTTCGGCCGTGGGATTGTGCTCTGCGCCTTCCTCGCCGCCCTTGGCGTTCGGGTCGGCCGGCACGTCGTCCCAGCCCCGGGGATGGACGATGAGCGTTCCGGCCACCGCCTCGTAGGCGATCGCATGCCCCTCCACCGTCACCGAGCCGTTGCTCGTGACGGACTCGGCCTTGAAGGGCTCGAACTTGTGGGCTGCCGCCTTCTCCGCCCCGCCCTCGGCCTTGTGTTCCTGTGGCTCGGCCGCCATTGCCAGCGTGCAGCACGCGGCGAGCGCGAGAGTGAGCAGCAGACGGGAGGTCAACGGGTGGCGGCTCATGATCGCTTCCTCCTGTTGGTTTCGGCCAGAGCGGAGCGCGAGAGTCTAGCCGAGCGGACCTGGCCTCGCATCACCGGTCCCAGGGTCAGTTACACCCGGTTACTTCGCGCGCGCGCCCGCGATGACGGCGTAAACGCCGGTGAAGCTCATCACCAGCGCTTCGTGGCATTTGACGTCGACGGCGACCTCGGCCCGGCCACGGCCGCTGCGGGCAAGCATGCGGCGCAGCTTGTCGCGCTGCGCGGCCGGCGGCTCATGGGCGAGCGCGCGAAAGTCCGCGCGCGCCGGCGCGAGGAAGCGCGCCGTCGAGCTCTGCAACACCACCTCGGCCTCGAGCGACTCGGTGGCGCACCAGCGCATGACGAGCGCCCAGCCGGCGAGCGCCGCCACCGAGAACAGACTCCCCGCGAATCCGGTTCCCTTGTCATTTACATTCGACTCGAGCGGCGCGCTGATCATCACCGGATCGACGGCCTCGACCCGGACACCGAGCGCCCGCGCCGGCGCGATCCGTGCCGTGAGATAGGCCCCGAGGCTTTCGAGATCGGTGAGTCGGGCATTTGACATGTGCCGGTGCGGTGATCTACCCGCCGGGCTTCAGGTACTCGTCGAACCAGCCGACGAGGCGCGTCATGACGTCCACCTGGTCCTCGTGCCTGAAGAAGAAGTGGCCTTCGTCCGGGTAGACGACGAACTCGGTCTTCACCCCTGAGCGCTTTAGCGCGTTCCAATACTCGTAGGACTGCGTGATCGGCACTTCCGCATCGCGGTCGCCGCCGACGAGCAGGGTCGGGGTGTGCACGTTCCTGATGAAGGTGAGCGGGGAGCTGCGCTCGTAGACCTTCGGATCGTCGTATACCGAGGCGCCGAAGTAGGGGATCATCCAGGTGTCGATGTTGTTGGTACCGTAGTAGCTCAGCCAGTCGGAGAGACCGGCGCCCGCGACTGCCGCCTTGAAGCGATTGGTCTGGGTCAGCGCCCACATGGTCATGTAGCCGCCGTAGCTCCAGCCGGCAATCCCGAGACGCGCGGGATCCACCGGCGCGCTCTTCAGCACCGCATCGACGCCGGCGAGGATGTCGCGCAGGTCGCCGTAGCCGAAGTCCTTGACGTTGGCCTGAGTGAAGGCCTCGCCCTGGCCGTAGCTGCCGCGCGGGTTGGGCTCGAAGACGTAGTAGCCCTCGCTCGCGAGCACCGCGTCGTAGTGATCGGGCGTCGAGGGGAACAGGGGATAGGCCGCGAAAGCCGGTCCGCCGTGCACCAGCACCACCAGCGGATAGCTCTTGCCCGGAACGACCGTTGGGGGCTCGATGAGCATTCCCTGCACCCTGAAGGCGTCGCTCTTCCAGTAGATGTTGGTCGCCTTGCCGGTGATCGGGCGCACGCCGGCGTTGATCCGGGTGATCGGGTGCCAATTGCCCGGCGGCCCGCTCTCGACCTCCGGCGGGGCAGTGTAGGACTGGCGGATTACGGCCGACATCGCGCCGTTCCTCGAAAGGGAAATGCCGACATCTCCCGGCGTGAAGCCGAAGACGTCGTTCGCCCAGATCATCTCCGGCGCGCGCCACAGCTCGCGCTGCGATTTCGCAGCGACGTCGATCGAGGCAAGCACTTCCTCGCCCGCGGCGAACTCGGTGGCGATCAGGTGCGTGGCCGAGCCGTTCCAGGCGAGGGTGTGCACGGATGCGGCGAGACCGGGCGTGACATCGACCGCTGTACCACCCGCGGCCGGAATCACGAAGATGTCGCCTCCGGTAATGGTCTCATCGCTCATGATGCCGCCGATCCAGGCGATGCGCTGGCCGTCGCCGGACCAGCGCGGCGAGGCGATCTGCAGCTGCGGCTTCGCGAGCGTCGTCACCGCGCCGCTCCCGGCATCGCACAGATCGAGCTCCGCGATCCACCAGTTGTCATCCCCCGAGCCGTGCGCGGCGCTCACCACGAAACGGCGGCCATCGGGCGACCAGTCGTACTCGTAGATGTTGAGGTCGGGAGGGCCGAGCAGCCGTGGCTCGCCGCCCTCGGCCGGGATGACGGCGAGGCGCTGCTCATACACGGTCGAGGAGAGAACGCCGGCGTCCCGCGCCAGCGGGTTCAGCGGCCCCGGAGTCCTGGGGGCGCCTTCAGAGTAGAGGAACGCGATGCGCCTGCCGTCCGGTGAGAAGCGCGGCGTAGCGAGCGGACCGCGCGCGTGGGTGAGGATTCTGACGCCGCCGTCGGCCGTGGCGAGCGCGATCTGGGTCTGCTCCTGCTCATCCGTCGTGACGAAGACGATTCGGCTGCCGTCGGGAGACCAGGCGGCGCCATGCTCGTCGCACACCGCTCCCGGACAGGCGGTGAGGCGTCTCTCTCCGGAACCGTCCCTCGCGTTCACGAGGTAGAGGGCCGAGACGTCCACGTCGGCGCTGCCGCGCTTGCCGCGCACCAGGCGGCCGTAGACCAGGCGCTTGCCATCGGGCGACAGCGCGACCTCGTCGATCGCGTGCACCGAGTGGAGCGCCTCGAGCGCGCGGTTGATGCCCGGGGACTCCGCGCAGGATCCCGGCGGCGGCGCCCAGGCGAGCAGCAAATTCAGGGAGACCGCCGGCAGGCCGCGCGTCAACCGTGTCATGGATTCGCCCGGATCGTGACGTTCGAGAACCACAGTTCCTTCCAGCGCTTCACCTTGTCGTCGGCGGAGAGCGTACGCGGCGATACCGGCTGCTGCGCTCCGAAGGCGACGCCCTCCACGACGTTGGCGTTCACGGCGGCATACAGGCGGCCGGCCTCGGGATAGAGCGGCCCGACCAGCACGCCGCAATTTCTGCACAGCAGCAGCTCCGCCTGACCGCTGCCCTGGGCGTACCGGCCGCAGTCGCGCTCGTCCCTGACGAGGATGAGGAGCGAGCCCTGCGGGTCCGACACATACGCGGCCCGGTGCTTGCGGCAGAAATCGCAGTCACAGGCGCGTGGGTTATAGGCTCCGGCGGTGTGCGTCAGCTCGAGCTCGACGCGGATGTTGCCACAGTGGCATCCCCCGCCCAGTTTCTGCATGCCGGAACACTACGTGCGCGGTCCGGGCGGCGCAAGGGCCGGGCTTGGCTACAATGGGCCCATGACACCAACATCAGCCGACCCGATGTCCCTGGTGCTGAGCGCCGCCACCTTCGCCGCGGAGCGTCATCGGGACCAGCGGCGCAAGGGCAAGGACGCCTCGCCCTACATCAATCACCCGCTCGCGCTGGCGAGCCTGCTGGCCGGGCGCGGCGAGCGCGATCCGACGCTCCTCATGGCGGCGCTGTTGCACGACACGGTCGAGGACACCGCGACCAGCTTCGAGGACATCGAGCGCGCCTTCGGCAGGGAAGTGGCGGATATCGTGCGCGAGGTGACCGACGACAAGACCCTGCCGCAGGCCGAACGCAAGCGGCTGCAGATCGAGCACGCCGCGCACTTGAGCCGCCCGGCGAAGCTGGTGAAGCTCGCCGACAAGATCTGCAACCTGCACGACATGGTCGTCTCCCCACCCACCGGCTGGCCGCTCGAGCGCAGGCGCGAGTACTTCGACTGGGCGAAGGCGGTGGTCGATCCCATGCGCGGAGTGAGTGCGGAGCTCGAGGCGCTGTTCGATCGCGAGTACCAGCGCAAACCGTAAGGAGTCGGCAGTGCCCGCCGTCAGGTCTGGGGCGGGGCGCCGCCCTCCGCGCGGCGGCGCGTGACGAATGCCTCGAGCGCCTCCGCGACGGCCGGATCGATCGACGGCGGCTGAAAGGCCGCGAGCGTGTTGCGCCATACGGTGCTCGCCCGCTGCGTGGCGGTCTTGGCACCGTCCTCGAACCACTGGCCGTAGTTGCGCCAATCGGAGACCAGCGGACTGTAGAACGCGTCCCGGTAGCGCTGCAGGGTGTGGGCGGCGGAGAAGAAGTGTCCCCCCGGGCCGACTTCCGCGACCGCCTCGGTGCCGATGTCGTCACTCGAGGCCGGCACCGGCTGGAACAGCTCCGCGAACATCTGCAGCATCTCGACGTCGAGGATGAATTTCTCGTAGGAGGCCGTGAGGCCGCCTTCGAGCCAGCCGGCGGCATGCAGCACGAAGTGGCAGCCGCCGAGCAGCGCTCCCCACAGGCTCATCTGCGCCTCGTAGACGGCCTGTGCGTCGGGGGCGTTGCCGGCGGTCGCGCTCGAGCAGCGCCACGGCACGCCGATGCGGCGCGCGAGCTGTCCGGCGCCGAATGCCGCCTTGGCGTACTCGGGCGTGCCGAAGGCGGGCGAGCCCGACTTCATGTCGACGTTCGAGGTGAAGCTCCCGTACATCACCGGGGCGCCGGCGCGCGCGATCTGCGACAGCGTGATGCCAAAGAGCGCTTCGGCATGCGCCAGCGTCAGGGCGCCCGCGATGGTGATCGGCGCCATCGCGCCGGCGAGCGTGAACGGGGTGACGATCATCAGCTGCCCGTTGAGGGCGAACTCGATGATGCCGTCGGTCATCGGCAGGTCGAGCTGCAGCGGCGAGTTCGTATTGCAGATGCTGTAGCAGCGCGGCTCGCGGCGGAAGGTCTCCGCGTCGATCCCGTGGGCGATGCGCAGCATCGCGAAGCAGTCGCCGAGCTGTCCCGCGCCGCGGCTGTAGAAGTTGGGCGGCTTGTCGCCGAGGGTGAGCTGCGCGAGCGTGGTGTCGAGGTGGCGCTCGTGCACCGGCGCGTCGCCGGGCTCGGTCATCTGTCCGAGCACGTGGATGACGTCGAAGGCCTGCGCCAGGCGCACCAGGTCGCGGTAGTCCGCGAGCGTGCCGGTGCGCTTGCCGCGCTCCAGATCGTTCACGCTCGGAGGTCCGGCGACGGGGGCGAAGATGACGTTGCGGCCGCCCACGCGGCAGGTGCGCTCGGGGTTGCGCGCCACCAGGTTCACTTCGCGCGGCACGCTGGTGAGCGCCGCGGCCACCAGAGCGGGATCGAGCCGCACCATCTGCGTCGCCTCATCGACCGCAGCACCGGCGGCGGCCAGCACCGTCCGTCCGCGCGGCGATAGCACGCGCATCCCGAAGCGCTCGAGAATACCGAGCGCGGCGAGATGGATGCTCTCGACCTGGTCCTCGGAGAAGATCCGCACCGGCTCGAACGGGTTGACGAGATGGCGATAACGGGCGGAGCGCGCCGGCCCGGCGGCCGCTGCCCGGTGCGACTCGCGCCGGCGGGAAGTCATGGTGCACCTCGCGTGCGCGCGATCCACTCATCGACCAGCTGCTCTAGAAGCGTGAGCGGCACGCCGCCGTTTTCGAGAATCACGCTGTGGAAGTCCTTGAGGTTGAACCTGGGTCCGAGCGCCGCCTGCGCTTTGGCGCGCAGCTCGAGGATCTTGAGCTCGCCGACCTTGTAGGCGCAGGCCTGGCCCGGCATGGCCATGTAGCGCTCGACCTCCGAGGCGACCTCGGCCTGCGCCTTCCCCGTGGTGGCGACCATGTACGAGATCGCCTGCTCGCGGGTCCACCCCTGGGCGTGGATGCCGGTGTCGACGACCAGCCGCGCGGCGCGCAGCAGCTCGAGCTGCAGTCGTCCGAGATTGCCCCACGGGTCATCCTTGTACATGCCGATCTCGGCCGCGAGCTGCTCGGCGTACAGCGCCCAGCCCTCGGCATACGCGGTGTAGAGCGTCTGCTGCCGGATGATCGGCAGGTCCTTCAGCCCGAGCGCGGTCGAGATCTGCAGATGATGGCCGGGAATACCCTCGTGATAGGCGAGGGTCTTCATGCTCCAGGTCGGCACTTCGCTCATGTCCCGCAGGTTCGCGAAGAAGATGCCGGGCCGCGAGCCATCCATGGCGGCCGGCTGGTAATAGGCTCCCGAGGTGCCTTTCTCCTGTGACGCCGGCACGCGCTCGACCGTCAGGCGCTTTCCCGGCAGGGTGCGGAAGTACTCGGGCATGCGTGCGGCCACTGCATCGAGGATCTGCTGGTAGCGCTCGAGCGCCTGGCGACGGCCCGTGTCGTCGTTCGGCAGGAGAAAGCGCGGGTCCCGGGACAACGCCGCCATGCGCTCGCCGACGCTCCCGGCCGTCAGCCCAACGGCGGCGAGCAGCTGATCCATCTCGCCGGTGATGCGCGCGACCTCGGAGAGTCCGAGCGCATGCACCTGCTCGGGCGTGTAGTCGGTCGTCGTGTTCTGCCTGAGCTCGAGCGCATAGTAGGCGGCGCCGTCCGGCAGCCGGGCGACGCCGGCGCCCTGGCCGGCGGCCGCGGGCCTCAAGGCCTCGAGCGCCGCGCTCATGCGGGCATAGGCCGAGTAGATCCGCGCGCCGACCGCCGCCACCGCCTCGCTCTCGAGCTGCTGTTTGCGGGCGCTGTCGAGCGATTTCACCTTGTTCATCCGCGTGACGAACGTCGTGACCAGCGCGTTGTCCTTCGGCGGCCCGCTCACCGTGTCGTGGATGACGGTGAGAGAGCGCTCGAGGAGCGAGGGCGGCAGCACCACGCCCACCCGAGCCTGCCGCTGCATCGCGGCCGTGACCTGATCGAGCTTGTCCCCCATGGCCTCGAGACGCCTGACGTAGTTGCGCGCGGTCTTCTCATTGCTGACCACGTGCGTGGTCTGCATGAAGGCCGGGAGCTCCACCTCGACGCCGAACATGGGGCTCACCGGATAGAGCTCATCGCCCTGCAGCCAGTCGAAGCGCCTGAAGGCGAGCCCGGTCTGGTACTGGTCGACGAGGATGTCGTAGGTGATCTGTTCCTGGCGGCTCAGGGTGGCGCGATCGAAGCGGCGCACCTCGGCGAGAAAGCGCGCGAGCTGCGCGTAGTCCTCGTCGCGCTGGCGCAGCGTGTAGGGGGCGAGCTGGTCGGAATGGTGATCGAAGATCGAGCCGTCGGTGAGTCCGACCGCCGTGAACATCTCGGGATTGCGCATCAGAAACTCGAGCGCCTGGCGGTTGGCGAGCATGTTGATGGTGAACGGCTTGCCCCACACGGTGCGGTAGCCGGCGTAGCCGAGCGCCGCCACCAGCACGAGCGCGGTCCAACCCGCAATCCGCCAGACCTTGCGCATCCGTCGACCCCTCAGGACCCAGGAAATTGAAGCGGCAATAGAGCCGATTCAATACGGGCAGGTCAAGCCCGATCGGGCAGGCGGGGCGCCGGGCGCGCTATAGTGAGGGCGGGAGGCTCCCATGAGCAGCGTCGCCGGCGTCGAAGAGATCCGCAGCCACTTTCCCGCGCTCGAGCGCACCCATAACGGTTTTCCGGTCGCCTATTTCGACGGCCCGGGCGGCACCCAGGTACCGCGCGCGGTCGCCTCCGCGGTGACCGACTACCTCCTCGGCCACAACGCCAACACCCATTGGGATTTTCCCTCGAGCCGCGAGACCGACGCCGCGCTCGCGGCGGCGCGCTCGGCGCTGGCGGACTACCTGGGCGGCGCGGCGAACGAGATCGTCTTCGGCGCCAACATGACGACGCTCACTTTCCATCTCGGGCGGGCGCTCGGGCGCGGCTGGCGGGCCGGCGACGTCGTGGTGGTCACCGAGCTCGACCACCACGCCAATTCCGACACCTGGCGGGCGCTGGCGCGCGAGCGCGGCGTCGAGATCCGCGCAATCCGCATGCGGCGCGAGGACGGGCGGCTCGACGAGGCGGACGCGGCGGCCAAGCTCACCACGGGCGTGCGGCTGCTGGCGCTCGGAGCGGCGTCCAACGCGCTCGGTACCATCAACGACGTGGCGCAGCTCACCGCACGCGCGCACGCAGCCGGCGCGCGGGTGTTCATCGACGGGGTGCACTACGCGAGCCATCAGCTGCCGGACGTGCGCGGGTGGGACTGCGACTTCTTCGCCTGCTCGGCCTACAAGTTTTACGGTCCACACGTCGGGGTGCTATGGGGGCGGCGGGAGCTGCTCGCTGCGCTCGACCCGCCGAAGCTCGCGCCGGCTTCGAACGAGCCGCCCGAGCTGCTGGAGACCGGCACGCTCAATCACGAGGGCATCGTCGGCGCGGGCGCTGCGGTCGACTACCTGGCCTCGCTCGCTGCCGGGCCGGCGGCGCGGCGCGAGCGGCTGGCACGCGTGTCGCAGGAGTTGCACGCGCGCGCCGATGCGCTGCTGCGGCAGCTGTGGAACGGGCTCGAGCAGACCGCCGGGGTCAAGGTGTACGGCCCCCCGCCCGGCACGCCGCGCACCGCCACCCTGTCGTTCGCGGTAGCCGGGCATCCGAGCGCCGCGGTCGCCGCCCACCTCGCTGCCCGGGGCGTGTTCGTATCGCACGGGGACTTCTACGCCACGACCGCCGTGCGGCTGCTCGGGCACGAGCACGACGGCCTGGTGCGTGCCGGCTGCGCGGCGTATACGACGGCGGACGAGATTGGACGGCTGCTCGAGGGAGTGCGTCAGCTCCTGCGCTGAGGTCGCGAACAACGACCCGCCGCACCTGCGCGAGCGTTCTCTTCGCCCTCGAAAAAACCGAGCCCGGCAGGAAAGCCGGGCTCGTTTGGTGCGCGCTCCGAAGCGGAGCCAGTGTTACCTGTGACCCCTGTTGGCCGCCTCGGCGGCCATCTTGAGCTCGTTGTTGACCTGATCGAGCAGCTCCTTGGCCTTGGCTGCGTGGCCATCCATATCCCACTCGTTCGCCTTCTGGGCCTCGGTGATCCTCTCCCACGCCTGATGCGAGAGGCGCTGGGCGGCGGCGAGGTTCGGGTGCCTCCTGCCGCTGACGTCCTCGACCGGCGGAGCCGCGAGTGCGGCCGTTGCGACCAGCAGCAGCGCGGCGAAGCTCAGCGTCATTTTTCCAATCATTGCGACTCCCTGACGTGAACCGGCGGTGAGCCGGGCGCGCGCAGTGTCGTCGCAAGCGCGGGGGGAATGCAAGCCGCCCGGCGGGCATTCTGAGCGCGAGGTCACAAGCCTCGAGCCCGAGCCTCCCGGACCCAATGCGGGCGTGCTACCTTCGCCTCCGCGACAGCCTATATAAAGGAGTCAGGGAGCGAATGCCCAGCAGAGTTCCGCAAGGCCAGCAGCGCGGCTGGATCATCGCGATCGGCGGCGCGGAGAACAAGGAGAACGATCGCCACATCCTCGAGCGCTTCGTCAGCGCCTCGGGCGGCGATCGTGCGGACATCGTCGTGATACCGACGGCCAGCCGCATGCATGAGACCGGGCCGCGCTACGAGCAGGTCTTCAGCGGCCTCGGCGCCGCCCGCGTGAGCGTCATGGATTTCGATACGCGCCGGGATTGCCACGAGGCCGGGAGACTCGAGCGGCTCGCCGAGGCCAGCGGAGTATTCTTCACCGGGGGCAACCAGCTGCGCCTGACCACGCTGCTGGGCGGCACGCCGGTCGCCAAGCTCATTCGCAGCGCCAACGCGCGCGGCGTGACCGTCGGCGGCACCAGCGCCGGCGCCAGTA
>Ga0335081_10000641_pt1 | contig 58006 bp, 51 predicted proteins | sample Lox_Sample_35_FD_206713 | JGI IMG/M metagenome (GOLD analysis project Ga0335081, IMG submission 206713) | Soil microbial communities from Loxahatchee National Wildlife Refuge, Florida, United States - Lox_Sample_3.5 | ecosystem: Environmental > Terrestrial > Soil > Wetlands | place: USA...
GCATGGGACCACTACGCTGTTTGCGGCTTTCAACATCCTAAATGGCAAGGTCATCGGCAGTTGCCTCCGACGCCATCGGGGTAAGGAGTTCCTCAAGTTCCTCAATCAACTCGAAAAGGAGGTGCCCCCGGCACTCGCCATCCATCTCATCCTGGACCACTACAGCACGCACAAAAGCGCTGCAGTCCAGCGCTGGCTCAAACCTCGGAAGCGCCACCGGTTCCAAGGCGTTCGTCTGGAAGGCCACGGCAGACGTCATTCTGGATAAGGTACGCCGGTGCAAAGAAGCGATTGTAAAGAATTAGCCAGGACAGGAGACTAGGATTCGTTTTCCTCGGCTTGACAGAACCTCTCCAGAGTTAGGCGGAGGCTCTCGAGACATGCAGCGAGTTCGGACAGCATCGCTTTGGCACCGGCCCAGTCGCCGTCGCGGCCCATCTGCTCGAGTGTGCGGGCCGCCTCGCTTACGCGCGGGCCACTGATGTTCGCCGCCGCGCCCTTGATGGTATGCGCCACCCTGTGTGCAGCTTCTGGGTCAGCGCTTTCGATGGCTTGGGCAAGCACCACGAGTTGCCCGGGCATGTCGGTTAGGAACCGCCCAATCACGCGCCGCGCCAGGATTTCATTCCCACCCAGCCGTTCCAGGAGATCCTCCGCGTCGAAATCCGGCGCCGTCGGAGCGGGTGGCGGCGAAACCGGTGGTTCGCCTGCTGGGCTGGGCTCGAAAACGGTATCAGCGAGCCAATGTTCAATCGCTTGCTTGAGCGCGCGCAGAACTATGGGCTTCGAGAGGTAATCGTTCATTCCCGCCGCCAGGCACCTTTCGCGGTCCCCAGCCATGGCGTGAGCCGTCATCGCGATGATCGGAACGTGATGATTGCGAACGTTCGTGGCGGGGTCCCGAATCAGTCGCGTGGCTTCATAGCCGTCCATTTCGGGCAATTGGCAATCCATCAGGACAAGGTCGTAATCCTTTTGTTCTAAGGTCCGCAAAGCAATCCGCCCGTCGCCAGCGACATCTGCCTGGTACCCCAGGTTTTCGAGGATTCCCAGGGCGACCTCTTGATTGGTGAGATTGTCCTCTACCAACAGAAGCCGCAAATTTGCCTTGGGGCGGGACCGCGAAGATTGCTGCTCGATTTCCCCCATATCGGGACGCACAGGTTCGGGGCCGCACCCGAGGGCGGACGCGAGCGAGGACCCCAACTCCCCCTGCTTCACCGGCTTGGTGACCCGGTCCGCGAACCCCAATCCGCGCCAATGATCCGTGTCGGCCGTTTGCGTCAAGGGTGTCAGCAAAATAATCGGAATGCCAGCGAGAAGCACGTTCTGGTCCATTCGGGCGACCAGTTGTTCGGCGCCGCCTCCCGGTATTTCCAAGTCGGCAATCACCGCCTCAAATGGGAATGACGCAGATCGCATCCGCTCGATCGCCGTGTCCACGTCAACAGCCGATTCCGACTCGCATTGCCAAAGATTCAGCAAGTCGAGCAAAAGCTGGCGGCTGCCGGCATGATCATCCACCGCTAACACGCGTCTCCGCGCCAGCGAAAGGGGGGCGGGCAATGGAGCGTTCTGGCATTCGAGGCAGGCTGTAAACCAAAAGCAGGAACCGCGGCCATCCTGGCTTTCGAATCCAGCCTTGCCGCCCATCAGATCCGCCAGCCGCGCCACAATCGACAGGCCCAGCCCAGTGCCGCCATACCTTCTGGTGGTGGTGGTATCGGCCTGTGAAAACGGCCGGAAGAGCAAATGGGCTCGATCCGGTGAAATGCCGATCCCGGTATCGGCGACCTCAAACCGGATGAGTCCTGTTGCCGCTTCCTGCTTGACCCGTATCGAGACCTCGCCCGCGCTGGTGAACTTGACCGCGTTATTCACGAGGTTGACCAGGATCTGCCGTAAACGGCTGGGATCACCGCGCAATTGGGCGGGAACGTCGCGCTCAAAAAAGCAGAGCATTTCCAGGCCCTTCTGCTGTGCCGTCACGGCCACTAAATCGGCTACCCCTTCCACCACCGAGCGCAAATCGAAATCGGTGGACTCCAACTCGAGCTTGCGGGCTTCAATCTTGGACAGGTCGAGAATATCGTTCAGAATCGCCAGCAGAGACTGCGCGCTGCTGCGGAGGGTCTCGGCCCGCCGCCGCTGGCGTGCATCGAGCTGACTGTTCAACAGCAGCCCGATCATTCCCAAAATCCCGTTCATGGGCGTGCGGATCTCATGGCTCATGTTGGCCAGAAAATCGCTCTTGGCCCGATTGGCCGCATCGGCAACCTCTTTGGCTGCGTAGAGATCCTTCTCCAGTTCCATGCGCTGCCGGAGTTCGCTGGCCAGCTCTCGTTCCGCCCGGCGGCTGGCATCGAGCCGCCGCGTCAGGTCGGAAATGTCTTGAATCGAAAAAACGCCGAGGAACCCGCCGCCGCTCGGGTTGGGGATGGAGGTTACCGTGATGTACTGAACCCGGAATTCACCGGGAGTGATTTCACATGGGATGAACGGAGCGTGGAGTTGCGGGGAGAATACCGTGGGCACGCCATCGCGGAAAACCCGCTCGATGCGCTTGGAAAAACCGGGGTTGGCAATGCTGGGGAAGCGTGCGCGCGCGTCTGAGCCGATTAGATCGCCGCTGAGGACACCGGTCCAGTTCTCCAGGCATTCGTTCCAAAAAAGAATTCGATATTCGGCATCGAGCACCAGGATCCCGACGGGAACTTTGTCCAGGACCGCGAAGCGCGATTCGACATGGTCCGCGGTCAGCACTGCTCGGCGGGCTGTTCAATCAGGCGGTCCAAGGCTGCGACCAGGCTCTCCAGCGAACCCATTTCGAAGAAGAGAAAGATTTCGCCTTCGATCTCTTGCTGCGCCACACCGAAGCGGGCTCGAGCGAAGATGACCTGCCCGCCGGCAGAATGATCCGATCCGGAAAAGCGCGTCGGCAGCCCCCCTTGCTCGCTGTAGTACGGGATGGAAAACGAGATCTCGCCGCGCAGCAAATTCGAGATCGATCCCACAACACCATTCAGGATGATATTGCCGGTCTCTTCCAACGTGGCGGCGCGGATGCCATCCACATCGGAGTTGCTTCCCTCGTCGCCCGTCAGTAGAGATACCAATTTGACCGCGCTATCGTAGGGGAACACCAGCGCCACATTGCCCTTGAGCGGCCCCGAAAACGCCAGATGCACGGAGGCCACCCGCGACCATCCGAGCGCTGTGGCGCGCACACGGGCCTCATCCAGGCACATGATGTCCACTTCCGGGACGCGCAAGGAGATAGGAGTGCCCACCAGTTCGTTCAGCGATCCGGCAGCAAAGCCGACTCCTAAATTGATCACCTCTTTCAGGGCGTCCAATTGCATCTCTGTCAAGTACATGTTAGTGACCGCCTACAATTCCAGACAGTACCGACCGCAGTTCTTCTGGATTGACGGGTTTCTGAATGAATGCCGATGCCCCGAGTTCGGAGCAGCGATCGTGCGTGGATTTCTGCACATCAGCGGTGAGTACCACCACTGGCGCAGCCACCTGACGCTTTTGAATCTCCGCCAGCAGGCCGAACCCATCCATGCCTGGCATCACCAAATCGGTAAGGATGCAGGAAAACTGGTGGTTCTCGATCTCCTTGAGGGCGGACAGCCCGCTATCCGCCTCGACCAACGTATAACCCTGATCCTGCAATGCCTGTCGGACGCGTTTCCGCAGGAAACTGGAATCGTCCACAATCAGAATCGAGCGCGCTTTATCATTTCGTTCGTTCACGGCAAGCCTCTGGTACCTTCCTTGAGTGGTGTGCATCCCGTCGCCGGACACAACCGGCCACGGATGTCTTATCGGCTGAATCGCCACGTAGCTTGAGACCGGCGGTGAGGGCTGCGCTACCTCTCGCGATTCGGGTGGGGTCGGGCCTTGCGGCAGCCCGGAAGGGCCGGCCCCACACCTTGGTATCGATATCGGCAGGAGGAGAGCTCCAGGCCGAAAGGATCGCCGTCTGACGCCTGCCGAGCCGCGAGTGGTTCAGCTGGACGTCGGCCTCTCTGTCGGGCTCGTTAACTCGTTCTGTCCGGCCGATCACAATGTTCGGTACCGCGACTGGAAGGGAGCGGAACTCTCGGTCCTCTACGCCACGTAACTCGGCAACCCCACCAGCTCCGACTCTTCCACCGCCATCCAACCTCCCGCAAACGCCTCCACCCGGCTGCCCTCCAGGAACCAGCTCCTCGGCGCCGGTGCACCCCACAGCGTTTGCCGCCGCGGATCGTCCAGATGCCAGCGGATTGGCTCGAAGTCCGGGTCCACCGTCAAATAGTCCGAGGTATACAACTCAATGCGGTGCCCGTCCGGGTCGCGCAGATATAGGAAGAATGCGTTGGAGATGCCATGCCTTCCCGGACCGCGTTCGATCCGTTTGGTTTCCAGCGCCCCGGCCAGGATGTCGCACAGCAGCAGGATCCGCGAGCTATCGGGCATCCAGTAGGCAAAGTGGTGCAGCCGCGGCCCGGCGCCGTTGGTGAGGGCTATATCGTGCACGTTGCCCTTGCGCTGCAGCCAGGAAGCCCAGATGCGATGGTCGTCGTCCTCCGTGTACTCCGACAGCCGGAATCCCCAGTTCTGCATGTACCAATCCGTCATCGCCTGTACTTTAGGTGACAGCACGTTGACGTGATCGATGCGCTGAATGCCCGGACCTCGGTGCTCATGACAGCGCGCCAGCAGCCAGGGGTGTTTCGTCGATTGATAATAGAATGCCACCGGAAACCCGAACGGATCTTGCATCCGTAGGACGCGCGGGAGGCCGGTCTCCGCCTCCCACCGGTACGGCAAACCCCGCTCCTCAGCGAACGCGGCCAGTTGATCCACAGCCTCTTCCGATCCTGCCTTATACGCGATGTGCTTAATACCCGGCTCGGCCGCCAGTTCCAGCTTCAGACTCCATTCCCGGTCTTCTACACCGCGCAAATAAAGCGCGTCCGGGTTTTCATAAACAATGTTCAAACCCAGCAGATCGACATAGAAGTGTCGCGCCGCTGCCAGGTCCCTTACCAGCAGAACGACATGGCCGATACGAACGATGTGCGGGGTCACCATCGACTCACCCTTTTCCGAACTTAGGGATGGGAGGTGCTCCCAGCGGCACCGCGATCTGTTTCAGCTCGGTGTAGAACTCGAATGAATGCTCGCCGCCCTCGCGGTGGGTGCCGCTCGCCTTCATGCCGCCGAACGGTGTGGGCAAGTGGCGCACGTTGTGGCTGTTGACCCAGGTCATGCCCGCTTCGATCGCCAGCGCCATGCGGTGCGCCCGTGTCACGTCGCGCGTCCAGACGTAGGATGCCAGGCCGTACTTCACGTCATTGGCCTTGGCCAGCGCGTCGGCTTCGTCACGAAACGGGATCGCCGTCAGCACCGGGCCGAAGATTTCTTCCTGCGCAATGCGCATGTGATTCTCGCCCGTGAAGAGCGTCGGCGCCACATAATTGCCTTCCGAGCCGACCCGCTGCCCACCTGCGATCAGCTTGGCGCCTTCCCGCTTGCCCGTCTCGATATATCCCAGAACCCGATCGCGGTGCTCCGGATGAATCAGGGGACCCACTTCCGTATCGGGATCGAGCGGATGCCCCACTTTCACACGGGTTGTGCGTGCGGCGAGCCGCTCCACGAACTGGTCGAAGATCGATTCCTCGATCAGTGCCCGCGAATTGGCCGTGCAGCGCTCGCCGTTGAAGCTGTAAATCTGAAACACCGTGGCGTCCAATGCCCGGTCCAGATCGGCATCGGCGAAAATGAGGGCGGGCGACTTGCCCCCGAGCTCGAGCGACAGCCGCTTTAAGTTGTCGGCCGCGTTCTTCATGACCAGCGATCCGGTGGTGGTCTCGCCCGTCAATGTGATCAAAGGCACCAACGGATGGGACACCAGCGGCGCTCCCGCCTCTTCCCCGAAGCCCTGCACCACGTTGAACACACCGGGGGGCAGATCGGCTTCTTCGATGATTTGCGCCAGCTTCCACGCTGTCAGCGGCGACCACTCCGCCGGTTTCAGAATTACCGTGTTCCCGGTAGCCAGGGCCGGCGCGATCCGCCACGTGGAAAGCATCATGGGCGCATTCCACGGCGTGATGATGCCGCACGCGCCCACGGGCACCCGCACGCTGTAGTTCAGCCAGTCTCCATCCACCGGATAGGTGCGGCCTTCCATGGCCTTCTCGGCGTACTCGGCGTAGAAGCTGAAGTTTTCCGCCGTGCGGGCAATTTGTGCACGCACGATCTTGAGAACCTGTCCGGCGTCCAGACACTCCACCGTTGCCAGTTCATCGCCATGCTTTTCGATGCGGTCCGCGATCCGCAGGAGAAACTTCTTGCGGTCTTTCGCCTTACCCGTGCCCCATTTTGGAAAAGCGGCGTGTGCTGCCTGCGCCGCGCGGTCGATGTCTTCCGCGTGTCCCCGATACGCATGAGAGAGCACCTGGTTTGTGGAGGGATCGAGCGTTTCAAACACCTGCCCACGCGCGCCGGCGTTCCATTGTCCGTTGATGAAATGTTCCACCGTGGTCTCGCGCAGCTTCGCGCGAACCTGGTCGATGAACTCGCTACTGATTCCGACTGCGTGCGCCGCCGTGCTCATTCCATGTAACTATATCATCGTGGTATTTCGATCGATCGCGAAACGGTCCGGTGTGGTATTTCTCACGGCTGCCTGCGCTGCGGTTCTAGCCCTGGTTGCGTCGCCGGCTCCGGATTCCTTCCACTTCGTGATTCTCGGGGACCGCACGGGAGAAGCCGTCCCCGGCGTTTACCAACAGATCCTGCACGAAGCTGCCGCCGAGAATCCCTCGTTTGTGCTCAGTGTGGGCGATACAATCCAAGGGACGAACGACGCTCGTGCAGAGGAGGAGTGGCAGGAAGCGGAGCGGATTCTGCAGCCGTTCAGCCGGTATCCCATCTATCTCACCCCCGGAAACCACGACATCTGGTCGCCGCTCTCGGAACAGCTGTTCCGAAAGTATGCCGGCCATCCGCCGCACTATAGCTTCGATTACCGGCAGGCTCACTTTACCATTCTCGACAACAGCCGCGGCGATGACCTCTCCGCCGGCGAGTTGCAGTTTCTCGAAACTGATCTTGCCGCGCACACCGCACAGCCGGTCAAATTCATCGTTTCGCACCGGCCCTCCTGGTTACTCAATGCCGCGCTCGGTAACTCGAATTTTCCTTTACATCAATTGGCCAAGAAGTACGGAGTCCAGATTGTGCTGGCGGGGCATGTCCACGAAATGCTACACGCGGAACTGGATGGCATCACCTATATCTCCGCGCCCAGCTCCGGCGGACACCTGCGATTGTCGGGCAAGTACGAAGACGGTTGGTTCTTCGGACACATTCTTGCTGAAGTGCGGGGTCGAGTCGTAACCCTCCGCGTTCAGGAAGCCCGCGCGCCGCACGGTCAGGGACGCATCACGCGCGTCGACGACTGGGGCATCACCGGTCTGAAGGCAGCCTTAGTGGGGCCGGGCTTTCAGCCCGCCGCCGGGCTTCCGCCCGGCGCGCCGCGCGGCAGCGCGGCGGCAGCCCGGAAGGGCTGCCTCACCGGTATCCTGGAGCATGCACTCCAAGATCACTCGCCGCATTCAGAACGAAACCGGCATCCCTCGCTTATTCTCCGTCCTGGCGGAGGAGTTGCCGGCGAGTGATCTTCAGTCGCTCCTTCTACAGGTGTATCAGGCCCGCGCACGGGCGGGGCGTGAGCCCGACTTGTTGACGCGATTCACACGCAGCCCATTGACCGCGCCATCCTCAGTCACCGCCCGCCAGCTCAATACCTTCGATCGCGTTGCCTTCGAAACCGCGGCTGACTTCGAAGGCGTGGAGCTTTCCCCAGTCTGCCCGCTGGGCACGGCTACACTGCTGGGCGGTATTGACCAGAACAACGTCCTCACCACGATTCGCAACGCGGAGGTGCTGGGCGATTCGACCCCGGCGCTGGCCCTCGAGTGTGCTCTCCGCCGTCGAGAACTGGCCGAGCGCACGCCTGCCCCCATACGCCTCGCCAGTAGCCATCGCACCGTGAGGTTGCAGCCCTTCGATGTCCCCGGCTTCACCCCGCATTTCCGGCTGTTCACTCTGGTATCCGCGGGACGCGATACCGGCTCCAGCTCGTTCGAGCTCCAGCACCTGGCCGAGCACGTGCGGTTTTACTTGAGTCTGTTTCGTGCCCTCAACCAGGCGGGATTCCACATGGTCAAGCCGCTGGTCGAAATCTCCGATGTTGGACTATCGGAGGCCCTGCTCAACGCCGCCGGCGTCTCCCGCGAACAAGTCCGCGAGATGGTGCGCGCCCACATCCCCGGTGGTTCCGAGCGCTTTCTCGAGCAGCGCGGAATTGCGCTGCCATCCGCAGTCGTCAGCCCGAAAGACGAATTGCCGGCCTCGCTTCTCCAGCAGCGCTTGCAGTTAATCCAGGATCGGGTGGTCGGCGCGCTGCAGCCCGATTTTCCCGAGGCCGAGTTCCGCTTCAATTTCGCCCGCCTCGAAGGTCTCGGATACTATACAGGATTGTGCTTGCGGATCTCCCCCACAGCGCCCGATGGCGTGCGCTACCCGATCACGGATGGTGGCTTTACGGACTGGACCGCGCGTCTGCTCCAAGACAAGAAAGAGCGCCTGCTCACCAGCGGCATCGGCAGCGAGTTCGCCTGTCGAAAATACAGGAAACCACCGCTCCCTGCGGTCACGGCTCGGTAACGCAGTGTCGCTTTTACCGCGACCGGGAGCGGTGGTTAAGCTCCGTCAGAGAGCCCTTCGCTACTCTCCCCCGCTGACCATGGTTGCCAAGGTTCCCGCAATGTTTTTCAGTCCAATGGATTGCTCACTCAATTCAGCTGCGGCCGCGGCGTTCTCTTCCGAACTGGCAGCCGAACGTTGGGTGACCTGGCGTATTTCGGCAATCGCTTCGACCACCTGCTGGATACGGCGAGACTGCCGCTCGCTGGTTTCCGTCAGCCGCTCGGCAACCCCCTGGACGTCGGCTCGTATTCCGGCACTTTTTTGGAGCGATCCCTTGACGGCTTCCAGTCTGGAGCCCGCTTCGCGGACGCTGGTGCTGTTGGCGTTCACCAGTTCCGCCGTGTCTCGCGCCGCTTGCGCCGAGCGCTGCGCCAAAGCGCGGACTTCGTCAGCCACAACAGCAAAGCCGGAGCCGGCTTCTCCGGCGCGCGCCGCCTCAACTGCGGCGTTGAGCGCCAGAATGTTCGTCTGGAAGGCAACTCCATCGATTACGCTCAGGACTTTCGAGATCTTCTCGCTGGACGACTGAATCTCAGCCACTGTGGCGACGAGCTGCTCTAGCGCTCCTAATCCGCCGCGGCCGATCTCCTGTGCGCGGACCATCGTCGCCTTGCATTCCTGTGCGAGGGCGGCGTTCTGCTTCGTCAGGTCCGTCATTTCTTCCGTGGATTCGGTGGTTGAGTCCAGAGAAGCGGCTTGCTCGGAGGCGCCGGCCGCAAGCGTCTGGCTGGCGGAGTTCAGTTGGGACCCCGCACAGGCCACCTGTTCCGCCCCGGCGAGCAGCGACTCCGCCATCCCGCGCAACGTTTTGAACAAGCCAGCAACCAGCGCGTACACTCCAGCGCCCACCAGTGCCAGGAGAATCGCGAACCCTCCCACGAAAAACTCCGTACCCAGTTCACTTTGCCGAAGAGCGCTCGTGGCAATGTCCGTCGCTGCCTTTTGACGTGCCGCATTACTCGCACCCAATTGAGCCGCGCTCTTTTGCAGCGCGTCCATAATGGGCGTGGTCGTCTTAAGCGTGATCTCGTGTGCCTCCTCAACCTTACCGGCAGCGCCGAGCGCTGCGAACTCCCGGAAATTGTCCCGCCACATCTCCAATCCGGAATGGATCGCACGCACGGCCTCGCGATCTTCCGACGATAGATCCGCCGTCTCCATCTGCTGGATGGCGTCCTCCATCTGGGCAGCAGATGCGTCGAATGCAGACCGTGCCTTGGCCATCTGCTCCGGATTGTTCTGCACCGCGAACAGGGTCACGCCCCGTATGGCGCTGCGCATATTCGCCAGAGCTATGGTGATCTGGCGCGATTGGTCCAGACGCGAGCCGCTGACAACAATATTTGCGACGTCCCGCTGGACACCACGAATCGTGGACAGGGAATGAATGGACGCGCCAATGGCAACCCCGAGGACGACGCCGAAGCAAATTAGCAGCTTGAGTTTGAGGTTTTTTTGTTGTTTCAACGGTTAGCTCCAAACAGAGTAGTGTCGTCGTGGATTAGTTTGTATCCGACCGAGACACTCATAGCCACTTATCGGCAGAAACCACCTGTAGGAATAGTCGTATGTCTCAAGCCAGGCCGATACATCGTAACGCGCTTGAATCGCATTGAAAATCCCATTTATTCCCGTGGTATTTTGGCTTATTGATGTTTGTAATCGCACACTCGGGATCATTGCCGACCATGCGGGACCCGCGCGCCCGCTGGATTCTCTGCGTTTGAAATGGAAGATCCAGCCCAGCCCGCACTGGCGCGGGCCAACGTTGATTTCCTGGCCGGCGGGCAGGAAATGGAAAAGGTCATCCGCGCCAAGGATTGGTCTAAAACCCCTCTCGGCCCGATCGAGGGTTGGCCGCAGAGCCTTCGCACCACGGTCAGTCTCTGCCTGGCCTCGAATTTTCCCATCTCCATCGCCTGGGGGCCCGGCCGCGTACAGATCTACAACGACGGCTATTGGCCCATCTGCGCCGCTAAGCACCCGCACTCCATGGGGCAGGATTTCAAGGAGTGCTGGTTTTCCGCCTGGCCGGCCATCGGAGAAGCCTTCGATCGGGCCCAGCGCGGTCAGACCTCGTTCCTCGAAAACCAGCGCATGTTTCTCGATCGGAACGGCTATCTCGAAGAGACTTTTTTCACCTTCTCGTTCAGTCCCATCCGCGACGAAACTGGCGGCGTCGGAGGGCTGTTCCATCCGGTTACCGAGACCACCAGTAAGATGCTGGCCGAGAGGCGGACGCGCGCACTGCGCGATCTTGGCGAGCGCGGCGTCAAAGCCAAATCCGTCGACCAAGCTTGTCTCACGGTTGCCCAGGTTCTGAAGAGCTATGCCCTTGATCTGCCGTTCGGTTTGCTGTACCAGTTGCGTGAGGGCGCGGAAGAAGTTCAGTTGGCCGGATGCTTCGGAATGGATCCCAGTACGCCTGCCAGCCCCGAGTTCCTGCCGATCGCCAACGGCGCGGACGGTGCGTGGCCCATTGGCGCGGCGCTGCGAACCGGGACGCCGTTGCTGGTCGATCGAATTGACGAACTTTTCGGAAAACTCTCTTGCGGCCCGTACCCGGAACCTCTCCGGAAAGCCTTTGTACTCCCCATCCCCGGGCTGGGGCTGCAGCGATGGGCCGGTGTCCTCATTGCTGGTGTGAGCACGCGCCTGCCGCTCGATGATGCCTATCGCACCTTTTACGATCTGCTCGCCGGTCACATCTCGAGCGCGCTGGCCAATGCCCGTTCCTACGAAGAGGAGCGGCGTAAGGCGGAAGCCCTGGCCGAATTGGATCGCGCCAAGACCGCATTCTTTAGCAACGTCAGCCACGAATTTCGTACGCCGCTTACCCTGATCCTGGCGCCGCTGGAACATCTGCTCCAGCGCGGCGGGCAGGAAAACGACGAGCTGGCCCAGATGCATCGGAACGCGTTGCGGCTTCTTAAGCTCGTCAATACGCTGCTCGATTTCTCGCGCATTGAGGCCGGGCGAGTTCAGGCCGTCTACGAACCGGTTGACCTCAGCCATCTAACCGTCGACCTGGCCAGCGCATTCCGATCCGCGGTCGAACGGGCAGGCCTCGAACTGGTTGTGGACTGCCCGCCGCTCGGCGAGCCGGTCTTCGTGGACCGCGAGATGTGGGAAAAGATCGTCCTCAATCTGGTCTCCAACGCCTTCAAGTTCACCTTTGAGGGACGCATTGAAGTGCGTCTACACCTGGCCGGAGATCACGTCGAGCTGGAAGTCCAGGATACGGGGACGGGCATCGCGGCGGAGGAACTGCCGCGCGTCTTCGATCGCTTTCATCGGATACAGGGTGCGCAGGCCCGAACCCACGAGGGCACCGGCATCGGTCTCGCGTTGGTCCAGGAACTCGTACGCTTACACGGCGGAACGATTTCCATGGAAAGTGAGGTGGGCCGCGGCACTCGCTTCGCCATTCAAATTCCGCGCGGCCGCGGACATCTTCCGGCCAACCGGATTCAAACCCAACTGGCGGCCGAGTCGAGCGCGATCGGAGCGCAAGCGTTCGTGGACGAAGCGGAGCGTTGGCTTCCAGACCCTCCGGCCCATGCCAGCCCGGTAGAGGTAACGATCGAGCCTTTTGACCGGGACGAACCGGAGCCCACCGTGGCCGCCGGCGGCCGCATTCTTCTCGCCGATGACAATGCCGATATGCGCAGCTACTTGCGGCGGATATTGGCCCAACACTACGACGTTCATGCCGTCCCGGATGGAATGGAGGCCCTGGAGTTTGCGCGCAGCCATCCCGTCGACCTGATCCTGACCGACGTCATGATGAAGCGAATGGATGGTTTTGCGCTCCTCCACGCGTTGCGTCAGGATTCACGTTCTCGGAGCATTCCCATCATTTTGTTGTCTGCGCGGGCCGGTGAAGAATCGCGTGTGGAGGGGCTCGATGCGGGCGCCGATGACTACCTGATTAAGCCGTTCACCGTCCGCGAGCTTCTGGCGCGTGTCGACTCGCATCTGCGCATGGCCAGACTGCGCCGGGAATCCGCCGCGCTGCAGGAAAGCGAATTGCGCTTCCGCACCATGGCCGATTGCGCGCCGGTAATGTTGTGGACGTGCGGCGGCGATTTGGCCTGCGACTACTTTAATAAGGGCTGGCTCGAATTTACGGGGTGCTCGCTTCGAGAACAAATCGCTGGCGGCTGGACAGCCAAGGTTCATCCGGACGACGCCGCGCGTGTGTTTGCGCAGGTCGAAGCGGCGGCCGGCAAGCGCACCGGCGTCGAGCTCGGGTTTCGTCTTCTTCGGGACGATGGCCAGTATCGGTGGGTAGAAGGCTCCCTGGCTGTGCGCCAAGCGCGCGCCGGGCAATTCTTCGGCTTTGTCTTCTCATGCATCGATATCGACGATCGCAAGCGCACGCAGGAAGCCCTGGAAGAGAGCCGTCAGCAGTTGCGCCTGGCGTTGGATGCTGCCAAGAGCGGGATGTTCGATTGGAATCTCACCACCGGCGACGGTTACTACGGCCCAGGATTTCACCGCATCCTGGAGTACCCGGCGGACCACCTGCCGCGGCGTTATGAAGCCTGGTCGGGATTACTGCACCCCGAGGAACGGGCCGACGTGCTCGCGCGGATTGCCCGGCAAGTGGAGTTAGGCGACGGTGCATTTACGATGGAATGCCGGCTGCGCAGGCAGTCCGGAGACTACACATGGGTCGAGACCCGCGGGAAGGTCATCACCCGCAGCGCGCAAGGCGCGCCTGAGCGCGTTATCGGAACCGTTACGGATGTCACCGCCCGCAGGAGCCTCGAAGAGCAGCTTCGCCAGTCGCAGCGTCTGGAGAGCGTCGGGCACCTTGCTGGCGGCGTCGCGCACGATTTCAACAACCTCCTCACGGTCATCAACGGATACGCTGAGATGGCGGCTGCCGATTTGCCCGCCGGCGATCCGCTACACGAGTATCTCCAGGAAATCCACGCGGCCGGCGGACGCGCGGCCGATCTGACCCGTCAACTCCTGGCCTTCAGCCGTAAACAGATCCTACAGCCGGCGGTTGTCAACCTGAACAGCATCGTGACCGACCTGACTAAAATGCTGCGCCGGCTCATCGGCGAGAATATCGCCCTGACCCTGAAGCTAGGACCCGATTTGAATAACATTACCGCGGACCCCGGGCAACTTGAGCAGATCATCATGAACTTGGTGGTCAACGCCCGGGATGCCATGCCGGCCGGCGGTTCGCTACGGATCGAAACGGCCAACATCGATTTCGACTCCAGTTATGCGAGCACACACCCCACTTTGAAGCCCGGCGTCCACGTTATGCTGGCCATCACCGACACGGGCTCCGGCATGACGCGCGAAGTTCAGGAACACATCTTCGAGCCGTTCTACACCACCAAGCCCAAGGGACAGGGGACGGGCCTCGGTCTCGCTACTGTGTACGGAATTGTGAAGCAGATGGGTGGATGGATTTGGGTTTACAGCGAGCCCGATCTCGGAACAACCTTCAAGCTTTACTTCCAGACCACTCACGAATCCCCAACTGCCGAGCGACGGGCTCCCGAAGTGGACCTCACCGGAAGCGAGAGCATTCTGGTGGTGGAAGACCAGGAGGAGGTCCGGTCTCTCACGGTGCGGTCGCTCAAGAAATACGGATACACCGTATTCAGCGCCGCCCATGCCGGCGAAGCCATTACCTTTTGCGAGCGTCACCGAGGGCCGCTCGATCTCGTGCTCACGGACGTCGTCATGCCTGGTCTCGACGGGCGAAAGCTGGCCGATCGGCTCATTCGATTACGGCCGGAACTGTGTGTACTCTTCATGTCGGGCTACACGGATGACGCCATCGCCTTCCACGGCGTTCTGGAAGAAGGTCTCGAATACCTGCAGAAGCCCTTCACGCCGCAGGGCCTCGCCCACCGCGTCCGCCAGGTGCTAGGCAAGCGCTAGTGGGGCCAGGCCTTCCGGCCTGCCGCCGGGCTTCCGCCCGGCGCGCCGCCTGGAAAGGCGGCGGCGGGCCGGAAGGCCCGCCGCACAGCCCCTTCGAACGCATGCGCCATCTGCAGCACACTCCACTCATTCCGATGCCGTCCCACAATCTGCAACCCCACCGGCGATCCCTCCGGCGTAAACCCGCATGGAACCGAAATCGCCGGCGTCTCCACAATCGAAATCCAGTAGCAGGACTTCATCCAGTCGATGTACGATTCCATTCGCGTGCCTTCGATTTCAGTCACGTACGGCTGCGTCACATCGAACGCAGGCACCTGCGTAGTCGGCAGAATGAAGTATTCGTATTTCTCCAGAAACCGCCGCATGCGTTGCCAAAGCTCCGTGTGCAGCATTTCCGCGCGGGCGAGATTGCTGGCGGTGAGTTTCAAGCCGCGCTCCACCTCCCAGAGAATCGTTTCCTTCATCTGGCCGGGGTGCCGCTCGGCCACCTCTCCCAGGTTGGCCACGAACCCCCAGGCACGCAGCGTGTTAAAAGCCTCGTCGGCGCCGCTGAAATCGGGCTCCGCTTCTTCCACCACACAGCCCAGATCCGCAAAAACGCGCCGCTGCGCATTTACCACCTGCAGAATCCGCCGGTCGAACGGAACTCCTCCCAGATTCCGGAACCATGCCACGCGTGTGCCGCGGAAATCGCGATCCAGACTTCCCGCGAATCGCGCACCGGGCTCCGTGATCGAGATGGGACATCGCGGATCGGGACCCGCGAGAGCGCTCAACAACAGCGCCGCATCGGCCACCGTCCGCGCCATGGGTCCCGCAACGCTGAGCGTCGACCAGGCGTTCGCAATACCCGGCTCGGGCACACGTCCCGGCGCCGGCCGCAAGCCCACCACGCCGCAAAAGGCAGCCGGATTCCGTAGCGAACCGCCGGCGTCGCTCCCATCGGCCAGCGGGATCATGCCGCACGCCAGCGCCACTGCCGCGCCGCCGCTGCTGCCGCCGCAAGTCTTCGTCAGGTCGTACGGATTGAGCGTAGCCCCGAAAACCGGATTGAACGTCTGCGACCCGGCGCCGAATTCCGGTGTGTTCGTCTTGCCCAGGGTGACAGCACCAGCCTGTTTCATCCGCGCTACGGTGAGCGCATCCTGCGTGGGTACGTTGTCACGGAAGATCGGCGAGCCGAACGTCGTGCGAATGCCCGCCGTTTCGAACAGATCTTTGTGCGCTACCGGCAGCCCGTGCAACGGACCAAGCGGTTCCCCGCGAGCCTGTGCCTCGTCAGCCAGGCGCGCGTTCTCCATCGCCTGTTCCGCCACCAGCGTGACTATCGCGTTCACCTTAGGATTAACCTGCTCGATCCGCCGCAGATGTGCTGCCACAGCTTCGCGCGCACTCAATTGCTTATCGCGGATGAGTGCGGCCATCGCGACGGCCGTCAGCGAACAGATTTGATCGTCCGGCTTTAGGGCGCTTTGCACGAGAAACTGGCCGCGTCGTTAGTGCTGCCGGTGCCCTTGTAAACCGCTGCCTGCGGATACGGGCAGAGGGGCCGCGACATATCCACATTACTGCCCGACACATGATTGGCAATGACCATATCCGGCGCGGTTCCGCCTTCGCGCCAACGCTCCAGCGCGCCCATCCAGTTAATCTGGTTCGGGCCCGGACCGCCGCCACAGTGTTGCATACCGGGCGCCATGAACAGGCGGTACCAGTCATCCTGCTTCGCACCCATTTTCTTCAGCACGCTCGAATAATAGTTGATGCTGTTCTCCGGCGCGATCGCCGTGTCGTCCCAGCCGTGGTACATCAGCAGCTTGCCGCCACGCGCTTTGAACTTGGACAGATCGGGGTCGATCGCGTCGATCACGCCGTCATCTTTCTTGTCCGCCGCGGCAGTATCGCGATCCACATCGAAGGTGTGCCAATCCCATTTCGGGTCGCCATAGGTCAAGTACATAAAGGTGTCCTGGCCGATGGAGTTGGGGGCGTTGCCGCCCAGCAACAGCGCCCAGCCCATTTCGCTTCCCGGTTCGTAAGACGGAAAAATGAGAGCGCCGGTCTTCGACTTCAATGGAGCGTAGACCTTCTTCACCGCCGCCACCTGGTCGGCGTTCAGGCAGTTCCCGCCGCGTGATCCTGAACAAAGCAGCGTCGAGGGATCGAAATTGCACTTGCGCGGATCGTTCAACAGGCCGTCTTTGATGCCGTCTTTGGCATCGCACGCCGCCAGCACCGCCTTGTTGATGACGGGATAGGTGCTCGCCGGGAGGATGTTCTGATCGTCCTTCACAACGTCCATGCCGATGGCGACCGTCCAGGCGTGCAAGTGGGTTTCGTAGTTAGCGGGTGCGCCGGCCAGGATCGCGTCAAAATCCTCGGGGAACCGTTGTGCCGCCTTCAAACCTTGACGGCCGCCGGTGGAACAGCCGTTCCAATACGCGAGCCGCGCTTGCCGGCCGTAATACGTGGCGATCAGCGACTTGGATTTGACCGTCATCTCATGCACCGCGCGATAAGCGAAGTCGATCATCTTCTCCGGATGCCCCAGGGCAAAGCTGGCGCTGTTGCCTTTATGACCCGTGTCGCTGCCAGCCGTCGCATAGCCTTCCTTCAGCGCGGCTGCCAGCGCCGGAAAGCCGATCGCACCCACAAAGCCGCCGTTCCCCACCGCTTCAAACTTGCCGTTCCAGTCGGTTTCCGGCATCCAGAGTTCGATCTCGATGTGCGAGTCCGGCGATGGTGTCAGAACAGCCGCGACCCGGCAATGAGCCGGTAACATGATGGGCGCCTGCGCCCCACCCGGGCCGCCGCGACCCGGCGCCTGATACGGTCCCGCCGCCACGGATTCCGCCGCGGTGATCGTAGCGTCCGGAAATGTCACAGACTTCAAACTCTCGCATGGCTTCGCAGACTGAGCGAGCATGGCGCCCGCGTACAACGCCGTGCCGAGCGCAAGAGTAGCAACACGGTTCATTCGAATCCCTCCCGTTTCGGTCTACTAAGCTATCTTACCGGCGGAGGTAGTGTCAAAGTAGGACAGGCCATCGTTTTTCAGTGGCCTGTCACGGCAGACGGCACAAAACGGCCGTCTGCCCCACCAACCCTTTCGAAAAAGAAATGGCGCCGGGACCCCGTTTTTCGGGACCCCGGCGCCGCGGAGGAGGGACGCTGCCTCAGCGTCCTCGCCGGAACGAGAGAGCCACCACGGTCACCCCAAAAACCACGATCAGCCCCGCCACACCGTACACCAGCCCGAGGGATGCCTCGTTTGCGGCCGCGGCCAGCGTACTTCCGTGGCGCATGTGGAGCAGGAAGTACGCAAGCGATGCGCATCCGATGAGCAGATAGGCTAGCTTTACCAGCGCCGGTACATCGGCGGTGGCAACGCGCGTCGTCTCGGTTGGTAGTTTGGCTCGGTTGGGTGACATATGCGCTCTCAGTTTTTAGAAATTTCGTCCACCTGGACGGTCTCCATGGCGCCGCCGTTCGGCAAATGTTGGGCCATCGTGTCGATGGTGGCGCCCCGCAACACGGCCGTCATGGCCTTTTGCGCCTGCTCCCACACCGGATACGTCGGGCACGTTGCCTGGTGGACGCACTCGCTTGGGGAATTCAGGCAGATGTTCAGCCGGATCGGCCCTTCCACCGCCTCTACAATATCGAGCACGGATGAAGAGCGTCGCGCAGCCGGAAGCTCAAACCCGCCCGTGTTGCCGCGATGCGAAGTCACCAGGCCGGCGCGGGTAAGGCTTTGTAACACCTTGGAGAGAAATTGCTCCGGGCAATCCACCACTCCTGCCAGTTCCGTACGGCTGACGCGCGTTCCAGGCGCGGCGGCCGCCAGGTGAACCATCACCCGTACGGCGTAATCGGCAGCTCGTGTCAGTTGCATTCCAGTAAATCCAGTCCTGTTTGTCTGAATTCTGGCCTGCATTCTGACAACCATGCCTCTAACGCATTCAAAAACATGGACATTGGGGGCCAGCACGCGGCCCAATCGGCGCTTGCTGACTCACCCAATTGGGTGAAGTTGGTTTCTTTGACCCTATATTGAAGGTATGTCCAGCCAACCCGAACCCTGGCTTCGCGGTCCCATCCCCGAAATCGATCCGCTGCTCGCACCTATCCTCTATACGTTTCAGCAGGCGCGGGAGGATTTAACCAAATACACCGCGCCGCTGACGCAGGCCCAGATTTGGGCAACCCCGCACGGGTTCGGCTCGGTCGGGTTCCACTTGTGCCACATCGCCGGAAGCACCGACCGGCTCATGACCTATCTGGAGGGCGGTCAACTCTCCGCCGATCAGATGGCGACCCTCCGCGGCGAGGAGCAGCCAGGCAGCGAGGGCAGAGAAGAGCTTCTCGCCCTGATCGAAAGCGCTTTCCAGCGCGCCGAAACGACCGTGCGGGCTCTCGATCGAGCCATCCTCACCGAACCGCGCTGGATTGGCCGCAAGCGCCTGCCTACCACCGTGATTGGCCTGCTTACTCATATCGCGGAGCATATCCAACGGCATATAGGGCAAGCCATCAGCGCCGCGAAGCTCTCGCTTACACTGTGATTAGGAGACGGATGCCGACGACCACCTCCAAGCCCGACGCTACAGCGAAGGATGCTGCCGGGAGATTCGAAGGGCTCGATGCGGAACAACTGGTGCGCGCCTTCCGCCTCATGCACACTTCCCGGCGCTTGGACGACCGCGAAATCGCCCTCAAGCGTCAAAGCCGGATCTTCTTTCAAATCAGCGGGGCGGGGCACGAAGCGGTGGAAGTCGCGGCCGGCATGGTGCTGCGCACCGGCGAAGATTGGTTTTACCCCTATTACCGCGATCGCGCGCTCTGCCTGACCCTCGGGGTGACGCCATATGAGATGCTGCTCGCCGCGGCCGGCGCGGCAGCAGATCCAGCGTCGGGTGGACGCCAGATGCCGTCGCACTGGGGTGACACGCGGTTCAACATTGTCACTGCCTCCTCGCCCACGGGCACTCAGTTTTTGCAGGCCTGTGGCTGTGCGGAGGCTTCGCTGTACCGGCGGCGTGCGCAGGAAATCACGTTAGTCTGTGCCGGTGATGGCGCCACTAGCGAGGGCGAGTTTTGGGAAGCCCTCAACATCGCCTGCCTCAAGAGCCTGCCGGTCCTGTTCCTCATTGAAGATAACGGTTACGCGATTTCCGTGCCGACCGAATGCCAGACCGCCGGCGGCAATATCTCGCAGCTCGTCAGCGGCTTTCCGGGCCTCTTCCGCGAAGAAGTGGACGGTACCGATTTCCTGGCATCCTACCGCGCCATGAAGAGCGCCGCCGCTTATGTACGCGAAGGGCAGGGGCCTGCGTTCGTGCATGCGCACGTCATACGGCCGTATTCGCATTCGCTGTCCGATGATGAGCGGCTCTACAAAACACCAGCCGAACGCGCGGCCGAAGCGGAGCGCGATCCTGTGCTGATCTTTCCCAGGTTTCTGGTGGATGCGGGCATCCTCGACCGGCATCGGCTGCAACTCATCACGCATGAGGTGGACCAGGAAATACACGAGGCCACCGAGCGCGCGCTGCATGAGCAGCCGCCTGCTCCCGCATCGGCTTTGACGCATCTTTATTCCGGCACCATCGATCCATCCGCAGCGCAATTCGAAACCGAACCGGATTTCCGCGGTGACCCCATGACCATGGTCGATCTGATCAACGCCACCCTCCGCGAGGAGATGCGGCGCAATCCCGACATCCTGGTGTTCGGCGAAGACGTTGCGGATTCCAGCCGCGAGGAGAACCTCCGCGAAATAAAGGGCAAAGGCGGGGTGTTCAAAGCCACGGCCGGGCTGCAGACCGAGTTTGGCTCGGGGCGCAGCTTCAACAGCCCGTTGGCCGAAGCTGCCATCGTGGGCCGGGCGATCGGGCTGGCCACGCGTGGCCTAAAACCCGTCGCCGAGATTCAATTTTTCGATTATATTTGGCCGGCCATGATGCAGATTCGCGACGAATTAGCCACTTTGCGATGGCGCTCTAATGGCAGCTTTTCCTGTCCCGCTGTCATCCGCGTGCCGATTGGCGGCTACTTAAGCGGCGGCGGCATTTATCACAGCCAGTGCGGCGAAGTCGAGTTCACGCACATCCCGGGGTTGCGAGTGGTGATGCCCTCGAACGCATTGGATGCCTGCGGTCTGCTGCGCACGGCACTGCGATCCGACGATCCGGTACTGTTCCTCGAACACAAGCGCCTCTACCGTGAGCCCTACAACCGCTCGCAACATCCGGGTGAAGAGTACACGATTCCGTTTGGCCGCGCCAAAATCGTGAAACCCGGCGCGAATCTCACCGTCGTCACTTATGGCGCTCTGGCGCAAAAGGCCTTGTCGGCGGTGACGCAGGTCGAGCGGCGCAATCCTCGGGTGAGCGTCGAGATTCTCGATCTGCGCACGCTGGCGCCTTACGATTGGGACGCGATTCGTAAATCGGTGGAGAAGACGAACCGCCTGCTGGTCGCTCACGAAGATACGCTTTCCTGGGGTTACGGCGCTGAGATTGCGGCGCGCGCGGCCGATGAGCTGTTTTCCAAACTGGACGCTCCCGTGCGCCGCGTGGGCGCGCTCGATACCTGGGTGGGCTACCACCCGCAGCTCGAAACCGCAATCTTGCCGCAGACCGAAAAGCTGGCTGCGGAAATCGAGACGCTGCTGGCATATTAACGTGGCACAGACTTCCCGGTCTGTGTTCACAGCCCGGGAGGCCTGTGCTACCTTTTTTCAACGGCGACCACCCACCCGAGCGTTGCTATACTGAATCTTCCAGTCGGTGATTTTCAAGGAGTTTCATGATTCCAGCAACACAAATGCGTCCCGGAATGGTGATCGTTTTCAACAAGGAGTTGCACTCGGTGTTCAGTGTCACCCACCGGACGCCCGGAAACTTACGCGGCTTCGTCCAAGCCAAGATGCGCAATTTGCGTAGCGGCTCCATGTTCGAGCACCGGTTCTCATCGGAAGACCGCGTGGAAAAAGCCGTCCTCGAAGAGCACGAGATGGAGTATCTGTACGACGACGGCGATTACTACTACTTCATGAACACCGAGAGCTATGAGCAGATGCATCTAACCAAGGAAATTCTGGGAGATGCACCGCATTACCTAATCCCTCAGTTGAAAGTAGTCGTAGAGTTTTACGAAGGCAAAGCCATCAGTGTGGAACTGCCCGCCACGGTCGATCTGACGGTTGTGGAGACGGAACCGGGATTGAAAGGCGCGACCGTTTCGAACGTCACCAAGCCCGCCAAACTCGAAACGGGGTTGGTGGTGCAGGTGCCGCCGTTCATTACGGAAGGCGAAAAGATCCGCGTGAATACCTCTGAAGGCACCTACCAGGAACGCGCGTAGCGCTCATAGTCGTTAACTTGAGCCGGACGCAGTGGGAAGTGACTCCTACTTTCTGGTAACGGCGTTTGTCTAGAATCCTTCCGAGTGGCCTGGAAGTCGCCATCCAAGACGGACGACACTACGCGGTACGATGGTCCCGAGCCGTGTTCTATGCTTTTATGCGATCACCCGATTTTGGAAAAATGGTCCCCTGACTTCTCCACATCAGGGTTGTCCAACCCACACTGGACTCGCATTAAACACGGGCAGACCGTGTTGTGTAACTCGCTTGAATGGGCCGAATGGAGCACCAATCCCGTACAAGTGGAACTATGCGACGCATGCGGCAGGGAGGGTTGTGCATCCGGCGGATATGTGCATCTCTCGGCCTGGATTTCCGGCTACGGCCATCGAGAAGTTCGGATCGATCGCCTTTCCTGTGAATACGTGGGAGTCATTTCACGCCGCAGCGGCTGAAGTTCCTCCTTTCCCCAAGGTAGCTCACGCCAACGGGCGTGCGCTCCGCGACGCTTGGGCCGTGGGGCAAACTCGGCCGAGATCAGTCGAGCGACTCGTCCCGATGCTGCGAGCATGCGCTATTGCGGCAGATACGCTGGACGTGGCTGACGCAATTCATTGGATCGAGCACTGGCTCCGCTGGTTTGAAGAACGGGGGGAAACCGAAATCGAGGGCGTATTGGCAAGCGATGACACCACCGGTGCGGCCCTGGAGAAACTATATTTTGATGGGCCCGGAACTGATGATTGGCCAGCATATGCCGAGATAAATATGTGATCATACGCGCATGGGGCTTCCGCGTAGAGCGGGCGTCAAGAGTGTTTTGTTACTGCTCTGTTACTGGTTGGCCCCCGCTGCCAAGGCGCAATTCAAGGAAATTGGTCCGCCCCCCTTTTCCCAAGCAGCAGCACAACAGAAGATCCGGGGATTGCTGAGTAACGTCGATCCTAGTAACCGTCGGCAGACCCTCGATTCCCTAAATGCTCTAACTCCCTGGTTCCGAAACATTCTGGACGAGGAACTGATTAGCGCCTGGCAGAGCGAGAAGCGGGACCGGTTGACGTTGGTGCTGGAACCTCTAGCGGATACTCGCGTGGCCACCGCTGTGGTGGAGTTCTCGTGGCGCAAACGGACCGAATCCACTTTCAATCCAGGGTACGCAACGATACTGGGGCAGCTCATGGCCCGCTATCCGGAAAGTGGCCAGCCGTTTCTCTCCGATCTGATGGCGTCCGCACCACCACAGCTCTCTCCGCAAGAAGCCGAGACGGTTTGCCGAATTCTGATAGACATGCCCGATATCGGGACCTGGCATCGGAGCGCGCTCGAGATTCTTCCGCATTACCGCTCGACAGCCGAACAGCTCCTGAGGCGGGACAGGCAGGAAGATGACCAGGAAAAGAGTTATCGTGCCCAGAGATGGCTGGCGGAACTCCACGGAGACACGCCCGATTTCACGAGCCAGGCATCGGTTGGGCACAAACGGCCCGCTGCCGTTAGCCGTACCCCGAGTAACGGCGGAGGTCCTATCCTGTTTCCGCCGCCATCTGCCCCGCCTCAGGCTACCGTGGAGCGCGGGCCGGATCAGGCAGCCGGTAACGGTCCTCGCCCGCTATCTTCCGCTGCTTCGCCACCTGCTCGTATTCAAGCGCCGCCTGCTGTGGCCCCGGCGCCAATCCAGCCAACGCCTGACGCGGGGCCGCGGGCCGCTCCTCTGCCGGTTGCCCCAGCGCCATATACGGGAGCGATGTCCGGCACACTCGAATGCACCGGCTCTCCCATCCCGCAAAACGCGGAATATGTTTTCCGCAATCTGCCGCCCCTAAAGTTACACATCGACTACGATCAAAAAGTTTGGGAGGCCCGCCTGTCTCCGGGGGAGAACCAAACCCAGAGATTGATTCTGAGAAACAAAAGTTCCGGCCCGCAAAAGCGGTGCGAGGTACATTGGAGTATCGTTCCGGGTCAGTGAGAACCTATGAAGAGGACTCTGTTTGTTTCGCTTTGTCTGTTCGCACTACTATCAGGGGCCAATACATTTGCCGACGTGATCACGTTAAAGGACGGCAGTCAGGTCTACGGAGTAATCGAATCCGGCAACACGCAGCAGGTTCATATACAAACGGCAGGTCACTCCGCAGTAGTTATGGTGGAAGAGATTCAATCCATACGATTCGGGCCGCCGGACGCGCCGCCGCCGAAAGCAGCGGCTCCGGCTCCCACTACCGTGACCACGGTCGCGCCGGCGGCTCGACAGCCCGCTTCCGCGACCGCCCCACCGGCCGCTTCGCGACCCACTGCGATTGCCGCTGCGCCTGCGGCTGTTTACCCCGCGCCCACCGATGCACACCGCATTGTCCTGCCTGTCGGTACGGAGATCGCTGTGCGCACCATCGATCGCATCGATTCGAAGAATGCCGATCTCTCTCGCGTGTACGCCGGCAGTCTGGACGACCCCATCATCATCGATGGCGTCGAAGTGGTACCCGCCAACACGAACGCGGAGCTAAAGGTTGTCGAAGCGCAAGGTCCGGGACTGACGCATCGCGCCTCTCTCGCTACGGTTTTAGTTGCAGTGGTGATTAGGGGACAGAGATTCAAGGTGGAAACCGGCAAAATCGATTCCAAGGCCGGATCGCCTGCCAAGCGCACCGCGGCGGGCGGCGCGATTGGAGCTGGCGCCGGAGCGGGAATTGGCGCCGCGGCGGGCGGTGCGGCGGGAGCGGCTGTCGGAGCCGGGGTGGGAGCCGCTGCCGGCGCGATCGCCGGCAAGCTCACCGGCAAGGGAGCCGAGATTGCTCCTGAGACACGCTTTACCTACAAGCTGACCCAGCCGGCTTCCATCAAGCTGGATGAGGTATCGAAATGAGAGCACTGTTCTTCGTCCTGCTCTTCCTGCTGGACGTGACCGTTCACGCCGATACCCTCGTCCTCCGCAACGGAACACGCGTTTCCGGAAAGTGGTGGGCAACCGACACCAAGGTGGTCAGTTTTCTCGTTAACGATCATCTCGAGTTTTACCCTCGGGCAGACGTTTCCGAAGTAGTATTCGGCGAGCGTACGACCTCCAATTCCGCCGAACGCCCTGCACCTGTTTCTCGCCCCGCAGAGGCGACATCCACAGAGAAACAGGCGCCAGACAGGCGGGCTAAACAAGAGTAGTAGACGTTCACTGCTTTCCGGCCGGGAGCATTCGGCAAACCAGTTTGCCAAATGACCCGCTAACCCCTGTATTCGCAGCGCGAATTTCGTGATTTGGCAAACGAAGTTTGCCGAATCATTCACGACCGAGCCTGGAAAAGAGCTCTTTCTCGGAGTAGGCCGCCGTGGGTCGCACAATGACGAGAAGGCGGCTGAAACCGCCAGCTCTCACCAACGGCGACAAACCAGCCAGGTGAGTTTCAGTGCGCGTGAGCGGCAGAAATCAGGCTCCGATTTCGGAACAAGGTTTTGGGACTGGCGCCAGAGGCGATCCGAAGGCCGATTGGTACGCTGTTGCCATGTTTTCGGGACAGAGTTCTGAGACTTCGGACGCCCTGATTTTAGGGCCTTCCGAATTCGTTCCGAAACTTACCGTTTTTGAGACGGTGTGAACGGTCGGTTAATTCTCCGACGGTGGCTCGACTTGATCGATAATCAACGTCCGCACTTCGCCCTTCGACCGCTCCAGCTTCAGCCCCAGTTGCTGACGCACGGCGTTTAGAAAAGGCGTGCCCTTGGGATCGTCGTCGGGATTCGGTTGCTTGGGAACCAAAGAAAAGGGACTCATCCCGGCTGGAAGCTCCAAACTGAAATCGAAGGTTCCTTCGAGGCCGGTTTGATCAACAACGGGACGATCTAACTCCCCGAATTGGGAGCCGTAGAGGTAAATATCCTCGGCGGCCAACGCCAGGGACGTGTTCCGCGACCCGATCCGAGTGCGCTCCGAGGTTGCCATGAATAGGGCCGAAGTCCCGCACTGGGGCGGCCAGACGTCGCTTGGCTTCGGGAGAGGTGGGGGCGGTGTCCCAGGAGGCGGCAGCTTCAGCATTTCAAATGAATCCGGGCAGGGCGGTCCTTCCGAATGCCGAATCAGCCTTGGGCCGAATTTGTCGGGCTTGACAAGAACCAAAGCGAGGACAGGGACTTCTCTAGTTTCGAAGTGCACTTTTAGCTTGAATCGATCGGCCAGCAGCGATTGCATCATCAGGCGCATCTGATCCTTGGTGGGATTGCCTTCGGCTTCGGCGTCGATCGCATAGTTGTCATTCGCCCATTTGGGAAGTTGCGTGCGCACTGCACTCCACTGAGACGGTTCGAGCTTGTAGGCGAACTGAATATAATCCCCGAGCGAGAAACTAGCCGCGAGATGGCCGCCCGGGGTCTTCGCATTGCCGTTATTCAGAGGGAAGTTGGGGAGTCGCGGCGATTTGGTCGGTTTGACGGAAGCCACGTCAAAAGCCATCTTCACACCGGCCGCGGTCTGCCAGTCGGGGGAGACAGGCGTTTGAGCTGGAAGGATAGCGATCGCGAGATAGGCAAGCGGAAGGAATCTCATCGAGAGAAATCCTCAGCTTGATTTTAGTGGAATTAGCAGCTGCTAAGGTGGTCCCACAAAGGACCCCTTTCGAGACGGACTCCTTCGCACCTGGCTGTCTAACGCCCTACTCGCGCATTGGTGGGCACGAGCATCTGCCCCGGGGCTTGGGAATGATATGTGACGCGCCTATCGGGCGTAGCCTCTGACCGCTAACAGAAGCAGCAGCCCTGCACCGATGGCTCCCAAGCCGACGCTGGCGGGTTCTGGGACCGCGACATTGGCATTCGAAGCACCCAACTCGAATCCCGCGTCGGAAAAGGGCGTGCCGCTGTAGACAAAACTGGTCTCTACCGGAAATGTTGGGTCGAAGCTGGCCACGCCAGCCATTTGCGCGGGCGTCGCGGTGCTGTCGAAACCGAAACCGGTGAGTGAGCTTCCGGCCGCAAGATCCTGCGCCGGCGATGATGCGGTCCACTGAACCGCGAAACCATCGCTGGAACCGTCATGGGTCACGATGGCGTTCCAACCAGCCGGCGACGAAATGTTGGAAGGACTCACGGGCATGAAATTCGCTCCGGGTATCCAGGCGAACCAGAAGGTGCCGATGGTGGTTGTGCCCGGGTCGTTCAAGGTCAGATCGTATTGAAACGTGTTGCCGTTGATCTGCGATTCGTTCACCGTAGCGCTTCCGAGCAGGCTGGCGTTTGCCGGAGCCACCGTGGTGACGAGCCAAAGCGCGGATATGACAACAACAGCGTGTTTCATGAGTCCCCCTGCGAAGAATGTAGCGCAGGGGTTTGGCGGGCTCGAAGTAAGGAACTGCGGAGTTAACCAGTTGTTTACAGAGCGGGTTACAACCTTTGAAGTAGCCTTACAACAAACCACGCCCACGCCACGGAGCGTGAGGATTTGCCGCGATCAGATGGGATCAGCTACGTTTACTTCTTGATGCTGGCAAGTTCGATGGTGTCGCCCTTCATCGTACCGGAGAGCGTTACCTTCTCACCGGCCAGTGGAATCACCTTCGCCTGGTCGGAGATCTTGTAGATCTTGCCGTCGTCGGTTACCAGAACGGCCGGCGATCCGCCCTTGATACACTTGGTCGCGCAAGCAACGTCGCCCCTCATGGCGGGCTTGGAAGCGCAGGCCTGGTCGATGATGTAGCCCGTAATATCGGCCGCCATCGCGCTCGCCGAAAGACCAATTGCCAAACCAGTCAACACGACTGCCTTTTTCACGATGAGCCTCCTCTTGGCGCCTAGCAGGCTGCTAAAAAAGCCCGCGTTTCCGAGCCGCGCTAGCAAGCGGTTCTTGGGCTTTTTCAGCAGCCTGCTAGGCTTCGACTATAACTCCGCGCATCAACGCCTGCAAACCTCGAGGTACCGTAGCGTACGATTTGAGTCTAATCGGGGGGATCTGTCCGGCCGATAGAATCATTGAGATCGAGTTTTATGGTGCCAAGACGTCTGATCTTTCCGGGTATCCTTCTGGTGTGCAATGCCGGTTCTGCGATTGCCTGTTTTGCAGTCGGCGATTGGCGGCGCGGGCTGTATTGGGCTGCATCGTCGATTTGCATCGCCAGCATTAGCGCCTGACCTTTCCGTGTTTGCCTCCAACCGGGTCGCCGCGTTCCCCGCGCTGGTGTAGAATCATTCGGCGCTCTTCCAGGAGGACCCATGTTTCGTTTGATCCCGGCCGGAATAGCCTTCGCCACTCTGAGCGTGCTGATTGGTACCCAGGCGCAGGCCGCCGATGGCCCGGTCGGCGCGGCCGATAGAGCTCTGTTCGGCTTTCGAAAAGCGTGACAAGCATACAGGCTTCCGGAGTGATGACCGAAGTCGAAGGGAAGTGAACTATTGAATCGCATCGGAGTCTTGCTCTTTCTCCGCTTTGCGCTGAGACTCGATCAGTTCTTGCAACTTGATCGGATCCAGAGAAAACGATAGCGAGGCGACATTGCCTTTGGCAATCGCCGTGATATTCTCAGCCAGGTCTGCGAGCGAGCTCTCCTTTGAGGACGGTTGTGACGCTTGGATAAACCCAGGCAGCCAGCGTCCGATGGCTGCCATCGCGTACGCATCATCGGGTGAGGGCAGGGTAATCTCGACCGTCGCGTCGTAGAAACTTCCCAGCCGAATGCCTGCCTGTACTTCCTGTACCAGCTGCAGGAAGTCGGCGCGGTGTTTCAAGTTGATTGGAATTCCGGGCGATTCGTTTTCGTCGAAAGGTTTGATGGCGATGACCCAGGCATCGTAGGTGTCGCTCAGAACCTTGATCTTCGAGGCGAGTGCTTCGTTTGGCAGCTCGGCCTGGTTCCACCGTTCCATTGCCTCGTCCACGACCAGGTCATTCCCCAGGATCGCCGTGGAATCATCCAGCACCCGATACTCATTGCCATCGTCCCAACCGACGGGCGAGCCGACCGGCCCCACATAAATCGTCAACTCGGGTGCGTGTTGCGCCGGACCCTGAAGAATGGCGATCAACTGGTGCAGACCATCGCCTGCAAATGTTCGAACCCACGGGTCCACCGGATAGAACGACGTAAGCGCAGTCGCCCGGTACCGATCGAGGTCAATCCCGCACACGACGTTGGCATCTTGGGGAATCAGCTTCAGCAGTTTCGAATCGAGCTGTGCGCCGGGGAGAACTGCCGCAAGAACCATTTCCGCCAGAATTGTTTTGAATCGCATGGCCACCCTCCGTTGCCCTAGTAGACAACGGGTTCACTGGAAAAGTTCCGGCACGTGGCGACTGCTTGACTATTGGGTGGTTTCCACTCAGTATTGTTTAACTGAAGGAGATGCGAGTGGAGTCAAGGAAGAGTGGATGGGCGGGGGTGGTGAAGATTGCAGCGTGCGCGGGCGTTCTCGCGGGCGCGACTTCGGGAAGCGCACAATGGCTCAACTATCCCACTCCGGGCATTCCGCGCACCAAAGAGGGCAAGGCGAATCTCAGCGCGCCGGCGCCCAAAGCCTACGATGGCAAGCCGGATCTCTCTGGCGTGTGGTCCACCGATCCGGATTTCTTCCGGAACCTGGCGAAGGATTTGAAGCCTGAGGATGTGGTGATGCTGCCCCCGGCGGCGAAGGTTCAGGCGGAACGGGAAACCAACGACCACCGTGACGACCCCATGGCCAGGTGCATGCCTCCGGGCGTGCCGCGCATCGACACTTCGAACAACGGCGAAGCGTTGCACCCGTTCAAAATTGTGCAGACTCCCGGATTGGTTGTGCTGCTTTACGAAACGTCTGTCAATTCCACCTTCCGCCAGGTCTTTCTGGATGGCCGTCCGCTGCCGCGCGATCCGCAGCCCACCTGGCTGGGATACTCGGTGGGTAAATGGGAGGACAATACTCTGGTGGTTGAGACTGCGGGCTTCAACGGCCGGGCCTGGCTCGATACCTTCAAGGGCCATCCGCAGACCGAAGCGGGGCACGTGATCGAGAGATTCACGCGCCGAGACTTCGGTCATATGGATCTCGTGATTACGATCGACGATCCCAAGGCATATGTGAAGCCTTGGACCGCCAAACTGCCGCTGACTCTGGTGCCGGATACGGAACTGATCGAAACCGTTTGCGAGAACGAGAAGGATACGGAGCACTCGAGCAGGTAGGAACCACCGCTCCCTAACAAAACCACCGCTCCCTACAGTCGCGGCTCGGTAACGCGGCAGCGAGCGGCGTCGTTATTCGATCGCGACTACCAGCAGCGTGGCGTCGTCCTGCAACAGGCCGCCCGAGAAATCGGATACGGCCGAGACGATCTTTCTGCGAAGTGAAGTGGCATCCAAGGTCCGGTTGGCAACCACAATGCTCAACAGCCGGTCTTCGCTGAACGGGTCAGCGCTCGCATTCTCGGCCTCGCTGATGCCATCGCTGAACAGCACCAGGCGGTCGCCGGGATCGAGTGAGACTTCACCCTGCTCGTATACCGACTCCGGGAAGACGCCGACCAACCCACCGCCCTGATCCAGCCTCAGCGCTTCGCCGGTGGCGCGCACGAGCATGGGCGGGTTGTGGCCCGCGTTGGTGTAGGTGAGGCGATGGCCTTCGAGTGCGCCGTAGAAGAGCGTCATGAACTTATTCGGGGCCGTGTTCTCGCACAGGATCTGGTTGAGCCGGGCCGTCAGCGTGCCGGTGGACATCGTATCGGGAGCCAGGGCCCGCACGGCCGCTTGTACGTTCGACATCAGGAGCGCAGCTGGAACACCTTTACCGGAAGCGTCGCCGATCGCGATTCCCAGGCGATTCTCGCCCAAAGGAACCAGGTCGAGATAATCGCCGCCCACTTTGCCGAGAGGCATCCACGAGGTCGCGATGTCGCAGCCGGGAATTTCCGGAATCCGTTTTGGCAGCAAGGCCTGCTGGGTAGCTACGGCCTCCCGCTCTTGTTCTTGTTCGATGGTGGTGTTTTGGATTTGCCGGCGAACGGTGGAGAGCAGCTCGGAATTGTCCCAGGGCTTCTCGATGAAATCCTGAGCGCCGCCGCGCATGGCCTCAACCGCCAGAGGGACGTTGCCCCAGGCAGTCATCACGACCACGGGCAGCTCGTTGTCCATCTTGCGGACAGACCGCAACAGATCCAAGCCTTCGCGTCCCGAGGTGGTGTCGCGCTGGTAGTTCAGGTCCATCAACAGCAGATCGAACTGTCCGCCGGAGAGGTTGTCCAGCACGCCGGCGGGCGAGTTTGCGGTTTCGATCTGATAGCCTTCCTGTTTCAGCAGCAGGCGCAGAGCTTCGATCACGTCGGGTTGGTCGTCGGCAATCAGGGCACGCATGCGGCGGTAAGAACAGCTTGCGTGCCAATCGCTATCAAGTGACGAAGTCCCGTTCACTCAATACGATGCGGACGAGGGCAAGAGCCAGCGCGAGCGGTCGGAGTGGCCGCTCGCGAACGCACCATCCCAAATCCGAACAGCGGCTAGCGCTTTTCCCTGGCGCGCTCCTCGATCTGTTCGCGCAGAGATTTCGGGTGCGAGGTCGGCTGCTCAGCGGGCTCATTGGATTTGAGCCGTTCGATCTGTTGGCGCAGCCGCTTCGCTCGGGCGATTTGGCCTTCTTGAATGTGCGAGCTTTCTGCGTCCGGCATTGCGATATACCCCCGCCCTTGAGTTTACGCCTCAGTCTGATATTCGAACTAGCGGCCGCGATTACCAGTGGTTTACAGCTTCTTGATAACCTGCCGGAGGGCATCGGCCCGGCTCTTTCCGAGATCTTCGTAGCCAGTAGCCGCCGCGCCGGCGGCGCGTGCCATGGTGGCAGCCTTGGTGCGGTAATGCTTGTTCTTGCGCATTTCGCGAACCCGCGCATCGATCACTTCGCGCAAGCTCCTCCCATTCCGTTGCAGGGTACCCAGGTCGTTCAACGTTACTTTGCCGTTGTCGACCATGATCTGGTACCAGTGGTTGTTCGCGGGGTTGCTGAAACTGACATATCCCTGGTCGAGCACCTGGTGCGGGGCAGTGATGCTGCCCTGGAAACTATAGCGCGCTCCGGCCTTGGTGTGAGGGTCGTAATAATGCGAGGTGATGAAGTCGGAAACGGTAATGCCGTTGACGGTATAAGAGAACTCCGAGCTCTCACACGGATCGCATACTTCGACCAAATAGGTCACACGCTTCAGTTTAGAGATGGGGGCGGGGGCTTGCGGCGGGGGAGCGCCGGCGATGGTCCGATTCCCGAACGGGTCCGCTAGCATCTCCAGCGTTTCATGGCTGGCGGTAAGCGGCCAACTGTCATCGATCTGAACCAGCGCGAACGGCTGGCCATTGTCGTCGGTATGGTATCCCGCCGCGCCTGGCTGGCTGATGTCATCGCGCAGAATAACCGGCCAGTAATCCACGGGAACGTCCTCGAGCGTGGCAAACGCGGCTACCGTGGCGTTCACCTGCCAGAGAGGGGCGAAATCGCGGGTGGCTTGCTTTTGTAAAGCTGCAGCCACGGTGGAAACGTCGGAAAAGCTGACGCTTTGGGAATCCGATACTAAAGCTACCTGGTGCGTTAGAGCGCTCATTGACTTCTTCTCCTCGTCAGAGAGTAGCGACGCCGAAGGGAAATGTGCGCCAAAATATTTTGCCCAGCCGAATTTTACGTATCTTTTCGCACCATTTCCGCCGATTTATTCGTGATGGTGTTCGGCGGGAGACGGGCTAGCGCCCGCAGTCCCGAGTTTCACCGAGTGCGCAACCTTGTCTTTGCTGCCCTCCGGAATATCCACGACGACGCGTGTCCCGGGCTTCAAATCTGCCATCTGCGCCTTTTGATCGCTCTTCGTAAGTTCTGTTTTGTCATCCAGCTTCACATCCACGTTGCCCTTCGCCGTTTTGACGGTCAATACGTTGTTGCTCACGCTCACGACGGTTCCAATGACGTGATCGAAGCCGCCATGCGCGAAGATTGGCGCGGCGAATAGCAGCAGTAAACCAGTCAGCGCCGTTGCGCGCAGCCTAGTGGTGATGGTGTTCGACGGTTGGTTCATGGTCATCTTCTCCCCTCAAGAATTTTTCTTCTTCCTCTTCTTCCTTGCGATCCTCCGGGCCCTTCGGGTTCAACTTCTCCATCGCTTTCTTCTCGTTGAATGTCAGTTGCGGCAGGTGACGGATGAAACGCACCAGCTTCCAGGAATCCTCTTCGTCGTGGGCTGATCCGCCCCAGGCCGGCATCCCAGTGAGGCGGACTCCGTTCTGAATAATGAAGAACAGTTCGCCGTCGGTCTTTTGCTGCGTTCCGCTCTGCCGCATGTCGGGGGCAGGCGGATACAGGTTGCGTCCCATCTGGGTATCGCCGCTGCCATCGTTGGCGTGGCAAGTGGCGCAGTGGTCGGCCCAATGGGCGCGGGCATCGGCCAGGACCTCGGGCGTGTCCGGCACCGGGTTGGCTTGCGTTTTAGCCGCGGACGGCAGCGCAGCCGCGCGCATCCAGCCGGTAATCCATCGTTCAGCGGCAGAAGGCTGTTCCCGCGCGCTGAATCCACGGCTCTGGCCGAAGACAAACACTCCCACCAGGAGCGCGACGGCGAACAGAGAGAACGCGCCGAAAAGGAACGATCCGAATCGATTCATCGAAACGATTCTGATTGTATTGGATTTTGGGCTCAGGATGGCGACCGCAGGCGGAAGCGGACGAAAATGTTACCGCCGGCGGGGTGGCTCCCGTAATACGGCTGGATCGCGGCGGGAAGCGTGTACGCGGTGAAGTTGAACCCCACGCCCGTTTCGAGGTAGCGGGAAATCGGGACGTCGCGAGTGTAGCCGATGGTATAAACCCCGATGCGGAAGGTGCTGCCATACAGGCGATCGAGCTGTGTCTCAAGCTCGGGCTGACCGCTGAATAACTCGTCTTTGTCCATGAGTTCGAAGCGGCCGGTAATCAGGTTGCGCCGGCTAATCGGGAAGACCGATTCGGCAAGATACGAGTTCAGGTTGTGCGAAGTGAAGGTATTGTGCGCGCGACCCCAGATCAAGCTGGAGGACCAGCTTCCGTTGTGCATCGGCACGGAGTATTCGAGCGACGCCGTGGCGCGCACCTGGTCGCCCGGCTGGTCGGCTTCGGGGTGCGCGAGCCTGCCGGCTGAGACTTGCATTTCCCAATTCCTGCCAGGAAAGAACCAAAGCCGTCCGGACCAGGAATCGACGGCGCCCGCTTGGACGATCCAGCGATTCTCTCCTGGCTCGGCGCCATGAAAGCCGCTGGCTTCGAGCTTAAACAGCTTACGCGAGAGTCCCACGGTTACAACGTCGTCGGCAATGTGGGTGGAATCCTGCAAATGGTGTGACAGGGGCGCCTCCGGCAGCTCCATGGCCGACGCGCGATGCGGATAGGCGACCGGTCCAAGAGCCGGGTCGCCGACGGGCGCAGCATACACCTCGAGGCTGGTGTCGTCGGTCAGTGCGCGTTTGTAGTGAAGGCCCACTTCCATGATGAAGTTGTGCGGATGCTGCGCGTCGGCGAGCGGAATGCCGTACGCCGTTTCGCCGGTCTGGAACAGCAGCGGATAGCGCCGGTCCGTGACTGTGGCCGGTTCGAGGCTGAGCATGAGTACGGCTTCGAAGGCTCCTTTGTTGCCGGCGCGGTGGCTTGCTGAGGTCATGGACCAGTTTGGCGAATAGAGTTTGTCGCCGCCGCGCGGGACCGATTGCTGCGTGTCCACCAGAAAGGCCGTGCCCATAAACATGGTGGTCCAGTTTCCGAAGTGCATCATGACCTCCGGCATGGTCCACGATGCCGGATTCTGCGAAGTACCGGATGCCAAATTCATGAGCGACATGCCAGGCATGTTCATAACGGCCATGCCGGTGTGCGACGGCGGGTCCTGCGCCGCGAGCGGGATGGCGAGGGCCGCAGTCAAGATTGTCGACGGCAGAGTTCTTATAAGACGCACGAAATTCTCTCCCAGCGAATCAGCCCCGCTCTCTAACGGGAGCGGAGGCCACGCGTACGAATCAAACTGAGGCGAAAGGGCGAATCAAACTCGAAGGACTATCGATGAGAGTGCGAATCGTGGTGCGCGGATCCCGGCGTTTCCAGAAACGACGGCGAAGCTACCCTGCGGTACCTGGTCGGTGAGCAAGCTGGGCAGGACTGAGGCAGTCACAGCCCATGGCTGCGGCGCCGGCTGCGAAACTGCGAGCGACGCGGTGGTTTGGTGCGAGCACGGGCTTGGATTGCCTGATTGATGGTGACGGTGGCAGGGCGGCAGGTGAGAGTCGGCGGGCGTGCACGCAGCCATCGCGCATGCCGCCACGCACTGCACTTGGCACACAACCAGGGCCAGCGCAAGCAGCACGATCACCTTTACCCGCGACATCACCTGCAGCATAGCATGCTGACACGTTGCGGCCACGCTATCGTCGGATGACGTTGTGTACAATGTTGCGGAGGAGATTTTCAAATGGCGGACGATCCGAAAGATCCAAGAAATGACGAGGTTTTGAGCGACGTTCGACGCCGTGATTTTGTAGGTTTATCGGTGGCGGCGAGTCTCGCCGCTGCCACTTCGGCCTCTGGCAAAGAGCTGGAGGTTGTGGAAACCGACGTCGACATCAAGACGCCAGATGGCACCTGCGACGCAGCTTTCATTCATCCGAAGAGCGGTTCTCATCCGGGCGTGTTGATCTGGACCGACGCATTCGGCTTGCGGCCCTCGATGCGCGAGATGGGCAAGCGCTTAGCGGCGCAGGGTTATTCGGTTCTGGTGCCCAATCCGTTTTATCGCGTGGCCAAGAATCCGTTCACGGACGCTTCCACGGTCGACTTCGCGAAAGAGAGGCCGAGGATCACGCAGTTGATGACCTCGGTGCAGGCTGACGGCGCCGCGGAGAAGGATGCCGTCGCGTACATCGGTTTCCTGGACGCGCAAAAGCAGGTCAACAAATCGAAGAAGATTGGCACGCAGGGGTATTGCATGGGCGGGCCGCTGGTGGTTCGGACGTGCGCCACGGTTCCCGATCGCGTCGGCGCCGGCGGTTCCTTCCACGGCGGAGGTTTGGTCTCGGACAAGCCCAATAGTCCGCATCTGCTTGCCCCGAAGATCAAGGCGCACATGTATTTCGGCATCGCGGCGAGTGACGACAAGAATCAGCCGGACGCGAAGGACAAGCTGAAAGAAGCGTTCGCTGCCGCGCACGTCCCGGCCGAGATCGAAGTGTACCAGGGGACTTTGCACGGCTGGTGCGTACCGGACATGCCGCTGACGAATGGCATGCCGACGTACAACAAGCCAGATGCCGAGCGGGCTTGGGGTAAGCTGCTGGCGTTGTACAAGGCGGGGTTGGCCTGAGGTAAAGGGGTAACAAAAGCACCGCTCCCTTTAGTCACGGCTCGGTAAAAACGACACCGCGTTACCGAGCCGTGACCAAAGGGAGCGGTGCTTGCTCTACTTCATCAGCTCCTCGCGGATCTTTTTGAGTTCCTGTAGGCGTTCCGGCGTGGGTTTGGGATACGCCAGCTTCAGGTCATCGATCGCATCCAACACAATCTGCGAAACGATCAGCCGGGCGTTTTCTTTGTCGTCGGCGGGAACCACGTGCCACGGTGCGTGACGGGTGCTGGTGGCGGTCAAACAATCCTCAAAGGCCTTCACGTAATCCTTCCAATATTTCCGCTCTTGAATATCGGCCATACTGAATTTCCAGTTTTTCTCCGGCTCATCGATGCGGGCCAGGAATCGCTTGCGCTGTTCTTTCTGCGACAGGTGCAAGAAGAATTTGATGGTGTGGGTTCCGTTGCGGTAGAGGTGGCTTTCGAAATCGGTGATGGACTCGTAGCGCGCTTTCCAGATATCCTTCCCGTCGCGCAGTTCGGGCGGGAGTGGCTGGGCGCGGAGGATCTGCGGATGCACGCGCACTATGAGCACTTCTTCGTAGTAAGAACGGTTGAAGATGCCGATGTGGCCGCGCTCGGGCAGTTTGCAGGCGGTGCGCCAGAGAAAATCGTGCGCCAGCTCCTCGGCGCTCGGCTGCTTGAAGCTGTACACTTGGCAGCCCGCGGGGTTCACGCCGGACATGACATGCCGAATGGCGCCATCCTTGCCCGCGGCGTCCATGCCCTGGAAGATGAGGAGCAGCGCATAGCTGGCGGATGCGTAGAGCAGGCGCTGCTGCTCGTCCAGAGCCGACACATGTTGCTGCAGTATCTTCTGATACTGTTCCTTCGACTTGTAATACGGCTTCACTGCGGTGGGCCACTGGTGCAGTTTGACCGTGTCTCCATGCCGCACGCGGAAATCCTTGGACTCGATTTTCATCTTGAGTTCTTCTCCGCCACTAAATGAATGTATCCTGAAACAGCCATGGGCAGTGTTAAGTGGATCGCGGCGTTATTGGCGGCGTCGGCCGCGCTGGCGGCGGGCGCGGATGTGGGAGACGCGCGGCGTGGTGAGCGCCTCTTTCAAACCGAGCGATGCGTCGAGTGTCATAGCATCAACGGGAAGGGCGGCCGCGCGGCGCCGGACCTGGGCACGCACATCGGCCGCGATTTCAATCCGGCCATCATGGCCAGCCTGATGTGGAACCACGCACCGGAGATGTGGCAGGCGATGAAAGCCCAGGGAGTCGCTCCTCCCTCGCTCACTGCGGATAGCGCGACCGATTTGTTCGCGTATTTTGTGTCGGCGCGCTTCTTTGAAAAGCCCGGCGATGCCGCGCGGGGCAAGCAGGCGATGATGACGCAGCATTGTTTCGATTGTCACGGCCTCACGCAATCGAACTATCGGGGGGCGCCGCTGGTTTCGAAGTGGCAATCGATTGAGGACCCGGTGGCGCTGGCGCAGCGCATGTGGAACCACGGCGCGGGCATGCGGCAGGCCTATGCCGAGCGAAAACTGCGCTGGGCGCCGCTCACGGCTCAAGAACTCACGGACATCCTGGTCTATGTGCAAAATCTACCCGGCAACCGGGAACTGCTGCCGGAATTCTCATTCGGCGCGCCGGAGTCGGGCGCCCGGGTGTTCCAATCGAAAGGCTGCGCGGAGTGCCATCAAGGAAGCCTTGCGCTGGAGGAACGGCTACGGAACCTCAGCATGACCAGCATGGCGGTGGCGATGTGGAACCACCAAGCCAGCATGAAACAATCTTCGCCGGTTCTATCACGGGAAGAGATGCGCCAGATCCTCGCGTACATCTGGGAGCAGGAGTATTTCCGTGGGGCTGGAAACGCGGGCCGCGGCCAGAAGGTCTTCGCAGAGAAGGGGTGCGCCGGCTGTCACAACGATCCCGCGAGTGGAGCGCCGCATCTCGGCAAACGGCCGGAAGGGTATTCGGCCATTACGATGATCGTGGTGCTATGGCAGCATGGGCCGGCAATGTTGGACCGGATGAAGCAGCGAGGAGTTGCCTGGCCGCGTTTCAACGCCGAGCAGATGGGCAACCTGATCGCGTACCTGGGGTCGCAATAACGCTCGCCGCGGCGCCAAAACATCTTCCGCTTGTCTCTTTGTATAATTCTCGAAGGCTGTACGGAGGTCTTTGGTGAAGTTTAAGAATGCGTGCTTTGGTCTGGTTCTGGCCGGGTTGGCGTGCGGCCCCGCTGCCGCGCAGTGGCTCAATTTTCCCACCAAGGGGACTCCGCGGACGGCCGACGGCAAACCCAATCTCACTGCGCCCACTCCGCGAAGGCCGGATGGCAAGCCGGATCTTACCGGCGTCTGGATGGGCGTGACCAAATACATGATCAACATCGCTGCCGATCTGAAACCGGAGGAGATCCCTTTCCAGCCATGGGCGGCGGCGGAATACAAGCGCCGCCGGGATACCGAGAGCAAGGATGATCCGAGCGCGGTGTGCTTGCCGCTGAGCATCGTTCAGAAGCAGACGATTACCTCGCCGTTTAAACTGGTTGATGTTCCGGCTAGAGAAGAGGTGATCATGCTATACGAAGGCCAGCGGCACCGCGAGATTTTTATGGACGGCCGCCCACTGCCGACCGATCCCGATCCCGCCTGGTCCGGTTATTCCGTGGGCCATTGGGAAGGGGATGATCTGGTAGTCGATTCCTCCGGTTTCAACGGCAAGGCATGGCTCGATATCAACGGGCATCCAACCACAGATGCCTTGCACCTAACCGAACGCTACCACCGGATCGACTTTGGACACATGACGCTCGAAATCACGATTGACGACCCCAAGGCCTACACACATCCGTGGAAGGTGAAAGAATCACCGCGGCTTCTTCCCGATACCGAGCTTCTGGAAGCCGTCTGCGAGAACAACCAGGACCCGGCGCACATGGTCGGGAAGTAGCGGGAGTATATCCGATGAAGACGAAGCTGACTCTTTTCGTAACGGTCCTTCTGCTGGCAGCCGCCGTTGAGTCGTGGGCTCACCACTCCTTCTCTGCCGAGTTCGATGCCAACAAACGCGTCACGCTCAAGGGCGTGGTGACGAAGGTGGACTGGCGAAATCCGCACATCTACGTTTACTTGAATGTCAAAGACGAGAGCGGCAATGTGACCGAGTGGGCCTGCGAAGGCGGGCCTCCGAACGTTCTGCTGCGGCAAGGATGGACTCGCACCTCGGTCAAAGAGGGCGACGAGGTAACCATCGAAGGCGCGGTGGCCAAGGATAGTTCCAACCGCTGCAACTCGCGTTCGGTAACTCTGGCCGACGGCCGCAAAGTGTTCGCAGGATCCTCGGAGGAGAATGCCGGCGGTGGAACCCTCGTGGCGCAAGCGGGTCGCGGCGGAAGAGGCGGTCGAGGTCCGGCGGCCGGCCAGACGGTGGAAAAAATCCGCCTGCTGAAACCCAATCTGTACATGATCACCGGCGGCGGCGCCAATACGCTGATCCGCGTCACACCCGACGGACTCATCGTGGTCGATACCAAGAATCCCAGCGACGAGAATTATAAGCGCGTGATGGAAGAGATTCAGTCCGTTTCGAACTTGCCGGTGAAGTATGTCATCAACACGCACCATCATCCGGACCACGTCGGCAACAACCAAAAGTTCATCGATGCGGGAGCGCAGGTCATCGGGCTGGATGCACTAAAGAGCCACATGGCGAGTGACCCTCGCACGAAGGACATCCCCGGCCTGCCGGCTGTGACCTTTGCCAAAGACTACGACTTGAAGTTCGGCGGGGCTGAAGTGCAGGCGCATGCCTACGGACGGGGGCATACGGGCGACGACACAATGGTGTACTTCCCCGATTTGAAAGTGGTGATGGTGAGCGACCAGATCACCGACAACACCCCGATCGTTGATTTCAACAATGGCGGCAGCGCTGTGGAATGGAACCGGAGTCTGGATGGCGTACTGAAGTTGGATTTCGAGATGGCGATTCCGGGCCGCGGCGAACCCAAGAGCAGAGCCGACATTGAGGCATTCCGCGACAAGTTTGCGATGGTGATCAGCCGCGCTTCGGACGCCATTAAAGCCGGGGCGACCAGAGAGACTCTCGCGTCTCAAATGAAGACCGACGATCTGGGCTGGACGTTCAATCCCAATTTCTACGGGTCGCTCTACGACGAGCTGACGAAGAAGGGATAGCCGGCGCGGCGTCAACTCCACGTCAGCGTGGTGATGGAATCGGCGGGCAGCGCGACGTCGGTCATCATGCCTGCCAGCTCGACGCGGACGCTGGCCTCGGCGCCGGGATTGGTCAAGATTAACACGCTCCCGCCATCGGGGTTCGTGAAACCAACGTGCGAAACGCCCGCCGGCCCGCCAGCGGAATCGAAGCGGCGCGCGCCACGATGGACGGAGCGCGAATAATGCGCAAACGCATGGTACTGGCCGCTGTATGTAATTTCGTGCGTTTGTGAATGAATGGTTACCAACCCGCCACAGGGAAAGGGTCCGATGTTCGGCTTGCCAATCTCATTCAGCGCCAGGTTCCAGCCGATGATGCACCGCGCCTGGTTGCGTAAGATCGCTGCATAGGTCGTGGACCATTTGGTCCAATCAGTCGCGTACTGCGGATCAGTGTAATCCGGACCGCCCTCCGTCCAATATGCATGCTTGTCCGGATGAGCCTCGTGCACACGGGTCATTGCCGAGGGCTCACCCGCATAGCCGTGCCAGGCAACTCCGTCGACATACCGGCTAACCTCCGGTTCGTCCAGGGTGCAGATGGCACGGCCCCAGAGATTGTAGTTGTGATCGAGAATCCAGATTTTGGCGGCGAGATTGTTTCGTGCCAGCGCAGGTCCGAGATGGCGCGCGATGAACTCGATCTCATACTCCTGGCCGAGCAGGCTGGCGGGCATTTTTCCGTCTTGATCCGTATCCACCTCGTTTTGTGAGGTGACTGCATTGATCGCGGCGCCTTCGGCTGCATACGACTGGAGGAACTTCACGAAGTAAGTTGCATAGGCGGCGAACCAATGTTTGCGCATCGACCCGCCTAACATGGAGCCGTTCGCTTTCATCCAACCCGGCGGGCTCCAGGGTGACGCGAGGAGAAACAGCTCGGGGTTGATCGCTCTGGCCTGACGCAAGATGGGCAAAATCCCGGAGCGGTCGTGCTCGATCGAGAATCGTTTCATCTCCGGATCGGGATCGCCTTCGTCATAGCTGTATACTTTGGTCGAGTAATCGCTGGACCCCATGCACGTGCGGCACACGCTCAAGTTCATGGCAGCGGGGTGAAATAAGTCATGAAGCAATTGCTGGCGCGCATTCGATGGAAGTTCATTTATGGTGTAGCAAGCAGCGTCGGTGAAGGCGGCGCCGAATCCGAGCATCTCCTGATAGGTACGGGACGGATCGAGGATGATGGCTGCTGGGTCGCTAGCGGTGGCGGGGCGCCACTCGAGCGGAGCTTCCTCCGCGTATTTTCTTGCGGTCGTACTTTGTCGAATGGCGATTCGGCCGCCCGTTGAGCGCGGCTGTGTGAGTGCGGGCCGAGCGGTCTCCGCGATTGCAACCGCGACTGTGGTTGCCTTCATGAAGTCGCGGCGGGTGCGTGTTTCGGACATACTAATCCTGAAATTAAGGATAACGTCGCGCGGGCGCGAGAGCAAATGAGGCGATCCGAAGCGTGGCGTCTTTTGGTATGTGGGCGAAGGCCGCTCAGTTGAGTGGTTTCCAGCTTGGGTCAGGATTGAACCGCTCTACTGGCGCCGCGAGTGCATTGGCCGGGTGGCCGAGATTGCTCTCGTACACCACTCCATCTTGATTCACGATGAATGTGTGGATTCCGGTAACGCCGTAGTCGGCGGGCCAGGCCACCAGCGCGAATCCGCCCATAAGCGAGTCTTTAACCAGATAATTGTGCCGGCCCCCAGGCGCATCCGGACCTTGCCCGGTGAGCACCTTAAAGTAGTAGCCGTGATAGCGCTTGGGCCGCAGGTTCGAAATGCCGTCCGCAGCAGACTCCGCGAATTCGCGCGGGACCAATGGATGCGCGGCCGAGTACAGGCCATCATCCTTACCGGCCAAGCTGACCATTCGTTGCGCGTACTGCGCGCCGCCGTGCTGTTGCGCATATTCCACTTCAGCGGTCGCGTATCCAGTGCATACTTCGATGGCGTCCAACTCATCGGCGCCGATGCGCCGGGCCTGCATCATGGTGGAGCCCATGGCGGTGTCAAAGCTCCATTTGCCGTTGGTCTTGACGATCGGCACGGGGAAGGGCCAATCGTCTTCGCCGATGGAGAGGATCACGCGGTCCCGGTTCATGGAATCGGGCTCGAGCTGATACTTCTGACGGGCGATGGAAACAAATTCCTCACGTTCCGCTTTATCTTGTGCTGCGTCTCCAGAAGTCAGGATGGACGCGCCCTTGGGGCCGAAGATCGCGTTCAACGCGGCTGTGTTGTTGTCGGCCGCGGCAGCGATTAGCGCTTTAGCTGCGTCGTCGGGACTGTCAAATGTTTTTTGTTGTGCCTGGGCGGCCACTGCGACGCAGAGAACCGGCAGTAGGAAGAGACTGACCTTTCTCATTTCTATCGCCTCCCTCCACCGCCGTGAAAGCCACCGCCGCCGCGTGCGCCACCGAAGCCGCCGCCGCCATGGAACCCGCCAAAGCCTCCGCGCATACTGGAAAAGCCACGATCGCTCTGGATGCGCGCGAACCCGCCTCCCCTGGCCCCGCCAAACACGCTATGGCTCCCGCCGGGATTGGCGCGCTCAAAACCGGGCGAGCCGAAACGCTCGGTTGGCGCGCGCTCGATCGTCCGGCCGAAATCGCCGCCGCGGTTGAAGGCCGGCTCGCGTGCGCTGAAAGCTCGCTGATTTGCGGCGAAGCCTCGGTTGAAACCGGCGCCTCCGCCACGAAATCGATTGGACAATTCGCGGTTGGGGTAGGGCACACCGAAACGGTGTCCAGGGTCGTGCTCCCATACGCCGGCGCCCCGGAAGCCGCCGCCGTAATACCCTCCGAATCCATAGCGGTGGAAGAAGTAGTTATTGACGTAGATCTGGTGGTCCCACCAGCGCGGCTGCCAGCCCCATCCCCAGCCGCCCCATCCGCAGCACCCGCCGAAAAAAGCTCCGATATAGATTCCCGGGCCGAAGCCGAATCCAAAACCGACTCCCGGATACCAGGCCGGCGGATAATACCCGATGCCGGGTGGTCCCCATACCCAAGCAGGATCATACTCGGGCACATAGACGACCTGCGGGTTGGCAGGCACGATCACAATCGCGCTCTGTCCATTTTGCGTTTGCGTCTCGACGGTAACCTGGGAGTTCGAATTGAGCTTGCCGTTGGACTGTGCCCGCGCCCGCATCCGTTGCACGGCGTCCATGACAGCGGCCTGTTGCGCCAGGAAGGCGTTGCCAAGATCCGTGGTCCAGCGGATATCCCGGTTCAGATTGGTCACGACGTCTGGGAATGCGGCCAGGGCCGCCACGCTTGGATCCCAACCCTGAGCACGAGCCCCATTCATCAGGGCCTCGCCAGTCAAACCGCGGTTCTGCTGAAGCCATTGCGATAACTCGACAATTTCTAACGGGTAGGTGCTGGCGGCGAGAATCTGGCTCAGCAGGTTGTCGGGGTAAAGGGCGATGGGCGCAACCAGGGTATCCAACTGGTCCGGCGACAGCAGTGGGGCGTTCGGCGGAGGTGGTGGCGCCTGGGCCGGCAACGAGACTGCCAGCACAAAAGTAATCGCGACCACGAGCTGCAGAGTCTTGATCGGGCGCATACCCTGTCGATGTACGATACCCGAATTCGGTTGCGTTTGTTAACTCGTATTGTCTGAGTAGGCTTCGTGAAATATGTGAGTAGGCGTACGGCGCTGCTTCACATTTCGCGTAACCGTAGCGTCAGATTTCGAGCATCGCCGAGCTATCGCCGAACTTGTCCTGGTGAACGCCCATCTTATCCAGCAGGGCCAGCATCAGGTTCGACATGGGCGTGTGGGACGGGAACGTCAGGTGGCGTCCGCCCTTCAATTGACCGGAAACACCGCCCGCCACGATGATGGGCAGCGGGTCGTGATCGTGTTGGTTGCCGTTGCTCATACTGCTGCCGTAGAGGACGGCGGCGTGATCCAGCAGATTGCCATCGCCATCGGGTGTGGCGCGCATCTTATCGAGAAGATAGCCGAGCATCTGCACGTGGTACCGGTTGATGAGCGCAAACTTGTCCATGTTGGCGCGGACGTTGGAGTGGTGCGACGCGGTGTGGAATCCGTCGCGAACGCCGCTGGCGGGAAAGGTAGCGCCGCTGGTGTCGCGCGCGTACATCATAGTGGCGATGCGGGTGATCTCGGCGCGATACGCGAGCACCAGCAGGTCCCACATCAGCTTGAGGTGATCCTCGAACGCTTCCGGGATGCCTACGGGGGCTTCGGGAACGTCTAACTCGTTGGACGACTGCTGCGCGGCTTTTTGAATCCGGCGCTCGATTTCCCGGATGTCATCGAGATACTCAGTGAGACGAACGCGGTCGCTGGGATCGAGCTTGCCCTGCAACCGGGCTACTTTGTCGGTAACGGAATCGAGGATGCTGCCGTCCTGCTTCTTTCGCGAAAGACGCTGCGCGGAGTTGGTGCCATCGCCAAACAGGCGCTCGAAGACCACCTGTGGGCTGTTCTCCATCGGCAGCGGCAGCGTCGCTGTGCGCCAGGAGATGGTGTTGTAGTAGGCGCAACCGTAGCCGGAGCCGCAATTCAATCCCACTTCCTCGATGGCCAGCTCGATCGATGGCAGCGGCGTTTCCTGGCCGATGTGCTCGGCCAATACCTGATCGAGCGTCATGCCGGCGTGCACCGAACCCTTCTCCGGGTGCGCGCCGCTCAGGAAGACGGCGGCCGAGCGGGCGTGATCGGCTCCAGCGTCCGAGCCGACGCCGCCGGCCAGCGGATGAGCCAGGTTACTGAAGATGTTGACGCGGTCGCGCAGCTTTTCGAGAGGCTTGAGGCTTTCCGAGAACTCGAACCCGGCGCCTTCCTGGGCCGGAGTCCATTTGTCCATGGTGGCGCCGTGCGGAATATAGATGCCGCAGAACCGGCTCTTGGGAACCGCCGCCGTCTTGCTCAGCGGCGTCTGCGCGGGCACCATCGAATCCAGCAAGGGCAATGCCAGGGTAACGCCCATACCGCGCAAAAACGTGCGTCGCGGCAAATGTTTCTTCGTAACGAACATCATGGCTCGACTCTCAATCCGCCTTTCGGCTGTTGTCCCGATCGGGCGCTTCTTTCATTCTCATCTGAAACGGCGCGCTCTTCACAATCCCCAGTACCAACTCAGAGAAACGGTAACGATCGCGGGCAGCGTCCCGCATGACGGCGCGCACCACCGGCATATCGTAATATTTCGTTTCGCGGCCAACTCCGTACATCAGCAGTTTTTCCGTCATGGAGCCCACGAACGCCTCGGGGCGGTCCAGCAGCGCCTTGCGCAGGCTGGCCGGTCCATCGAGGGGCGTGCCATCCACCAGTTGACCGGAGGCATCGATCTTGAATCCCGAATCCACGATGCGCCACCGGCCCACGCCGTCGAAATTCTCGAGCGCGAGGCCGATCGGATCCATGATTTTATGGCAGCCGGCGCACACGGGGTTCGAGCGGTGCTCCTCCATACGCTCACGAACGGAAGTGACAGTTGCGCCGCCGGTGTTTTCCTTGAGCGGCGGAACGTTGGGCGGCGGCAATGGCGGCGGGCTGCCGAGCAGATTCTCCAGAATCCACTTGCCGCGTTGCACCGGCGACGTACGGTTGGCGTTGGAGGTGACCAGCAGCATGCTGCCTTGTCCCAGCAGGCCGCGGCGCGCATCGATCGGAACCGGAACGCGCCGAAAGTCGGGGCCGTACACATTGGAGATGCCGTAATTCTTGGCCAGCCGCTCATTCACGAACGTGTAGTCGGCATCGAGGAGATCCAATACCGGCCGGTCCTCATGCACGACGCTGGCAAACAGCATTTCCGTTTCTCGTTGGAATGCCTGGCGCAGATTGTCGTCAAAATCGGGAAACTCGCGTAGATCGGGATTGGCGCTCTTCAGATCGCGCAGATAGAGCCACTGGCCGGCGAAATTGGTGACCAGCGCACGTGCGCGCGGATCTCCGAGCATGCGCCGCGTTTGCTGCTCCAGCACGGCCGGTTCGTGCAGCTTGCCTTGAATCGCGAGGTTCAGCAGTTCTTCGTCGGGGATGCTCGACCACAAGAAAAACGACAGCCGCGAGGCCAGCTCGGTATCGCTGATCCGATACGGTGTGCCGGGCGCTACATTAGCGGGCGACGGTTCGAACCGGAAGACGAATTCGGGATCGGCCAGAATGCGGCGCAGGGCCATCTCGATTCCGGCTTCGAAGCTTCCGCTGGCGGTCCGCTCGCGCTGGTAGAAGCTGAGCAGCGATTCCAGATCCGCATCGCCCGGAGATCTCCGAAACGCCCGGCGCACCAGGTTGGAAATAATCTGCCGGGCGCACGGAATTTCGTCTGCCGATGTCGCGGGGTGACATAGAAAAATGCGCCGGCGGCTGGGCGTGTCGCCCGGCCCGGTGGCTTTGTACGGGCCGGTGATATCGACTCGGCCCAGATGGGGAACCGCGGTGTACCCGTACTGCATGCCGATATTTGGATCGTTGGTGCTGTTCATGGGCCGGTGCACCAGATCCTCGATCGCCTCGTAGCTCTTTTCGAGGAATGCGATGCCCAGGGTCTGCGGACCGGCCTTGAAGCTCGACCGGAATTCCAGGTGAATGTCGGGGCTCATCTTCACGCGCTGTTCCTGAGGATCAGAGAGCGGTTCCAATGGAAATGGCACACCGGGCTTCTCGCGCATGAAGAACATGGGCACTTCGTCCAGCTTGTACAACTTGATTCGCTGGCCGTTGAGCGTGACTTCGAGCTCCTGGCCTTCCGCGCCCTCCCCGAACACCTGGCCGAAACTCAGCTTAGTCAATGACAGCTTAATTAGATACTCGCCATCCAGCGGGAAGTTGTGGCGGATGACGGTTCCGCCGCGTGTCCCGAGGGGCTGGCCTTCGAGGGTTCCCGTTTGGGTGAGATCCCCTTTGACCGTGTAGGTGACATCAGTAGGGGCGGTTTCCGGATCTCCCACCGCCAGCCGGCTGATTTTCGCCGCCGCGGATACGTACCGTTCGATCAGGGCAGGGGAGACGCCCAGGACGTCGGCAATGTTGTCGAAGCCGTTCGAGGAATCGTCGGCGGGCAGCAGCGTGCTCGGATCCACATCCACGGCGAGCAAATCGCGGATGGCGTTGGCGTATTCGCCGCGATTCATGCGATGCAGCGGGACCCGGCCGGGATTGGCATTGGAAGCTTGATCGAGCGAGTGTTCCACGGCAGCGGCTAATGCGTCGAGAGCTTTGCGGCCGGGCCGCCGAGCGCCCGCGGGCGGCATCATACCGGCTCGCAGCTTGCGCACCACCTTTTCCCAAGTCTCCGCGTTAACCGCGGCGTGTTCGAGATCCAGCTTTTCGAGCGACAAGCCGCCGGTCTTCAACTTCTCGTTATGGCAGGTGACGCAATACTGATTGAGCAATGCCTGTTGTGGGTTCGCCTGGCCCCAGGCCAACGCGCCGAACACAGCCACTGGGAGCAGAAGCTTCATTACCGCGACACCGCCGCGGAAGCTTCCGCGCCACCCATCAACTGCTTCAACAGCGCCATGGCCTTCGGCTTCGCTTCGGGCGGCCGGACGGCAAGGAATATGCCCTGCGCGAAAATCATTGGCGTGCGCCCGGCATTATCTTTCACATCCAACTTGGCGCCGTGGTCGGCGAGGATCTGGATGATCGATACCCATCCGCGATTGGCGGCTCCGTGAATAGCCTCAAGGCCCAGCGAGTTGGCCGCGTTCACATCCGCGCCGCGATCCAGGCATAGCTTGACGGCTTCTACGTACTCCTCCTCGCTGTGGCTGTACGTTTGTCCCGGAATCCAGTTGATGCCGGATGCAGCCATCAATGCCGTCGTCCCCTGGGTGGTCTTGATATTCGGGTCGGCGCCGTGCGCCAGCAGCAGCCGCATCACCTCGATGTCGCCCGAAAGAGCCGCGCGCACGAACGGCGTTTGCCCATCGAAGTTCACCCAGGAAGCGTCGAACTGCATCAGCCCGTGAACCGGAACGGTATCGGTTCTGCGGTTGGGATCGGCGCCTTTGCGGAGCAGGGCTCTGATCAGGTCGAGCGGATCGCGGCCGTCGGTCGGCAGATCGCCGTACTTTTCGTGGTTGAAGTTGCGCAAATCGATGGCGGCAAACAGAGCCGCGCGCTGGTAGTCATCGGCCGCATTCGGGTCGGCGCCCTTCTCCAGTAGTTCGGTAGCGAGGCCCACCTGCCCGTTGAGCAGAGCGATGATCAGCGGCGTGGTATGGTTGCCCGACGATTGATTGATGTTCGCGCCGCGCTTGAGCAGCAGGCGGACCATCTCGGTGTTGCCATCGCGAACCGCAAATAGCAGAGGCGTCATGCCGCCATTTGGCGTGGGCAGGGCGCGCTGCCGGATGATCCCGGTTCCCGATGCCGCGGCGGGCCGGGCAGCAACATACTCGCCTTTCGTGATGGTGACACTGGTTGCGGCATGGATATCGGCGCCACGGTCCAGCAGCAGTTTAACGATCTCCGGATGGTCTTCGAGCACGGCCCACATCAGCGCCGTCTGCGCGTGTTCGGTATCCTTCGCGTTGACATTGGCTCCCCGGTCGAGAAGCAACGTGACGGCGGCAACGCTGCCGGTGCGAGCCGCGGTCATGAGAGCCGTTTCGCCGCCGGGATTGGCGCTATTCGGATCTGCGCCGGCGTCCAGCAGCAGGCGGATCATCGCGGCACTTCCATTCATCGTCGCGAGCGCCATGGGCGTGACGCCGTAGCGGGTCGTAGCCTTCACATCCGCGCCCGCCTTAATGAGCGCTGCGGCTGCAGCGACATCATCGTGGCGAACGGCCCAATGCAAAGCGGTCGTGCCGTCCGGTTGCGGTGCATTGATGCTCGCGCGGTCGGCCGGCAGGGAGCGAAGCGCCTCTTTGTCGCCGCGCATCACCGCATCCGCCAGCGAGGAGTCTGCGCCGGCGGCAAACACCGCGCCCGCACCGCACAGTAACGCGATCCATAACGTGCCAAAGAACTGGTGCCGCAATCTCCCCTCCTGCGCGTCCTTTTAAATCAGACGACTTCTTGTTATTCGATCATTCCGGCGTGTCCGCGTCAAGCCCTTTGATTTCTTGAGCTTCGCTATGGATAATGGCTAACTATGATCCATCATCTGCGAAGCCCGGAAGCTTCGCGCACCCGAGGCGGGTGGAAGGCCATTTTCAGTTCCGCCGTCGCCGCCGTCATTGGCCTGACTCTCTTCATCGCGAATGCCCAACCGCCTGCGGGCCAAGCGGGTAAGGCGCCTCCGAAAGGCGGTGTGCAGGGAAAGCTGACCTGGTTCGATCGGCAAGGAAAAGTTGTGGGCACCTCCGGCGAGTCGGGTTTGTACCGTACCCTCACCATCTCGCCGGATGGAAAGCGAGTGGCTTTCGAGCGCAACGATCCGCAGACCCAGAACCGCGACATCTGGCTGCTCGACGTGGCAAGCGGCACGACCACCCGCTTCACCTCCGACCCCGGCTGGGATGCCTTCCCGACATGGTCGCCCAAAGGAGACCGCATCATCTTCACCTCCAACCGCGGCGGCGTGTATGACTTGTATATAAAGGACTCGACTGGCGCCGGCAACGAACAGTTGCTCTACCAATCGAGCGAAGGTAAAGGTCCCAACAGTTGGTCGCCCGACGGGCGCTACCTGATTTACTACAGCCTCGGGCAGCCGACTCACTTGCGCCTGCTGAGTGTGAACGGAGAGCCGGACCGGAAGGCGATCCCGCTGGTCGATCCACAGTTCAACAGCATTACCGGCCGATTCTCGCCCAACGGGCGCTGGATTGCCTACACCTCGAATGAATCCGGCAAGAACGAGGTTTCGGTACGCCCGTTCGATGTCGCGACAGGCACGGCCGGGAACCCGGTGGTGGTCACCAGCGGCGGCGGACGCACTCCGCTGTGGCGCGGTGACGGCAAGGAGCTCTTCTACTCCGATGCGGATGGAAACGTCACAGCGGTAGAGGTGGACGCTGGCGCCACCTTTCACGCCGGAACTCCCAAGCCTTTGTTCAAGGCGCCCGCCGGCGTGGTCTTCTGGGATGTGGCTCCGGATGGAATGCGCTTCCTGATGCCGGTTGCGGGCACGTAGGCGACGCCATGCGAAGCTGGATTCACTCGCTCGCGGCGTGGCTTCTGTTCGTTGGCATGAATGGGATGCTTTCCGCCCAATGGCCTGCCCACCCGACTGCCGGCGTTCCGCGATCACCCGATGGCCAGCCCAATCTGAAAGGACCGGCGCCGAAAACCGCGGATGGGAAACCGGACTTCTCCGGAATCTGGAGGTTTGTTGACGACCCGAACGCCCGGCCCGGCACGCTCCCACCGCCGGGCGCGGGAACCATCGGGATTGGCCAGCGCGCCCCCGGAATCATTCAGTTCTTCGATATCGGCGCGACCCTGAAAGATGGATTGCCGTTCCGCCCGTGGGCGGCGGAGCTACGCAAACAGCGCGTTGCTGACAACAACAAAGACAATCCCGACGCCCACTGCCTGCCTCTTGGCCTGGTGCAACTCCACACCCATCCCGAGCCGCGAAAGATCATCCAGACTCCAGGGCTGCTCGTGATCCTCTATGAAGCTAACGGCGGCATCCGCCAGATCTTCACCGACGGAAGGCAGTTGCCCGGCAAAGATGCCAATCCATGGTGGTATGGCTACTCCGCGGGAAGGTGGGAGGGAGACACACTGGTCGTGGAGACCAACGGCTTCCGAGACGATGTGTGGCTCGACGTCGAAGGCAGCCCCATGACCGATGCTGCCAAAATGACCGAGCGTTTCCGGCGGATCGATTTCGGCAATATGGAAATCGAAGTCACGGTCGATGATCCGAAAGCCTACACCGCGCCGTGGACCGTCAAAGTGCACCACCGCATCATGCTGAACACCGAGCTCATCGAATTCGTGTGCCAGGAAAATGAAAAGGATGTTCCGCACCTGACTGCGAAGCCCTGAGGAGCGCATGGCTCTTCTGATTTCAGCTCTCACGGCCGGTCCAGCCATCCCATTTCGGTATCGCCGCCGATCGGAGCCCCCGGAGGAGCGTCGGCGGCCACAATCGGTTCGGGCGAATCGGCCGGTCGCTCCAGGAATCTTTTGATGTCTGCGGCAAGAAGCGCATGTTGCGCCTGTTCGGCTTCCGGCTGCGCCAACTCGGTCCGGAGACGATCCGCCAGCTTACCCAGCTTCCAAGAGGCAATCGCCCGAACCTGCCCGTTGGGCGACCCGGAGGCAAGCCACATCACTCGATCGACCAGGACGCGTTCTTCCGACCGGCGGATCTCCGCTTCATACGGGCTCGCCACGGTAGCCCCGAAAGTCGCCTTCGCCAGCCGGTCGATGACCTCCTCCAAGCCGGGCAAGCCGGAATCGAGCGCGTGTTGCGCCACCATGCGCGCCGCGCGGTCCAGTTCCAGGATGTAACCGATGGTCACGTCGGCGGCAATCGTTCCGGGGCTGAGCGGATCGAAGGCCCCGCCGGTGGTCCGCGGAAACAGTTCCCGGTGCCGCGGAAACTCCGGCGGGCGCGGAGGAATGGCATCCAGCACTCTGCGCGGGACGGTCAACTCGGAAGGCTGCAAGGTTGCAGCCAACACCTCGAGCGCTCTTCGCTGATTGGCGGCTTTCTCCCACTGCACCGGTTTGCGGCCATCACCGCGGATGCCGTAGATGTAGTCGACACCTGCAATACTGGATGCTGCCGACGCTACCGAGTAACGGTGATACATGAACACCGGCACCAGCGCCTCCTCGATCATGGCCATGGGCACGCCCGCAGGTATAGTGTTTTCGCCCATGTGGTTGAGGGCGGCGCGGCGGATTCTCATGATGCGCTCGAGCTCGTCAGCCTGATTCACGCCGTTCGACCATTGATCCACGCGCGGGTGGATGCCGGTGTCCTGGTTGGTCATGTAGCGCAGATCTTTGGCCCACGCACTGTCCAAAATCCGAGCCAGCGCAGCCGGTTCATCTGCATCCTTCCCGAATTGCCGGTACCCGTATTCGATCGCCACCTTGTCCCACTCTCCGAGGCGGGCCGGATAGGCATCCGTCAGGTCGATTGTTCCGTCGTCCCGCAGTTTCTCGAGGGGATGGGGATAGTCCATTACGGAGATCCAACCGAGCTTGCTGTCATAGTAGTTGTGCATCAGTCCCAGCGTGTGTCCCACTTCGTGCGCAGCCAGTTGCCGGATGCGGGCCAGCGCCGTCTGGTAGAGAACGTCGGGTTTTTCGTTTCCGTTGGTGTAGGGCGAAAGCAGCCCTTGGAAAATCAGGTAATCCTGCCGGTCGCGCAGGGAGCCGAGCGTTACGGTGGCCTTGATGATCTCACCGGTTCTCGGATCGATGATAGGGTCGCCGGTGCTCCAGCCTCGCGTCGAACGGTGGACCCAGTTGATTACGTTGTAGCGAATATCCATGGGATCTGCGCCGTCAGGTAGCACAGCGACCTGGAATGCGTTCCGGAAGCCCGCCGCCTCGAAGGCTTGGTTCCACCAGCTTGCCCCTTCGATGAGCGCCCGTTTGATGTCTTCCGGCGCACCCGGGTCTACGTAGTAGCGGATCGGTTCTACCGGTTCGCTGACCGCGGCCGCGGGGTCCTTCTTCTCGAGGCGATGGCGCAGGATGAAGCGCTGCGCGATGGACTCCCCAATGGGGACGCTGTAATCGGCAAAGACATTGGCCAGGTAACCGCTGCGTGGGTCGAAGCGCCGCGGCTTGAAACGTCCATCCGGCAGCTCGACCAGGGAATAGTGTTCCCGCAGTGTCACCGACTGGGCGTCGGGTGCGACACTGGCGACCGTGCCCGAGGTCAGGCCAGTGTTGGCCGCGGCTGCCCGGCCCCCACCTAGCCCAATGGGTGATGGACCTTGCACCGGCCAATCGGGACTATTTCCTTCGGCTTCTTTGGCAAACGTGAGCGTGACCTCAACCTCGGTATTCTTCGGAAATCCCTTGGTTCTGGGCAGGTACACCGCGCTGCGGGTATCGTCCACACGATAGCGGCCGGGCCGTAAGGCTGGCATGGCGCCGTACCCATCCCGAACAAAAAAATCGGTCGCGTTCACCAGCACGCGGCCACCCGTCTCCGCGGCAACCGTGAACCCCTTCAGCACGGATTGGGCGAAGGACTCTTCCACCGACCGGCGCTCGGCCCCATTCAGACTTCCCGATCGAAACGACTCGTTGCGCGCCACCAGAAATACCTTCGGGCCGATCCGCTCGAAATAAACTACCTGCGACTCCCCAGCCTGTCCGCGGTCGAGACCAATGTCGTTCGAACCGAGACCTGCCGCGAGACCGGTGACATACAGAAAGTCGCTGTGGAAATGCGCAATCTCCAGCCAGAGGGTGCCCTCCTTCTCGTCCCAGTACAAAGGCAGGTAACCGTCGATTTTGACCATCCCGCGGGTTCGCTCTTCGATGGATGGAGTGCTCACCGGCTTGGTTTGAGCGCGCAAACCGTTGCCGGCGGCGAGCACAAGACAGAGGCAGACAGCTCTTGGGATGCGCATGATTTTCCCTAGTGTAGAGCGGGTCCGGCGCGAATACTAGAATAAAGTTGATTCTATGGTCAAACGCGCACCAGCTCGCCGGCGGCCTCGGAAAGCCAAGCCCGGAACGAAGGGCCTCCTCCCGGCGGAATGCCGGATCGAGGAACCTGCGGGAGCGGCAGCAGATGCCGCCGAAGCCGTCGGCAAAGCGGGCGGCTGCGTCATTGGCTCCTATCAGGAACCGTTCGGCGGGCACGCGGTGCTGTTGTCCATTCTGCCGATTGATGCGGTTGAGCCCACGCCGTTTCAGCGCGACATATCGGACGCTCACCACAAACGCCTGGCCGACGTGATCAACAAGACCGGGCGTTTTCTCGATCCCGTGATCGCCGTCGTCGCTCCGGACAAAGGTTTCTGGACGCCGAATGGCCGCCATCGTCTCGAAGCCATGCGCCGCCTGGGCGCGAAATCGATTACGGCCCTGGTGGTGCCCGATCGCGAGGTGGCGTGGCAGATTCTGGCCCTGAACACCGAGAAGGCGCACAACCTGAAGGAGCGCTCTCTGGAAGTGATCCGCATCTACCGTGGCCTGGTCGAGGAAGATGCCGCGCGGCCCGAATCGCGTTTTGCGTTCTATCTCGAAGAAGCTGCGTTTGTCACGCTGGGTGCCTGCTACGAACGGGTGCCGCGCTTTGGAGGGGGCGTGTACCACCCGATTCTGCGCCGGCTCGAAAGCTTCACCGATGAGCCGTTGCGAGCGGCGCTCAAGGATCATGAGAAACAGGCCTCAATGGTGCTCGATCTGGAAGAGAAGGTCGCGGCTGTAGTCGGGAAGCTGAAGGAACGCGGTCTGGTGAGCCCTTACCTGCGCGCGTTCGTGGTGGCGCGTATCAACCCGCTGCGCTGGATTCAGCACGAGCCGCCGCCGCTTGCCGAGGTGTTGAAGACGATGCGGGACCGCGCGGCCCGGTTTAACGTGGAGAAAATTCAACCCAAGGACCTGGCAGGCGCCGGTGGCCCGCCCGACGAAGAGACTTAGTTCATCGATGGAGCCAGCATGCGCAGAATGCGCGACGGTATGGAGGTCAAAGGCGAGATCTCCTCGGCTCCTCCCAGGGCGATTGCTTCTTTGGGCATTCCGAAAACCACCGAGCTGGCTTCGTCCTGCGCAATCGTCCGGGCGCCGGCCTCGCGCATTTCCAGCAGCCCGCGCGCGCCGTCGGCTCCCATGCCCGTCAGAATCACACCCACCACATTGGTTCCCAAACGCTGCGCGCAAGAACGGAACAAAACGTCTACCGAGGGGCGGTGGCGATTGACCGTTTCGCCCTGAAACACGCGCACGTGATATTCGGCGCCGCTGCGCACCACTTCCATGTGATAGTTTCCCGGAGCTAGCAGCGCGTGGCCCGGAAGAATGCGGTCCCCGTTCTCCGCCTCCTTGACGCGAATCTTGCACAGCGAATCGAGACGAGCGGCGAAGGAGCGCGTGAAATTCTCCGGCATGTGTTGGACCATCACGATGCCGGGCGTATCCGCCGGCAAGGGTTCCAGGACTTCCCGCAACGCCTCGGTTCCTCCCGTGGAGGCTCCTATCGCGATGACCTTGTGGGTAGTCTTGAGGAGTGCGCCTGAGACCAGCGCCGCCTTGGGCTGGTCGGTTCGTTTGCGGGCAGCGCCTACGCTGGCGCGCGCAGCAATCTTCACCTTCTCCACGATTTCGTCCGCCAGGTGCACCGTGCCATCCGCCACATCGATCCGCGGCTTGGTTACGAAATCCACCGCGCCGAGCTCGAGCGCGCGTAAGGTGGTTTCACAGCCGCGTTGAGTCAGCGACGAGATCATCACCACCGGCACCGGATGAGCGCGCATCAATTTTTCGAGAAACGTCAGGCCGTCCATCTGGGGCATTTCGACATCCAGGGTGATCACGTCGGGCTCGAAACGCAGCACTTTCTCCCGGGCGATGAGCGGATTCATGGCCGCTCCCACCACTTCGATGCCAGGATCCCGGGATAGAATCTCGGTTAGCAGCTGGCGGATCAAGGCCGAGTCATCGACGATCAACACTTTGATCTTCTTCACGGCTGGAGCTCCTTACTCGCCGGTTCAGCCAGCGCGCGGAACCACTTCCACCGTTCGGACAGGGTTAGCGCGGTATGCCCGATTTCCCGAGCGCGACTGCGTGGAAGCGCGCGGACCAGCACTTTTCCTGTGTTCGTGAACATGCGCACACGGAGCGGCAGATTCCCGCCCAATCGCTCTCCCACGAGCGGGATGTGAAAAGCCTCCAGATATTTTCGGGCGAACTTGCGGTTGACGCACGGCACACAGATCCAGCTCTCGTCCATCTGAAGAACACTGGCGGCGCCGAAAATCTTCGCCTGCAGGCGCTCCGCTCGTCCCCCGATTAAACGGATCTTTTCGATCAGGCCGTGCATGGCATGTTCGCCGAAACGCGCCGGCTCGGGATCTTCCGGGTTTCCCTTCGGAAGCATGAAATGGTTCATCCCGCCCACCAAAGCGATCGGATCGAACAGGCACACGGCGATACATGAGCCGAGCACCGTCTCGACTTCAGCCGGCTCGCGGCTGGCGAAAATATCGCCGATGTGGATGTGTACCAGTTTCACCCCACGGGCCTCCCCTGGCGCTGTTGATAGATGGTGTTGCCTAACGCAGCCAGATGGTCGCTGACCCAGAAGAGATTCTCGGAGTGTCCCATCATCAGGTAGCCGGACGGCTCCAGATACCGTGCCAGCCGCTCGAGCAGGCGCTGCTGCGTTTCGCGATCGAAATAGATAATCACGTTGCGGCAGAAGATGGCGTCGAAGCGAGCGCGCACCGGCCAGGCTGGGTCGGCGAAATTGATCTGCCGGAACCGGATCAGCTCCTTCAAATTCTCTTTGGCCGCGAACCGCTCGCCCGCCACGCGCCGGAAGTATTTGTTTACGGTGGCCTCGGGTATTCCGTTCAGGCGCTCGGCTTCGTAGATGCCCGCTTCCCCCTTGGCCAATACGTCGGTGTCGATATCCGATGCCAGAATCTTGATGTCCCAGCCGGCGGAGGAGCCGATCGTCTCCAGGATGGTGATCGCCATCGTGTACGGCTCCTCGCCGCTCGAGCATCCGGCGCTCCACAGCCGCAACCGCCGCGGACCGCCGGTTATCCGTTGTCTGGCCGGCCCAATCACATGTGTAGCCAGGAATTCGAAATGATGCTTTTCGCGGAAAAAGTCGGTTTTATTGGTGGTGATGCAGTTGATCAGTTCGCCCCGCTCGCCGGCGTTGACCGGCCGGGAGACAAATTCGAAGTAGGCGCCGTAGCTGGCGAGTCCCAGGCTGCGCAGCCGTTTGGCCAGCCGGGCCTGCACCAGCATCCGCTTGGTCTCTTTGAGCGAGATTCCCGTTTCTTCCAGAATCAGCCGGCGCAGGTCTTGAAACTCGCGGTCGCTGATCGGCTCGAGATCGGAATACGCGGATTCCAGCACGCCTTAGAACTCCTCTGAGTCAGAGGTATGGTGCGCCAGCGAGGCCAATTGGCGCTCCTGCGACTGCGGCCGCCGCGCCGGAGCTAAGGGCTTCTTGTGCGGAGGATGATCCGCGGCCAGCGTCGCCGGTTTCAGAGCGGTATTCCCCAGCTTGAAACTCGCCACCAACGCCTGCAGTTGTTCGGCATTGGCCGACAGGCCCTGGGCAGTGGAGGATAGCTCCTCGGTCTGGGAAGCGTTGGCCTGCGTCACCTGATCCATCTGCAGCGTGGCTTTGTTCACCTGCTCGATCCCGGTGGATTGTTCCTTGGAAGCGGCGGCGATTTCGGTCACGATATCGGTAACTCTCTTGACCGATTGCACGATTTCTTCCAGGGTTTGACCCGAGCGGTTCACCAGCTCGGAGCCATTCTCCACCTTGCGCACTGAATCCTGGATGAG